>JAABUP010000518.1_pt1 | contig 84153 bp, 128 predicted proteins | sample 5559201 | NCBI WGS metagenome assembly JAABUP01 (sample SAMN10711887, study PRJNA513373) | rock metagenome | isolation source: Antarctica rocks | place: Antarctica
TTTTCTTTTCTTTTCTTTTCTTTTCTTTTCTTTTCTTTTCTTTTCTTTTCTTTTCTTAGGGGGGAGGGGACAGGGGGGGGACAGGGGGGGAAAGAGGGGGGGGAGAGGGGAGGGGGGCACAATGTTGTCTTACCTAGCAGCTGTGCAGCTTCCTTGACCAAGAACTCGGCCCGCCGCATGAGGTGGCCAAACATGTAGCTGTAGGGGTACCACTGGTGCTGCCCACCCAAGCCAGGCTGCATGGATGTTTGAATGGCCCTTTCAAACAGGCTCTGCAGCATGCAAAGCGTGATATCAGCAAAGCTGCAAGCAAAAGATGTTTTGACAGACAAAAGAAGCAAAGGCAGGAAGGTCAGAAGCATAAGCAGAAACTGCAATAACAGGAAGCAGAACCTCACGAGGAGGTAAGTAAGGCATGATGGGAGGCAGAAGAGGAGTAGTCACAAGAAGAGGAGCAATGCCAAGACTCAGCAGAAGAAGACTTTGCAGCTGTGGATTCACTGCTGGTGTTCAAGAAGGCTAGCTGCATGAGCTTCAACTTCGTTACTTAATAACAAAGCTCTGTATTTGTGCAGACTGAAGATTGTCTGACATAGCCTTGTTAGTCGATGTGCACTAGCACTAGCAAGATTTACTACAGGCTGTCTGATCAGTATGCATACTTATCATATGATCATGACATCAAGTACTATGCACATGCGCTGTATTGTGTCAAGCCAGGCTGTCGATGAACATAAAGGAAGCACAGAAGAAGGTCCTGGCTTTCTTGGCAGAATCAGGGACAGGGCAACTTTGTCTGAGCATCAACTACATGTGTGTGTATGTGCTTAAGCTGCATTGTACACGTTGGCAGCATAGGTATGTGATCTGCATTAAACCAGAAAGGTATACACACTGTGGACACATCCATGATCTGAATAGTTTGTGTATATACACATATACTAGCTACATTGCCCATGTGCCTGATGGCAATTGGACATCCAAAGTCACTATTGCTGCGCTGACTGCCAAAACAGGACCTAAAACAAGGACTTACTCAGTACGTGCCTGACCCTAGGAAACAACATGTGCTTAAGGAATTAAATAAACAATCATCCACAATGAAGATCTGGTGAAGAAGAAGACATGCCTGTGCCTCATTCGCTTGCAGGTGTTGCTCCAGCTTGTCCTTGTCATCACCTTCCACTGCAGCTTCCAAGGCATCTTGCATTTGTATCTGCAGCACGCAAACAAGAGACTGACAAACAGCAAATACGCTTGGCAAAGCATGTCAACATTGAGCACATGACAAGAAGCTCCCCAAAAGAGGGCCAGAAGTCCATAATTGCTGAACGGGTTGGTTGTCTTTGTCTTGAATATCTGCTGTGAGCAGGCAGGCAGGCATGAGTGAGATGGAAAAAAAGAAGAAGAAAAAAGTTTACGGATTTCAGCGACCACTGGGAGCCTTCTAAGGCGGCAGCCCAGAGCGATGATCGAAGGCCATAGCCCACAGAGAGATTTGAACTGTGTAGCAGGTGTTGTTTTGCTATTCACTGGACCAGACACAGGTTGCAAATACTCCTGGATCACATCTGTTCAAAATCCAATGCACGAGACTGTGGCAAGGCATCTGTTCTGCGCAGCAAGTTGTGCAGCTTGATCACCTCTTCAAGGTCTGCCAGACAGCCCAAAGCTGCAGGGTACATCAGATCTGGGTGGTCAGCAAGGATCATCCTCAGGAGATGCCGCTGCACTCTCTGGACCTGCACCGCATGCACTCTATCAGCTACTGTAGCCTGCAGCAATCTGTAGAAATCTGTCAACTGTAGACTGTGAACTGTCGTTTGCAGGGACCCATAAACTGTAGATGCTCTGTGCCTGTGTCTGAGTCCATGTACATAATTCCTGGGTCCACTTGTGCGTGCATGTCATGCAGTGTGGACATGTTTATAACTGAAAGCAGAAGTGCCCAAGCAGCATAGCTTCCTTATACATATGCGCATGCATGCAAGGTACCTATCACAGCACGACCAAAGCAGAATTGCCAGACTGTGCTGAATGCACATCCTTGTAGCCGCTTCGTGTTGCAGTTATGAGAGATTTAGCTTAATTAGTAGCCAGACACTGTCTATTGGTCAGCAAACTAAGTCAGTACAGGTAGGACATAGGCATGACACAGTGAAGTTGCAGACATCCTGCACATGCTGAAGGCAAAGGTTTACTAACAACAGAGGTAGGTGGAAGATGTGCTGCTTGTGTGCCAGCAGGGGTGCGTGGTGTGCACCAGCGGTCTTAGCAGAAACCTAGCAAGCGCATCAAATATACTCCGACTAGATACTGTCATGCAAAACAGGTCTTCAACCTGACTGTGCAGAGTATGGAGGACTACGCAGCGTATGCATTGATCACTAGTATCAGACTTCAACAGTTGTGGTGGTATATGCAGCGAGGTGCGTAGGCAACATAGTATTACAATAGCATACAGTCCGTAAGGATGTCCAGGCAACAGTCAGAAAAAGAAATAATTTTCCATGGTAAAGGCCTAGGCACAGCAACATTCATTTGTGTCAGCTTCACCAGAAGTAGCAGCAAATATCACGGATCAAAGGCACTCAGGTCTACAGGTGGTCAAAGCCAAAGTACACAGTGCATCAAAGTATGTTGAAGTATTTTATGTCCAAATACTTGTACATCAAAATTGTGGGCTTATGGTGATTGTCACCCAATTTGCTGCAGTGAGTTTCCATCAACATGCCGCAAAACAGTTCAAATTTGCTGACGCATCAAAATTGCCACAACCCACAGTAAATGCTGGCAACCTGAGGTCACATCTACCTTCGTATGCCAAACAGGCTCGCAAAGCAGCAGCTAAGATGTGCATGCAGTGCCTTTGAAAATGGAGAGTCAGGATCAAAGTCATTCTGTGCATTCGTCGAGGTAGGTCTTTCTAGGATATGCAGTGCCTGCTGCCGGTACAGGTGACTGAAAAATCGCTCAAGACAATGTCTGAACTCAATCGCATTGCCCCTGGCAGAAAGGCAAACCGCGTTGAAGAAGAGTGCAAGTTGCCGTGGCCTTTCTATCACTTGAGAAAGTGCCTGTGTGTAAATGTTGTTCAAGAAAGGACACTTCCAAAGCGCCCTGTGCACTTTCAACGCTAGCTGCCCAGCCAACTGGTCAGGGGTAGACAGACAACCCATATGCACAGTCAAAAGAGGAGCAACAGAGACGACAAAGGCCTTGATTGCGGCTTCAGTGTCAATGCGGCCAGCTGACTGAAGTGCGACAGGCCAAGAAACGGCTTTGCTGGCAGGGGGGAGACTTCTCGCTGTCCAGTTGCGGATGATTGCCCGCAAACGGGATGTGTGAGCACACACGAGTGGTCTCAACGCTTGACGGGGTGCGTCTAGTTATTCAGTATTGGGAGTGCAGCTTTTAAACTTTCCGTCTGGAGTTTGGTTCATCAAGCAGAAAGCGGGCCCTCTGCTGGTGTCCAGCCTGGTGAAGTCGATTTTTCGATTCGATATTTTTTTTGTCCTGGGGGGACAACTGGGACCCACCAGACAAAAAACCAGCTCAGTGAATCAGCTGAGTGAATATTGAAAATGCTGAGTTTGAATGCAAGAAGTCTTTCAATGCTGTTCTGGGCCACAACACACTGTCAGTCCAAATTTAACAATAAAAACAAACTACATCTGCATGCATTTCACTGCAAAAATGAAGTCCTGGCACAGTACATCTAGATGTACCAAACACTGTATGTGTACTGATGTACTTAGTAGAAGCTTTTGGCCCAAGTTAGTTGTCAACTTGTAAGATATTTGTGTTTGTCTCCACATGCTTCATGTGCTTAAGTACACCATACTTGTTCAAGCTTGATGAAACAGATAAAACCATGACATTGGTGGGGAAGAGTTGCATGTACTATATACTACTTGCAGAGAGCACTGTTCAAATGATCGGTGAAGTCATAATGCAGAATGCATGTGGTGATCAATGGCTTTTAGTGTTGGATTTTATATTGTCTGCAGCTCAAGTGAGATTAAAGTGTTTGCTTGATAGCACCATATGTGCACAGAGCTTGTAAGAAAACAAGTCTGCGTGGACCGCTAGCATGTCACTTTTAGCACATATAAGAAAAAGTATGGCCCAGTGCAGCCATTGTAGCCAAGCCAAGAAATGTGTCACGCTAGATATTCAGGCCAAACCTTTGCTGGCGCATCTGTTATGAATTGCAGTTAGAGTTCACAGCTGGATGTTCCAACTGACTGCGTCCAATCTCTGGCATGTCTGCACTTGATGACATGTAGCTGCATGTGCATGAAAGGCCTGTTTCCATGACCTTGCAGAAGAGGACGCTCACCTGCTCAGAGTCCTCACCAGTGTTCTGCCGCGCTGTTATGGAGGGATTCATGGACGTGATCATGGCTGTGATAGTCATCTGCAGCAACATTGCAGTCTCAACAATCATGATGCAACATCACCCTGCTTGCAGTTTTGCAATATGCTCTGACAAGTGTGCAGGTGCCCAGAGCATAATGCCAAGTCTCCACAACATCTGCATTGCTTGGTCAGTCAGTGACTTCAGAGGCTCTTGTATGCTATTGCTACCGTTGCACGCGTTCTCACTACACACCCTTGCACGCAGAGCATCTAACCAGACATGTATTTGTAGAAAATTTTCAATGGTCACCAGGTGGTCAAGCAATCAGTGAAACAACAGTTGTGTTGCTTGCTGATCTAATTCAGCTCCCCACAGTAGAAACGCGTTTTTACTGTCCCCAAGCGTTTCTGAGTTTAAATTTCCAGCGTAGGGAGGACGTTTCTGAACTAAAATAGACGTTTTGGGATCGAAAAGAGCTCAGGGTAAACTGTCATGGGCAAATTGAGTACCTGGTGAGAGCACAGGGGTGCATGTCCTCCCGAGTACAACCAGCCCTGCCACGCTGCAGCATCCACAGGCAAAGCTCTCTTGGCTGCACTGTCCGTTGTCACTTCTATGGTCCCCTCACGCCCGCCCCCTGGGTCAGTGTTCAGCCAGCAATGGTCTTCTGACACCTGAGAACAGAGAGCAGTTGACATGTGACAGCTTTAACAGGTGTCAGCACTGACAGAGCTACCTGATGCATGGGCATGCTGATGTTGCAAGAGTCTCTATTGCAACACATGCAGTGCTCTGTTGCATGTCTTTTTCTGGCACTGCTTCATTGCTACTGACTTCAGCTCTGATGTCCCTGTTTGCATATACAGCTAAAGCTGACTGAGAACGAATGCATGCAGACCGAGGAGTGAACGCTGATCTTGCACGGCATATTCTGCCGTGCAAGATCAGCACACACTCGATGCAGAGGCCTGTTGCACTGCATGTCTGCAAGAGCAATCAAACATGACATTCTCAAACCATGCAACACTACTGCAAAAGGTCATGCAAAGCTGCTGTTGCTTGACACCTGCAATGTCAAAACGACAGACTGCCCCCTTTTATCACTTGGCATAGCTGGTCACCTGGAATCTGCATGCTGCCAGGTCTGTGTGTCCGTGCTGTAAAGCAAGCATTTGACAGGCAGCCAGTACTGTGGTGACGACACCACCGCAGTCCAGCTGACGCTTGCTGCTCTTGGTGCCGTACTTCAAGTGCTGTGTGAAGACATACACATGCTGCAGACACACAGCTTAGGGTTGCTGCTCATGCTTTATATCAAAGGCATTGTCTGAGGATATGCAGGCAGGGCGAATATAACAAGCGTTGCTGCTTGGATGTGCTTTTGGTGCATGGGCCCTTAGTCTAAAAAGTATACAGTAAAGCACCTCATGCGCTGTGTGATTGCAGAGGCATGTTTGTGAATGGAATGCAATGAGATGCAAACCAGCACTGTTCGCAGCAACACCAAGATTGAAGTCTTGATGCAAGGTGCCATTGTCACAGTGCAGTCAAACTGACAGCCGTATTGTTGAGGCATAGATTATGAAGGATCAGTCGTATTTCTAAACATACACATGCTTCTTATTACCACATGCCGACATGCAACTGCATGAGTTGTTGAAGCTGATGACTGGGATGTAACAAATTCTGCCTCAACATGATTCCTCAGCTTTTCTAGAGCAGGCTGCATGCTGCAGCCTGTGGTGCGTGCAGTGACTAGATGTTGAGTTCTTAGCATCCTCACCTGGACATGGAGAACATCATTGACAAACACGCCAGTCAGCTTGGACCAGACAGCATCTGCGACCTGCTTCACTTTGCCCTGCAAACCAATAAAACAATTTCACGTCACCTCAGCAGCCTAAAACATTTGCTGGACTCACCTGAATGATGCTTTGAACATAGAAAATCATCAAGCAGCTGCATGCAGATCTACATTAGGCATTGGCAGGTGCACAAGGCCACAGACTTTCACTCATGCAACATCAAGGTTTCAAAAGTGAGAGGTCAATGCAATGCAGGGTGATAGCAGCCGACATAAGTGACAATAGTTAAGCTCCAGATCATCAGCCTCAGTGCATATATGTTGAGGCATGCTGTGCAGCAACAATAGAAGCGGGGCAGCAATGTCAGGATGATGAGGTGGTTGAAACATACGCGAGTGTCCAGGTTCTTTGTTGCAAGCTGTCTGTCAACCTCAGCAACAAAGATTTGGAAGATGTCCAAGCACTCTTTGACCTCTCCCTGTATGAATAAACACCTTAGGCTACACTCTCGCACAAAACTGCAATAGCTATGCAAAATGTTTGCAAAGTGATGTAAGTTGCGTGCAGCTGTCTCGGCTTACTAACAAGTCTGCAGGCCAACATCGCTCTGTTGAATCCTTTTTGGTCAGCGGCGATTCCACGGACCCCAAAGCAATAGACACCTTGGCGATGTTTACATCTGGCGACTGAAGCTCCTGCTGAATCACAGCATACAACCCCAATATGCTTTCATGATCCATCAAATCGATCTTGAATGCAGTTTAATTGTGGTGGGTCTCTGTCAGACGCAAGCAGAGTCAGCGCGAGAGCATGGCATCGTCAATGCACGACATGCATGTGCCGCACAAGCTGCGAGCGCTAAGTCGCTGCCAATTGAGCTTGTTTATGCGTTTCGTTTCTCCACGCGTTGACTCCAGGGAAGTGGCGCAGGTGCAAAGACGAGGCTTTGTATATTGCAAGTCTTCTTCCGGAGGATCCTGTTGACTCGGTCAAGTCTGAACTCATCAAGTCACTTGACTTTCACACCGGGGATGACCGGCGCTTTGCTTCGCGCAATGCATGACAAGTGTGCCTGTTCTATCAAGAAAACTCTGTCAGTTCACTTGATTTGAGTCCAGAGTACGCCCTGCGACGTGAAAGCAATCTGAGCCATGTTAGGCTTTGCAATACCTCTCCTGATCCTCGGGGCGATCCTGTCTGCCATTGGCATCCTGCTACTCTCGCCGCCTCCATTTGACAAGCCTGCGGTGTTGCTGTGTCGAGCTACAAAGACAAGTGCAGGTATATACCTGCCGCTGCATATTGTCAGATCAACCACTTTTGCAGCTAGCTGCTAAACGTGCTACATAATGTGCCTTAGGATGGACTGTCGTCGCCACTCTGTCGACGGTGCTGGCGGTCATGTCAGTGTCACCCCTCTGGGATGTGGCGCACATGCGTCGTCATGCCAAGGAAAGCTCTGCTGATAGCTTGCAGCGCAGGTACAGCAAAATGGTCTCAGCAAAACCCCTGAGCGTGCACTACCATGACGCATACACTGCCATGTATGCAGATGTCCAAAGCATGCACCATTTTGCTCTGCCTACCTGAATGCACTCGGCGCGAAATCAAGTATATGCAATCATTACACACACTTTATTTGCTTGTAGATTCAAGTCCCGTTCATCTGTTCAACAACCCATTGCTTACAGGATCTGTAACAGCAAATCAACCTCCATAAGTAAATCAAACCAGCTTGAGTCACCACTCTGCAAGGTGCAAGTCTGACAGCAGCATACTTGTGCCTTCTTGCAGGTCTCAAATGGTGGAAGCCCAGCTCACAGCGGTACTGACAGGAGCTTGCTTGGTGCTCATCTTTGTGGTCAGAAAGCTGGGGCTTGTCATTGCTCAGCGTGACTCCCTGACAACCAGTCAGCAAGCAATGCTCAAACAGGTTTGCTCAACAAGTATGCTGATGGCCTTTGCTTGAGTCTAGCATCACCGCACAAATGCAGTGACAGCGCACAAGTGTAGAGACAGCTTTTGCTCAGGCATGTCCAAGCTGCTAAGAGCAGGCATGTGCGGCTTGCAAGCAGGGCAACTTGGGCCTGCAAGTCACAAATACATTTCACAAACTCATTCATGTGTGACCAGTTGCTGAGCTGCGTCAGCCTTCTTGTTGATTGCTTGTCAGCCTGAGGGACTTCATCCGCTCATGTAAGGAGTACCATGTGCACCACATGCCAGGTGTGCAATAGTAGACTTGACTCATGTGATGACACCAGATTGTGTTGCTTGGACTTGAGACCAAAGATGTTGTGAGTCACGCAAGCTGTGTCTACCTTGCAAACTACTTGCATACTCAGTGAGCTTTGCTCATTTAGGTAAACGGCAACGTCAAGAGTGACCCTGTAGATCTTCTCATACAGCAGACCCCACACTCAACAGAGCATGCCATATACTACGCCAGAGCCTGCAATGAGCATGCAGCAAAGCTCATAGCAGACTCAGGATGCTGAGTAACGCCACTAGAGCATACGATTAGCAGCCCACAGCCGATAATCAAGAGCATGCCATACAACATGACACAGCATACAAGTATACAACATGGCCTACGGTCGCGCAACAAACGCCAAGGTGAGCAGGTCGTGCCTGGTGCAGGTGGAGGGACTGAGGAATGAATACAACAGGGTCACCTCAGGGGACCAGCCCAAGACTGGCGCTGCCTCCCCCTCAAACGATACAGCTCAACTCAAGCAACAAGCCCAGTCGCTGCAGGCAAGCTAGTCATATCTGACCTGTGTATGCTGCAGATCCCCCGTTTACCCTAGCTAGATTGCTTGATCCTGATGTGATCCATTGCCGATGAGTGCACAACTGCATGCAGACTACTTGTGGCTATCCAAGTAGCTGACATACTCCTCTTGCTTCCGGCCGCGCATTTTGCTTCTTCTGTATCCTTGCTTTGCTGGTGTTCACAGCAGCCCCAGCCTTGTGTGTTTACCTTTGCATGTGATCACAGCTGCAAGGTTCCTGTGACAACATGCTGAAATGCGTGAGGGCGTGAGGCTTTTTGGGGAGGGTGGATTTGGCTTGTGCACTGAAACAAGTCATTTTCTCCTTCCTTCTTCTTCCTCCTGATATCCCTCCTCTCCTTTCTTCTTCCTCGATGCAGTTTGCCGCTTCTGAATCCAGGGAAATGTGCTGCAGAAGAAGCTAGATGAGGCAGTGGAGGACCGAAGAAGAGCCAAGGCTGATGCTGAAGCCCTCAAGAACCAAAGCCGGGTAAGTGTCACCTGTTACAGAACCTTTCACCTCAGTGCTGAAGTTCAGCTTGTTATTTCGCGAAGACATCCTTGATCAGACACTATCTATGCGTCCATGCTGCTCAGCATAGCCACATTCACTTCAAGCAGACCACCAATCAGTCAGTTGATAATTCCTGTCTTTGGGAGTCAACAGGGCAATTAATATAAAACGATGGCCTAACCTTCCTCCCGAACCCTGTATGCAGAGGTATAGACTGCGGCCAAGATTTTCCGAAATCTTCTGCATTGTGTTGGTTTCACAGTTCTAATTTAGATGAGGGTTCGGGGCAATGCAATAGGCATGACAAGCACTGAGCAGCTAATGGTGACTCACCACACCATCTAACCAAGTGTTCTGAGTGACCAGAATGGCTGCTGATCTCATGCATGCCTGTTTATGGTTTGCTTCTGGAACAGAGTCAACATGCCATGAGAGCTGCCACAGTGAGCAGTGCTTACCAAAGCTGCTTCTGTTGCCTTGACAGATTAGATCTTGGAGACACAAGGATGCACTACTGCAAAGTGTTACAGGGTATTACAGCGTGATGCAGCCGGCTTGCAGCACATGTGTCATGTCAGGATACAGCTCTGCAAGCAAGCTCACTGTGTATGATTCAATATGCCAGCTTTGGTGCGTGCCTAATAGCACCAAGCCAACTACCTGTATAAGCATCGTACTGCAACATACACTGGTTTGTGAAGCTTGGTAAATCCCTGGTAAAGCTGTATCTGTTTAATATGGGCTGTGAGTCATTCAGATACGATTATGTGCTCCTGCAGGGTTTGGAGAAGGAGTATGATCGCTTGCTGCAAGAAAATGATGACTTGAAGCGCAAGCTCAGTCGACACGACTCATCAGCAACTTACCAAGCCAGCAACAAACGGGACTGATTGCTGCCAGTGGAAATGTGACAGCTCAAGCTCATTGGCTATAGCAACAACCGTTAAACAGTCTCCTTCAGCATAGAAGGATGTGCATGCTGGTGAACTTGCTTGGCGTTAGGTCCATGTCAATATGTATGGCAATAATCTTGACCTTACATGCTCATGTATGGCAATAAGCTTGACCATACATGCTCGTGACTGGTGTTGAACCCAGACTATGAGCTCTTGAAGGAAGCGTGAAGGGCATCAGGAGAGACAGCTGATAAGGTGTTGCTCATGCTATACCTCCACCTTAATGTTGCAGAAGCAGGGCGACAACAGAACACTGTCGTTTGAAAAAATGACACTAGCTGCACACAACGGTGTACACGGTGACATGTCATGCAGACAACCATTGTTACTCATGGCACATCCAGAAAAGTTTAGGATGCCGAGAGTCAAAAATGTGCTTCAAGCCTTGGAATTTGACATGTACTCTACCAGTCTGCCATGCACGTCCCAAACTTACAGACATTGGAGGAAGACATTCAGGCTAATGGTAAAGAACAACCCATTTCACAGCCTGGAAGCACCAGGTTCATCAAAATTGAACTTGCACTGACCGTACCATAATCTTGAGGGGAATCTTTGCAAGCAGAGTGCCTGTTCAGCAGTGGCGTTGTGTTCGTACTCTGCCACAGGTGGTGCTGGAGCAGGAGTGAGGCAGTAAACATTGGCATCGATCAAGAATTTGCTGTACTGCTGAAATTTCAGCTTTGACTTGTTCAACAGATTTTGCTTCGCTGGTAACATCGTCCAGTTTCCCAAGTGACAAGCCCAACTTCCTGACTAGGAACATGGCTACAAGGTCATAGCCTGTCAGAATGGCTCCCAGATGTGCACTGGCCTCGGACTGTCTGCATATATAGGTGAAAAAAGTCTGTCTAATGGACTGCGTGAGTACTTACAATATGCGGGTGAAGCTCATTACAGATTTCAGGCAGATCTGAGATCCAAAGCTTACCTTCGTATCGAATTTGCGCCGGCTGTCGCCTCTGGCTTGTCGTGAAACCTTGTCAGGTCATACAACGGCGCGAGTAATAAACAGAACAGGATAACGGAGATTGTCACAAGTACGGACCTGCCGGCCTGCGTGTTAGTCAATTTGCAGATGAATATTGTCGGTCGTGCGAACGGCAGAGGCAGCAACAGTGACAAGCCAAGCACGCCTTCGATACCGCAGAAAACCAACAGCGGAATCACAAAGCCCAACATTGCAGCGTCCGGAATAAGCTCTGTTCGCTACGTGTGTTTCGCCTATTGTACAGACTCTGCAGAGTAGCCAGGACAACACAACAACATGCTATCTGCTCCGAAACCACATCTGTCATATGTGGCGTGATGTCCACGCAAGCAAGGACGCAAGCAAGCACGCATGCGTCCTGTCAGTCAGCAAAATTTAGGGGTTTTCCCTAGTGGTGATATATTCAGAATTTGCCTCAGCAAATCTGTACAACATCACGCATTGTCTCAAGCTATAATGTTGGTAACACCCAGACAGAAGCGGTCCTTTGAGTCAGCACTATAAGCCTACCGGTATGCTATACAGTAGGCTATTCTACAACCATATAGCAGCCACACATGCACACGTGTATGTGTCTGCATATAAATGTCTGCGTCGTGTATCTGCTTGCAAATTTGTGTACAGCCACGCCATATTTGAGCATTTCCCTTAGGTGAAAGATGTCCAAAGTCAATGATAAAGTACAAGTGCGCTGTACTTGCGTCATGCAATACACATATGTGGTCACGATGGTGCGTAAGTGGCCATGATTCATACGAGTATTGTAGTTCACAAATGCTGCACGCTAGCTAACTTCTACATCTGATTTCTACACAGCCAAGCTAGTCTCAACCAATTTGCCAACTTCTACACCAATGGCTAAGGGCTGAACACACACTGTGACAGATGGGCTGCAAATCAGACTTGCAGGCCATCAGGCCTGGATCGTTTGCTCATGCAGCCAAAGGTCATGTTGGTAGCTCAAGAAGATCTTTTGGCTGATGGAGAGGATTCTCCGCAAATCAGGGAAGTATGATACTGGGATGGCAATCATCTCATGGTCTGCCAAACTAGATGTTGCCTGGCAAGAGCATGAAGAAGTATGCAAGCGGGTGTGACGTGCAGAGGAACAGCATGCCTTGTAAGCTGTTGTGTTGACATGGGACGCCGGGTAGTGTGTTGCTATCCCACCGCCGCCAAACTCCACATCAAACCAAGATGTACCCTCTGGACGCCGCCAGGTGTGTGACAGTGTGGTTGTGATGAACAATGGGCTGAGCATGATTGGGCTTGCAGGGTTGATTTTGGCTCCGCGCTCAACCCTATGGTAGAACGCCGTGGAGTTGGCCAAGCCAGGTTGTATAAAGCCAGCAGAGACATAGAACAATCCCTCTGGCCTCTTCCATGGAGTCAGACCCAGCTGAGGACCAACTTTGATTTGATGGTACTCGCTTGTCTTGTTGGCTAATGCAAACGCCAAATGATAGGTGTCCTTGTCGCCATGCATTCTGGGATAAAAGAAGTCAGAGTTTGCTGTGACAAACCACAGCCATTGCAAAACATCAGCGTGTTTCTGCCTGCAAACCAAGACTGCAGCTTGTTGCAGACCAGAGGTGCCAGAGACTGCGTGTAGTCATGAAAAGCCAGGATGTGAGAAGACTCAGCATGAACATACGGCTACCTGTTCAGAAGGATCTGGCCACTCTCAGCCGCCAAGAAAGCTTCATTTGCCTCCCAAGGAGGTTGCAATCCAAACATTTGAAACACAAGTGCATCCAGACCATTGATGTTTGGGTCAGACCAGAAAATGTTGCCATTCTCTTTGTATGAAGCTGTTTCAAACAGCGCTGACGGGTCATGCACAGGCAGATTGTCTGCGTCTAGACATAGAACTTCAGCAAAAGAGCTGTAAATGATCGCAAATGCCTTGATAGCATAGCCGCCTATAGACACATCTGACTTGTATTCCAAGCGGCGCACGGCTGACAAGTCTACCAGGGATACATTGCTAATGCCCTGCAATCAACAGACACATTCTTTGAGGCCTGCAGGCAGCTTGCTGCATGTGTTCATAAGCCGTTCAAACAGCAGATCATACCTTGAATAGGTGCTTATGGTAAGCATCGATCTCACGCTCACCAAAGTACGCTATCTCAATTGGTAAGTCACAAGCAAGGTACTTTCGTATTACTCGGGTTGCTACATATGCGTTCGCCAGCATTTGTCCTCCGCCTGAGGGAATAACGATGCCTCTCTGCTGCCGAACCTGCGTAATGTCCTGCTGCACAACGGAAGAATATACATTCTGAAGGGAGATGCGATCAGACACGATGCGCTGCAGATCATTGGCCTTGACCACATGCTGTGTGCTTGCTAACAGTAGCAGCAGGCACGCGCAGCTGCACGACTGATATATCATGTGTATACACCCGTTCAGTATTAGTGACCCGCATCAACGCAGGGCCTGCCCTACACGCGGTTGCAGCAACAATGCAGTTGACGCGGAACAAAGAAGCATCGGTGGCATGAAACAACTGCAGGCAGCGCGCCTCAAGTTGGTGCGCGTAGACTCTGCACATGTTGACTCGTGATGACTCATCTCACAAGCGCTTTCGATGGAATCGATGAAAATCTGCTGCATGCCGCTGAGGAAGCTGGGACCAGTAGATTCCTGATATGTAGAAGGCACCAACAGCAAGTCATGTTGCGCTGCAAAGCATAACATCCAGCTCAAGTGTGTATATCGGTACAGTGCACATCTCAAGATCAGGACACTGATCATCCGTGCAATGAATCGTCTTGTAGGCTGTCATGCCTGTCATTTAACGGGACACATCCCTCGTCCCTGAGCCTCGCTGCTCATACGCTACCTGTGAAAATCTGCAGGTTCACTCATGCTCACAGTACCAAGACTTCATGTTACAATCTCATCCAAGCGCATTCAAGTTAATGAAACCATTAAGGTGTGCCATGCACAGCAGCACTTCAGGCCTGATTTACATCTCAAAACACTAGAGGATGGCTATAGCTAAGGTGGCCATAAACACACCGCTGTATTTTCAACAAATAGCAAAAACATGCACACAGAATGCTGTGGTTGCGCAAGCCAGGCATCATCTGCACTGGTGCATTTTGATTGGCTGGAAAACATCTGATGTCTACCATGCATGCTGTATGCTACCCCGCGCCACCAACAGCTGCTACTGAATCAGAAATTTGTATACACTCAGGGCTGTATCATCAACAAGGAAAAAGTCGTAGAGCCACGCTGGCTCAGAGACAAAGACTTAGACATCTTGTGTCATTGTCCATGTCATTTGTGCTTGTCCTTGCTGTCAGTCCTCACATAGGGTTTCAGTGCTCTGAATGCTGCCAATCCAAGAACCCAAACCTTTTCTCAAGGTCCTGAAGCTTCTTCTTTGCTACAAGTAGAGCAGCAGCCAGAAGCAGAGTAGCAACCACAGGAAGGGATATCAGCTCTGTGCCTTGTCCAAGGTAATATGCTGTGCCAAGTGCAGATGCCACACTTGCAACCTGGGCAATCTCTTGCCCAGTCTGAACTTGCTTCAATGCCTGCAGCAACGCATACACTGTTGAACAGGTTTGTAGTATGGCATGGGGCAGCATGATACAGGTTGAGCCTTCTGATCCACAAATCATCTCCAAGACTGGGGCCGCGTTTGTCGTACTGGTTGGGGAAGGATTGACATATCAACAGGTTCTTCTCTCCACTACAATAGCCTTGACCCTTCCTGCTGCTAAACGCAGCTGTAGTGGTACACCCTTGCACAGTTTGAAGGACCTTCTCTCAACCTTGGCAGCCCCAACAGCAAATTGTATGTGCCCTGCATTGATCAGGATTGTGGAATTCTTGATGCAAGAGCCGCAGACATACACAGATGCTGAGTAATGTGAGTCACAGATGGTGTGTCACGTGAATTATGGATTTGCATACTTGGCCAGCAAACCCTATGAACTCTACCTTTGTGCAGGAAGAGCAGTTGCGAACATGGTTGGTTCTGTCCAACATGGCCTTCCTGTCGAGCACACCCATTCCATTTCGGAACAGGGCAGGTTCAGTATCGCCCTCATATTTTGGGCCCTTGTCACCCCTGTTGATCAGCCATTCATACCAGGCAGACACCCCCCTGCACTTACACAGTGGGTCAGCATCACTTACCCCAAAGTGTGCACATGCAAGGCTGGAGTGAGCATCAACATGTTGGCTCAAAAAAGCGACGCACAAGTTGATGCAGCGCACAGGACTCGTGGCCATGCAACCATATCAGGCCAACAGCAGCTGGCAATACGTATGTGCTGGCAAAAATGTTGCCGCCTCCTTTGACGACAAGTCTGCTCAAGATTATTTGGCCTGCATGCAACCTTGTAGGCCAGAGGTATGATCCTGTACACATGTGCACTTAAAAGTCAAGGTAGGTCAGCAGAGAGTTCTCCTGGGTGGTATTCTTGTTATTTGACAGCTGACAACCGCATTCATGTCTGTACATTGTCTGTGAGTGACTGTCCCATGCACATGCATTGCCCAGGACAACAATCACTCACAGACACAGTATAGACATGCATGCAGCTGTCAGCTGTCAAATAATAGGAATAATAGGAATCATAGGCTGAGCACTGACCATGCTGCTGTACAGCATACACATTGCATATCTGCCATTTCAAGACAGCATGCAATGTATGCCATGATCCCTACTGACACGTTCCATGTGTTCTCTGCAGCAGAAAGGGGAACACAATAATGATGCAACAGGCACATTTGGCAGGGGAGGATGTCACCTGTCGCTTGAGGAGGGCAGAAAGTAGTTCTGCATAGGCCGACCAGCAGAGTGCTGCTTGGCATAGCTGCTCTGCCTATGCAGGAAGACTATGTCTCCATCTGACACCCCACTCAGCTGCATGTGGCTTTGCCACCTACGCACACAAGACAGATTGCAATCAACATGCATGGCTTAGTCATAGGTCACAAAGTATGTGTGTATCTGCATCCTACGCATAGATAGCAAGCTCCACCGTACAACACATGCATGACATACACACCTGCTGCATAGCAGGCTAAGGCCCTATGTGACGCCTACTGCACTGTGGTAGATTGAAAATTGTGGGATAATGGCAAATTCTCTAGTACTGCTGGCCTTTGCAAGTATAGCAGGTAGACTGGATTTGGCAATGTGCATTTCATGCTGCAAAGTTTGTACAGGAGCAAATTGTGTATGAGGGCAGCTGAAGGCTACAGAATGCACAGCAGACCTAGCTAAATTGTCTCAACCTGAAAATGGCTTGAGCTGCGCTCTCTGGCCAAAACAAAGCATCGTCTGCTGCAGCATGCCGCCCACACATAAGGTGCATCAACAACATTTCAAATGGCGTGTATGCTCAGCAACCAGACATGACAGATGAGTCATGTGGATGTCGCCACAAGCTCTCACCTAGGTTTGCTTTTGCTGAAGGCTCTTACAGCAGCGGTCTTGGCAGCACTGATAGGGCTTTTGGCCTGTGAGGGCGCTGAGGCACCAAAGGCCTTGGGGCTGAGCCCTGCATAAATGATGAACATGATTGCTATCAGCACTGTGTTGCTGTACGACTTGTGTGTATATCTACGCTACAAGTTTGTCTATACAATGTGCATATGTCGAATCTGTCCAAGGGCAGAAAGGGTAATGACAAGCAGCTGTGGCCATGCATACACCAGCTGTGGCCATGCACATACCAGGTGTGGCCATGCACATACAAGCTGTGGCCCATGCACATACCAGCTGTGGCCAGCGTTGATGATGAGCCTGGTGCTGTTACTGCCGGTGGGTACGGCATAGATCCACAAAGAGAAGCCGCTCTTCTTGCTGAAGTCTGAGCTGAACCTGCAGCATTGAAGGTGCATTGTTAGGGTCACTCTCAAAACAAGCTCTCATACAGAAAGTCAAGCATGACTGTACATAAACGACTTAGAGAGAGACATGTGTGTAATGAACCAATGAACAACTAACAACTAACACTGAGTGAACACTGGAGTGAATGAATGGATAACGGACTGACTAAATGAACAAGTGAATGCTTTTATGAAGGGATCGGAAAGGGTGCAATTACAGGAAGCGCGTGTATACATCCAAAACATGGTGCATGAATAATCACCACTCAAGGTGCCACCAGCCATATACACATCTGCTTGCACACTATATAAGAATAATAGTGATAGTAACGGTAATAATAATAATAATAATAATAACAACAACAACAACAACAACAATGATGACAATGATAATACATTCGCTTTCCAGCTCATGATGAGCTAGGTATGTGCGGGATCCTTGCACAATATGAGATTAGTCGTGCGCTACAAGTTGCATTCGTCAAATATATTTTGCGGGATGCAACCAAGCACTGCAAGACTTTAGAAAGGTCAGCAGCCCTTACCGACACAAAGCTGGCGGCCGGAATTCCACCTTTTGTGCATTGAGCGCATTGCCAAAGTTGACTTTGTAGCTGAACTCAAAGCCATCTTGAGGCTCGCTGCGCTTGTCTACACCCGTATACTGAAACAGTTCTGCATCATCCTTAAAGTGCCTGCAAACATTGTTTTAGGGTGTCAGGGAGCACCTGAAATGTCTCTGATGAGCCATTTGCAGGCCTAATAACAAGATAAGAAGGGTGGAAAGCCATCATGTGCACATGCGCCAGTCAGATGACTGTGAATGTTTGCAGTGTGAACCAAGACTGAGATCAGATAGTCTTCTTGTTTAGTGATCAGCTGCCAACACCCAATTGCTTGCATGCAATTGCTTAGACTCAAATTGCCTACACCCAGTCGCCACACCCAATTGCCCACACCCAATTACCTACACCCAATTGCCAACACCAAATTGACATTTGCCAGTCGCCAATCGCTGACTGCCAAGTGCCATGCAAATGTTAGAGACCAAGCAGGCATAAGCTAATCAGTTCCATGTGGGATTACAAGCACATACAGAAAAGAACACTAAGCCCAGCACATGGCATGAGGAGATGTCCATACAGACAGCAGCACTTGACAATGCTGTGTCCAATGGGCAATGCACATGTCTCCTAGCCAGCAGCTGGTCTTTTATCTTCAACCCATTGGGTGGATGGTGCAAGTGTTTGTTTTTGATTTCCCCCCTCTGCTGCAGTCATGAGGCTGACCTGTTTCCAGCCACGCCCGAATGTGAGTAGGCAACATGGGACTGGTCCATCATGTTCTCCATCCAAAACTCAAAGCTGCCCGGCACATCTCTGACATAGTGCTCATAAGTCCACGCCCAGTCTGCATGCCACACCACTCTTGCAAATTCAGCACTGGTCAGTATGTTTGCATAAACCTATTGCAGTGTGATCTGATACAATCTGATCCAGCTCAAGAGGGAACTCAAGTCAATCTGGACAATCAGACCCGGGAATGGTATTGCTGATGCTGGTCAGGTTGTCATGTGCAGATGTCGGACTCTTTCCTGTGTGCCTGCTCTGGTCGAGGACCTGCTGTGCCTGTCGTTAGCTTACAACACAGATTCAGCTGCATCAACAGCTCACAAGACAGTCATTGCCATGTGCCTCTGGCTATCTTGTTGAAAGATGGGCTCCCAGAGCTGTCAGCAATGCAAATTTGTGTTGCAAAGACAGCGGGCTATGCCATGCGCCCACTATTGAACAGACAGGCAAAAAGCAAGTAGAGCAAGATAGACAACCCAAAGCAGCGGCCAGCCCAGACATTGCTGTAGCATACAGGCTTGATGTTGGGCAGGTAAGACAGTTAGGGTTGGTACCTTGACCCTCAAACCTCCCATACTCAGGGCTGAGCGCAGGCCCTTGCATGGTGCTCTCAATGTAGGCCTGAGGGCTGCAGTCTGCCCACACCCACACCAGGCCTTGCTGCACCTGTGTGGGGAAGGCTGACACACAGGCTCGGCTGTTGTTGCACGCCTTCTGCTCAGCTTGCTTGTCTGAATGACCAACCTGGAAACATAATGCACAACAGTTCAGGCGGCACAGCTAGAAACTTCAAATACAAGCCATGTTTGCTCTCCGGTTCATGATGAGCCATCAGGGATGTGCAGGGCAAGTCTTGTCTTGCCAGAGGAGTCAGGTTTGGGCTGAATCTGCAGCATTCAGGGCAGAGGCAGCTTGACACACAGCGTACTGTGCGGTGTTGTACCGGCTCTGCATGCTTGAAGACTTTGTGTCTATGCCATGCTCTTTAGTCATGCAGCAGACATGCTGATTCTGTGTGACTCTGCAGCAACCAGCTGTTCTGCAACATGCGCGATCTGTGCAATACAAACGCTGCCATGTACACTTGGCAACAGAGCAAAGTTTGGGTGTAATGCTAATGAGCATCCGTGTCATGAGGGGCGTGGCAGGCCACATGCTATGCAAATTGACATGACTGCAGGATGTCCACCATGACGGCTCACTGCGATTCTTTAAGCAATCTTGTGCACTGCTCGCTCATACAATTAGGGTTCAAGATTTGCTACATGCTGGATGTGGCATGCCATCAGTTTTGCAAGACAGTTTGGGTTGAATGAGAGCCACAGCTACAATGACCATGCCTGAGGAATGACAACAAGTTTGCCGGCGCCATCAAATTCCCATCCATGGTATGCGCACTCCAAGGTGCCGTCATGAACTCGCCCTTCAGAAAGGGGGACTTTCCTGCATGCAGTGTCATTAGCGTCCAAACATGCATGTGCTGCACATAGGCATGTTGCATGCCTGTTAAATCTGCACTTGCTCCAAATTGCTATGCCTTGTCACAGCAAAATTCTTCAAAGGGCATGGCCTGCGCAGTTGCTAATTCATGCAGTTTATGGGCACAAATATGGTCCCCTACATGCACAGACAGACCTACGCAACAACACAACAAAGACTGAACTGCAATTGTTGCTTGGATTGCATACATCTGTGAAGTCAAAGCATGCCAACTATGTCTCCTTCGAGCACAGCAGTGCACAACAGCTGCAGCTTTTGGGTGACAAACCTGTGTGGACACAAATCCACAAAAGCCTTCCACTCTCCTTTGCTGCTCCACAGCACTATGTCTTTGCCTGCATGACATTGCAGGTGTCAGGGGATGCTGGTATGAGCCTGGATGCCACTTTGCATATTGCTCAACGTCACTTGGCAGGAGAGTTTTGCTCAGAGCGCGTCCATGCATGCAGACTGACTCCATTGGCTGATCTGCACCTCTTAAGAACACGGCACAAAGGCTATTTCACACTGAAAATGCATATTGCATTATCAAAGCCTTTGTGCCACAAACAAGAGGCAGATATGGTTGGGAGGCAGACCTAGAAGAGTGACAGGGTGTGGCTTGGTGGGGTCCAGGTCCCTCACAGCATGCACAGGATACCACTGCTTGTTCCAATCCAACACCTCTGGCGTGACTTTTGGCATTGTCTCAGGTGGTGTGGTCTGCGTGGCCTGTTCCTGTACAGACAAGGGTCAACTGTAAGGTGGGAAATATTGGGCTGCACTTTAAGAGTTTCTTTGCAGATTAGCACGATGTCATGTAGGCTGCAGTCATGCATCCTTTGGTTGCAAGAAATGCCTGGTGAGTATGTGCCCTTATTGGTGCAACCTAGCTTGCAAGGCTGAGCCAAAGGGCCGGCGCCCACGCTCTATAGCGGTGTGAACAAGGAGAATACCTTGTCCACTGTGTATGTGGCTGACGTCGTGGCACGAGTCCAGGACCTAGACTTGGGTCTGAAGCTTTGTCTAGACATGATCAACGGACTGCCTCCAGAAAACGGTGCGCGTGTGTGTGTCCAAGCTGCCAGTGGTGGGCATTTCGCGGTGTGCAAGTTGCTCTGGCTCATCTGCAGCATGTCTGCTACACGACACAGAGCACTCGTCCTCTGGTCGTTGTCGCTGCTCGTCTACTGTGGCAAGTTTGCAGGTTTGAACGCAACGAGCCTGCTCACGCTGGAGGCGGACTCAACCGTGTATCTCCTATCTGAGATCAGCTAGTCAAAAGTGGCCGTGTGAATGGTTCCCGTGGCGGTACTGCTGCAAAGCAAGCCAGAAGATAGTCGACCTTGCCTTCCAACAGAGTTACTACCATGTGACAGCATGAGGTAATACCTCCTGGCCAATGCAGTCCACAGGCACATTAGATGCTTGTGAGGTGCCAATCACCGCTGACTCTTCAAGCTGTGATCGTGCAGCGACCATTGGCAAAGAGAAGACAACATCATTTGAAAGCCAGCTGACATGTGCATCCTGCATGCAAAGAGAGACAAATGACAGCAATGATAAACAGCGGCTGCTCTCATGTGCGTGGTGAATCATTCTATCGGTTAGTCAAGACATGCCAAATCAAGTCTGCAAGCCTCAAATAATCGATGCTGCCGGGCGATACAACCACATAGTGCTGGTTTTCGTGCAAGGCTGCATCGAATGTGCAGGGCATGCGTAGCCATACAGTGCAGGCCTGCCCTAGGGCAGCGCAGTTTCAAAACTCATCATCCTGTCATCCAACATGTTGCAGGCAGTCTGTGAATCCATCTTGCCGTCAGATTGATGCAAATTTTGAACACAAGCTGGTGATGCCGCTGTCACACTGCTCTATAGAGCTTAGCTACAAGATGCTGTTCTGCGTACTGTGAGCCCCTAGAATACAACACTGTTACCAATGAACAAGGACATGTCACTGCACTTGAAGCATGTGAGCCAGATTGATGCATTGGCCAGTTCAGACACATATTGCAGCAAAAAGGACGATGACCATAGTGGAGGCTGCATGCCAACAAAACAGCGGACGCAGGACCCAGCATTTGTCACATCATTCATATACTGGTTGTGTATGCTTCAGCATCTTTGTACTCACTTCAGAAATTGGGTACAAAAGAATGAACGTCATGTAAGTCTCACAAATCTTTGGGGTTTTCTACTGCGATGCCTCCAGCACCGGCTGTATCACTTGTTGGTGCACCTCCAAAGGCACTCACATGAGCCTTGGCTTCAGCAGTTGTGGTGACGCCACTGGTGACGTCGTCAAGCTCAGCCAAAGTAAGCCCTAGCTTCCTTACAACAAACATTGTGACCAGGGTGCTCCCTGTCAAGACTGCTCCCAGATTGGCTGTTGCTTCTGACTCTCTGCACCGCCAGCATTTACATTCAGTTCACTTCAGCAAAGGACACGCTATAATGACACGCAAGCTAGTAAGCACAAAGGCAGGTACCTTCGCTCAGAGCTAGCGCCGGCTGTCTCCTCTGGTCTATCGTGCATGTGGATCAGGTCATAAAGTGGAGCCAACAACAACGCCAACAGCACAATCGAGACCGTGATGACAACAGTTCTTCCGGCGTGAGTCTTGGTCAGTTTGCATATGAAGATCGCGGGCCGGCAAAAAGGCAGTGGCAACAATAGCAAGATCGCGATGAACCCTTCGAGCCCTCCGAAAACGAGCAGAGGCAACGTGAAGCCCAACATGGTATGCGCAGCTTCAACAACAGATCAAATGTAGCTGATGGTGATGTGAGGAACCAAGGGCCGGAAGAAAGGTTTTCCTGAAGGCAGTGACCTGTACTGCGAAGCTAGTAGTGCAAAGATCAGAGGCATTAAATATGAACAGAGGCAGCGCTGTCACAACGAATTTGAAGCAACGGGAGCAAGCACAGGCCACCATCTGTTTTGTAAAAGCACCTAATTTTGTCGGGGAGTCACACGTAACTGCGTCAATACATACGCCCATCTTTGACAAACAGCGACTGCCGTCAGCATGGTTTCCGTGAGTCGGAAAACTGCTTTCTTGGGGCTGTTTTTGGTGATCTGCCTGTCCATATTGCTCTGTGCATCAGCAGCTTCAAGCACCGCCAATTTGAAGGCACAGGCGAAGGTGAGCGTGCTGCCTGACCCGTACAGTGACCGTGAGACACTAAGTTGCACCTGCACTGCAGCACAAAAGCGTGGTTATATTTACCTTGCCGCAGTGCCTCAAGCCTTTCTGTTGTTGCTTAGGCACAGGCAACTGGATGGGAGGTAACATTGGAAAGACAAAAGCTGCGTGCACAGGCACTTGCTGATGAGCTTGGCAGTCTTATAGAATATGCTGCGCGCAAAGTCCTGGGTGAGACTGCACTGACAAAATTGAAGTTGCAGACCCCATTCAGATGTCAGCACACTGCAATTGATCTGAGACGCCAGACAATAGCAAAGTCATGATTGTTTGATTTTGGACTGCATTGTTGGTTGCCCCTTGTCTCACACTCCTTACAGATGGCAATATTGCTGATTAATGTTTTCCTGACTGTGGTGTTCAAGAGCAGCATCTGTGGCCTGCAGGGTCTCACTACACAAATGTATACAGCAGCTGGACATCTTTCAGATGGAGGTTTGCACCTTATCTTTCACAAGCTCGCCTGCATGTCTTCACAGCCATCAAGTACATTGGCCACTTAACAGCAAAGTTGGAGGTGAGCACCCCTGCATCTGCAAGGCGTCTATTTGCATGTTGGTGAGACCTGTCAGAATACTGGCAAGCTGCCTGTCAGACTTGCATTGCTGGGACGCCAGGACTGTCTTGAGGCCATTCGATTTGCATGCTGCGTCGTGCGGTGTTTCAGCATCAGTGCAAGGCTGACTGATCCATGTGAGACGCACCAACGTAAAGTCAGCAGTATGTACACCACATATTCAATGTCATGATGCATTGCTCTTCTTTGCGGACCTTGCGACATTTAAATATGTGAATGTCTGCATAGGCCCTGCGCAGTGTCTGGATCTTGTGGTGTTTTTTTCCCGCGCAGATTTGCTCAAGCTCCAACACCAGATTGAACCTGCTTTCTTTTGTGCAATGTGCAGAATGCACAGCAATGAAGAGTCGTGAGACATGACATGTCTTGATGCAGGCCACCATCCTGGACTTGGTCACTGCCAACAGGTCTTCCCTAGGCGACTATGCAGATCACGCGACAAACCACGCGTCAACCCTAGCCAAGGTCATTGTGGGCTTTGGAGCGGTAGTTATCGTTGCGTTCCTAAATTCACTTCTGGGCAGAAGAAGGAGGGTATGAGCAGTGTGCTGAAGCCTTGTCACTACAGTTCTTTCTTCATTTGTGGGCTTGCAACATCACGGACGGACATCAGTACGTTGTGAGCAATGCTTTGGATGCTTCCAAAACAGATTAGCTGGTCAGAGGGCTTGCTTTCTATGCAAAAGCTGTATAATATTCTTCACAGCCACATGCCAATGCTGCACGCTAAGACAACAAACAAGATACTGCACAAAAGCCTTTTCTAGCTAAGGGACCAATGCATGTCTTGCATTGTTAATGGCGCTGTGTATACTGCATGCCATTTACAGAATTGCACCTCTGACCTCGTGAATAACATTGCAATTCAGGCGTCAATGACACAAGCATCTGCGTTCTGGTACTGTAGGAGGCCTTCTTGGTAGTCTGTAACTATAACTGCCAGTGGATGAAGTGCTGGATGGCCAATTATTATAACTCTTGCATTGCTCACAACGATCTACAATCCCGCAGGTTGGTTGAGCGCGCGCAATGGTCACGCCGAGCTCTGTGGTCAACATATCAGAGCACATGCGGTCTTCGTTCAAGCATTTTTTGTTTACGTTACGGGCTCACCTTCAAACGCTCACATCACCGGCACTGATCTCTTGCTTGCTTGTGGTCAGGTCCGCACATCTTGACCCAATCAAGCGTCACACTCCTGTCCAGCTGCCGCACGACAAAGCATGAGCGAAATCGGCGGGTCTTTGCTGGGGCACGTCGAAAGCGGCAACGATAGCGCACTGCAAGCGTTGTTCTTTGTGGTTATAGCTTTGTTTCTTGGTATGCAGCATTACTCATGTCCCAGGCTAAACACTACACAGAAGTGCAATCAAGCGAGCTCAATGCGTCTGCAGGCACATTCACAAAGCAAGCATTGGCATGGATCAAGATCCCCTTCACAGCTCTTTTGCTGGTGACTGCAGCGTCCTTGATGGCTGTCAGTGTCTTGCTTCATGTCCTGCTGCAGCGAACAAATGTATGCTATGACAGGTCTGGGGAGTGCTGCTGGGAATAGGCAATGAAACATACATTAAGAACTGGCACTATGTGGGACCTGGAGTAACAGTATGGGAGGTCAGCAGACTGAACTGCATTGCAGTGTCAACTGACTTTGCTGTGTGTGCTTCAATTTCCATCTCATGTTTCTCAGTTTGCAGCTGTTTTTATAAGGACATAGACTCTGCAGTGTTACATCTGCTGCAGTGTAACGTAGTCTGACCTTGGTCCACACTCAAGCCATTGAGCACTGACCTGATGTGCTCTAGACCTCAGCCTCAACAATAGGAGCATCAATCATGCTGACATTCCTGCAGGACATCGAGCCAAATTTCTTCCTGTCTTTGCTGCTGCCCCTTATCATCTACTCAGCAGCTATCAGCATGCACTGGCACACATTACGCCGCTGTTTATCGCAGGCAAGCCTTACGTTGAACTGCTTCAGTCAGTATGCACATGAGGATCTGCTGCATGCATCATCACAGACTGCCGCAAGTGATGTGACTCATGCTTTGATCACAGTGCACATGATCACAGTGCTGCTCATGCATGTGAAGTGCCATGTGAAGCCTGTTTGCCACAGCTCTGACTCACGTGTTCTCCTCACCAGGACTTTGCCAAAGCAGCAATTGTGAGTAATGACCTGTCATGACAGTTTGTCTCACGCTTCAACAGGCTCTGACTATAAAAAGCTTGGCAGCATGAGCAACCAATGCCACAGAAAGGCATAATGTCACCCTTGAAGCATATGTAATGAAACTCGTCACTGGGACAAGCATCAAAACAAAGAGTTGCAAAGCACAGTACATGCAATGCAGGTTCTACTGCTGGCAGGGCCAGGAGTGGTTATAGGTACAGCACTGACTGCAGTCTTTGTCAAATATGTGTTCCCCTACAATTGGACCTGGCTTGAGTCCCTCCTGTTCGGTGCCATGTTGAGTGCCACAGACCCTGTTGCAGTCATTGCCCTGCTGCACGAGGTATGGGACACTTCCTCCTGTGTTTGCATCCCTGGATGCTGTTTGTCATGCTCTTAGTGATATCTGCTGTTCAATGCATTGACATGCAAGCCTCTACTCAATGCATCTTTCAGCCAATTTGGCCTTGGCTGTGGCTGTATGCATCAGTGACAAGCATGCTACAGGCCGTGAGGTTTGCAGGAGTAAGCAGCTGCCAAAGACTGTCATGCTTTGCAGACTCATTCTTCAAAGTCATTAATCTTCAATGCCAGGGTGGCAGTGTTTCACACACTTGTCCCCCATATGCAACGCCACTGCATATGTGGCGTTGTCTTTTCTTTTTTTCTTTTCTTTCCAGTAGTCTTCAATGCTATAAGAGCTTCTCTAACTGTTCAACGCCAGTGCGACATGCACCTGTATTGCTGTTTGCTACACCGTGCTGGCACATGCTTTGCACGTGTGACACAAGCTTATCTTGATAACTGCGCCTACATGCTGGTCTGGACAGACTTTGCTGCCAGCCTTTGACACATTGCCATCCAATACACTTGACACGCAAACGCAGCTGTTGCAGTGGGCTGTGCACTTGTTGGATGGGGCATATGCAGGTCCACTTTTGCGATGTTGGCTGTCCATGTTGTACTGCCTTCCTTGACCAGTGCTGGCCCACAGGTTGGAGCTGAGAAGGAGCTTCGCACAGTCATTGAGGGGGAGAGCCTGTTCAACGATGGCTCTGCCTACGTCCTTTTCCTCCTCTTCCATGTGAGCAGCTCAACTGTATAGGGTGGGCTCCCAGGCAGCCGTGCCTCACATGTGCATTTATGTTGCTGACTGTGCACTACGTGCTTTCTTTCCCTGGCCTTGCCTTCCACCCTGCAGATGTCTTGTCACAATCACACTAGAACATCTCCACCATGTAGAAACACGTTTTTTCTGTTCCCAGGCGTTTCTGAGTTGAGATTTCCAGTGTAGGGACAGTGTTTTTGAGTGAAAATAGACGTTTCAGCATTGAAAAGAGCTGACAGTCTGTGTGGTGCAGAATGCGCTACAAGGTCAAGAGCTGACAGTCAAGTCAACCATTAGTCAAGTCTGCCAGCTGTCACTTGGTGGGCCAGCAGTGGGGGTCGCTTTTGGGTCAGTCATTGTCATCTGGCTCAGATTCATCTACAATCAAGATGTGGTGGAGGTAACCATGACCATCGCGGCTGCTCTGGGCTGTTTCATTGTGGCAAATGAGATCCTGGGGGTGTCCGGTGTGCTGGCTGTGCTGTGCCTGGGAATCTGGATGGCCGCCTTTGGGTCTCATCATATCAGCCGGCAGGTGCAACAGCCGCTGCGCATTGTTTGGTGAGTCATAGACTGGCGTGCAAAGCATAGCAGTGGTGGAGACAATGGGCGCAGCATTGCAAATAGAGTGAAGGCTTGGATATGAGTTCACAACATGACTGTTCAGTTTGACCATGCATGGATTGGGAGTGGCTTTGATCACTCACGCACTCACTTACACTCACTCACTCACTCACTCACTCACTCACTCACTCACTCACTCACTCACTCACTCACTCACTCACTCACTCACTCACTCACTCACTCTCTCTCTCTATCTCTCTTGCTCTTTCGCTCGCTCGCTCGCTCTCTCGCTCACTCACTCACACACCCCCATCATCAAAGTTTCCTGCGTTTACAGGGAGGAACTTGAGTTCATTGCCAACACCCTGATCTTCGTCTTGACTGGAGTCATCATCGCCGGCAACATCTATCAGTCAGAGCACAGCGTTGGCGCCACAATTCAAATTCAAGCTCGTGATTATGGCTACGCCTTCCTGCTCTGGGTTGTGCTCATAGTAAGTCATGGTCAATGGGCTGTTACAGTGTGTATGAGCATGCTCAGCATGAGAGCAGCCTGCTGATGCATCAGGCAACTACTACTCTACTGACCTGCATAGGACATGCTGTGCAATACATATTCCCCAACCCTTTATATGGTCATACTTATGCAATGCAATGCTTGCTCTTTCTGAGACGAGTGCTGCTGATCAAAATGCATGCACTCAAGCAGATTGGTGCACGACCACGTTATGCTGATGCCTTCTTTACATGACAGCGCAAAGTTTGTGCTGTCACTGACATCGTGTGATGTTGTACAGGCAATCAGGGCAGTTATCTTTGCTGTGTGCTTCCCTATACTCAAGTACACTGGCTACAGCATTACCTTCCGTAAGGCCGTGGTAATGGTGTGGGCCGGACTCAGAGGGGCAGTTGGTTTAGCCCTGTCCCTGTTCGTCCTGTTTGATGGCCAGATCTCTGACAAGAGCTTCAGGCTTTTGGCTTTCTTCTTCATGGGCCTAATAGCAGCCATCACAATCATGATTCAGGGAACCACCACTGGTCTTCTCCTTCAGGTGAGCATTGGCCCCGGCCGTTATGATCTCCTGTTGTGTTGTCTGTGGCTATGACTGATGCTGTCAGCCTCGTGGTCCTGAGGACCACCCTTCTGGTCCTGGGGACCACCCTTCTGATCCCAGGGACCACTACTGGTCATCTTTAGGTCTGACAATGGGTTGCTTGCCTCAACTTGGCATGTTGATATTCTTTGTAGATGAGCAGTGCAGTGTGATGCACTGTACATTGCAACTCTATGGTGTGCTTGACCACGAGCTTTGCAAATCAGGTTTTGGGGGGTTGTTGGCGTGATTTTCTCTGTTAGTGCATCATTAGACGCTGCATTGTTGGCATCACTACCACAGAGTATTGTATCTGGAGACTTGGACCTTCAAAGGTGCAAGCTGTGTTCACATGCATTTTATGCCGCATCCCCCACAACAAAACCAAATCCCTTACAAAGTCATCAACAACAGTTCTAGTTTTGACAAAACTGTGTAGTGTATTGATACATACTTTTATGTCATACATCTGTGGTGTAAGGATTCAGTGGGCACTGCTTGTGTGTGTAGGCTCTGGGGTTGACACGTCGGCTATCTGCCAAGCGCACCTTTCTCAACAATGTCATGCAGCAGGTTGAGCGCTACGGCGACGCCCATGCAAAGGTGTGCCTGCTCGACTCAACCACTTGGGTCCTGAATCTGTTTGCCCATTTATCTGTTACGCCCAACTCTGTTTGCCCATTTATCTTTTTGGTCTGATTCTGTCTGCCCATTGATCTGTGTGTCTGGCCTGCCTGCCTGCCTGCAAAAGCATTGTTGCTGGCCATCAGCAGGAGTAAGTACGGTGAAAGCAGCATGTTTCGTGGCATTCTGCGATCAAGTGTTGACTGTTGCTAGCTGCTTACTACATCATCTTGCTGCTACCCGAGCACCACCTGCATGCATGTTTGACCAGACCAACAATATCACAAACAGTCAAGATTGCACACACAGTCAGCATTGTTGTGAAGGTTGGAACGTCTAGCAAGGACACTGTTTGCAGTGTATTGAACTAATAACAACAGCACTGATTAAATCGCTTTCCAGCTCATCATGAGCTTGGTATGTGCAGGACGAGTCTTGTCTCTCCAGAGCAGCCTGTCTTGTGCATCCCTGTAAGGCCTACTAGAACAACAATGTTGACAGTCATTTCATGCGACATCATTGAAACTAGACCTAGGGCGGCCAGGTGGGCAAAGCCCCTTGACTCCACCAAACAAAAGCTTCTCAGGCAATCTATCGTTACGCATCCTGGAGCACAGTGAATTGAAAGCATTGTGGTGACACAGATGGTGAATCACTCTGATGTGTTGGGCCCTCCAAACTGGAAGGACATCTCATCGTTGTCCTCGCTGAATGCCAAGCAGCTGCTGACGCGCTATGCCTCGGTGCACACCATGCAACGCCCCTTTCCTTACTGGGACCCTGCAACCGATGTGGAACTTGGTAAGCTTCTGGGCAGCCCAGTGTAGTACTTGGCTTCTTCGACCGGCCACAGACTTAGGCTCTGGTCTAAAGCTCTCTTTAGATTGACGCCGAAAGGGGTAGTCCTTTCTATGCTTTTTAAGATGGTCAGCTGAGTGCCGGTTATGCTTTGCACCAACTTGTCAGCAAGTCACGACAGCGCAGCTGCTGACACGCTGTGCCCTCAGTGATGTCACCCTGTTCAGCGGCCCTCCTGCCCCGCCCCGCCCAACCAGCCCTGATTGAAATCCTGCAGGCATGCACAACATGGTGAATCTTGTGTTCCTTTGCATCTCTCACACCTACCTGGATATCACTGGCACAACTATTGATTGTCGAGTTGTGATTCTTTTTATTTTACCTTGAGGGGCTTTGTGGTCAATGCTATTTTGGTAATTCATCTTTGGTTTTTGTTTTTGTTGCAGAAGCTTCCCACAGGCACATCACAGCAGAGCGCAAGACAGCTCAGGTGCGTCAGGAGACTCGCGCCCGGCTGCTGCGTGCTGTGCAGCAGACATACAAGGACGTGTTTGAGCGGGCACAGATTGCGCCAGCTCACATGTACCGGCTGAGGAAGAGTGCTGACCGGGCGTTGGACCACACTGATGAGCCTGTATGCGACTGGAAGTACCTGGATGAGAGCTGTCAGCTTCCTGCTTGGCTGCACTGGCTGCAGAGGTGTGACTCAGACTCAGTATGTAATATATGTTGGACTCAGTTTGCAATGCATGTGACTTAGACTCAGTCTGCAATATATGTGATATTAAAATCAGTATGCAATACGTGTGACTTAGACTCAGTATGCAACACATGTGATGTGCATACCTGTACACATCTGACCCTGGGCTGCCTGTTGCAATACTTGGCTTCTCATTACATTGACGCCAAAAGGTGTATTAACTCTTTTTGTTTCTGTTGTTTTTGTTTTCTTTTTTAGACATTTGAGGAAAGGTTGCTGGCTTGCCTGCATGTCTGTGTTGGCTTACAGAGTTGAACCATCATGAAAGCATCAGCAAAGTCATGTTCAATGACTACATGTGCAGGTTCAGCAGTTTCCCGACTTCTAACTTGGCCCATATCTGGGTTGATAGTGAACTGATTGTGATTGTGCTTCCTTGGTAGACTGTCTAATTAACGTCGAACAGTCTGAAACTGCCTGTGCATATTGGCAAATTGCCCTTCGACAGGCCATGCTGCCTTTCGTGAGTGCCCTGTGCCCTTCGCGCTGAAAGGCCTGCCCTTGATGAGTGTCCTGTGCCCTTCATGAGTGTCCTGTGCCCTTCATGAGTGTCCTGTGCCCTTCATGAGTTTCCTGTGCCCTTCAGGCTGAAAGGCCTGCCCTTCATGGCTGCCTTCTGCCGCCAGCAGCTCTTCAGCTACCTGGAGCACAGTGCATCTGTCATGGTGGCCTTCCACTACGCACACACAGACGCTGCTCAGTCCATGCTGCACTTTGATCTGCTGCTGCAAGAGGACCTGCAACCCCAGGAGCACCCCCAGGACCACAACACAGGGGCGCAAGCAGCAAGTGGGTTGCGCACCATAGACACTGCTGAAGCTGTAAAAGCCAAGATCATCCAGGAGGTGAGTCAGCCAAGTCATGACTGTGTTTGAATGAAACAGGGGTTGCAACCAATGAGCAACACATTGCTGACAGTGCTGCTTTTGCTGCATTGGCAGCATGATTCAGTATCTTGCAGGAATCGCGCAACAGATCTGCACAGGACGCTTTTCACATCCCATGTTTGTCCTGAGCCTCTGCTGCATATGACTTAAAACACAAAGGAGTGTCTGAAGCAGTCAAGATCTCCTGCAGGTCATACAGGAGAGCAAGCACCAGCTGAGGACTGCAGAGCGGTACTTGCATGCGTTACGCATGGCATATCCGGAGGTAATGGCTAGCATACGGACCAAGCAGGTTGCTCAGGAGATGCTGCTGGTGAAAGAAGCCTACGTGCATGAGCTCAAAGCATCAGGTAACCATATCCCTCAGCAACTGTCTGTCTGCACTTGCTGCCTGAGTTGTTCACAGGCGTGCTGTTCATCTGCGCTTCAATGAAAGAATTTGCTTCAATGGAAGCGTTTGCTTCCTTTCTCGAATTCTCCTTGAGAGCTTTGGAGGACAGCTACTGCGGTGCAAGAAAAGCTACTGGTGTGACATCCCATCTGCCTGTGATGGGGATCAGAATGGCCAGAAATGCCATTTTGGCCAATAAATGCTTCACCAGGGGCAATAATTTATTCAGACCAACTGGCTCAATTGGATAGCGCGTCAGACTTCTAATCTGAAGGTTGTGGGTTCAAGTCCCACGTTGGTTGTTTTTGATCTGCCCGTTTGCAATCTGTGGTAATATTGGCAGGATATCTCATGACCAGCCTGCAGTTACTGATTGGACAGACTCATAGACTTGCATTGCGAAGCGACATCTTGAGCAGCAAGATGCATCATGTGTACTCAATTGGTGACACACAAGCAGCGCTTGCGTGGGCAACTGTAGGTGTGCCTTGAAAGAAAAGTGTTCTTGGGTCGAAATTTGGCATCAACAAAGCACTTGAGCAGCTCTCAGCAATCACAGTCTCTTTCTCATCATGTTGACACAATGCAGCTGCAAAGAGGCTTGTACTTCTGGAAGGTGAAATGCATCCTAATCAAAACTCATGGTAAAACAATTAATCTATTCACAATCATGTGACGTTAACACAGCCCAAAAGGGAATCCTGTGCCAAAAACTACCAGCATTGCCTTGCACATAAGATGTCTGCTTCACACAGGTTTGATGGATGAAGCAGAAGTAGAGGAGGTCATTCATCTGGTGGACAGGCAGAAGAAGCGCCTCCACTTTGCAGGCTCCCTCATGCACGTACAGCCTGCCGGCAAAGAGCTGCGCCAAATGACTCTTTTTCAAGGTCTGAATGACCAGGACTTTGCCAAGGTACATAAGCAAGGCCAATATACTATATCTTTTTGCTGACCCATAGCATAGCCCCCTGATCTACACGATAGTGTCCTACTGATGTTGACATACTCTGTGTGTAGGAATGTGCAGTTGGCTGTGCATAGTTGGCCGTTTTGCAAGGCAAGCTGCAGTATGCAGTAATCTTGTCTGATCCGCTCATTGTGCCCAAGCAACTGGAAGGTCGGCAGATATATCAGCTGGCAAGGGTTCGGCAGCGCAACTCAAGTATGGGTCACTGACAGCAAGCTAGGTTGCCTGCAGGTGACATCAGCTGCAACCCTACATCTGTTTCCAGCAGGCACCACCATTCATCCCAACCCAGTAAGCAAGGGCAGCCTGCTGTTCATTCTGAGGGGGGCAGTGGCCTTGCAAAAGGCAACCCCCTCAGACCCCCCACACACCCCAGCTGCAGCCCAACAAGCCTCTGCCCAGCTCAGGCACAGTCAGCAAACCAAATCAAGTCCTGGGGCAGCCCATGTGACGCCTGACCAAAGCCCCTTGCCTCTTTTGCTTCAAGATCCTGTTGACGATCATCAGTCTGTAGGGTTTACAGGTTCTGCTGCCGCTGCAATGCATGTGCCAGATACACAAGCAGGCATAAACCCACAAGTAGCAGAGTCAGACTCCCAAGCAGCTGATCCCCAACAGTGGGAGTTAGTAGACGACATCAGTAGCAAGGCAAATCTAGTGGACAGTTCTGGTGCACATCCAACAATGCCTGACAACACTGGCAGGTCGTCTGAAGTATTGAGTGCGACTGTTGGACAATCACAGGGCTCAAGCAAATGCACCACAGGTTCACGAGCAGCCAACATCAGTCATACATCAGGTTTGGTGGACACGGTCAGGGGACAGTCTACCAGCAGTCAGCAATCACGCTTGGTAGACAGTGCTGGTGGACAGTCAGGCTTAGTAGACAGTGTTGGTGGACAGTCAGGCTTGCTAGACAGACAGTCAGACTTGGTAGACAGTGCTGGTGGACAGTCAGGCAGGCAGAATGTCATATCTGAGCAGAGGCCTGCACCGATTGTTTCAGATGCCCAGGCAGACAAGCACGAGCAGACAGCACAGAAGGATGTTTTGGATGCTTGTGGCTGTGCTTTTGGTCTTCCAGGCTTGATGCTGGGAGAACCACTGGACGCAAGAGTGGCTGCCAAGACAGTTGTGGAGGCTTATGCAGTACCCTGGGTCTTGATTCAGGTACTGCACACTGCAATGGACTCATCTGAATGCACATCCTGCATTGAATTGATCTGACTGCACATCCTGCAATGAAGCAATCTGAATGTGCATTCTGTAATGAATCGATCTGAATGCGCATTCTGCAATGAATCAATCTGAATACGCTTTCTGTCTCAAAAGTGAGCATCACTGGCTACAATTAGCAGCACTGAGTGCCTGCATGTCAAAATGCTTATGCAATGCATAGATCTGATATGATCGCGCTTCCTGTATCAAGTGTGAACATCTCTGGTCACACTGAGCAATGCTGAGTGGTCCCATGTTAACATGTTTGTGCAATCAAGAGGCATGAGAGCAGCCATGTTGCATGTGCCTCAACTTGAGTGTGAACTCAGAACCTTCTGTTGCACAGGAGTGCTCATGCACGAAGCAAAGCATGTAGTGCGTGCGTGCGTGCGTGCGTGCGTGCGTGCGTGTGTGTGTGTGTGTGTGCGTGTGCGGCTGATCAGGCGCTTCATAGTCTGTGGCACTTTGGCTGCGGTTCTGTCTGTTCTGTGACTGTCATGATGTACAAGTACAACACAAAGACAACTGTTGAGCTGCTTGTGTGATTGCAGTCCCTGACAGAGCAAAGCCAGGCAGTGCTGGTGAGGGGGCTGCAGCTATGTGCAGCACATGTGGCTCTGCTGCATGGAGGTCCCTTGTTGGAACAAGCAACCTGGATGCAGCTACAGAACGCCTTCAGGTTAGCTGTCATGATACGACATGCAGTTTTGTGTGAGGCATATCCATGCCCACGCTATACTTGTTTGTTGTGCTTGTGCAACTCCTGTTGGCATTGCACATGCAGTTGTAGTTAGAAGGCTTAACTGCAACTGAACAGAGCTGTGTCTCAAGTCTGTTTGCAGAGCCTACTGATTGATTGAGTGATGTGGAGCCTGAACCTGTGTTTGCAAGTCTGCTTCTGGTATGAATTGACATGGGGTCAAACCAGTCATGGCCAAAGACGTATGTTGCATGGCAGAGACAAAGCTTGGCAGAGCAGCAGTGGTATGACTGTAGAGACTGGATCATGATGGTCTCCAGGCGGCGCCACTATTGGCTCTGTCATGCTTCTGTCTTGGACTCATCAACTCAGTCAATGCATGCTGCTTATACTCAGTCAACCCATGCTGCTTATACTGCATGAGGTCAGAAGTTCTGCTGGCAAGGCCGCGCCGTTGGTTTTGTTTGTTATGCAGGAAGGCAAAGCTGCAAACTGTCCAGGAAGGCCAGAAGATCTGCCCAAAAGGTCTATGCTTCCTCTTCTCTGGTCAGCTGCAGACAGCCGGCAATTTCTCCAAAGCTGATGATGCATCCCGGGGACCGGTCCTTGCATCTTCAAACACAGATGAGCCATCCCCAGACAGCAGCCAAGCAGGTGGCACCAAATCTCATGAGCAGCAGGTCATGCCTCAAAAGACTGCCATGCCACTGCAAGGAGCTGCTTTAGAGACAGTAGCTCAACCCAATGCTTCTGGTGACGTCTCAGATAACACAGAGCATTCATCTGCAGTCAGGGCCGGCTGTGTACTGCAAGCTTCGGTGGCTTTTGAGTCTGATGGTACCGATGTCACATGCTTGCAGGATGCAAAGGTGGGTCGCTGGATCTCTCTGTTGTGCCTGTTCGTGCATTAGTCTGCGACAGGCCTTTTTGCTAGCGCCAGGGTCTTGCTGCAACACAGCAAGGAACATGCTGCAACAATCTTTCACACATCCAAGCACATGATATTGTCTGCAGCAGCATGTAATGGTGTTCCAAATAAAACCATCATCTGTGTTTGCAATCTGCAGATATTCCATCTGCCGTCTGAGCTCCTTCAAGCAGTCAGGCAGCAGCAGCAGCAGCAGCATCAGGGAAAGGCTGCACCATCAGACATCAACAATTCTGATAGTGCCAGTCCAAATGTAAGTCTTGCACAGCAGCTGACAGATCATATAGGAGGCACTGCCGGCACCAATGCAGCAGATACAGGTCACTGGGGCAAAAGGCTGCACGAGCCCTCACCTTTTTTGTCACATGACCTCTGGAGCAAATTGGGGGAGAACAGCTGAACAGTATAAGCTGCAAGAATGAGGCTTTTCTGCACTGATTGAACACAGCTGATCAAACAAGATCATCAGCTTGGATGCGTTCTGAGATTTGGAGGCCACTTGTACCCGCTTGTGGTTGCACTCAAGCAGAGACGTAAAGCATTCTTTTTAAAGAGGCTGTATTCAGCTTGTAAGCATCAACGTTTATGTTGAACTTCATTAATTTAATCCTGTGCTACTTTACAGCAACCTCTTGAAGTATGCCTCAGTGTATGCCAGCCTCTATGTCGGCCGCTAAAGTCGAGGTTCAGGTCGAATAGATGTGCTTAAGCTTACAATTTCGAAGTAGCAGTGAGGCATTCCATCTGACATACAACATTGCGCCTTGCATGCATCAAAATTTGATGGCCCTCCTGGGCAGCCCGGTATAATACTTGGCTTCTCATTGAATTGACGCCGAAAGGCGTAGTCTTTTCTTTGCTTTCTTTTCATCAAATGGCCCTGTGTCAGAAGTCATTTGCCATTGGCACACAGCAAGTCTCTGGTCAACTCAATTGGTCAGATACTGATGACTTTTCGATTATCAGGCAAGCTGTCCTCAGGTGTGTCTTTATGATGCCAAGACTACCTATGGTATGCAATCTTGCATGCTGTGTCTAATTTTATTGCTTAATGAGTGCTGCAACTCCTGTTAACCACATGGGTGTCGTTTGCTGGTAGCGCCTGTATGCTGCTGCTCTGTGCGGCTGTTCCATCATTTTGGCCTCAACCAATTTCGTCACCTGCACCTGTAACAAAAAGGTCTTACTTTCCAGGGTTTGTACTGAGTGTGTTAAGGCACACTGTAGCACTGAAGATATGTGTCACCTGACATGCACATTGTGCCAGCATTAAGCAGATACTCTAGTTCATGTAGTGACAGACTGTCTGACTTCGTCATAAAGCACCACTATCTGTACTTGCTCAAAACATGTGCCATCATGCTTGCATCAAGACGGTACAAGATTGAAACCGTTACATCTCCTCAAGAAGCGCTCTACAGAGCTGCCAAAATGACAGTTGACGGACGATGAGAATCACACCATCGATTGTGACAGGCAAGTGCTGCTAGGCAGCCCATGTGGGCCCTCACCATGCAGATTGTGTTGAAGAGGGGTCCCAGAAGAGTCCAGTAGGCATGTGAGCTGAGTGCAAAGAGGCTGATGCCCCACCAGAACAACTGCTCCCCAACATGGTTGGGATGCCTAGAGTACCGCCAAAGACCTGCAGTCTTGTTTTTGAGATCACATGACAACAGCTTGGATAGCAGTTTGGCTTGCCAGCAAAGATTGCACCGCCCTGATTTAGCTACTAATCAAAATTGTACGAATGGCCTGCACGCTCTCGGAAGCAACAACAGAAAACACCATTTGGGAGCGAAATACAAATGTGAAGTCGCTGTTGGTGTGCAATGATAGCAGGCAGTGCAGCTGCAGGTAATGGCAGTGATCACCATTTAGAACTAGAGCTGCTGGTGTGTGCACAGTGTGTGTACAGTGTGTGCATAGTATGTGCAAAAAGATAAAGCGGCAGCCAAGCAGTTCAGCAACGCATGGCCTGTGACATACACATGTCTGTGTATAGTACAAACTCTATGATGAAGCACATTGTAAATATCTTCAAAGTGTGCAGGCACATCAGTGTCGCCGGCACTCTGCTGAATGAGTGTGCTGCCTGTTGACAAAATATTGCCAGAGGACATGTGCCATGTTTGGCTACTATACAAAAAGACAGGTGCTGCCTTTCTGGTGCAAAAGAAAAGCATTGAAAGATGCTCACCAGTCTGAAGCAGCTGCTGCTTGGGCTGTCCTGCTGCTTGCCTTTCCTTGTTGGCTGTGACAAAGTGATGCAGGGAGGTGTCTGACACATATGCAGTCATCAAGCCTGCAAAATGACCACACAAGGTGGTAGGCTCAACATCAGACGTAGTGTGGACACTGTGTGTCAGCTGAAATGGTACATGATGGTATGGCAGCTGAAGTGGTAGACATGGGGACTGTATGGCAGCTGAAGTGATGGACAGTGGAACAGGTGTCTGATATGTGTGTCCATGCCGCAAACTATGTGGCAGACCTGAGTGCAACACCCGTTTCCTGCTTCAATTGACACACCAACAAATACAGGCTTCGCAAGGCACACAGCTCCCAGCTTGGCCTACCACTGCTGACCATCGAAATTTCAGCTGTGAAGTCACAGACAACTTGGGGTAACAGCAGTTGGGCCAACGCCTCACACACAGCACAGGACGCCACTGATTGTACCAAGCAAAGCTATGGTGCCAAGCCCAGACTTCTCAGTGACAACACCTGTGATGCACTCTGGGCTACCACCTCAAGAGGCTCCCATTGTGATTGCTAGACAGCGAAGACTTTCCTTTTCTTTCTTCATACCTGTGATACACATCACGACAGCAGCGTCATCCCAGAGCCAATGCCATGGAGTTGTAGAGAAGCTGGCCGAGTGCAATGGCAGGGTGAGTCCCATCAGCATAACGTACTGAGACACGTAAGCCAGGAAGAAAGACATCCACCACCAGTGCTTGCCGTACTTCTGCCTCATGTCTGCAAACCGCCAATCCTCCCTTACACCAAGCTGCCAACCCTCTCTGCACCCCCGCATTCATGGTGAGTCTGTCTGAAGTGGTGTGCATGACTGAAGGTAACCTGGTCAAAAAGGTGTGCTCACTCTGACAGGTGCTTGCTGTCATAAGTACAGCTTCAGGTTTTGACTAGTTCCACACAGACACAGACTTGTTGGGCTGCAGTGTGATGCCTGACCATAGTGACCATAGTGCAAGTCGTGCACAGTGCAACAAAGATGCGAGGTGTGGGCTGGCATAAGCAGTCCAATCAAACAAGTGTTTCCAAGGTGACCTGTCACTCTGTTTGAGCCTCAGTGCATGCAGATAGCAGACTGCGTTTCAAGTGTGCAACCTGCCTGAGTTTGACGTAGTCACCTCCTGAAGTATGAGTGACTCAAGCGAAGACTCCAGACAGCAATCAAGGCCGCAGCAGCCATTGACCTAGGAGTGCCAGCAGCTGCAGGGTGAGAAGCGTAGTAGGCTTCGATCATACAAGGAATGATTGTCCAGTATGGATCAATCAACTGCAGGCTGTGAAATGTTGAGTACACTGTATCTGCCAGCTGCAGCCAGAATATCAGCACTGAAGGCTCACCCAAGTACTGCTCTGTACCAATGACAGCACCCAGAAAAGGCAGCACATGTTGCAGATCAATAGAAAATTGACAGTGGTCAGTGGCTGATCTTGCCAGACAGAGCAGGACAGCAAATCCCCAAAAGACGACGGACATGCGTCATCTGCATGACCTTCAAGGCTATAGGAGCGGCAGAACCAGTCAAAGATGATTGCTGGTGCTGGTGCGAGCAGCAGAAGCGCAGCGTTGGCAACTGCCATGTCAGCCGCTCCACCTAGCGAAACTCCTGACTACCACGATGAATGTGCTGGCCACAGACCTTGATCTGATGAGGCCCTGTAGTCGCTGCCCCCCTGCTGTCTGCTTTCGAGCTCAATCTTGACGTGACAACAAACAGCTTTGCATAGCACATAGTGAGTCATTTAGGATGTGGATAGACTCGTTGCATAATCACAGTGACTTGTGACACGACAGTTCAGGGGAGTGTAGTTGTAGTTGGTCATGCAAAACGCGTGGCAGTCGGCGCTGAAAATCTGTGCTGACTGTGTGTGGTGGATGCAAAGGGTTGCCATGATCCATGAGTAGGCATCATCCAGAGGACGCCCAGCAGCCACACAGAGCGCACGGAGTCTGCACGTCTACCTCTCAGTAAGCAAACTCAGTATGATGCAAGATCATCTTGCCAAAATGCAACGTGGAAAGCATGGCACAGTGAAAGCTATCAGACCAGCTTACACAGCAGCACTGACTTTTGATTGTTACAGCATATAGAAGCGATGTCACCTCACAGTCATTTAACACAGTAGCTTCACTCTTCAAATTGTGATGAAGTCAGTAAGGTGCAGGAACAAACCTTCATTGCAAAGCAGCAATGAGCAGGTCACTTGAGAAGAAATATGGTAGTCAGTCAAAAGCAAGCTTGAGTCAAAATTGATAAACCGTAACATGCTGAATGAGCAAAAACAAATTTGGTTTATTGCAAGAAAATGCAAGAAGCCACTGCCTATCACTACCTGAATATGGCATTTCTAAAAGCTAACACATCCCTAGCTACTGGACAAGACATACAGCAGTAGTCACGAAGTAAAGTAAGCTAATCTACTTGTACAAGGTGAAACACAGTCATCTGTTATCACAGGGTCCTGGTACAGCTTATGCAAGCGAAGCCAGACCTGTGATATCTTTCCTGTGCAACTTCAACTTCCTCCGGAACGATGTAGGGAAGACACAAGCACACGAGTATGATGATGATTGCATTGCAGCCCCACCAGTAAGGCTGGCTGTCAAACATGTTGCGTTACTGCTGACTGGGTCAATCACCACATTTCCAAACGCATTACTGATACCAACATTGTTGGATGCTATGCAACCATATGCGTCTGTGGTGTCAGAGCCGCTGCCTGGAATAGAAGCACCTTGACCATAAGGGCTATCATAACATGCATCTGAGCACGTTGAATACCCAATAGGTGAAGCCAGCCCTGGGGAGTTGTTAGTGTTGATGCAAGCACACGCCATTCCATTTGAAGTCGCACCACTGGTTTCCACCACCACTGAGCAGTCAGTTTGTCCAGCAGGCTGTGAGCCTGGGACCCAGCTGCCATTGATGTCAAGGGCACACAAACTTGTAGCCTGAGAGTTGTAGAAGCCAGTGAAATAGTAGTTGGTCATGTTGGTGACTCCTCCATAGGTGCACACTTCTTGACAGGTTTGGGCATTTTGTGTGGCTGAGTAAAAGTATGGTGCAGTGACGGGCAACAGTTGTGCTGAAGCAGTGTGGAGGCCTGCAGTATCAGTCGATGACATCAGTGCGAACAACATCAATGATTGAGGATGCAAATGTCATTCGCGTAGTGCAGGCACCCAGCATCAGAGCTGCTCGCACCTATCAGCAAAAGCAGACCGAGCAGCACAGAGCTATGCAGCCGTTGCCTGCCGAGCAGGACTGAAGACATGCTCAGATGGTCAGCAAAGTACGGAAAGCTTCGAGACCTGCAGAACCAGCGCAATGCGTTGGTCGCAGAACTACACGCCACGCACGCATGGCAGACAACGCCCCAACAACCACACGTCTCAAGACAACAGGTCCACGTCGATGCGTTTCTGGCATGCAATCTGTCGGGACGCAGGCCACAAAACAAAACGATGTGCAAAACACCAGCAAGAAATGTGAATCATGCAAATATTTGTGCTCAGCACATATGACAGTGCGACCGACACAACCAGGCTAGCACACTGATGACATCAGAAAAACAGCCTGCGAGAATCTTACCCGAACCTGCAGACTTCACACGCGGCAGCAGCAGCAGCCCGACGCACGCAAAGTCTCAGCGCAAGTACGCTCAAACGTGGTAGTTGGCGATGCTAGCTGATATGCGGAAGATTGCCTGGTCCAAGATGGCGCCTGGCTTGACCTAATCTGGCAAAATTCGCGCCACATGCAACTGCAAGCGCACCGGCGGGAAGTTAACGCGGTTGTTGGTGGTGTTAGTGGTAGATAAGAACAAGTCAGTATTACGATAGCTTTCACATGGACGGCCAGGTTACGAATTGGCCCAAAGGATTGGGTTGCGTCGTGCCACTTTTTGCCATGATTCCTATGCAGGTGTTTTCCCTTCAAGACTTGACAGCCACCGTGCATGCCAAGCTATGTGACCCATTGATACACTGGCTGCCACAAACATGCATGCAACACATGGCATTACAATGTTTCTAAGCAGCAATGGATCAAGATATATCAGCAATGGTATCAAACTTAAACAATGCATGCACATATGTGCTCCAAGACAAATTCGCAGCCTTGCATGGTACAAACTTAACATTGGGGCACCAAAGCAAGAAGTACTGCTGGTACAATGTTAACATCAAACGTCTGACAGGCGATGCAGCATGCTTTCCACGCCCTTTGATGCTTGGCTCAAATTTGGGCCAATTGCAAGCATCAAACGGCATGGACTTGACTTTAGGCTTGAATGCTTGGTGCCATGCTGCTTGTGCAAACTTGCAGCAGGTGGGGAGCTTCTGCCCATGCATGTATGTGAACTAAATCTGCAGAGCTGGAGACGCCCCTCTTTGATTTGATATCAAAAATCGTGCGTTGATGCTACAGCTGTAAGTGCTTGTGATGCATATACTGTAAGAGCTAGGCGAAATGTGAAGTGACTGTGCTAAGGGTCCAGCTTTTGTACCTGATTCTTGACTCTGCAGCGGGATCTGCTCAATAAATGAGGCTGTTTCAGCATGGCCTGTGCTGGACTGCTTGCAGCATTGCACACCATATCATGCCTGTGCAAGCCAGCTGCTACCAATGCCCCCTGTCCTGGAGCTGCGTAATGCCTGCACGCAAGACCTGTTGCATGCATGACATGCTGCAGTTCCAATTTGCCACAGCTACAGTTTGCCGTGTACAGATATCAACTGCAAAGCATACAGCCAGGCTACTTACGCAGAACAAAACAGAGGCATCAATATCACAGAAGGGAACAATGAGCAAACTGCAAAAAGATTGTCTGTCCGCAAATGTGGGCCTGTTGGGCATGCAAGTGCAGCATGAGCAGCTGTCTTGGTACCATGCTGCACAACAAGTAGTGACGATAGCCCAGAACGCTGCGCTATGAAACGCCGACAAGCGCCTTCCGCAAAGTCACCTGGCGTGAAAACCATTGATCCAGATGGCGTGGCGTTCGCTGAGCAGCGCAAGCAACGCACGCCCCCCGGGCCGAGTGTGTCAACGAAGTGACGAGAAGTCATGGACTGGCATACTGGTACATAACCACTGAACCTGTGCTCTTGGCCTTGCAAGAAGGCTGCGTGAGCGTACTTTACAGCAAGCCTCTGACAGCATAGACCGGGCTCAGATCCTGCAGTGGGACAGACAAAAGGTGAGATAGAGTAGACGATCAGCTCGGTAGTGTTGACGTCTGTTCTTGCCTTACCTGCGTGTATCCGTCACAACGAACAGCACGAAGCCTTTTGGAACATTTCCACACCCCGTACGCTGCACAAGCTCGTATCGTTGACAGCAAACATGTCGCACGGCTCTGCGCGGCAACGACGTTCTGGTCAGTCTGACTCGAAGGAACCCCTGTCAGTCCTGGAAGCCTGGTTTCGGAGCCTGTTTGACAGATGTGAACCGTGCGGCCAGAACAGCTCTGTCCAGAGCTCTGTCTGTCAGCCGTGATGTGGTCCGCAGCCAGTTGAACAAATATATATATTCCTGGCCATGTGCACAATGACATGTGTCAATGGCCATGTGCACAATGACCTGTGTCATTCTGTGCGTTTCAGACTTGGCTCTCACAGTTGCCAGTTGTACTTGGCCATTTTGCTGACCCCCAGCAACGCCATGCTGGGTTTCCAGGGTCTTTCACACCAAATCTCACCAATGGCCCCATCAAATTTGACATGGCAGGCGCGACAATTTCTGCTCGCAGTTCTACTCGTTTGTACGTGTGGGCCAAGTCAACTGCAATGCCCGCACTGACTGCTATAATTAAGTCGTGTACAATTGATGCGCTTTTCAAGACATGAACATGGCATGGGCATGCTCGCAATGCAAGACTGCAAAGGTGTTACATCAACAAGCAGGGTCTCAAGACTAGGTGTCAAAGCTCATCAAAGCGAGCTTTTCTTGAGAGCTCTTTTGAGGAGCAGCAAATGGCATAGTATGGTACCGATACTATGGTTCAATGTAACTACATATATCACCCAGGACATGACAGCAACCTTGCAACATATACGCGCATTTCAGCAGGGCACAACCTATGTCAATCAGACAAAAAGAAAAATGGCCTGACAGCATTTGCCAAAATCAGATACACAATTTGATAGGGTCTATGAACAACCAAAAAAAGCCATACAATTGGCTGGTATGTTCAACTGCGGCCATAGCCAGACTGAGCAGCTGTCTGTCTTGACATGCTGGCAGGTGTGGTATCAGACATGCTGGCTGAAGTACCCAAGATAAAGTTAATGCACACATGGATCTCTGCGGCAGAATCGTATCATGCCTTTCTGAGAAAGTTGAGTATGCTGGCACTGACCGGCTCTGGATCAGTCCAAGGGGCAAAATGAGATGGGGAATCTATGCTTTCATACCTGAGCACCAGACAGCACAGTGAGACACAATCATGCTGATGCACCCTCCACATGTTGACAGCATTTGCAGCAGTACAGGGCATACAAGCAGGTGCAATGTGTGCACTATTGAAGGGTCTCAACGTGCTCTTTATCGGCTAGTTATTGTATAGTATATTCACTATAATCAGAATAACCATTGTAGTATAATGTATTGCTTGTCACCTGAATGTGCCAGGAGACTTGACATACTGTCCAGAGGTCTTTGCTTGGCCCTCAGTGCACACTGGATCATCCCCAGTGAACCACAGCTGCAGCACATCACATGTGACAGGTGGCAGATTGTTCGCCAGGGAGCCTGTCAGGAAATTTGTGAGGCCTGCATTTGCCCTGAAGGGCACACCAGAGGAGACTCAGCTACCTTGAGTCACCAAAGATGACACTCCTGATATAAGAATCACGCAGCTAGGCACATAACTAACGGTATGTGATGCTGCCAAGCAGTGACAGAACAGGTATCTGAGCAGAACATTGACTCATCAGCATGCATCACAAGAGCGAGCAAGCAATGGCAAGCCGCACAGCGCATTGACATTGCGCTGTGGATGTATTTAGATTGTATATACATGTTTTGCATACTTAAGCGGCAGATGGAGCACAATTGCACATTGTATGTCTTGTAAGAGCCAGAGGACATTGTCTACTAAGCAGTCTACCAATCGAGCTACTCACCTGTACCAGTTGAGACCGGATGTCCAAGCTTCTGGCTTGTCCATGCCTTTCAGCATGCCCAGCTGCTCAACCATGGGTCTCTCCACCTCTGCTGCCTCTTTGGGACCGGCACCTTCCGCAAACAACTTGCCAGATGCCATGGCCCACTCAGCAATGCCACGCAAGCTGAAGAATGCGATATACCTGCACAGAAGGGCAACATCATCCCATGACAGGTATGGGAGTAGTCCAGTCTTGTTAACTATATAACAGGATATCTTATAGTCATCCTGTCTTGATAACTCATCAGGGGAGTCAGCATGGTGGCACACTGCACTAGGAACCTTGCATGCACTCAGCAGGCAGGTTCACAGCAAAAAAACGCTTGGCTGCTTGGGTGATTGGATATTTGTTGATGCTGAGCGGTGCTGTGCATGGGATACAGGTGCAAGGCATTGGTCTGATACCATGATTTTCGCTTCTGTTCATTGGCATGGTCACCCTTGAAATAGCCATTGGGATTGCCTACTGACATGGCCACTAGCTGGAGGGTGCGGTCTGGGTAGAGGGCAGCAAAGACCCATGCCAGTGCTGAGCCCCAGTCATGGCCCACAATGTGAGCCTTGCCAATGTCCAATGCATCCATGATACCTGCAGTGAGCATTCATGATAAGCATGAGAACTTCCTGCATCAGCTTTTTTGAAGAAAAGAATATGATTATGTCATGTGTGGTAACGCCAAGTGCAGTAGTAAAGACACCAGATGTGGTGGCCTGAAAAGTTTGTCTGCGGTGCAACGTGTTGCTAGATGCCGAGGCTTATGACGAAGAAATGAGACGCAGTGCGCTCAACATCGCTTCTGCAATCTCTGGTAGGTCTGGTCTGCAGTGCCTGCTATGGCTGATCATAAACAGGATGCGGAAGCTTATCAGCTAATAAGCAATGATGAGGATTGAAAAGCCGTTCAAGCCTTTGTTACTCAACCTGAAATGGCATGCTCTGGATGAGGACAAAGGATTGTTGTTGTGCTCACCTGCAACATCCTTGACCAGCTCCTGTTGGAGGTTGTAAGCCTGCACACCTTGAGGAGCGTCGCTTTCACCGTTGATGGCCCCACGCAGGTCCGGGGCAATCACACGAAAGCCCTTCTGCACCAGGCCGGGGATCTGCAGGTAACGATGACGGGTGAATAATGCTGTCTACCTAACGTTTGAAGATGCGTGTGATCGTCAGGGCGTGCAATGAATGCACAGTGAAGCAAGAGCAGTCACAACCTGCCTTTCCCACATATTAGCGCGATTTGGAAACCCATGCAGGAGGATGACCGGCACTGCCCCTGTGTCACCTCGATCGTCGACCACAAAATTGAGGCCGTTGGCCTTTAGATGCTTTCGTCGACCAGTTGCGTTGTCGGTCGTGACAACACAACACAGGGTGGGAGCCCTTGCTCTTAGCGATCTAGGTCTGCATTATCTCGAACAAATGAAAGTCTTGTTACAGGTTGCTGGGCTGAGCCTGGTTGCCATCGCAAAATCACCTGACACAGATTACCAGCAGGGGTATGCGCAGGCATATGGTGCCCGCAACACTGCAGATTGGCTGTGCAGAAGATGTCAGAAGCTCATCTCACGGCAACAGACAGTTCTGACTCATAAGCGCACCCGAAAAGAACAAGATTACAAAATTTAAAGGCTCAGCTCTGCCCCCAAAATGCGGTCTCTCAGTACCCTCACGAGCCACTACCCAGCGCCCCCCCTTCAGTAGGTAGGTTGCCAGGGCGAGTAGGGTGTGCACACAATTTTGGTGGTGTGAATGTCGCAAATAAAATGCACATGAGTTGTGAACGTCCCATTTTGCGCTACAAAATGTGTGACCTGTGTCTTCTTCTAAACGTGGCTACAACATTGACAATACCTCTCTCTCACTTGCTGGGGAAAGTGTCATGGCTCAAACAACTGGGTGGCTGACAACAAGACGGTCTAGTGCTTTAGAACCTTTCACTGCGAGTCCATGCTCATTTGCAAGGTGTAACAAGCAAATAAAGCAGAGATGCACAGAAAGGTCCTCTGATCTTCCTGCAGCGCTGACAGGTGGAACATCCGCTATGAGGTCTTGGAAGGACACGTCTTGCGCATTGCTGACCTCCTGAATGGGCATCATGCTGTGCCATAGAGTCTCTTTTAGTGCTCTGACATCCACCTGCGGTATGCATGATCACACAATAATGTCAACAGGCTTACACCAAGGCTGCATCGGAAACGCCTCTGTGTCAAATTTACCAAACCACAGGGCGTCACGACTGTTATTATTGATACTGCCAGAACCCGCCATATCAGCACAGTTAGCGCCATGATCAACATTATTATACTGCCATCAGTGACCTGTGGAAAAATGTTCCGGGCAAAGATTCCAATGGACCACAGAGTGATGTGCAGATGCTGCAGTGCAGCAGTAAGATTGCCAGGCAGTACAGCATGCAATTGCCACCACCCTGTTGCAGTTTGCTTATACAAGACGCTTCTGATGCACTGTTATTGATCCACCTATTTGGGTCTGGGGTTTACACGCTGTTACTCTCAAGTGTTGCTGTCAACACACCTGTTTGGATGCCTTGGAGTAGGTGACACTGATCTTCTCTATTTTGCGTGGGGCTTCAAGCAAGTCCCCAGCATCACCTAGGCTGCCATCATCTTCATACCCAGCATCCCCCCAGCCTCCTGAGTCCCCAAAGCCATCACCTCCATCCCCGTCATCTGCAAACATGATCTGTAAAGCTTGAGTCTAGTAGCTCAAGAAGACAGCACATGTGTTGGTGGCTTCCATTGCCAAAGCTGGCACATGATTACACCCAAGCTGTTACCAAGAGCAGGCACTACTATAATAAAAGGTGTCTGTAGACTTTTAAATGATGTACACTGCCTCCAAATGCATATTTTACTTGTAAAAGCAGACATTTGGGGAGGGGGTAGGGGGCAGGTGGTTGTGTAGGAGCATCCTGCAAGACGTTGGGTTGAAGGCTGGGTGTCTGGAAAGAAAATCAACACGTTTTGCAGCTTCCTTCGCTGAATATGCTTCTCTGTTCAACAGCCAGACCCTAGTCACAAGCTAGTCAAGCAGGCAATGAACTCAATGATAAGTCTGAATTGTAAGCCAGCACATGTGCTCTTGTAGTTGCGTCAATAGCCATTATTATGCACAGCCATCATTCTGTATTTGGCTGCCAGTGTAGTTGAACACCAGTTGTCACAAGAAGCACTAAGAAGCAGCAAACAAAGCAGAAAGACATTTACCTGCAGCCCCAAAACTGTCCCCACCAAAGTCCAGCCCAGGACTGCTGGGGCCTGCGTCATCCCTGAAATCATTTCTGACCAAAGTGGCTGACACTGGCTTTGTGAACAACTGACTGAGCATGCTGAGCTGCATGCCAAAAGCATCAAACCGTCAGATAACTTATTGCTTTGAGTGAACAGCACACAGGGGGACTTTTGCCTTCATGTCAGCAAACTGCTACAGACTGCCTATTTCCAGCTGCAAGCATGACCTGAGCAGGAGCTACTAGCCTGCTGTGCTAACAGTCATTGAAATGTCAGGAGCAGCAATAAAGACTAGCAAGTTTTTAGGTCAAAGACGACAAGCTGAAACACGGAATATTCTGACCCCCACAAACTCCTCAGCATCGGACAAAAGGCAAATGAAGAAGCAGAAGTTTTCAGGGTTTCAAAGGCAGGAGGGAAAGACGCTTCATGAGGTTTGAAAGGCAGCCATTGCATGCTGCACAACACAGCCTTAAAATGAGACAAGCTGATGCTTCTTTCAACAGGCCCCGCCCATCCACCATCCTACAGAATGGCCTAAACAAGCCTTGTTCACATTATGTCAGGCACAACTGACGCAGCCAAATGCAGGCCAGCTGCAGAGCCGCATCAAGGCAAAACTACATCCAAAAGATAATTAAGAAACATCCTTGCACATGTATGCAGGTCAAATTGCAAACAGCTGGATAGACAGACAAGCTGACAGACCGACGAAGACCTTCACTTGGATGGCATCCCTTGACAGACAAGCCAGTAGGGGGGTTTTAGTACGCATGCACAGACATGACAGTGATTGAGCACAGACACACCTAGTATGAACAGACTTGGTACAAACAGACCCAGCAATGGTGACGAACTGAGCCTGTAGTACACAGCAGGAACAGGCACCCCAACAAGTAGACAATCAGCAGCAATACACATGCATACCAGCTAGCAGACAGATGTCACTCAGCAGTCAGCATGTGGACACTTGGCTGCTGACATTGTGACAAACAGCGGGACAGGCAGACAGTTTGCACTCAGCAGTCAACATATGGACAGTTGGCTGTTGACATGGCTGTGTGACAAACAGCAGGACAGGCAGACCTTGTAGTGATGGTCTGGGGGCAGCAGGGTGTTGACAGCCGGCATGGCCTTCAGACTGATATCCTTGTGAGGCGCTAGCTCAAAGGCATTGTCTGGCAGCTCTGGCAGATTCTCAAAGTCCACAATATGCTGAGCCTTGGTACGCCTGCAGCACAAATGCAGCTCTGATAGAAGGCTTAGAGGTGCTCTCTTGCACGCATTGAGATGGCTTGTGGCACATGAAAGCCTCGTTTGCATTGCCACAAAAAATGCTGTATGTTCTTGTATGGATCTGAGCAGCCCTGCAGCAGAGGCTGTGCATCTCATGCTCTGGGCCAATCTGATTTGCAAGGAGACCATCTCTGGTGTCTTGCAATTTAGGTGAGGAAACTTTCCATCTGTAGCATGGCTCAGCATGCAAAGCGTGATCATCATCATCACGACTACATGCTTCTCAGCAAGACTTTGGAAGCCACCTAGGTACATGCATGGGCAGCTCAATGCAAATCAAAGCAAGCCCTGCAACAGTTATTTGGGAACGGAAACATGGCTTGGCTGCTGTACCTGTATACTGGCTCAACACCACTCATATCTCAGCTAGAAAGCTAGGCCATCCATGTGCTCTGCATCCCTGCATTGACTCAGAACTACTACATGCTAGCTGGCTATGCAACATACCTTTTGCCGCGGGCAGGCTTGGACTCGGCTTGGGAATCTAAATCTGCTCTTTGTGCAGGTTGCTGGTATCTCCAGTGGCTGGCCCCAGCCCACATGGACCCACGTGACAGAGCACTTGAGCCCTCTTCCTGGCTGTCTGCTGAGCTCTGCAGCATGAACTGCAGCCCCTCCGGCAACTGCACACAAGCAACAACACTCATAGAGGAACACTGTATGATGCATGGGCAGATTTGGTCTTGCTCACATGATCAGCCTGTGTACAGTCTCGGAGGTTAGCAGGCAAGACTGATGATGCAGCGTACATGGACTATTCTCATTTCAGGCATAGCAGCATTACTTTGTTTTGTTTGAAGACAGATGAACTGCCACATGTTTGGTGGGTACCACCACAGCAAACAGATTGGATCTCATCCCCTAAGGCAACAAAACAAACGAATTAACTTCAAGCCACTCAGAGTACCCCTGCTTGGAGTGTCTGTCCAGTTCATCTTGAAGCAATCAATATGCAAGCGGAGTAGCATATGCATTTGTCACATTCTGCAACATGCACTTAGGTCATGTTTGTGCATTTCACATGGATGTGCATGCATGTATACCTGTGATGATTCCGAGGCCTGGGCGGCAGAGGTTCCCTGGGTCTGAAAAGACTGCTGAGGAGAGCCGACTGTGTCATCCCAGGCTGCAGTGTCGCCATCATCACCACCACCATCATCAAAAGTGTCCCCACCTCCGCCGCCGCCTTCTGCAGCAGAACAACAAAGCGCACAGGTCAAAACATTTGGATCTCTGCATGCAAGTTTCCAATGGAGATGCGTCTGCGTCAGTTGTTGCCCATGCCATGCACACCCATCAAAATCAACATCATTGGTGGTCTTGCCACCTGCTGCCACCAACTGCAACGTACACACACACCACCTCACTGACTGCTCTGTATTCACACAGCAGAATCAAGTCGCAACACACTTCCAACTGCAGAAAAGAGGTCATAACAGGAGTCGCCTAAGGCAGCAGGCCAGAGCTACTTACAATTGAATAGTGCTATTGCAGCTGTTGGCATTATCTCTGTCATTGCTGCAACTAGCAATGGGCCGCCCACCTCTGCTATTGTATGCAGTACCAAAAAGGCGTATTGAAGCACTGCTTCCACAGTCTGTGTGCACACAGCCAAGCATGAATACATGAGGCTGATGCTGGAATGCTGCTATGCAGAAGCAGCCTTGCCATCATATCAGAGTATGAGCACCTTTGTGTGCAACAGAGCATGCGTAACACTGGCGGTGCAGGCTGTGAACACATTGCTGCTGAGCCAAGTATCAGAGGCTGCAGTGCAACCTAGGTTGAGATGCCACAGGTTTGCACAGCGCTTCATGACAAGTTAAATGCAAAAGCTGCTGCATATAAATGGGTTGCAAAGCATCACACCCATTGGCTGTTGGTACATGTCAAACCGGTGCTGTTCATTACCCTGCTGTTGTGTTCAGCAGCGTTGTTCAAGCTTAGCGCCATCATTTATGCCGTCAGTGCCTTAATCAACTGGTGTTTAAGATATGCGCACAGTGTCAGCAGAAACAGTGAAGAGGTGCACATTTCACCTGAGGCTGCGCTCTCATCAAAATCATCGAATGCTGCAAAATCGTGGTCATCGCCGCCCAAATTGGCCGCATCAGCAGCAGTGTTTGTGATGTCAGCGCTCTGAGTGGCAGGTTCTTGATGGATGCCTCCTGTCCAAGCAGCTCCTGAAGACAACAGCATTTTTGTTCTCATCCGATGCATGTGTTACTGAATATCCCGATGCAAAAGTGGTGGAATGAGCTGTTCTACGGTTCTGAGATAGCTGCTGACAGGGTTTATACTTTACAAAGATAACAAGAAAACATAAAAGAATAAAACAAGTAAAGCCCCTCGGGGCTAGGAAAACGGTTGCAAGCCCTCTACTGCTAGGGCGAGTGTATTAGAGTCAATGACGCCGTAGCAACAGCATGAATTGGAGTACAGCTCAATTACTGGACAGCACAAACTCAACAGCTGCGCTGCACGACTTTGCCAGAGCGTCTACAGTATGCCAAATGTGTTACCACCAACGCCGACTACTGAACGCCCCTGAGGAGAATAAAAAAATAACACGAAAAAATAACAAGTGCATAGCCTTTGTATCCCTTGTGTTGCATTTTGTGGTGCATTGCACTGAAGAATTTGAGCAGCATGTGAGACTTGTGCAGCCTGTTCATATTCATATGAGACCATTAATCACATGCAAATCTGAAGACGGACAGGTGGTTTTGCAACATGCTTGCTTGGCAGTTGACATATTCTGCGTGTGACAGTGTATAGCGCGTCATTCAACTTACCCACTGGTATCTGATCTGCCAATTCATTGGCCTCCCTTGCATACCCTTCCTCTTCCTCTGCAGTCCTTGGCCCCAGCAAGGCCGTCAGATGGGCCAAGGAGGGTGTGATGGGGGTACTGGGGGATGCCCCCAGGGCTTCTGCTATCTGCCTTTGCCATGCTGAGCAGTCCAGCTGTGAACATACACCAACAGTAAGCACCGTCAGTCCCAGCTTATCATGCACTTTCAGCATGAGCTGCTTTGGCTGAAATTCAGAGCTGGACAGCTTTTGTAGCTCAGCATCTTGCACAGTCTGGCCAGGTTTCAGCTACTGAGAATCAATCTGAACAAAATGAAATGCAGCGTTGACGCATGTCTGCTGCTGTCAAGTGTGGTTGCACACTAGCATTTGGTACTCTTACTGCTTTGCGGCAGGTGGCACAGCAGAGATCCAACCCAAAGCTAGAGCTGAGTGCACGCCTTGCTTGGCAGTGACACTGTAGCTTTGCTTGCTCACTGCATGCTCATGAACCTAGCTCATTGAACCAGTACTTCTTACTACAAAGACAATGGATGCGATTTACTAGTCGATTGCCCTGTGCATTGGCTTGTCTGTGGTTGTCTGTGGTTGTCAAGCCTGCTGAGGGAGCGAAAATCTGAATGCATGTCATTTTCTGATTAAGACAACTGCCCCGGTAAGACCTCTGGCTCAGAATGGTGAACCCCTTTTGCGAATGCAACTTTGCACAATAAAGCACTGGCTTATGGCAGCAAAAGCCTTAGGGGGTGCCATGGCAGGTGTGACATGAGTGTATACCTGGACATCAGGAACTTGTGTGGCTGCCGCCATTGCCTGTTCAGGAACCTCAGAGGAGTCAAAGACTATCTCACACCCATGGTACACGCTCAGATTGTTGAGTAGCAGTCCTGCAAATTAGGGCACAATGTGACTGCAGCCTTGACACATCAGAATGTTGATGACTGCCCTGTATGGACCCCTAGAGCTGATGTGGCTCTGATGATTGCCCACATGCTGGCATTTTCAGAGCTTGATGACTGGTGCTCATGTGACAGCCTACACTCTCATCATGGCAGCATCATGCTGCCCTACACTCATGCTGAAAGAGACAATGTGCAGGTGTGCAGATGAGCACTAATTGTCAGTCATTGCCATTTCTGAGTGAGCCTCAGAGTCATAGGTAGCCCGGACTGCCATGCCAAACAGCTAGCATGGAGCTGCTACAGCCAACGAAACATGTACTATCTGCATCGAGCCTCACAGATGTCTGCAAGCTCCAGCCTGTACAGCAGCAGTGACTAACTGCAGGCAGACATAGCCCTGCATAACGTGCACTGCACAATGTCTCCTGCATACTCAGACCAGTCACAAACAGATCTGGGTCCAACCTTTTGCCCCTCCTTCATCAAACTGGGCAGAGGTCTTGTGGAACAAAGGATCCACAGCAAAGGTCAGGTCAAACTTCTTCACATTCAAATTCTCCACGTTGGCCTCCAGGGTAGCTGAAGGGTCTGCTACATGGTCAGTTCCTGCCCCTCTTCTTCGCTTGGGGCCGGATTCTGAGTCCACTTCCTCACCACCTTCTGTCTCCCCTACAGGATTTGCACCAGAGTGAGTCATGCACAGCCTCATCTGAAGCATATCTAGTATACTCGTCTCAAAGGTGGCAGATCATTTCCTCTGCTGCCTGACTTTGGCAACACTGGCAAAAGGCAGCCTCCATGTTGAGACAGTCTGGCGCTGCTGACATCAATACAGTCACCCCTGGTTTGATGCATCAGCTTGGGCTAACTCAAAACCTAGCGCCTTAGACCTCAGATCAGCAGCACTATACAAGACAGCATTGCATCCACCTTGAAGTGCTGCGTGGAAGCTAGTCAAGGTGCCTGTCATTGCAGTGACTGCCTACAGGGGCAAAACATGCTGGCAAGCAATTGGTGCAGCAGCATAACATGCTGTGCACTCCACCTGATCAGGAGGTACTAACAAGCAGGCATGACTCCAAGTCCCTGCCATCGTGCACCATGTTCAAGCGGCAAGCATTACCAGCATCGTCTTGTTGACTTGGGCCTGCTGTGCGACTAAGACCTCCTAGAGTTTTGTAGATGCTGTTGTGCACGCTGTCAACTCTGTATGAGTAGATCTTGACACCAGCGTCAAGAGTACAGCTTGCCCTCTGGAAGTTGGTCTGCCCCCTCTCTTCATCTGATGGCTTCACCAGATCACTCATGTGGTCAATCAACCCAAGTGCCCATGTGTTGTCCTTGGTGATTTTATTTTCAGATGCTAGCTTCAGCGTGTTGCGGTACAGCTCAACAACTTGCTGTAGGCCAAAGGTTGGTGCAGCCTGAATCATTGAATTGGCTGTCTTGTGTGTTTGATCGGTACGGGAACTGGTGCCGAAGGGCATTTGTGGGATAAGTGCTGACTGGTCAGGCCTGCACAGAAATTGCATCAAGGTTTATCTGCTGCTCATGTTCCAGGCATCATGACTCATGACAAAGAGCACATGGCTGCACTTGCAATGCAGACACAGCGAAGCATTCAGCACACAGTAGTATGGCCATAGCTATAACAGCAGATCCTGATCATCGTTCAACCTGCTGGCAGAGAGGCTTGAGGCAGAAGAGTCCTGATTGACCTGCAAACAAAAGGGGATTTCGGGCTGCCTGTCTTTTGAGACCTCAGCTGACGCAAGCTGTGCCTACCTGGTTTTCTGCGCCTGCTATGCTGGGAGCGTTGGACTTGGAAGCAGTGCTGCCCGGTGTGGGTCCAGTGAAAGCATCACTTGTCGAGTTTCTTTCCTGCAGAACCCGCATCGCTGCAAGTGGCAGAGGTTCGGCGACTTCTTGTACAGCGGTAACCTGTGATCAAGTCTTTCTGGCGGAATGCACCTTGATCGAGCGTTCGAACTACACATGTAACGTACCGACTAACTGACACAAATATTCGCAGAGGATCATATTTGACGGATTGGGTGCCAAAGCTTGACAATGGCGATGAGTCTTGCGTAGCAACTCTTGACGACGTTCGAAATCTGGGGACTGCTTCTGGGACTGCTAAACACGGGGGTGTGTGCGTGCATCAACGAAATGTGTACGGAGACACGGAAGGCCAGAAACTGATCTTGTTCGCCGCATGTGGTTAGCACTTGGTTTGAGTCACGTCGACAGGACGGCTGTTGAGCAAACACAGATCTAGAGAACTCTTGCCATGCTGGCATCAGCGTTTGCAAGCTCGGGCTTGCACAGCAGCGCTCAGGGAAGTTTTGCTTGCGGACACCAACTGCAGCAGAGGAAACCTTTGCGCGTTGTATCGCCTGTGCCATTTACAATTGAAGCGGCCCACAAGAAGGGAGGAGGATCTACAAAGAACGGCAGAGACTCAAACTCAAAAAGGAGAGGGGTCAAGGTGTATGGTGGACAGCCTATTAGAGCAGGAGGCATCATAGTCAGACAGCTCGGTACCAAGGTGTTTAGCAGTTTGCCTGGACGCTAAGTGCAGCTTCGGGGTATTGTACAGAAGCTCTATCACAAGTCACTTGCCAGTCACCAACTGACTGCTTTCCTCTTTTGCAGTTTCACCCTGGTGTTGGAGTTGGCCTTGGCCATGATTACACACTGTATGCATTGAAGGAGGGTATAGTCTCGTTCAAGCAGTCAAAGTACATCAACTCGGTAAGCTACTGCCAGCTTATCTATAGTTCACCCAAGCAATGTGTGCAAATACAGAGCTGGTCTTCTGGTGTTGCCTATTTGATACTCATTCCAGGAAGCTTGTTGTTCTTGTTGCTCGTTTTGTTAATGTGCAAGCTTGTGCATGCTTCTGCACAGATCTGCCGTTGCATTTGCAGGTGTCTGTCTTGGATGTGGAGGCGTATCAGGTGCCTGAGGGGAACCAGCTGAAGGAAGGCAGCCGCAAGTCGCGCCATAGGGAAATGTACACCCCTCGCGCAGAGCAGCGGCGGCAGCAGAACAAGGCAGCTGCACCTGTGCCAGTATGAGGCTCAGTGTCAGCTGTATGGAGTATATGTGGCAACAGAATGCACGCGCTGCTGCCACATGTTGTTGCCTAAATTTTGACTTCAGCAACTGCTGCTGCTGTGTTGTTTTGAGGTTTTGACTTGCTTTGATCTGTGCTGCCTTTTTGTGGAGTGTCCAGTGCAATTGCCTGCTACAGCTCATTGTGTTCATGCTCAGGACAGTACTGCCTGGTGTACCCTGATCCTGTCACTTGCCACAAGCTTTAAGACGGAGTCTATCTGCGCAACATTGATGAGGATGCTCATCAGTTGTCAACGTGGCCACGAATTCTTGACGTTGCAACTGATCCTCTGCATCCATGCCAGCAGAACAAAGCCACTGTGATACAGCACGTTCATGTGTGCAATTTTCTGCGACAGCCATTCTTGAAGTGTATATGACCGTGTTGAGCGTTGACTTGACCCTCCAAATCACTGCATCACCCTGCAGATTTTCCCTGCAACCACTACGCGCAAATGCTGATGATGTGAGTCTTGCATCAAAATGATATAGACTGTTAACGTTATGCATGCATACTACTACCATGTCAAGTCATGTCATATGACATGTACATGTACATGTGAGCAATCAGGAGGGCATTTACAGCCTTTGACATACAAGGGCCACATGCATGGAGTCCAGCAGCATATATCTCTGCTCATGCAGTGGCCTCATTCATGTGTCACGACAAATTACAACAGCTGAGGTGTTTGTCAGGGCCACTATAGTGACATGCCCATCTGTGCTTTTGTCCTCAACACATTGTACAGTCGCTTCCTTATTCCGGCTTCAGGCAACACATTATTGTGGACACTGGTGATATGGTACCAGCTTGCGCTTGATACATGTCTTGAATTCACACCAAGCCAACTTGTGTCAATGAGGCACTCAAGCAGCAGCCCTGGGCAGCCCGGTATAATACTTGGCTTCTCATTCAATTGATGCTGAAAGGCGTAGACTTGTCTTTTTCACTCAAGCAGCAAGATCCGATTATGCTGGGTCCACAAATCAGCACGTAAAAGCCAGACTCTGAAAGCTTGAACACTGTGTTGCATCATTAGTGTGCACAGCAGCAGTGGAATGTCTGTACTGCTCTCTTCAGACTGATGGCACACAAGCTGATGGCAACAGTCTGAGGTTGTGTCTCATGTAAAGCATGAATTGGCTCTGCTTTGTGTGCATGTGGAGAAGCTGACATCATCGAGCTACTCATCGAAACTTACAGAACAATTGTTGCAAGGTGCAAGCAACTCGTAATTGCTGCTGGAGTGCTCCGACCGCGCTCAGCATTTGCCAAATGGAGCCATGGCAAGTGTACGATGCCTCCACACCTGAGCTCCTGTCAGAGTTGAACAGAACACGTTCCGAGGACATCCATCAGGTGTCAAGGTATGGCCTATCGCTGTTGTTGCTTGTGAAAACGGAAGCAACCAATATGGCTCACTGTCTTCATCGCAGCTCCCTTGGCGCTTGCAGTGTGCAAGCGTAAAAGCTGTTGCTCAGCTTGAAAGCTCAGCAGACTTTGTGTGTTGACAACAGGCTTGCAAGGCTTTCGACCCTGATTGAGCAAGAGTTGGCTGAAAGAGGTCACCTGGATCTGTTTTTGGACAGCCTTACAGTGGAAGTTCCACCCTCCAAAGCTGTGTTGCTAGCTGCCGTCACGGAAGACAAAGCTGCACACCCAGACCTTGCCTCTCCTGACACAGCGCAAACTGCTGATCCTTTGAGCTGTTTCAGCAGCAGTTACCTCCAACCTTCACATGGTCTGCTGGATGACAGCTTTCAGAAACTCAGCAAATGCACAGACCTGGCCGCTGCTTCGTCTGCGTCAACTGACACAGCATACAAGGCCCCTGCAGTGTCATCTGCAGCTGCAGCTACTGCTCCCTGTTTGTCAAATCATGATCAGCCCGACAACAGCAGCTTTGCTGACCACAGTTCTCAGGTTGCTGGTCCCTCAGTGCTGGAGGCAGCCATAGCAGCTTACAAGCAGGAAAAGAGGAAGCTCTGGAAGGTATGAATGGCTCAAAAATGAACAATAGTGTTCATGCTGCCAGTCATGCACGCCCATGGCATCATTTGTATACTTGAGTGGTAAAACAATTGCAAAAAATCTTGCTGCAACATCGTATTGAAGCACTTGGGCATCTTGCAGCATATCAATCAATCAATTACATTTCTTGTCTTTAGGACTCATCAGGGGAATCAATTGAAAATAACTGGGAAAACAATATACACTAAGCACTAAGTAGTTCAAGGCGTTCAACAACAGAGTATCAAAGAAACTATGCACATCCAACATGTCTGTGAGCAAGCACATGCTTTGCTGCAGGCCAGGAAAGCTGGAGCACAAGCAGGCTGGGGCTTTGCGAAGGCACATTCATCATGGCCAAAGCCAGACATGAAAGCCAGCTCAACATTGGGTCCTTTGCGCATGGTGAGATCTGCTTGCAATGATCTTTGCTTTTGTTTGTGCTTGGCAACACTTGGGAAGTCACGCACGAATGCTGCTGCATGTTGTCTGCCACAGTTACAGCTGCACTGCTTTGTGCGCAGCTTCGCTGCTGACTGGTCACAGGGCCATTGCTTTGCCTCAATTTAGACGCTGGTGTTTTGGTCGTCTCTGTGCAACAGTGAGTGCATCATGTTACATTCCTATGACATATTCTGCACACCCATGGCAGAAAGGTTTCCCCATCTCTGCAAGACAATGTTGCAAGGGCTTCATTATGGGATGCTTCTGCGCAGTCAGCAAAGAACTCAAGCCCAGCCCAGCCACAGACCAGCTCAGCATCACTTGAGGGCGCTGCTGCTCAGCTTGCACTGTGCCAGCAGCAGGACAGACAGCAAGCTGACGTGCTGCAGCAGCCCTGGCCGCAACCAGACAACCCCCCTGCAGCACCATGCATAAGGCATGAGCAGGCTGCAGCAAGGCTGCATCACATGCTTCCAACTGCAGCATCACTAGGAGACGCAAGGCCAGCACAGGCGTGTGCAGCTGCAGCTGCTGACCTGTTCTCAAGGACTGAATTTGCCAAGGCGCAGACTGTGGAGGACAGGGAATGTTTGATCACTGATCACAATGGCAATGACACACTGCAGTCCAGCAATCAGGCTGGTGCTCAATATGATGCTGTGGACTCTTTGCTGCCGTCTTCGGCACAGCACAGTCTGCACACTGTCAACAGCTTGCCTGCTGCAGCATCTCTGTCAGCACATCCTGCTGCAGCATCACTTGCTCAGCTTGATCAGCTTGCAGACTTACAGAGTCACTACATAGACGACTGCCAGGGTGCAGATGAGGGCTGGGACAAGCCACATTGCCAGTGTGGTTCAAAGTTACAAGCAGATAAGGCTGTGCAGCTGTCTGCAGTAGCTCAGAATGCTGAAGACATCCAGTCAACATCTTCAAGTCATGAGCAGCTGACACGCCCACAGACAGCATGGTCAGGCAGCGTTTCAGCAGCCGATTCTCACACCAATCCTGGGAGTTGCTCAGAAAGTGACTCAGAAGGTGAGTTAGATGCAGCAGCAGCTGAGGTCAGTGTGGAGCAGACTCATTGGCTGCCACCACAATTTTTCCGCTGGCAAGACCCCACTGGCCGGCATAACGACCTAGGGCTGAGTTTTGACGACCCATCAAAACAAGATTCAGAATGTGGTCCAGGTACATGATTGTGGGCCAAAATGCCGTGACCTGATGCATCCTTGTAGAGCCACACCGCTATTGAGTATGTTGTGCCAAGCTATGCTCTTCACAGCGTTCAGTGTGACATGTATGGGTTGCATTCATTTCAGGCCTTGGCATTGTGTTGTGAAGCTTGCTGTCTGCCCACATGGGACTGATGCCCCTTGTGCATGGTGCAGAGTCCAGCAGCCATGTAGGGGAGGAAGAAGCAACTACTGGGCCTGATCAGAAGGGCACAGCAGCTGCAGCAGCTTCACCTGACCAGCAAGTGATGTCTCACAGGTGTCTCTTACTAACCCACACCATGCTTCTCAGCTGTTGACAGTCTCAGAGAGTATTGCCAAACACCGACTTGAGAGAGCAAATGATACTGACTACTGCATTGAGTCACTTCAAAATGGTCAGCAACAACCAGACATGAACCCATGTCAGGCAAATACAATGTCATCACCTGTGTTTTGATGTTGGCTGGGTAATGCTGCTCATTCATGCCCAGCATGTCAAGTCATCACCAATGAATTGTCATGATTTATTGCGTTGCAGCTCTGCAGCAGACAGCTCTGTCATTGCAGGTTGAGTGACTGGAGCATGCACAGCGAGGATGGACTTTGCAGCTGGCCAAGCACACCACTGCATGATCCCCTCAGCCGTGAAAGCTCCACCCGGCGCATCCCGATGATGAACAGCAAGCAGGCAAGCAAGGGTGCCAGCAAACTGCAAACAGTGCGCAAGTCCTGGGGCAGTGATAATGCAATCTCTAGAGATAGATTTTCTTTACTGCCGCAGGGAGAACGGTTGATGTTAGCGTAAGCTTTCTTTTTAAATTGGTGTACCAGATGCATCTGAACATATCTGAACATCATGGCAATCTTGAGACAGGCACCTTCTTCATCCAATTCAAACCTGTCATCAAGTCACATCCACTAGCCTCGCTAGCACAAAAACTGCGCCACCTTGACGACTCACATGCTGGCAATGAATCAAAAGCTATCTTCGGATTTCAATCTTGCGATATCTGCGTCAGCTGACTCACGGTCAAACATGCGATTAGCTGCAGCGACATAAACGCATCCTTACACGGGCCTGGCAAGTGCGCTTTGCTTACATCAGCAAGTCCTGGTTGTGTAACATCCGCTGCGTTTCGGATGCTCGCTTGTACATGTTGCCGCCTTTAAGTCAGGTGATTGCATGCGCATATACAGCGCCTCCGTGTTGTAGCGATCAATGCATCCCGTTGTCTTTGAGCATTCAATTTGTCGCCATGTGTAATGCAATCCTCCTTCACGTTCCACGTCATAACCTGAGCAGCAGTGCCCGGCACACAGCTGATCCGCTTGATATAACTCTGGAATTTACTGCAGGGCCTTTGAGTCTAACTGCCTTCCATTGACTGCCACATACTACACTGAACCATGTCTGAATTCCACGGATCAGGATCCTTTACACTAGCACGACCAAGTATGGGATCGTGGCACCACAAAAAGAGCAATCTCTATAAGGAAACCTTGTTAGAGGTTGCCAGCTCTCTTCAGATCAGCGCTGATGACTTCAATGCAGCCGCTGATGCAGTTGTAGAGAAGCATATAGCAGAGGTGACATATATGCAAGTCGCAAGCAATCTATTGATGGTCTTGCCATAACCAAACCGAGACATAGCAATTGCTTGGCACAGGAGCAAAAAGATGTTCTCCTGACAGCAGACATTGGAGGCACAAACTGCCGTTTCTCCCTGTGGCAAGCAAACATCAAGGTTGATGTGGTGTACGATGAAATATTCACCAAGGTACACGCTGATGAAACGCTCATGGTCTTGGTGTGAATTACCGTGTGGTGAGATTGTCTCTGTGTTGCATTTCCATCATGATGACACTAAGTAAAAGTTGCATGCAGCAGCCGCTGCATATCATTCCCCCCCCCCCTGTATGTGTCCATTGAACTGCAACCCCATGTTTAGCACAACCTGAGGCAGCCGTGTCTTAGCGCAATATATGTTCAAGACAATTATCTGTTTGTGGCAGACATACCCAACTAGCGACTACAAAACCTTTGAAGATGCTTTTGAGGCTCTGATGGCTGAGCCCATCTATAGGGAGAGCCCACCTGAAAGTGCCGCTCTTGCCTGTGCTGGTGAGCCCTTGCTCACAACTATCCTATTTGTACAGACGCAGATGTATGCACAGACACACCTACTTTTCTCTCCAAAGAAAGCCTGTTATGTAAACCATGGGGGAACAGTAGTATGTCATTGTTGCATGGCACTACTTAGAACACTACTTAGAAATGCCATACCTGCCTGTAGTATAGACTTGATGCCTCTGTGACCCTCCGCATGGACTTCCATTTGCAATCTGTTGCAGATTTGTTGCTGCAAGGTTTGTCAAATGCTTGACTTACCTACTGGGCATTTCTGGACAGTTGCTGTGCATGCATTGCATGGTTTTTGAGCTTCTGTGCTTACCATATTTGGAGTGACGCAAATTGCTTGGAGTGATGCAAATTGCTCACTGTCTCTTTCTGCATCAGTGTCATGGCTTCTCAGGGAACTGAGGAATGACTCACTTTTGATGTAGGTTTTGTGCAGGATAACACATGTGACATGACCAACCTGAGCTGGAAGATTGACGGAGATGCCCTCACTGAGTAAGCCACCCTGGCACAGCTTACAAAAAGGCTGTTTGCATACTGTGCTCAATGGACACTTTTGCCGTGTCTGTAACACCCCTGGAGATCATTTCCATACTTGTCTAAAAGCTAGTTTGCTGCCACTTGTGCTACTGCATCACTGGGTCTTGGTGGCACAACCAGTATTGAGATTGGTTGCTCACAGATGCATAAACAAATATGTCACAATCAATCTGAGACAGTCCTTCACACTGTGGCTGCAGCAATCTTCAGAGCTGCGGCTTGTGCATCAACATACATGACTTCATGTCGAGCAGCATGCTGCACGCATGTTGCCTCTGCTGATCAAGGCCGTCTGGCACATGCAGGAAGTATGGGTTGCGTGTCGCGGTTCTGAATGACTTTGAGGCTGCGGGGTATGGCATCACTATCATCTCTGAGAAGGACTATGTTGTCTTGAATGATGTGCCAGCAGCTCCACAGGCAAGCTCTTCTCTGGGTCCAACATTTGGACTCCAAATTGTGAACCAGGAAGCCCATTTGCTCCATGCCTTCATGCCAGAATGTTTGCCAACAAGTAAAGTTTGTGTACCTGTAGTGCTTAGCGTGACCATTGACAAGCTTGGACCTGACTTAAGGGCGTGCTCACCCCGCCTCGTTTAATCTCAACCAGTGACCAAGTGCTATTACAGGTGTGTGCATCCCAGGTCGCGAATCAAATTGAATGGACTGATATGTACATTGATATTTTGCAAGTATGCTGAAATTGTGAGCATGGCAGGTTGAATCGAGCACACAGAAGGGCTGAGAGCCTCTGTCAAACCGAGCCAGTCGATCATACCTTGCAGACACACTGAACTGGCTTACCAGGGTGCCGGCACATATGCCTACTTTGCCACAGCCTGTGGTATCCTCTAGTTTGGCACTGCGCAAAACACTTTTCATTCTGGAATGCAAGCAAGTGGGTGGTGGTGCAGGGGCCAAGGGCAGTTCTGGGGCCAGGCACAGGATTGGGAGAAGCCCAGCTCATATGGGATGACCGCTTTGAAGGTACACATCATACACACCTGTCCTGCCCCAGCTCTGTCTGTTTGAGGGCTGCTGTGAACCTCACTGTGCTGAAAGTTTCTACACAGCACACAGAGGAGTGTGTCCTGTGGACTCCTGACTTGTGCATGCAATTGAATGTACTCTGTGCACACTGCTGCTGAATCTCTGTTGAGTGAGCCAGCACAGCTTACCATGGCAACTGCTACACCATATGATGTCATACATCATGTAATGATTCGTGATGCTACTGTTAGCCATATGATATGGATGCACTGATTGCCGCGGCTGCAGGGTACAAGGTGTATGCCAGTGAGGGAGCACACTCCTCCTTTGCCCCAAGGGGAGATCTGCAAAGGCAGATTCAAGCCTACATCGAGGACAAGTTTGGCTACTGTGAAGGTGCATTTCCTGAGCTCGCACTAGTGTCAGCGAGAAGCCTGTTTGCTTTGCAGCTGCCAAGCATGCTTTGCCTGATGGGTCAAAGTGTGGCAACATCTGGATATGCACAGCATCCATGCACTCACTCACTCACTCACTCACTCATTCACTCACTCACTCACTCACTCACTCACTCACTCACTCACTCACTCAATCACTCACTCACTCACTCACTCACTCACTCACTCACTCACTCACTCACTCACTCAGTCATTCCTTGATAAATTCATTCAATCACTCATTCACTCACCCATTGACCCATCCATTCAATCATTCATTCATTTCATCATTCACCACATGTCTTCTCTTAGGGTCAGGTGCTGGGGATGCACAGCGTGTCTTGGCAAGCAGTGCTGCAGCAGCATCTGCGCCCTTCAGCATGTTGTGCGTTGCAACACTTGATGCAGGTGCAGAGACAGCTGCATGTTGTGGTTCTTTCAGCAGGCTGACTCTGACAAACTGCCCATGGCTGATAGTATCAGCTCATGATCATATGCAGCCTGTCAGTTTGCTGCTGTAGCTTTCTGATGAAAGTCCGCAACTCAAATGGGCAAGGTGGCCCCCAACAACTGCCAAATCTCTGACTAAAATGTCTGGCTGACTGTTGCAATGAGCTCAGAGTGTGGAATGCAGTGGAGCACCTGGCATGTGGAGCAGGGCTGGTCAACATCTACGACTTCCTACGGGTCGTGAACCCCAGTGGGCGGCCCCAAAGCCAGCTGCAGCAAGAGAGGGACCCCCCTTCTGTTGGCAAAGGTGCCATGCTGGTGAGTGCTTCCTCAGTCAATCAGAGTCCCATACTTGCTGGGACAGAATCACTGCATTCTACCCATGTACCCTCCTCTTCCTTGCCCTACCCTGGAGTTTGCTGCCCACCTGAACCTGTCTCTGCTTGGGCTACTGCTTTTGTAACCGCACCGCTTTCCTATTCTCTCAAGAGCAGCATGTGCTGTCAAGTCTGGATTGATGCACTTACCACTATACTGCAGTGTTTGACCCCAGCTTGCCTTGTGGTGGTGATGCTGCTCAGGCCATGGATGCCTTGTACACCTGAATAGTAGATAGCAGGGTGATGCATGAAGAAAGTGACCATGGAGGCAGCTCATTGCTTCAGCATGCAGATTCAGCTCAAGCACTCATCAGTGTTCAACAACATGGACAGTAGCAAGCTTGACCATGTGGTGTGGTGCAGGAAGGGGACGAGCTGTGTCTAGAGGCAGCAGATATGATGCTACAAATACTAGGAGCTGAGGCCAGTCACATGGGCGTGCGCCTGCTGTCAACAGGCGGCGTCTACCTCACAGGTCACTCCTCATCAGATTGAAATGAAACCATCACTCAATCATTTGTATCATGCTTACTTGCATATGGACCAGAACAAGTAGACCAATGGTGGCTGTGACTTGCCAGTACTACCAGAGGGACAGCTTGGCATGACTTGACTGTGAGCAAAGGAGTTCTGCAACACACAGGTGGAATAACTCCCAAGTTTATGGAAAGAATACAGAAGACTGGAGGTCTGCTCAAGGCGTTTCTGTTCCAGGAGAGCAGATTTCATTCCCTGCTCAAGGTAATATTCATTCCTCCTGGGCCTGCCATGCTCAGCTGACATCAAAGGCAAAGTGCACCTGAACAGTTTGCTGCTTGGAATCCTGAAGGGCTGTGACTCCCTAAATGTAGCGAAAGCCCTGCAAAGTCTGCTTTGAGCACAATGTAGCCGCTTGTCAAGACAATCTGCTGCATTTGTGTTGTGTGCAATCGCAGACCATTCCATTGTACGCTGTGACACATGAGCGGCTGGGAGTGCTGGGGACCCGGGAGTATGCCCTGCGACTTCTAAAGACCCCAGATGTTACAAAGGGATACTACGCAGTTGTGGAAGCTGCCAGGCGTGGAGACCTGTTCAAGCATGGCACAGTATAAGCAGATGCGCTGCCTGCTGACTGTATTGTGACTAAGCCTTGTGTAAGCTCAGGTAGCACTGGGGGTTGCGTTTGTACAACAGGCCATAACACTGTTTTTGGTAGAAGTACCCAGAACAAACGACTCCAATATACCATCCGTCTGCTAGGTGCCATTAGGTCATTTTTGTGTTTATAGTGTTGTTACAGCAGTCGCTATCTTCAAGTGTAGATGCAGGCATGAGCAACTCATAAAGCAGAGGCTGTATAGGTACTGACTGTGTCAAAAGGAGTGGTTTCGATGGTCATTTTGTCAACCACTGTGTGCACTTGCTTGCGTGCAGCAGGTAGTTATCAAACAGACTGATGGTCACAGTTTGCTAATAAAAAATCCGACTGAATGATACATGCTTTCACGCCTGCACAGGCCTACGCAAAAGGTGTAGGCGTGACACACTGACTAGCATTTTCTATCTGCAATTTTGAAAACACAGCGCTTCACGCAAGAATACAACTGAACAGCTGAACAGCAAAAACTTGGTCTCAGGGCAATCATAGGCAAAGTCACAGCAGGCCCTTGCAGCAGCAAGACAAAAACAAAAAGGCCAAAATACTGCACTTTGAAGGTATCATGCCTACACATCAGAATAGGACATCAATGGAACACATACGGCTATGTGGATTGCACAAATGCAAAAGTGCTCAACAGTCAGGCCAGGATCAACGGCCAACCTAGGTTGCAATCATCTCCAATTCCAATAGTCAAAGCTACGTCAAATTCTTTTGAAGAAGTATGCTCAAAGCTTGGCTGGCTGCACTAGACTTGGCTGAGCGCTGATTTTGACAGGGTTGAGACACAATTCCAGTGATGCCAGCATCCCTGACTGCAATGTGACAGATGTGGCCGCCGTCATCCTGCTGTCCCTGAAAACTATACTCAGCTTGCGCCCACTTGTGCTTGTCAAGCAGTTCCTTCAGCTCCTGCAAAACACACAAGCCCATCAAACTCAGCTGCAACATAAAGCTGCGAAGCGTATAGTACACAAAACGCTTTAGACCACAGGAGACACACAATATGCTAGTGTGCAAATGCATTTTAGATATCACAAAGTTCTGTTGCAACTGCATCAATACAACTTACCTGCACAGGATTTTTGATCTGTGTGCGTTGCAGATCAGCCTGGGGCCCATCCTCCTTCAGCCTTTTCTTATTCGATCCTTTGTCAGCAATGCCATTCATGGCATGCGCCCCCCTGGTCTTCATGACTGGGAAGTTCAGCATGCCTTTGGGAGCCTGTACCAAAGACTGCTCAGCTTGTGGCAAGCTTGCCTGCCATGTGGCTATCTGCTTGACCACAGCAGCAGCTTGTGAGCCTCCCTTGGCCAGGGCCGCCTTCTGCTGCTGCAGCGTGCTGCTCTCCTTATCCCACCCTTCCTGCTGTGCTTCGAAAGCTTTCTTGGCCAGCTCCTGCAGCCATAGCATGTCATGTCAAGCAGTGTACCTGAGAGGTCGCTAGGCTGCCAGGCATGTCTAGATATCTGCGGCATGCACTTGCTGAGGCTAAGCAGGCTTCTGAATCGTGGCACAGTGACCATGAAGGGAAGTACTGTTGATCATGGTGGACTTGCAAGCTGTAGCTGCATACCTGCTCACGCAAAACATGCCGAGCTCGTCGATCCACCATGTCCAGAGCTTGCTGGCTGTTCAGCAGCAGAGGCCGTACAGTGGGATCACTGCCCACAAGGGTGATGATGCAGTGCGGGCTGTCCTTGCCCACCCCTCCTGCCAAGAACATGATTGCCGCCAAAGCTGCATTCTGTGTCGCATCTTCGGTTGTCACTGAGCCCCAATCTGCAATAACAAGACAACACTAACGACATAATGTACTCGGACAGCAACATGGTGGCCTCCTGCATCACACATATGATATGGTTTCTGCAACATATTTGCACCCAGATGGGCCAGTCTGTAGGGGGACATGCACTTGCTTGTCTTGCATGTCATGCAAATATGAGGTAGCAGAACCGAATTAACTGCTTGAGCATCAGCAGACAGGTACACAACATTTCAGCAGCTGTTGCAACTTGCAGACCACCAAGTTCCAAGAAATCTGTGCTGCCTCTGAACAATTTTGCCAACTTTGACAGGACGAAACGCAGTCAGACAGTAGAGGAAGCAAGCTCAGGCTCAAAGTTGTAACCCAGCAGTACACATGTCTGTTGAGATGCAACTTTACCTGGAGTGATTTGCAGTCCGAGGTGTGGCAAAATGCATGTGACACACTGCATGTGTAGCACGCGTGGGTTGTGTACTGAGTCATAGCAGGGACTCGGCAACTGCAGCGGAACACACCAAGAACACTTCAGTGCTAATTGGAGTGTCCAGCTGCAGTTTCTGCTTGACGCAAGGGCCAGAAGTGCATGTTTGCAAGAGCAGACATTGATAACAAATTGAATAAAGCAAGCAGGCACAGCATCCTGACTCGACCAGTTACTTAGAAATTGCAACAGCCCTTTTGCTAATATTCCCCAGAACACACAGCTGCAGTTTTTGCCTGATATTGTAGAAGACAACAAGCAAAACAAAATCAAAATGAGTAGACAAGGCTGGGTATACACAGGTGGCAAGAAATCTACTAGACAAGACTCTGTGTTGTGAAAGCAGCTAACATTGCAGTGTACTATGCGGCTTCGACAATTGTGCCCAACATCTCAATGCAAGCAACAGAAGCTGAGGCAGTCAGAGTCTTGGCGGCGACTGACCTGTCTATCCAAAGCCCACTGTGCCAGGTGGCTCACAGGCAAAATGCCTTTCCAGCTGCGTCTTCTATAGATCATACATTCAGCCAAATCTTCGCCAGAAAAGGCCTCAGCTGAGCCCAATGACTCACCAAACACTGCCAGATTGCTGCAGCACAGTTGCATCAATGCTTCAGTGCAATTGACACTCAAACAATCAGGACTTTCAGCACAGCATGCACTGAGTACCACTTGTTGATATGTGTAAATACGCAACATGCATGTTTTGACTGTTTTGGTCTTCACCTGTCAAGCCAGCGGTGCAAGGCAGTCAGGAAAGGGGCGACCAGAGCGCCAGCTCCCTCTGGATCACTATCAAATACTTGTCTGAGGGGAAACCAAGCAGCTTGAACCGCATCTGTGACGCAGTCCTTTTCAGGAGCCAGCTCTTCAACCTCAACGCCTGTTGCAAGGTACAGCCTGGCCGAAGCACCTGTCTGCTCCTCAGCCTGCAAAAGCAGACAGCCGACTAGTTATTCTGCGTTTCAAATCTGCAGTACGCTCAGCAAACAGCCACAAAGCATGTACTCAACAAGTTCAGCCACCACACCTCAAAGGTGACCGTGCTCAGAAGATCAGATAGGACTATGCCAGTCTCTGTGCGAACTGCCTGCTTGGCGGCTTGTTGCAGCTTGTGACCATTCTGACCGCCTCTGGGAAACCCCCACAGATTCGAGGCAGATCGCTTGACCAGCGCTACGCAGGAACAGTCAGAACTGAGAACTATGGCTCCCACGCGTAGCTCTGGTGACATGCCTGTGGATGTCATCAAGGAGGCACAGCAACTTAGCTTCCGTCACCGTCACAAGGATTCCTCAAAACGCAACGTCATTGGTGCCAGCGCCTATGCTGCGCATGACCTGGTGGTCAAGGCCAAGGGCGGTTGAAAGTAATGCATGACGCGTACACCGTGCCAGGGCGTTTGCTTGATTCACCTCATTTAGTCCCGCACAGCTTCATGTGTAAAGTAGACTGTCTATACTTCATGATCATATGAACAAAGTTCCCTTGATGATTTGAACATGGTTGCCATGATTGGCACACGTGATCGGCCGTGTTGGCAGAAGCTTGTTAAATCCTTCTTCTTCTTCTAATAAGAAACATACGTCACTGTTGTCGCCCCCTTCTGGCCCTATGGAAGGAAGTGCAGTGCTGACTCAGAGTTACTTGCAAAGTTCTCTGCAGAATAATGTACTTTTGAAGCTTTTGTGAATTGTACCGCTGCATCATTCCCAACAAATACACTGAGGACTATGCTGCAGCAAGCCAGATCAAACTGAAACAACTGCCTAAGTCAATTGCTTTGCAAAGCTCAGACAGTCTGACTGTAACACTAGATGTATAAATAAAGAATGAACTTCTTCGTGACTCTGACTGGCGACTCATACGACTGTTGCACGACATAAGCGGTGGATGCAACTTGCCATCTTCACAACTGCCCACAGTTGTCTGCCATCCAACATGGCTCTCACATAACTGTTGTCTCATCATGGAGCTCAATTACATCCTGATAGGATACTGCGTTCTAACAGTATGAATTACAAGCTAAAAGCTGCATGTTCCTCAAGTATCAGCGAGCCACACTGTCAGCCTATTGCGCTGAGCTACGCTTCCTGAAAAGGTCTCCTTGCATAACTAGCTTCTCATCAGCGACCAGGCGGCCCAGGAAAGCTGCTAGTTGATCTGCTGACTTGTCATAGGGAGGGTCTACCACAAACATCTTTAGCATGTTGTGGATTCGATCCAATGGCATGCCGGCATCAAAGTTAGTGAGCATGCCCATGATGTATGTCTCATAAACTGCCATGTCCTGCAATCAGTTGAATTTACGTCTGAAAACATCACCTCAAGTTTGGCAATTGAACGGTACAGCTACAGCGTGTGTTCAGAGGAACTGCCAGCACAGACATGCAGCTGATGTATGCTGAAGCTTCGACAAAGCAAGTCATAGAGCCACAACAGCTGGTGCTGTGTGTGTGTAGTGGGACATGTACTGCCAGCAATGCAGGGCTTTCTCACGTTGCCCTCAACAGGTCTGTGACATGTTGCATAAGGTTTTATGAATGCACCAGATGACACATGCTTCCAGATTACAGCTGTGCTAAAGCTAGACAGGCTGTGCCTTCTGACAACTGACCTGACGGACCATGTCCTGGACAGATGCCATAGGGGGTTCATTTTCTGGCGCCAGGGATGTGGCAGCCTCCCTTGCTGCTCGTTTGCCCCCCCCCTCAATGAGGCGCTCCACCCGTGTGTACACAGCATCTCCTGCTGTCCCTCTAGATTCTGTTAACACCCCTGTGCATATGATTTACCAGAACCTAAGAAGAGTGCACCATCAGCCAATCAAGCAATCATGGAGTGCACCGCATGCTGCAGATGTGATTATATGTAAACACAGGTGTCACTGCTTTGCCAGAGACAAGGGTTTGGTGCAGTAGGCCTGGTCTGTGCACTTAGCAAAGCTGGTTTGCAGAATATGGCACCCTGCAGCACATGTATCAAGCAAGCGCATCATGTCTGTTAAACAGGTCAAAGATATGGCCAGATGCAGACATGTGTATCTGTCCCAGCATCAGCATTCACAAGTGTACAAAGAATGCATGTGCTTGCGATATAGCAATGACATACCTTGGTTGATCCAGAAGATGGCTCCCATGCGAAGCTTTGGCACAGCCAGTTCCATCAGCTTGGCCAGCTCACTTGCTTTCCAGCTTGATTGCTCCTGCATCCAATTAGTAGTGTCATGCCCTCAGGCTTCACGACCCACAGGCTTCTTTTTTGCTGCTCTTGTTGGCTTTCATGCGTTAAGCTGGCTGGACATGTCTTTCTCATGTCTGATAAGTTGTTGTGCGTTGCTGGGCGCCTCCAAATTGCAAGCAATCACGCGCACCTGCTGCCTGTCTCGCTTGGTGAGCTGCAAAGCTATAGCCAACATGTCTCTTGAATGTCTGGGCTGCGACCTGAGGGGGCTTCTGTTATGATGGCTGAAAAGCGTAAACTGTTCTTCTCTTTCTGTCTCTTGGATTAGGCTTTACACAGCCATGGCACAGCAAGTTAGTGCATGCACAGCAAGTTAGTGCATGTACATACTCATTATCACAATTCACCTAGCATTCTGAGTATGATCCTATGAGAAGGCATGACAGCAGGAACAGGAAGCAAAGCAAGTGGGATTTACCTGAAAGTGCATGATGATGGTGGCATGCAATGGGGTAACATTTAAGTCCAGGCTGTCCCCACCAACTCTGATGGTCAGGCTGACACTGCCCAGGGCAGGCTTCCACTTTAGCTTCCTAGGAGCCTTCAGGTCATGGTACTTGCTTGCATATGTGTCTAGCATCGCTTGAATCTGTACACAACAGCAGCCAGTTGCAACCCAGAGTACAAGCAGCAGCCATAAGGAGTTGACATCATGCTTGAAACTGAAAAGCATCACACAAATGTTTGCTCAAACATAGCCGTGAGGCCATGTGTTCCTCTGCACTGAATGCTGTGAATGTGGCCTTCCTGATGGCCAGATCTGCTGACTGATGACCTACATCTTATAAGAACAAATATAACACCAAGAACTGCCTCATTCTAGATAGCCAGATTGCAAGTTTGCATACAGCAGCATGTAGATTGTGTACAGAGCATGGTACATGCATAATGTTGCATGACATTCTGTACCTGTGAAGGAAGCTTGAGGGTGTCTTGGTGGTGGGGGGGCCAGAAGAGGGCTGAGGTGACAGTGGAGGTGAGGGGGCTGATGCTGGCTGCGTCTTGCCGCCTGCCCCTCACAGGGCTGGTCACCACCGTGGGCAGCGCCTTGATGTTGCTGTTCATGCGCTTGCTGTCTGCAATGTCTTTCAGCATCACCTGAAGGATACGTACACACAGATTGTGCACATTTCTGCTTGTGTAGACCAGCAGTCACTTACTGGTACCACTGCTATGGAAGCTGCCCCGGTCATAAGCAGTGTGTGAGATGCCTGCCAGCAACACTGACAGGCCTTCATTGTGCTGTCTGCTTGCTGCCCGGGTCATGGCAGTGTTGCAAGACATGTGGGGGGTTCAAAAGATGCAATTGCACATGAGTACATAGACAGCTGCAAGGAGATTTGTTTCACAGATGCTATTGACATGGCCAGCGCAAATGAACCTCCAGCAGCCTTTCCAGGCTGTCAGTCGCACTTTGTTGTTGCAGCAAAGCAGCCTTCTACCAGCTGGTCTGGGCTGTGCTATGCACACACGTCTTGTAAAGATTGCCAGAAAGGCATGATAGAGTAGTCACAGCATATGGGAGCATTACTCCATTTCTCACCTCACAATTGTGCAGGTTGGCATCACCAAAGCGCAGCTTCAGCAGCTCCAAAGTGCGGATCTCCCGGTCACAGTTGTAGTCTGTCTTGCTCAGCAGCTTGTCAGATAACATCGCCCTGCAGCGCAATGACACAATCATGTCGGTGACCACTGTGTGTACTACTGCTTCTGTGATGAGGCATGACTGGGATGTGCACTCCCAGCCCTGCAGCAAATGCTTCCTGGAAGCATATGCTATGTTGCAAAGTATCATGCTGGTGCTTTATCATTTTAGCACTCGTCCACATGATGATGATTCAGCATGCAGAGGATTTTACACTCTACATGCTGACTCTAAACACCAAGCAGAGACCTGCAGGCTGACACAGCCTCAACATGAGGAGAGGGTACAGCCATGCTCACCCTGTCACCCAGCATCTTGTGCTGTGCTGACTGTTCAACACACCTGCACCTGCTCACAGACTCACGCCCTCTTGAGCACAAGCTCATGCAGTGCGTGTTTGAGACTGCTTCAGGTTGCATCATGGAAGCAGCAGTAGGTGTAGCAGGTGTGGTGGCACACCTGTACTCTGTGATGAAGAGCTCCTTGCTGCCGTAGATGCCCACAAGCATGCTGATGATGTCATGCATGCGCCTGGTGCGGGCGCTACGGCTGGGGTCAGCATCAACCGGGTCCGGCTCCCACCTCTCTGCAGAAGCCAGCGCTGCTTCATCTGTTTCTGCCTCATCGTCACTGTCCTCACCCTGCACACAGACAGACTCTGATGCAACGAGGGGGCAGCCCTTCTGTGTACTGTAGCTTTGATGGTGCTTGGTCACGCATGTGAGCATCACGTGCTGCATTGCCAAGGCCGTGCTGCTTGGCAGATGCCTTATACCACTTGCATCAACCATCAACAACATGCCGAGGTTTTGCTTCCATGAAAGCAGAGAGGCAGAATATGATACACAAGGTTGGTGCTGTGACAAGACAGGCATGTGACTGCTTGTTGTAAGCTTGTGAAGCATGCAAAGAACATGCGATATGAGATTGCTTAGGCAGTGTACCTCATCTCCAACAGTGCGCTTGAGCTCTTCAAACAGAGACTCTCCCTCTGCCTCAGGGTTTGCGCCCGCTGAGTCATCAGTCAGCATGGTCACAATACACCTGATGGTGTCTCTCCGGCTACGCAGGTACTCACGAATGTCTTCAGCCACAGCCTCTAGTAGCACAGCTGCAGCGCCACTGAACCAACTTTTCACATGAGCAGCAGGTCGCGTATGCCAGCTTCACTGAGCACTGCAACAGTGAAGACAGCATGAAGCTGATGCAATTCCCTTGCTGATGCAAATCCCTTGAGATGGTGATCTGTGTGTGAGTCAGTGTAGATGAACTGTGTTGCAGACTTGCACAGAATGTGGGGTGGCAAGTCACCTGTTGGGTCCACCTCCCTCAGAGTCTTGATTGTGGAGACATACTGCTCAATGATGTCACTGGTTGCCGCACCTGCAAGCACAGAGAATGCTTCCATCGCTTGGCTTGGCTGCAGCTGTCTGAACGCACACAAGTGTGGGCAAGTAAAGGCAGACACGTGTGTTCAAGACACATATTCATCATCCTGACCTAGAAAATGAGCCAAACACAGCACTTGCAGGCAGTGAGCAGAGAGCACATTTGTGTTGATATAGCATTGCAAAGCAGCCTTGAGCAGGAGAAGCTTGCAATGGCCTGGTACGTGAAAGTGCTTGTGTGTGGCCATGTAGTGAAGAGGTGTTACCTGCATGCAGTAAGCGCTCCCCAATGGCTTGCTTGAAGCCAGCCACAAACTTGCGGTGCAGGTTGGTGTGGGCCAAACAGTCTTTCACATCTTGCACAGCAGGGCGGCTGTCGGGGTAGTCCACCACAATGTCAAACATCTCTGTCATGCGCAGCTGCCCCACTGTTTCATACACGTAGTAGTCCAGCCGGCTCTGCCACTGCTGCAGGCTGCACTGCCCATGTTCCTGCACAAAGCATGCACCACATCCCCATACTGCCTAGGCCCTTCTTGAAGCTCAGTTTTTTTAACAGCACGTTTCCGGGGCTGGTGACGTGATTGGGAAAGTGAGCAGTCAGCTTAAATGCATCACACTGAACTTGATCCTTCAAATCTTGTCGGTGCTGATTTGTGTGGTTTCCTGTAGAGTTGATACCAAGGCATACCACATAATATGGACAGACATGTAAAGACACAAAACAGGCAAAATTCAGCTCACAAGTCAAGTTGACTGCTACCTCACTCGCCATCTCACGCAGCATGCTTAAAACCGTTCTGGCAACATGAAAATGACACAGTTTTGCTCCCTTGTCAGCCAGTGTGTTCACACGATTTGTGTTTCTGGTTGGAGAGTGTACCTGAGACAAAAGCAGGCGCAGAAATTGCAGGGGCACTGCGGCCACATAGGCCTGGGCTGCTGGCAGCAGTGGTGAATCAAAGACCCTCTTGGTGTGGCTAGCCAGGTGGTCTTGCTCCTGTTGGCATACCACTGCTGTGTATGCCTCCTCACTCACACCCTGTACTTGCACCACGACAAACAGGTTGCTGCCTCAATACAGCATCAGCTTCAGGTCAGGCACTCCAAAACAGTCTGATCTGTGCTGAAAGCCAAGCCACAGGATTGACAGGATTGACAGGATTTGACAGGATGGACAGGATGCTGCATAGTGCAATGAACTCATGCCTGCTGACACAATGTCTGCAGCAAAAGGACCAGCATGCATGCAGTCAGCAGTCATAATGAGTGATGCCAACAGCCAGGAGGTGGCAGACTGCTAAATGTCTGGTGAGCTTACTTCAAGGCCAAGCTGTTGCACATACATCAGAATTTGGCGCAGGCGTTGGACCCACGCCTCTCCCATCACAGTCACAGCAGGCCATGGGCTCCTGCTCACGTCCATGGCATCTGACTCTTCTTCGCCCTCATCGCTGCTGTCACTCTTGCCAGATGCACTGGCTTGGCTAAACTCTGTTAGCTTGGCGCCAAAGTACTGGCTCAGCAGGTCTGCAGCAAGCCAACCAGCCCCGCTTAGTGAAAGCAGTTGTCGTACATCATACTTGCTGTGGCGGCTGACAGGGCTACTGCTGCCTGTATTATGGGGTGTACCCATAAGATTTTGTTTGGCAGCTGGGTGAAACGATAATGGGTTGGTCAGATTCAACCTGATAACAGCCACACGCCATGTGTGATTGATCTGATGTCATAGTTGGCCACCATTAGCAGACACACGAGCAAATTGCATCATTTTGTATGGTATGGATGTGTTAAAGGACCTACCTGTCATACTGCAAGGTGCTGCATTGGATAGCAAGGCCCCTGCTGTCCTCATGTACTGCTGCTGTAAGCCCACCAGTACAGCAGTGCTGGAAGCCTGAGCAGCAATGCCCAGGCAAGCCCACATCTGCTGCTGCAGCTGCCTTATCAGCTGCATGTGGTGCTGTACTACTGCACAGAGTGTCTGCAAAAAGGTCAATACAAGTTAACAGAGCAAAGTAGGACGCTGCAAGCTGATGTGACGACCAACTGCACTCATAAAGCTGCGTGATAGAGATATTGGCAAACAGAAAGGATGTGCTGGGAACAGCCCTGTCAGACTGTGTCAAAAGGCAGCCAGAAGCAAGTGCACTAGGCAACATAATGCAGAACACCTGCAGAGATGAGGACAGCAGCTTCTCTGCTTCTGCCACATCCTCACCCAAGCCTGACACATACTGCTTCCAGAATTGCTTAATGTGTACTACTTTCAGAACTGCCTGCATGCCACAAGATGCTTGTCAGGGCGCTGCATGCTAGCAAACTGTCTTCACAATGCAACATGATACTGACCAGCAGCTTTTCCAGAAAGAAGTTGGCAGTGAGGGTTGCTAGACCGCCTGAACAGAGGTCCTGCACCCCAGCAAAGCCCACTGCAGAGCCTCCAGTTCGATTAATGTTGTCATTGCCAACCTGCCAGGGCAAAACAGCTGTTGAGCTATTTCATCGTCAAGCTGCTTTGGGACTGGCGTGGTTCTATAGAACCCGTCTCTTGCCTGCTGTTGCACGGAGTCAGCAAAGCTGGTCCAGGCAGCCACGACTATTGCAGCCTGTGGCTCCATCTACAGGGCAAGCTACATCGCAGACAACGTAAATAAACGCTGCTTGATAGCCCTGATCAAGATCTGAGCTTTCGAAGGTCTCAAAGCTTTCTTTGGCAGAGGTACACCATACTTCAACTTGAATCCGGCACAGTGGATTTGCGAATATTGAACGCCGTCAAATGTCACGACGCCGATGGAAGACTCAGAGGCTGACCTAACAAAGTCAATAACAGAGTTGGGTCCATTTTAGTCATGCCTGCTGTTTGGTTTCGGAACAAGCCGACAGAAAGCTGAGTAAGGCTGTTGCAGCCTGTCGCGTTCGATAGTGTTTTGGATACACTGTGTATCTAAAAGCATCCGAGCGCCGCGGGGACACAGGCTTGCTTCCCAAAGCATGGCGGTCGCTGACTTCATTGAGATGGCAGACGGAGGCGCACAGCAGGTACGGTACTGCAGCCTTTGGCGACTATGCGCTTACTCTTGTTGCGTTTGTATGCATCGCACTGATCTAGTGCGTCCAACTGTGACACGCATACATTAGCACGGTCGCAGTGGCATCTTTGTCCGCTTAGGTCGCTACGTCTGCTGTGCAGAACCAGGAAGCAGTTGCACTGTACGACGAAGCGCAGCAGGCTATGGCTCAAGACAATTTCGAGGTCGCTCGTCGAAAGCTTCAGCAAGCGCACCAGATGGCGCCACAGGTGACAATGCGTCAAGCAGGAGTGGTTGCAGTAAATTGGCTGAGGTCACCTACCTATCAGACTTCAAGTGCATAGAACCTAGGGAGGTTGCCAATGCAGGACATGATGATCTTGGATGCATATGGGGCCTTTTTAGCAGAAGCTGGCCCTCAAAGAGATGGCATCACCATACTCCAGGAAGCTGTGAGACAACAACCCAATGAAGGTTTTGACAAATACATGTAAGCGTATGTTGCGCACGCCCGCTGTTTCACATCTGCACAACAAGCTGCATTATCAGTAATGGCTCCTGCAGTGCACAAGCATGGGGCTGCTGCCAATCTTTTGCGCCAATGCAGGTATCTTGGGCAGCTACTGGATGGTGAAGATGCTGTTGCCAGCATCAGGAAGGGCATTGAGATTTTGCAGCGGCAGGTTGAGACATCAGTAAGTTCTTTGGCAATGCAAAGCTTGCCTGCACACTGCTTGCCACAGTAGTCGTGCTCAAGTATGTTTTATTCTGCACAAGTATCTGGTCTGATTACATCTGGTGTTGGACATTGTCAATGTAGGGAGGAGATGAACAGGAGGAAGCCAATGAGCAGCTGGCTGGAGCGCTGTGTGCACTTGCAGAGCGGTTGCTGGGAAGTGGTGAGGAGCTGGACAGTGTGGCAGCTGAGTGCCAGCAGCTGCTAGACAGAGCTGGCCACATATTCCCCGACAGCCCAGAACCCTTGCAGGTCACATTTCCACCTTGTTACTGCCTCTTGCAAGACAGGACTGTGTGTAGCTTGGGTAACAGGTCTTAGGGCAAAATTGAATCACCAAGAACTCAGCTGCTGTCTGCCAAAAACATTGCATCTGTGCATCAACCTCATAGTTTTATAGTGCATAGTACAGACTATAGAGTTGAGATGTGCCACAGGTGCTGGCAAGCCTCAAGGTCGAGCAACAAAAGCCAGATGAAGCTCTACAGCATCTGAGGGAGTCAATGCAGAAGTGGTTCCCCTCATTGCAGCGTATGCTGGCGGACTCAGACTCTGACAAAGATGAAGAAGAGGAGGAAAAGGACATGGAGGAAGATGATCAAGATCTAGATGCCCAGCTGCCCAGCTTTGAGTTCAGATTTGAGACTGCAAAGCTGCTGATAGAGCTAGACGAGACAACTGAGAAGGCTGTACTGGTAGGTGGCTTTGTCACTCATTGGTGCCCACAACATTTTCAAATGTGCACGTGCCAATTATGAAAAGTGCTGTATTGGCAATCAGTCCAGCAGCAACACTGATAGTGATTGCACCTCTTTTGAAGCTAGCCTGCCCATATGCTGCTATGTCTGGAGCCTGATTGTGATTTCTTCTGTCCATGGACATTGTGCACCACCAAATTGCGTGTAGTCTCAGAAGAGGTGCTGACTGCTCACCATGAATTTGGCTTTTTGCGCCAAATCTGAGTATGGCTGACCAGAACTGTGGCAATTCCTTGATACACGCTGCCTGGTGCAGATTCTGGACAGCCTGATAGAGGAAGATGACAGCGTGCCCAATGTGTGGTACATGCTGGCAATGTGCTTGCTGGGTGGAGGCCAGACTGAAGCTGCAGCAGAAGCTCTGCAGCATGGCCAGAAGTTGCTCAGGAAACAGAACGATGCTGATGAATTGGCTAAAGACTTCTCTGACCTCAAGGTTTGTAGACAAGCAGTCAGTTGTGCTGCTTGTGTCATGCTGATCTGTTGGCTGAGTCCTCTGGTTATTCAAGATGCAAACTTTGCTTTGTGAAGTGCATGACTGTTGGTTTGTGCTGGAGCACAGGTAGCAATAGACGAGGCTGCTAAAGAGCAGGCTGAGGAGGCTGCTGGCGCCGTACCCAGTGTATAATGGACAATCTTGACTGTGTTTGAGTGGCTGATCAGATTGTTGTGGCACATCTTAGTCACTCCATTTGCAGCGTAGATACTGTTGTAGTGACTACTTTAGATATTGCTGTCTTTGTGCTACTGTTGCGCCAAACTCTGTAGAACAAGCTGGGTGTCTCCTCTCAACCGACAAGACAGCATAAAGCGCTTTAGGGCAGCTCATTGTGCCATTCTATGCTAGTTGCCCTTTATGTCTCCATGCCCTGCGTATCCTTGGAGTGATATGCATCAAATAAATTGTTACAGCAGTGACAGATTGGCAGCTTGTTATATTTGACAAGCTCGAGCAACTGTCCTGATCAACAAGACCCACTCACGAACTGTTCTGCTGTCAGCAAGATACCCTAGGCTAGCTGAAACAACTCACTATACTGTTACAACACACACTTCTTGATCACCATTGTGACAGCTGTGTCAGCTCACATGCTGTCTTGGCAGTGCAAGCAGGAACCATGGTAAAGAGTTTCGATGTCAGGAATGATACACGGTACACACTTAACACCGTCAGGAACTGGAAAGCTATGCTCCTTTTAACACTCACTCTGTTCTACATAATAAATTGCATGTACAGCTAGCACTCAGCAGCTACGTCACTGTTTTTGGATTTCTTGAGAAGCAGAGCAGAAACCAGCCTGCACACTGCAAGCATGCCAGCAAAGCTGTCCTGCAATGCCTGAGCGTCATTGTGAACCGAGACTGGAATGCTAGTAGAGCAAAAGTCAGACTGGATCAGAACTTGCAAGCCTGGACTGCCTGTTGACACCAGCTGTGAGTGTGCCCTGTGCATGAGTCGTGCAGGCACCACAACCTCCATTATCATCTCCTTGGCTGGCTTGCTGACCAGCAGCATGGCAAAAGCAGCTTGCAGGATACTGAACCCGTCCAGGCTTGGCCATGACATGGTTGGACTCACAGCTCGTGGTTGCTGCACTACTCGTGAAGTCAGCACCTCTGTTCCAAAAGTGACTTGTGTGCTGGTGGCATGCTGTAAGCCATGACCATGGATGGTGATGTGCATGGTGGTGTCCTGGTGGCGGCGACGCAGGGTGTGACGGATGGCAGGCCAGGCACCCGACCAGATCCAGAACCAGCGGAAGCCCGGCTGCTCAGCTACAGCATTCACGCCATCCTGCATCATCTTAACATGTTGCCAACAGCAGCTGAGAGTTTGCACAGACCTGCTGCAGCCGTTGAAAACCACTGCTGCATTTGCAACTTCAGGGTGCAACACTTTTGTGCTAGCAGGCAGTGCTGTTCATGACAGAATCATAACTTTATGGAGTGATGTGATAAGGCAGTTGCATGCAAAGTGAGAATGACAACACAGTTCTCAGTAGGAGTAACTGCTTCAGCAAGACAAAGACTGAGCAAGACATAGACAAGATGCATGTGCAAAGGCAAAGGCATATGCATAGGTATCACCTGCAGCAGGTCCTTCAGGTGGTGAGGCTTCAGCAGGCTGGCACATGTGTCAGCCTTGACCACATGCACCTCAGGCGCAATTGGCCGGCTGAGGACAGTCACATTGTGTTCAAGCCCCTCCTGACGTGAAGTATGATTTGCAGCAGGTGCTAAGTGAGGAAGGGGCAGGCTGAGAGCAGCATAGAAGATCTGGTGGAATCTGGCTCGGTAGGTGGGCATGCGGTGCATCCAAAGACGGCCCAGCTGCTCCCGCCGCTGCTGCACCACACTGTCTATCACCTCCACCACCGCTGCTGCTTTCTCTAAAGGGGACTCATCAGGCTGAGCTGTTCTCCCATCAAGCCTGTTGTCCGGCATGCTGTCTGCAGGAGCACTAGGGGAAAGTGCCCCTTCATCAGCTGGCAGCGGGGGCAGGTTGGGATGCGAGCTGGGGTCAGCAGCTGGTGCGTCAGGGTCCAGGGAGGTGGCCACCATCTGGGGGTTCAGGTAGAGCTGCTGACCTAAGGGGACATAACTGTAGTATGCCCTGGTGGCTCTCACAGGGAAGCTGACTAACCTGGCAAGCTGAGCTGTACGGTTCCAGATTCCTCTGCCAGGCATGTTGGCGGGAAACTGCTGCTGTTGGGGTGGCTGTACAGAAGTAGGTACAGTAGTGTTGCTATCAGTCTCAACTACAGGCTGGTCACTGTTGGTACAAGCAGTATTGCTCGGCTGGCTCCTATCAGTGCTACTGGCACTACTCACAGTCACTGTGCTGCTGCTAGATACAATATTGTTGTACAAAAGTTTGCTGCCGCTGCTGCGTTGAGCTGAGGCTTGCAAGGGTACAATGTTGTTGAATGCCCTTGGAAAGGGCGCAGTAGATGTCATAGCTGACAGCTGTGGACTCACTGCAGCTGTAGTTGTGGAAAGCACAAGCCTTCCATGACTCTTCTTCTGGAGGCCGCTTCTTGGCTGAGTGCGGGAGGACTGCCTGAATCGCGGTGGCAGGTGAGGGCTGCTGCAAGGGGCCATGACAGGGAAGGGCCCCAAAGAGTCCTCCTCAGAAGAAGAGGATGAGCAGGAGGAAGGAGAGGAGGGCGGAGAGGCCAAGGCCACACCAGCTTCAGATGTAGAGGAAGAGTTGCCGGCCAGTGGAGCCCAGAGGGCTGGATGAGCGGGGCCAGCTGCCTGATCAGCAGACTGATCTGCTGATTGAGCAGTGGTGGCCAGCTGTGGTGGTAGCAGGCGAGTGATCACATCCTCTGCAGTCACCAGCTACTGCTTTACTCAAAGCATTTTGACTGATCAGGGCTTGTCAGTCTCCCAAGGTCCGTAGGCAGCTACAGCTCAATGCTTTGCAAATGCACTTTTGGCCACAGCTTAGAATGTTCTTCACTCTGAGAGGTGACTTCATGCAAATGCATTGTTGCCGTCACTGTCTCCACACACATCCAAGCTATACTCAAAAGCTGAATTGAGCATGACGTGCTGGGAAAGTGCATATAGTAGGAGCAAGGACTGACCTGGCACAAGGTAGTTGGTGATGTACTTCTGCCACCCCTTGTTCTTGACATACTCAGCAAGGGCGGCATTGCCCACAGCTGGGGTGGCAAAACCCACACAGGTCACATTGGGGTTTGGCTCATCCCCAAGGCTGTGCAGCAGGTCCAGGGTGCATAACAAAGCAATGGCTCCTCCAAGCGAGTGGCCTGCAACGCACAGCAGTTCAGCAACATGCAACATGGGCTCCAAGTATGTTGTCTTTGCCTTAGCTTGGCAGTCATTGCCATGGAGCGTTCCTGCTGAGCTGCCTGCACAGATGCATACAGTAGCTGTTTAGCTACCTAGCTAAGGTACATGCATTAGCTAGTTGGGCAGATCGCACTAAAATACAGAGAGGCAAACAACCTCTGCCAGAACAACAGTAATAGTAATGCTATGCGACACAGATCGCTGCAGCACTCACACGGACTCATGCAGGCCTTCAGAGCACAGGTCTGCCAGCATGTGCAATGCCATGGCCATACACTCCAACAGAACAAGGGACACACCTGTGAGAACCAGGCGCTTTTTCAGCTTCTTGGCAAGCTTGTACAGCTGGTGGATGGGCACCCCACGCGCTCTGTTCAAGAAGCCTGTGTGAGCTGCAGGCACCTCCTGCATCCGCCACATCCAAACTTAGGCGCATGTTGGCATGACCTGTCTTGCTGGCAACCAACATGAGGTAAAATCTTTATACACTTCAGCAAGGAGCAGCCAAGATCTCTCATGTGCGGTCTATCAAAGGTGAGGAGAGGCATGTGGCATGGCTGTGAGTCTGAAGCCAACATGCATGGACTATGTTATGCGATCATGATGGTTGGCAGATTCTCAATG
>JAABUP010000519.1_pt1 | contig 84116 bp, 82 predicted proteins | sample 5559201 | NCBI WGS metagenome assembly JAABUP01 (sample SAMN10711887, study PRJNA513373) | rock metagenome | isolation source: Antarctica rocks | place: Antarctica
ATGATGCGTTCGGTAAAATGATCCTGCATGGTCGGCCTCCGGTGGTTTGGTGGGTGGTACTTCCATTCTACCAGAGGCTCGACTGTGCGCCCAAACCGCAAAAACCAGAAACGCAACTTAGGTTAATAGTACCGAAGCCTTCACCGCCAGCGGCCCAACAAGGCCCTCATCTGACGCCACCGCCGCCGTTGCCTCAGCGTTGTAGTAGAGTTTGACGGGCAGTGCCACAAATAAGCCTGGCCGTTAGACCGACTGATCCTAATCTCAGCGTGTCAGCCTCCTAAAAACTAAAATTATGGCACTTTATTAAGTCTACGAACAAGCCATCGAACCTTTGTCTTCGGAGGAAAAATTGGTGATTGGCTGGCTCACCATGGATGAGGTCGTTCCAGACGTCGTTCCCCAGGCCGCGTCGGGTTATGACTACCTGAAGCGCCTCCTACCGCAGATTGAGCGCATCAGCTTTACAGATGAAGACCTTGCCGGTGTCGTCTTGGACCGACCGAACTCGTAGCGATGAGCCTAAAACTTCTTCTTGACGAGAATATGAGCCAAGTAGCCGCCGCTCAAGTCCAGCAACATCGTCCAGCCATAGTCATTGAGAGTGTTCATACTTGGCAGGGCGGTAGTTTTGAGGGACGCGCGGACAAGGCTTTGCTCCGAGCGGCCCGTGCTGAAGGGCTGACGCTTGTGATCTATGACCAGAAGACGATCCCGACATACTTGGCAGAGTTGTATGCTGTCGGAGAGAACCATGCTGGGGTTGTCTTTGTGGATGATCACACTGCTCCCAGCAATGACTTTGGAACTCTGACCCGCGCCTTGATCCTGCTGTGGGAGCGGTTCAGCGGCGAGGACTGGGAGAACCGCATTGCTTTCCTAGAAAAGCCGAGGGTGAACGCTTGACAGACCCGCGTTTGACGAAGTGGGCGGAAACGCTCGTCAACTACAGCCTCTCGCTTCAGCCTGATGAGCAGGTGCTGATCCGGGTCGATGAGGCCGCCATCCCACTCGCGAAAGAGGTCTACCGGGCCGCGCTTGGGGCCGGGGCGCACCCGTATGTGCAGGTGCTGATGGACGGGGCGGCGGAGATACTCTTGACGACTGCCTCGGACCAGCAGCTTGATTGGGTTTCGCCGGTTTCCAAGTTCGAGTACGACACCATCGATGCCCTGTGCGCCATCGTCGCGCCCGCCAACACGTCTGCCCTTGCGGGCGTCGCCCCCGAGAGGCAGGCGCGGATGCAGCGGGCCAGCAGCACGGCCCGCAAGTCCCTGTTCACGCGGGCCTCGGCGGGCGCGGCCAAGTGGAACGTGACGCTGTACCCGACGCAGGCCGCCGCCCAGAACGCGAAGATGTCACTGGCTGACTATGAAGATTTTTTGCTGCGCGCGATGTTTCTGGACCGGGCCGACCCCGCCGCGGTCTGGCGGGCGTTCTCGTCGGAGCAGCAGCGGTATGTGGACTATCTGAACGGCGTCGAAACGCTGCGCTTCGTCGCCAAAGAGACTGACCTGACGATGCGCGTCGGCGGGCGGCTCTGGGTCAACTCGGACGGGCACAAGAACTTCCCCAGCGGCGAAGTGTTTACCGGCCCGGTAGAAGACAGCACTGCGGGCACGGTCCGCTACACGTTCCCGACCGCCCATCTGGGGCACGAGGTAGACGACGTGCGGCTGACGTTCGTGGGTGGCCGCGTGGTCAAAGCCGAGGCGTCGCGCGGCCTGGCCTTCTTGGAGACGATGCTGGACAGCGACTCCGGTGCACGGGTTCTGGGGGAAGTGGCCGTGGGCAACAACTACGGCGTCCAGCGGTTCACGCGCAACACGCTCTACGATGAGAAGATCGGCGGCACGTTCCATCTCGCCCTGGGCAACGCTTACCCCGAGACCGGCGGTACGAACGTTTCATCGGTCCACTGGGACATGGTCTGCGACATGCGCCCCCCAGCGGGCGGCGGGGCGATCTACGCCGACGGGCAGATCATCCACGAGAACGGGGCGTGGAAGATTTAGGGAACCCGCCCGAAGACGAGGCAGGCGTTGATGCCGCCGAAGCCGAAGGAGTTGGACAGGGCATAGTCGATCTGGGCGTCGCGGCCTCCGGGTTCGCGGATCAGGGGCAGGTCGCAGGCGGGATCGGGGTCGAAAAGATTGATGCACGGCGGCAGCCAGCCGTCATGCAGGGCGAGCAGGGTGATGGCCGCCTCCCACGCGCCGGTCGCGCCGAGGGCGTGGCCGTGGTAGCCCTTGGTGCCGCTGACGGGCACCGTGGCGGCGCTGTCGCCTAAAGTCTGCTTCAAGGCCAGCGTTTCGGCGGCGTCGTTCAGGAGCGTGGCCGAGGCGTGGGCGTTGACGTAGCCCAGCTCGTGCGGGACGATGTGCGCGCGCGTCAGGGCGAGGGCCATGCAGCGGGCGGCTTGGACGCCGTCGGGCCGGGGCTGGGTCATGTGGAACGAGTCGTTCGTGGCGGCGTGGGATAATATCTCGCCGTAGATTCGCGCCCCGCGGGCCTGGGCGCGCTCCAAACTCTCCAGTACCAGCATGGCCGCGCCCTCAGCCATGACGAAGCCGTCCCGGTTGACATCGAACGGGCGCGAGGCGGTCTGCGGGTCGTCGTTGCGCTGGCTCATCGCCCGGATGATGGCGAACGCGCCGAAGCAGAGCGGCGACAGGGGCGCTTCCGACCCGCCAGCCAGCATGATGTCCGCCGTCCCATCCCGGATGAAGTCCACGGCCCGGCCTAGGGCGAGCGGGGACGAGGCGCACGAGTCGCCGTTCGCCGTGGCCGGGCCGGTCGCACCGACCTCGATGGCGACATTGCACGAGCCGGCCCCGCTGAAGACACTCAGGGCCAGCATGGGGTTGACGCCGCGCGGGCCGTGGGCCAAAAACTCCGGGTACTGCGTCTCGGCGAAGCCGACGCCGCCCAAGGCCGTGCCCAGGCAGACGCCGACGCGGTCCCGGTCTTCCGTCCGCAGGTCCAAGGCGGCGTCGGCCAAGGCCATCTTAGAAGCCGCGACGGCGAACTGCGAAAACTTGTCCAGCCGCTTGAGCTTCTTGCCATCCAAGTAGGGCGCGGGGTCGAAGTCTTTCACCTGGGCGGCGATGTGGGTGACGAACGGCGACGTGTCGAAGCCTGTGATGATGTCCACGGCGGAGCGGCCCGCGCGCAGGCCCGCCCGCAGACCGTCCACGCCGATGCCGATAGGCGTAATAATCCCCATCCCCGTCACGACCACGCGACGCGCCTTCTCGGTTGTCATGGCCTTGCTTCTTTCCCTGCTTCTCTTTCCACGGTCTTTTTGATCGTCGCCAGCGTCCGCCCGGCGATGGCGTGGACGAACTGTTCCCCGACCACGTCCCGCGCAAACCAGCCGTTTAGCATGGGGAACGGGTAAGTCAGGTCGTGGCTGATCGTGACCCGTGTGCCCCGCCCCCGGATGTCGTCTTCCAGGGTCCAAACGACCCACATCCCCAGCGCTATCCCCGCCGTGTGCTTGAAGAAGATACGACCCGTCTCCGGTTCGCAGACCTGGACGCTGCGCCAGCGGACGGGGAAGCGCAGGCCCGGCAGGGGGAAGCCGTCGCGCACGGCGGCCATCTCGACGAGCTTGCGGCTGCCGTCGTCGGTACGCTCGAAGACGACGACCTCGCGGTAGTGCGGCAACAGGTCGGGCCAGTCCTGGATGTCGGCGGCGAGCTGAAATATCCGCGCCTTCGGCCCGCGCATATAGACGGTGTTCTCAGTGTGCATAAAGGCTCACAGCGCAAGCCGCAATGTGTTCAGCGAGAACAGGTCTGCCGGCCGGGCCAGGTCGCCTACGGCGCGCAGCAGCAGGTCGGTCAGCGGCTCCGACCGGCGCAGCCGGGCGGATGCCCAGGCGAGCAGGGTGGGGGAATGGACCACGCGCTGCACTAGGTCACAGAGCCGGTAGCGCGGCAGCAGCTCGGCGCGTCGGGCGTCGTCGTACCCGCGCAGCCCGTGCCGGCTGGTGTCGCCGAGTTTCAATGCCCGCCCGATAGTCTCCGCCGCCATCTGTGCGCCGCGCAGGGCGAAAAAGACGCCCTCGCCGGTGAACGGGTGAATGAACGTGGCGGCGTCGCCCACCAGGGCCGCGCCGTCGCCCGTGGCCCGCGTCGTGTGGTGCCCGAAGCAGCCGACCGAAAGCAGCGGGCCGGTCATGGCGGCACCTTGAAGCTCGTCCCACACCTCGGGGAAGGCGGTGCGGAGGCGCGACTCGAAATACTCCCGGCGGCGTCCGGCCATTTCCGGCGCTTCCGATAAAGGGACCACGATGTTGACGTTGCGTGTGCCATCCGGCCCGCAGGGTGCCCCGACGCCGCAGCAGGCGTCGGTGCCGTCGCGCGGCAGGCGCATCGTCACTGACTGCGTATCACCGCCCGTTGCCGCGTAGTGCGTCACGAGCGCGATGCGCTGCAAGCGGGGGATAGGCTTGACCACGCCCAGTGTCCGCGCCAGAAGCGACCGGGAGCCGTCCGCGCCGACCGTGACTTTTGCCCGGAACTCGACCGTGGCACCGCTGCCGTCCACGCCGGAGACACCTCGAATGCCCGTCCCGTCCCGCAAAATCTCGCGGATGCTGACGCCGTCGAAGACGCGCGCGCCCGCCGCCCGTGCCGCTTCGCGCAGCACGGCATCCGTCACGGTCCGGGGGCAGGCCAGGGCGTCGGTCAAGCCCCCGAACGGGTCCGCCCGGTGAGGTACGATCGTTTCGCGCGTCAGCCGTGCCGCCCCTTGGCGCATCAACTCGGGCATGACGCCGATCTCGTCGCGCAGCAGGCGGACCGCGCCGGGCGTGAGGTACTCACCGCAGGGCTTGGCGCGTGGGAACGGAGAACGGTCGAGCAGGGCGACGTCAAACCCGGCACGTGCCAGGAACAGGGCCGTGGCCGAACCCGCCGGACCGGAGCCGACGACCACGACATCGGACGAAAAAACTGAGGACAAAGGAGGGGCCGATCTAAAGCGACTTGCTGGCTTGAGTCTACCCGTTTTTGTCCTGCACCAAAGCCACGCGGAAGTACCAGGGCGTGAAGACGCGGACACCAGAGACGCCCGCCAGCCCCACCATCTTGCGGTACTCGGGCGGCGTCCACGCGCGGCGGACGCTGGCGGGCGCGTCGTGGCGAGTGAAGGGGTGGGCGCGCAGGGCGGCGACTGACGCCTGGACGCCCCAGAGAGTCGGCAGGTCGCGCCGCAGGTCGCTGACCACGAACCCGCGTGTCGTCAGGCCGTCCATCGCGTGGAGGACGCGGGCCGAGGCCTCGAAGCCGAAGTGGTGAAAAGCCAGCGCGCACAGGGCGAGGTCGAAGGAATTGGGGGCGAAGGGCAGGGCAAGGGCGTCGGCCTGGGCCAGATGGACGCCCGGCGCGGCCTCGCGGGCCAGGTGCAGCATGGCGGGGTGGTTGTCCACGGCCACGACCGTGAGGTCCAGGCCACGTCCCCGGCCCCAAGCCAGCAGAGCGGCGGGGATGTCGGCGCTCCCCGTGGCGATGTCCAGGATACGGATGCTGGTGCCCGGCGGGACTCGGCGCAGCAGGCGCGCGGCGTGGCCCACGACCGTGGCCGTGCCGCCGAAAAGCCTGTTCGTGAGGGCGACGTCGCGCATCGAGCGGGCCATCTCGGGGAAGGGCTGGGCCGGGTCGTCGATGTCCTCGGTTTCGTCAACACGGGCCAGGTCAAGCCACGACATGCAGGGCCTCGACGACGGCCTGGGTCGTTTCCTCCAGCACGGCGTCGGTGTGGGCGCTGCTGAGGAACAGGGCCTCGAACTGCGACGGGGCGGCGTACACGCCGCGCTCCAGCAGCGCGCGGAAGAACGCGCCGTAGCGGGCCGTGTCGGCGGTCTTGGCCGAGGCGAAGTCGATGACCTTGGCGTCGGTAAAGAACAGCGTCATCATCGAGCCTAGGCGGTTGACCCGCAGGGGCAGGCCGAGCGTCCGGGCCGTTTCTTTGGCCGTGTGGGCGAGCCGGTGCATTTTGTGATGCAGGTCGGTGTAGATCGTATCGCGCTGCTCCAAAAGCATAGTCAATTGTGCCAGGCCCGCCGCCACGGCCAGCGGGTTGCCCGACAGAGTCCCGGCCTGGTAGACCGGCCCGACCGGCGCGACCGTGTCCATGACGTCGGCCCGGCCCCCGTAGGCGGCCAGCGGCAGGCCGCCGCCGATGATCTTGCCCAGGGCGGTCAAGTCCGGCGTCACCCCGAACAGCTCCTGCGCGCCGCCGTAGGCGAGTCTAAAACCCGTGATGACCTCGTCGAAGAGCAGCAGCGCGCCGTCAGCTTGGGTCGATTCTCGCAGGGCGTGGAGGAAGTCCGCGCGGGGGGTCACCACGCCCATGTTGCCGGCCACGGGTTCCAGCATGACGCAGGCGACCTCGCCGGGGTGGGCGCGCATCGCGTCGCGGAACATGGCGGCGTCGTTGTAGGGCAGCGTCAGCGTGTCGCGCGTCAGGTTCACGGGGACACCCGCCGAGTCGGGCAGCCCCAATGTCGTCAGGCCCGAGCCGGCCTTTGCCAAGAAGCCGTCCGAGTGGCCGTGATAGTTGCCCTCGAACTTGATGATCTTGTCCCGCCCGGTAAACCCGCGCGCGACCCGCACGGCGCTCATCACGGCCTCGGTGCCCGAGTTGACCAGGCGGACTTTTTCAGCCGAGGGCACGGCGGACACGATCATCTCGGCCAATCGCACCTCGGCCTCCGTACTGGCCCCGAACGACGTCCCGCGCGCGGCGGCCTCGGTCACGGCCTGGACCACCCGCGCGGGCGCGTGGCCGAAGATCAGCGGCCCCCAGGAGCAGACGTGGTCGATGTAGCGGTTGCCGTCCACGTCGAAGATGTACGGCCCCTCGCCGCGCTCCATGAACAGCGGGTCGCCGCCGACGCCCTTGAAGGCGCGCACGGGGGAGTTGACGCCGCCGGGGATGACGCGCTGGGCCTGGGCGTAGAGGCGGGCGGAATTCGCATGGGAAGCCATGCAGGGATTATACCCGGCCCATCCTTTCTCCCCCGCGCCCTGAACAGCGATGGTACTTTTACCGATAACAAGAGGGTACCGCCGCCCATCGCCCGCAGGAAGCCATCTCGGCATCGGGGCAAAACTTCAGGCGAGAACGAAAGACCTTGAGAACGTCCCCCTCCCCGACCCAGGCCTGGCTCCGTGCCGGAGTCCTGACCACGATCCTCTTCCACGCGGTTTATACGGCCTGGCTCCTGCTGCGCCCCGTCTCGCCGCGCGTCGTCCATCTCGGCGATGACGTCCTGGAAACGGCCGGTGCCGTCATCGCGGCGCTGCTGTGCTTCGCCGGCCCCCGGCGCGGCCTGGCGATGCCCTCCTGGCGGGTGCCGCTGTTCTGCGGCCTGGGCCTCGTCTGCTACGCGCTCACGCAGTTCTACATCATCTGCCCGGATTTCCTGGGCCACCCGCCGCCCATCCCGAAACCTGCCGGTGATCTGCTGGCGCTGGCGGCCTACCCGCTGCTGCTGCTGGGCATCTGGTGTCTGCCACGCCGTCCGCTGCCGGTCGCCTCGCACCTGCGCATTTCGCTGGACGCGCTGATGGTGCTGACGGCGGTCCTGACTTTTAGCTGGTTCTTCGTCGCCGGCCCGATCTTCCTGGGCGCGCACCACAACCTGGAGTCGCGGATCGTCAGCGTGTGCTATCCCCTGATGGACGTGCTGCTGGTGGCGTGCCTGTTGCTGCTGGGTGGGCGGACTCCGGGGATGCGCGGCGTCTACGGCCTGCTCACGGCGGGCCTGCTGGTCGTGGTGGCGGACGACACCGCCTGGGCCTACCTGACACTGCGCGGCTCTTTCCCGACCGGCTCGCTGCTCGACGTCGGCTGGTCGCTCGGCTTCATGCCCGTCGGCGTGGCCGCGTCGGCGGCCCGGTACGTGTCCCCCGCGCCCCGCGCCGAGACGGAAACCGTCCCGCCGCTGTGGAAGTCGTTCCTGCCTTATGCCGTTTTCCTGCCCGTGGCCGCGCTCGTCGCCTACACCGAGCAGGCACCGGGCCGGGCCATGCTGCGGCATGGGGTCTTCCTGGGCGCGCTGGCCCTGGTCGGGCTGATCCTGGCCCGGCAGGTGTTGGCGATCCTGGAGAACCGCGCCCTGAACCAGCGGCTGGAGGCGCTGGCGACGACCGACCCGCTGACCGGCCTGCCCAACCACCGCGCCTTCCACAAGAGCTTGAGCTTGGAAGCCGAGCGGGCGGGCTGCGGAGGCAATGCGCTGGCCGTGGCCGTGCTGGACCTGGACAACTTCAAGTTCTTCAACGACGCCTACGGCCACGCGGTCGGCGACGACGTCCTGCGTGAGGTCGCGCGGGCGGTCAGCGCCCACGCCGAGCCGGGTGACACCTGCGCCCGCTTCGGCGGCGACGAGTTCGCCCTGCTCATGCCCCAGATCGAGAACCGGGTGATCACGGCGATGCCGGGGCGCGAGAGCTGGACGGTGCGCCTCCTGACTGACTCCCTCGTTGCGCGCCTTTCGACGCTCTCCTACCGCCCGCCGGAGAGTGAGACGGACATCCCGCTAGCCGTCTCGGTCGGCATTGCCCTGTTCCCCGGTGACGCCGAGACGCGGCTGGAGGCGCTGGAGATCGCCCACCTGCGCCTGTCGCAAAGCGGCGACACGGACCACCCCGCTAACGAGATCTGCCGGGACCTCTCCCATGCGGTCAGTGGGTTCTCGATGCTGGACGCCCTGGTGACGGCGGTGGACAACAAAGACCGCTACACCCGCCGCCACTCCGAGGACGTCTTAATCTACAGCCTGGAGATCGCCCGCGCCCTGGGCCTGGATGCCGAGACGTGCCGGACGGTGCAGACCGCCGCCCTGCTGCACGACGTCGGCAAGATCGGCGTCCCCGACCGCATCCTCCGCAAGCCCGGCAGGCTCACCGGCGAGGAGTTCGAGGCCGTCAAGCAGCACCCCATGATGGGGGCCGTGATCGTCGGGGCGGTGCCCGGATTCGAGGACACGCTGGACGCCGTCCGCCACCACCACGAGCGCTGGGACGGCGGCGGCTATCCGTTCGGGCTTCGGGGGGCGGAGACGCCGCTGCTGGCCCGCCTGATGGCGGTGGCGGATGCTTTCTCGGCCATGACCACGGACCGGCCTTACCGTAAAGGCATGGACCGCGCGCGGGCGCTGGCGATTTTGGAGGAGGGGGCGGGGACCCAGTGGGACCCTACCTGCGTCAGCGCCCTGCTGGCTACCTCCCGCCCTTGCCGGGAGCTGGCGTGGGCGGCGTGAGGCATGGGGACGGGTGAGAAACCGAGAAAAGGCCCGGCGCTTCCAGTGCCGGGCCTCCATTGCTCTCATGGTCCTTATTTCCTCCGCCCTCCTGCTACACCCTCTCGACCAGCCCCAGCCCGGCGTCGATCAAGTCCTGCACCTTCTGCTTGGAGGACGACTCGGCATAGACGCGCACGACCGGCTCCGTGCCGGAGGCGCGCAGTAAAAGCCAGGCGTCGCCGTCGAACAGGAACTTGGTGCCATCCATGCGGTCGATGCCCCGGACGGGCAGGCCGGCGACCTCGGTGGGATCGTCCTCGGTCAGCGACTTGACCACGGCGGCCATCTTGGACGGCTCGGGGTGGACATCAACGCGCTGGTACTCGTGCGGGCCGAACTCGGCCATCAGCTCTGCGATCTGCTCTTCCAGGCGCTTCTTGCGCGTCGCCATCGTCTCCAGAAGCAGCAGCGACATCAGCGGGCCGTCCCGCTCGGGGATGAAGCCTTGGACGCCGATGCCGCCCGACTCCTCGCCGCCGATCAGCACGTCCTCTTTGAGCATCCATTCGCAGATGTTCTTGAAGCCGATGGGGACGACGTGCAGAACCAGGCCATACTTCGCGCACAGCTTGTCGATCAGCGTCGTCGTCGAGACGGTCTTGACGACCGACCCGTGCAGGCCCTTGTCTTCGTACAGGTGGCGCAGGAGGAGGGCGAAGATGCGGTGGCTGTCCACGAACTCGCCGTCCGCGTCCATCGCGCCCACGCGGTCGGCGTCGCCGTCCACGGCCACGCCGACGTCGGCCTTCGCGCCCAGAACGGCCTCTTTGAGGGCGAGCAGGTTCTGCGCGATCGGCTCCGGGTTGACGCCGCCGAAGACCGGGTTGCGGTCCCGGCGGATCTCCTCGATGTTCACGCCTGCCCCGCGCAGGATGTCCGACAAGTACCCGCTGCCGCTGCCGTGCATCGGGTCGGCGACGACCTTGAAGCCCGCCTTCGCGATCCTCTCCAGGTCTACCATGCCGCGCAGGCCGTCGAAGTAGGCGGGCCGCAGGTCGCGCCGCTCGACCTTGTCTTCCGCCCCGGCGGGGACATCCACGGCATAGCGTCCGCCGTCGAGGAGGGCGTTCAGCTCTTTCACTACTTCGTCCACGTCGGCGGGCCGGGCCGAGCCGCCGTAGCCCATCTTGATCTTGACGCCGTTGAACTGCGGCGGGTTGTGCGAGGCGGTGATCATGATGCCGCCCTTGGCGTTGTGTTTGTGGGCGTTAAAGGAGATCGAGGGCGACGAGCAAGCCTGCGCGGACAGCACGGCCTTCATGCCCGCTCCGGCCACGACGCGGGCGGCCTCGGCGGCGAAATACTCGGACTGCGAGCGGTTGTCGTAGCCGATGAAGACCGTCGGGTCGCCCGGCACGTCGGTGCGGGCGAAGTAGTTGACGATGGCCTGCGAGACGAGCCGGACGTTCGCGCCGGTGAAATTGTCGGCGATAATGCCGCGCCACCCGTCGGTCCCGAAGGCAATCTGCGGCTTCTGCATTTCTGGCATTGGGGGATCTTTCTCCAATATCTTTCTTGTGCGGGTAGGGGCGCGGGCAGGATTATAGATGGGGCCACTTCTGGGAAAGTCTGATGACTCGATCCCCTTCAACTCAATCCGCCTGTATCCAGACGGTCAGCGGCCCCACGGCCTCAAAACCGATTGCCTGCATATCAGCCAGTTCCGCTCCCGCCTCGTAGCCGACGAGAGGCAAGCCGGGAAAAGCATCCACCGCGCGGGCGACACAGCCGCTGCGGAACTGCCGAGACGCCTCTGCCGGGACGAAGACGTTTGACAGCCCCACGGCTTCTGCGGCGCGACTCGCCACGGCACCGGCCACAATCCGGTCCTCGTAGTACGCCGCGATGATCGCGACGTCTTTATCTGCCAGCAGTGCCGGTAAGAAGATGCCTGCCCCGTCCGGGCTGCCGCTCCAAGCTGCTTCCCAATCGGCGAGAGCAGCGGCGTCGGTGACGGCCTCCCAGCGCACTTGAGGCACGACTGGTTCCGGTTTGGGCACCACCGCAGTCCGGTGTATCCACTGCTCTTCAAACAAGAACTTGAACCCGAACTGCCTAAGTTCCAGCGTCTGGAAGCTATCTTTGATAGCCGCCCCGACCAGCCTGCCCGCCCCGAGCATCTCCTCCATGTGCTTCCGGTGTGCTGCGGCTTGTCCCACCCCCGCGAGGGTCACGACGTTGGGGTAGAATCGTGGGACTTGCCCTGTGTTGACCCATGCCACGTCTCGGAACTCGCCGGGAATCCCGTGGGTGCGGCAGACAGCGTCGCACCAGAAAGCGTTGTTAAGCGCAGCTTGCTCGGCCTTCCCAGACGTCATCTACGGGTTGCGTCTCCCTGGCCGCAGCATGGCCCTACCCATCCGCCCCCCCTGCGAAAAGCGGCTCCGTCGGTGCTTGACCGCACTTGTCGTTGAGGTGCTCAGGCGAGCGTATCAAGCGCGAGGCGCGCGAGATGCACCGACAGCACCGACTCGGCCCCGTGGTTCTGGTTCAGACCTGTGGGCGTCAGCGCGTCCGAAACGCCCCCCGTCTCAGGGTCGTAGACGGACAGGCCGTGGGCGTTGCGCCCGAAGTACCAGCCGTAGGCACCCTCGGCGGCCTGCCGGAAGCGCGCCTCGCCGGTCGCATGCCAGGCGGCGACGCAGCATTCTACCAGCGCGCCCGCGTCTACGGGCTGCTGGTCGAACACGGCGGGCGCGGCGTCGGCGCGCAGGAACCAGCCCCGCGTAGTCAGCCGGGCGTTGCCGATGGGATTGTAGCTGCCCTGTTCGCTGCGCGTCTTCGCCAGCAGGAAGTCCAGAGACGCCGTCGCGATCTCGGCGTAGCGCACTCCCCCCCCCGGCAGCAGCCGGGAGGCGACGAAGAGGGCCTGCGGGAGGCGGGCGTTGCAGTAGGTCATGCCCTGCTCGAACCAGTGCCAGGAAGGGTCAGCGTGCTGGGTGTAGGCGTCCGCCAGGACGTCCGCCATCCGCGCCAGGCGGCGGTCATCGATCCGCGAGGCGGCCAGGCCCAGCAGGACAAAGGCGTGGGCGCGCAGATACCAAGGGTTCAAAGTGTCGATGGCCGGCAGGGAGCGCTCCATCAGGCGGGCGGCGGCGGCGAACGGGGCGTCGGCGGCGTGGGCGACGCCCAGTCCCCAGAGTGTCCGGCCGAACGAGTCGTCGCTGCCCACCGAGTCGAGCCACCTCCCCCGCGCGTCGCAGAAGTTATGGAAGCGCCCGGCGGCTGTCCCCCCGCCAATGGCGGCCTTTGCCACGAACTGAAAGCAGGTCTGAGCAAGACGCCCATAGAAGTCAGGCTCGACGCCCGCCTGCCAGTATCCCAGTCCGACGATCAGCCCCCGCGCCTCATCGTCGATGGAATAACCGTGGCGCTGGTGCGGGGTACACCCCTCGGCGTGCTGCCACAGCCCGATGTCGGTGAGGAGACGATCCAGGTAGTCGGAGCGCAGCGGCGCGCTCCCGGCTGAGGCGGCTTCTGTTGATATCATCCTATCGCTCCCTCTCAGGCGCTGCCGGTGGGCGCGCTGCCGGGGACGGGTGCCCAGGCTTCGCCCTCGCGCGCCAGGTCATTCAGGCCGGGGATCGCCATCGCATCCATGGCCGCGCGGTGGTTGACCCAGCGCTCGTCGAGCATCTCGGTGAACAGCTTCGTGTACTGGATGCCGACCGCCTGCCAGGTCATCGAGCGGCCATAATCGTAGGCCTTGTGCCGCGTCGCCTCGAACAGGGCGGGGTCGGTCAGGACGCAGCTGATCAGTTCCGCCAGCTTCTCCGAATCGCGGAAGGGATACAAGAAGCCCCGCCCGTCCGCCAGCAGCTCTGCGGCGTAAAGGTAAGGCGTCGAGACGATGACCTTGCCCGTGACCATCGCGTAGGCCAGCGTCCCCGACGTGATCTGATGCGGGTTGGCGTAGTAGGGGGTGATGTAGACGTCGGTCGCCAGCAGGTAGTCGATCAGCTCTTGCAGCGTCAGATACTTATCCACGAAGCGGACGTTGTCGGTCAGCCCCAGGTCCTGTACCTGCTTGACCAGGCTGTCGCGATACCATTCGCCTTCTTTTCGCTTGATGACCGGGTGCGTCTGGCCGAGAACAAGATAAGTCGCTTTCGGCTCCTGCCGGACGACGGCGGGCATGGCGGCGATGGCGTCCTCGATGCCCTTGTTAGGGGAGATCAAACCGAAGGTCGAGAGGATGCGCCGTCCCTGCAAGCCGAGCTTCCCTTTCGCGGCCTTTTCGGCGTGGAACGGCGCGTTCGGTGCCCCGTGGGGGATGAAGCGGATCTTGCTGGGGGCGATCCCGTAGGCGTCTTCGAGCAGCTCGACGGCCTTGTGGGCCATGACCACGAAGTACGAGGCGTGCTTTTCCAGCTCTTTGAGTATCCGCCGCTGCGCCTCGGAGGGGCTGGGGAGGACGGTGTGCAGGGTGACGGCGACGGGCACGGTTACGGCCCGGACGAGGTCCAGGATGTACTCGCCGTGGTCCCCGCCGAAGATGCCGTACTCGTGCTGGACGGAGAGCAGGCTGACCTTGTGCTTGTCAAGAACCTTGGCGGCCTGGAGATAGGCCGCCCGGTTCTCTTTCTCGATGGTGTAGACGACCTTGCTGTCGGGGTGCGGCTCGTCCGGCACGGCGTCGTCCACCGCCAGCACGATGGAGCGCCACCCGGTCAGGTCCGTGGCGTTGACGACGTCGAGGGTGAACGTGGCGATGCCGCACTCTTTCGGTGGGTAGGTCCCGACGTAGGCGATCTTGTGCCGCTTGGCGAGGTTCGGGTAGGCGCTCATGGGTGACGATCTCCTCGCGCGCCGGCGGGGCGGCTGCGCGGCGGCACAGCATGCGCGGGCATCTGCTGGCCTATGGGTAGCGGGCTGTCGGCGCAGACAGCCGCGCGGGGCGGACGAGTGGGGGACGCTCCACAGGCGGATCGTCCGGCGGAAGGGTTAGAAGTATATATCCGCCCGCTCGGCCCGACTAAACGTAGTGTGTGTTACAATGCCGGTGGGCGTCACTTCAAGTTGGGGTCGGCCGTCGTCTGGGGGATGTCCGTCGGTGCCGCCCGCCCTCCGTGCGAGAGAGGCACAACGGTCTGGCCCAGGCCGCCACTGGTGAGCAGGTAGAGCAGCACGGCCAGCAGAACGACTGCGAGGACGCCCGCTGAGAGCTGCATCCATCCGCGCCGGGCGGGGACGAGCGGCGCGTCAGGCCCGCCCGCGCTGCGGTTGTCCTTGCCGACCGCGTTGAACTTCGGCCCGCCCCCTAGAAATCCCGGCGACTCGTTTTGATCGGGCATGATGCCGATAATCTACCCGAAACGGCACGGAATCCGTGCGGAAATCGATGAAACATTTCCGCCCGTTTGGTGTCATACCAGGTAGCACCGCACCGCACACGGAAAGGCCCCCGATTCCCCCATGAACTGGCTTCCTTGGACAACGCCCCGCACGGCACCCGACGACTGCGACTCCCTGGACCCGCTGCTCTCGCTGTACGCCGACGGCATGGCGTCGCCCCAAGAGGTCCGGCGTGTTGAGTCTCACCTGCCCGGCTGCGCCGAGTGCCGTCAGTCCCTGCTCTGGATGCAGGCGACCCGCCGCGCCCTGGCCGCCCGCCCGGTCGTGCCGCCGCCGCACGACCTGCGCGCCCGCATCGCCGAGGCCATCGCCGCGTCGTCCGCCGCGCCCCTCGCCGCGCGCCCGGTGCGCTCGTTCCGCCTGCGCCCGGCCTTCGCCGCCGCCGCCTCGCTGTCCGTGATCGGCCTGCTCTCCTACGGCCTGCTCCACGCGCCCGCGCCGCCCGAGACGGTCCATCCCCAGCCGCCGGCTGCCGTCGCCACCGTGCCGCACACGGGCGCGCTGCCCGTGACGCCGGGTGCCGTTGTCAGGCCGGCGGCAAGCCCCCAGCCTCTGCATCATGCCTCGCCCGTTCTGCCCGACGCCGGGCGGATGGCGGTCGTCCCCAGCGAGTCGTCCGAAGTGATCACCCTTGCCCCTCCTGCGGCGGAGCCTCCCTCAGCCCGTAACACGGCCACGGCACACCCGCCCGCGCCCACCGCCGCGCCTCTTGTGCCCGCCAAGCCGCGCCTGCCCCGCCTCCAGAAGCGCACCGCGCCGAGGCCGAGCGTGACGCTGATGGCGCACCAGAACGTCCGCCCCGACGTGTCGCCGGCGCATCACGCCCCCGTGCCTGAGCCGAGCCGGGGGCCGAGCGTCGCCAGCAGCCACATCCCCGATGAGATCATCCTGCCTGCCACCATCCACAACGACTTCGAGCCGCCGACCGTGCGGGCCGCCAGCGCCGAAAGCCATTTGCACGCGCCCGGTCTGCTGGATGACGTGAACAAGGCGGTCGTGCGGATGCGCGAGGCGGGGTTCGTGAGGCCGAGATTGTCTCTCACCAGCGCGGTGATCGCAACGCATCGGATAGACAGCGACAGCAGTGCGACCTACGCCCCGCTGTACACACCTCGCTAAATCAGCCCATCCGTGAACAATCGCCGCCGCCGCGCGTCTGCATGGACAGCCGCCTGCGGTGACGCGATCCCGGCACACCTGGGGCCAGGCACGAATCAACGCGGGCCTGCGTATTAACAGCAATCAAGGAGTTAAGCCTATGCCCCCCTCGAAGCAATGCGGCGCTCGGAAGGGCTTCACGCTCATCGAGCTGCTCGTCGTCATAGCCATCATAGCGATTCTCGCCGCTATCCTCTTTCCGGTCTTCCAGAAGGTCCGCGAGAACGCCCGCCGCAGTGCCTGTACCAGCAACCTGAAGCAGATCAGCCTGGCCGTCGTCCAGTACCAGCAGGACAGCGACGAGCGGATGCCAAGCGTTACCGATGGCAGCGCCGGCAGTGCCGTCACCGGCGGCTGGATGTATTTCTCCAACTTCAGCCCCGGCCCCGTCAATTTCGATCCGACGCAGGGGAGCGTCTACTCCTTCGTGAAAAGCACTGGAGTTTACGTCTGCCCGGATGACAGTTCGGCGCAAGCCAGCCACGATTCGTATGCGATCAGCTCGTGCACCGTGGCGTTCGTGAAGCCCACCAGTGCCGTCCGACCGGGTAAAGCATTAAGCTCGTTCGACAACCCCGCTGGGACGCTCTTGTTCTGCGAAGAGGCGTCCGGCTCCGGTAACGCCTCTACGAACGATGCCTTCCTGAATTACACCCTTGATCACGTCAGTTTAAGGCACACCGGCGGCTCCAACATGGCATTTATTGATGGTCACGCCAAGTTTTACATTCTGGACACCGCCAACAACGGGGAGACACAGTCTGCTGGGGCGGACCAGAAAGTTCACAACCTTCAGCGCGGGGCCGATCTCAACGATAACGTCGGCGGTGATCCTAACGTCTGCGCTGCTGCTGGTGGCTAGGTCTACCCACTGATTGAACCGGGCTGAGAACGTCCACGCCCTCGTCGCCACCCGCGGCGGGGGCGTTTTTTAGTTTCGGGGGGAACCCGCCGACAATGAGCGGGTGTTAGTTTCTCGGAGACCCCTATGACGATGTTTCTGCGGCGGCGCGTGGCGTTCTCCGCTGGCGGCCCCGGCGGCGGGCACGACTATGTGTGTGAGCTGACGGTCAGCGGCAGCATTGACGCGCGGACCGGCATGGTCGTGAACATCAAGGACGTGGACGCCGTGCTGAGGGCACAGGTCGTCGGACCGCTCAGTGGAGAGATGCTCGGCGGTGAAGCCCCGTTCCGTGACACGCCGCCGACTCCGGAGAACCTGGCCCGCTTTGCCTGGGACCGCTGCCGCCCCGCCCTGCCGCCGGAGGGCAAACTCGCCCGCGTCACGCTCTGGGCCGGGACGACGTTTCGGGCCGAATTGTTCGAACCCCGGCCTGGACAAAAGCCGGCCCGTCAGGAAGTTCCCATGCTAACAGCAACGCGCGTGTATGATTTCTCCGCCTCGCACCGGCTGCATTCTCTTTCGCTGACGGCAGAGGAGAATGCCGAGGTTTTCGGCAAGTGCAACCGCGAGAACGGCCACGGGCACAACTACGAGGTCGAGGTCACGCTTGCGGGCGACCCGGACCCACGCACGGGGCGGCTGTTCGACCCTGATCGGCTCGACCGCATCGTCGAAGAGGAAGTGCTGACGCCCTACGACCACCGTCACCTCAACCTTGACGTGCCGGACTTCCAATGCCTCAACCCGACCTCGGAGAACCTGACCCGCGTGATCTGGGACAACCTGAGCCGCCGCCTGCCGTGCGAGATTCCCGGCGGCGGGCGTCTGTACCGGGTCTGCGTCCGCGAGACGGCGCGCAACTACTTTGAGTTTTTCGGCGACGCGCCGGAAGAAACGGACCGAACGTGACACTGGACCTGAAGGGGATGGCCGCCTCCACGAACGGCATGGGGGCGGGCCGCCCGAAACAAGACACCATCGAGGCGCACTACCGGGATGTGCTGACTTTTCTCGGCGAGGACCCGGACCGCGAAGGCCTCCAGCGGACGCCGCAGCGCGTCGCCGAGTCGCTGCGCTTTCTGACGCGGGGGTACGGCCAGGACATCGGGACGCTGCTCAACGGGGCGATCTTCACCGAGGACTACGACGACATGGTGGTCGTCAAGGACATCGAGTTCCAATCCCTCTGTGAACATCATATGCTGCCGTTTTTCGGCAGGGCACACATCGCCTACATCCCGAACGGGAAGATCGTCGGTCTGTCGAAAATCCCCCGACTGGTGGACATGTTCGCGCGCCGCCTTCAGGTCCAGGAGCGGCTGACGACCCAGATCGCCGAGGCGCTGGAAGGCGCGCTGGACCCGCGTGGGGTGGGCGTGGTCCTCGAAGGGACGCACATGTGCATGACCATGCGGGGCATCCAGAAGCAGGACGCGCGCATGGTCACGTCGCACGTCATGGGGACCTTTCGGACGGACCGGGCGACGCGCGCGGAGTTCATGGCCCTCGTGAAAAATGGGTAGAGGCTCAGAGTAGAGGTTCAGAAATGGCTCGTAGCGCCGGGAACCGGCCCGCCGCGCGTCGTGTTCAGGGAGTAACAACATGACGCTGACGGCCACGGAGCCGGGAAAGACAACACGCATGAGCGCTGCCGCCGCCGTATCGACTGCGGAATTCGACGCACAAGTCTTGGAAGCCGATGTCCCCACGCTGGTGGACTTCTGGGCCGCTTGGTGCGGCCCCTGCCGGCTGATCGCCCCTGCCGTGGACGCCGTCGCCGTGCAATTCGCCGGCCAGGCGAACGTCCGCAAGCTCGACGTGGATGCGGACCCCGAGATCGCAGGCCGCTACGGGGTGCAGAGCATCCCGACGCTGCTCATCTTCAAGGGCGGCCAAAAAGTTGGCGAACTCGTCGGCGGTCAGAACACCCAGCAGACGATCAGCGCGGCACTCGCCGAGCACGTCTGAGACGCTTTCATCTCAAAATACACACGCAACGTACGAAACAGATATCGAAGGAGCACACAATGAGCAACGCATCCGCCGTCACCACGGCTGAATTCGATGAAAAGGTCTTGCAGTCCGATGTCCCCGTCCTGGTGGACTTTTGGGCACCCTGGTGCCCGCCGTGCCGCGCCATCGCGCCGACGCTGGACGTGGTCGCCGCCGAGTACGAGGGCAAGGCCAAGATCGTCAAAGTAGACGTGGATGATGAGCCGGAGGTGGCCTCCCGCTACGGCGTCAGCAGCATCCCCGCCTTGCTGCTCTTTAAGGGCGGCGAGCAGGTCGGCCAGCTCGTCGGGGCGCACCCGAAGGCGACCATTTCCGGCCTGATTGCCAAGGCCCTTTAAGGCGGCTTTCAGACAAGACAGACGAAAGCCCCGCGCCATCCGGCGCGGGGCTTCTTGCTGTCCGGGTCAGACGCATCTTGTCCTACCTATCGACCTTGGCCGGCTCGCCCGTGCGCTGGTAAACCGTTGGCACCCCCTGGGCCGGCGGCTCCTGGCCGTAGCCCTGGCTGTGGGTCATCAAATGCCCGTCCTGGTCGTCGTGCTCGGGCGGCGTCAGCGTCTTGAAGGGATAGGCTCCGCTGCCGTCCTGGTAGCCCCTGACGCCGTAGGTGGGGTAGGGGGCGTCGCGCGACTCGGTCCACGCCCCGGCGTTGGTCGCATCGGCCTGGGCCGTGCTGGTCTTCAGGCTGCGGACGTAGCCCACCAAGGCCCACCGCTCCAAGGGCGTGGTCCAGTGCCGGAAGCCGGGCATCTTGCCCTGGCCCATCGTGATATGCCAGAACATGGCCCCGTTGGTGATGTTCTGCACCAAAGGGGCAGCCAAATCCGGCGGGTGCGGGACCAGGTACTGTCCGACCGTCCCGTAGCCGTAGCCGCCGGGGTTGTGGCATTGGACGCAGCGGTTATAGAACAATATCTGGCCGGACCGGACGACCCGAGCGCTCTGCGGCAGCGGACTCTTGAGGGCGTTCACGGACGCCGGGGCCGGCTCGTAGCGAGCATTATCGGACAGGTTCGGCGGCGGCAGCGTTGGCTCCTTGGTGACGAACGAGTTGAATGCGGGCGCGACCTCCTGTGCTCTGTCTTCACCAGGCAGCCGAACGCGCGCCCCGTAGGCGTTGGACGCGACCGCGCGGGCGTCGGTGGGCGCGAGGGCGGCGCTGACCTGCACCGAGTCCTGCGGCGGCGCGGCGCGCGGCCCGTCCAGGGGCGTGTAGGACGGCTGCCGGTACATCTGGTTGCCGCAGCCGGCGAGGGGGAGGGCCAGGAGCGCCAGCCCCACACATAGGCTATATCTTCTCATTCAAAGCTCTCATTCCAACACTCTTCTTATTCAAAGCTCCGCGCGTCGCGCCGGACATCAGTCGCACCCGCCTCGCGGCAGACCCGCTCGGCCTTGTCAGCCTTGTCGCCATCGACGCAGTGTGCGGCGATACCGATCAACCCCTCGGCGATGCGCGGGTCGTAGACCTTGGCCCGCCAGGACGGCAGGCGCATCTCAAACAGGGCCGCGAAGAACGCGGCGCTGAGGGCGAACAGCATCATCATCTCGTAGGCGATGATCGCCGTCGGCGGGGCGGCCGAGACCGGCTTGCCGCCGACGGGGATCAGGTAAAGCTGGGCCGTCCCCGCCGCCAGCACGATGCCCGACACGATGCCGATCAGGGCAAAAGCGATGGTAATCAGCGGCAGCCTGATGGGCGATCTGTCGGCCTCCAGAACGCCCTCGGGGAAAGGGACGGAGGAGATCACCATCAGATCATCCTGGGCAGTCGCGCCCTCGCCCTTCAGCCGGTTGAGTGCATTGGCCGCCGTGTCGATGTCTTCAAACAAGCCGAGTACGGTTGTTTCTGCTGTTCCTGCCATGATGTTATCCGATTGCCTCCTCGCGCACCACCACGGGCATGCTCGCGCCGCCAATGGTCTCCATGCCTTCCGTGTGGCCGCCTTCGGCGAACTCCCACATCGAGACGATGGGGATGAACTTGGTCAGCAGCGTGTACAGAAAGCCGAACAGCCCGTAGGCCCCCAGACAGATCGCGATGTCGGCCCAGCCCGGCGTGTAGTTGGTCCAGACCAGGCGGTTGCGGGCCACGCTGGGGATGACCACCAGGATGCGCTCGGTGAACATCGCGATGTTCACCGACACGCCAACGCCCAGCATCGCCCATGGCGAGCGGCGCACCTGCTTGAACAGCAGCGTCACGGCGGGCACGATGATGGCGAAGATCGGCAGCAGGATCAGCATCCATCGGTAGCCGTGGAACAAAAAGTAGACGTAGCTCTCGTGGTCGGGGTCGCGCGAGAACCAGTCCGACCAGACATCCCCGCCGAAGAAGTACGCCCACAGCAGCGCGATGGCGATCAATATCTTGCCGATGTTGTCGAAGTGCTGCGGCAGGATGTACTCTTCGAGGTGGAAGGCCCAGCGCAGCAGGCACATGACGACGCAGACCGCGCCGCACCCCGACAGCAGCGCGCCGCAGACGAAGTAGGGCGCGAAGATGTTGGAGTGCCAGCCGGGCACGACGCTCATGCCGAAGTCCCAGCCGACGATGGTGTGCAGCGACACGAAGACCGGGATGATCATCACCGTCAGGATGCCGAACAATACTTTCAGCCGCCGCCACTCGCGGTCGGTCCCCCGCCAGCCCAGGGCCAGCACGGTGTACAACACGCGCCGCCAGCCGGTCGTGCGCTCGCGCAGGGTCGAGAAGTCCGGCACGATGCCCGCGAACCAGAAGATCAGGCTCGTAATCAAATAGACCGAGATCGCCGTCGCGTCCCAGACTAAAGGGCTTTTGTAGTCCGGCCAGAGCTGCCGCTCGTTGGGGTAAGCCAGAAGCCAGAAGAAGACCCAGTTGCGCCCGATGTGCAGCAGGGGGAACACGCCCGCTACGGCCAGCGCGCAGATGGTCAGCGTCTCGGCCAGCCGCGTCAGCGACCGCCGCCAGCCCGCATGGAAGAGCCGCAGGATGGCCGAGATCATCGTTCCCGACAGCGCGACGCCGGCCCAGAAAACGAAGTTGATGATCGGCATACCCCAGAAGATGCCGTTGTTCATGCCGTAGACGCCGACGCCCTGGTAGACCTGCCAGGCGAAAGCCAGGATGCCGATGCCGAAGACGCCGGCGAAGAAGGCCAGCACAGCCCACCACTTCCAGGTCGTCTGGAGGACGGGACGCAAGAGGTCTGAGTTGATCTGCGAGAGCGGCGGCGGCGGGTACGGCAGGCCGGTCTGCTCGCGCAGGGGGATTTCGGCCTGCGTTTCCTGGAAGTGGTCTAGATCGCGTTCAAGAATGCCCATCAAGTGATCCTTCTAACAGCATAGACAGTACAGAACAAGGGACATGGGGCTGGACTACGTCTCCCACAGGGGCGGGTCCTCGACCATGACCGTGACGGTCGCGTTGCCCATCTTCCGCTCCGCCGTGCGCGTCCGCTGCTTGCTCGTGCCCCACCAGGACATGACCGGGAAGTAGCGCGCCCCGAGCAGGTAAGTCAGCACGAACATGGCCGCAATGCCGAAGAACACCACAAGAGCGGGGCCGGTCGGGAGCAGCGGCACGAGGCCGTATTTGGGCGCGAACGTCGGCACGGTGTCCAGGTAGCGCTGCGCAGCGATGCCCGCCAGGACTAAAACGCTCGTCAGGCAGATCAAGGGCCGCATCTTCCGCAGGCGTGGGAACAGGTTCAGGGCAACCGGGGCGACCGAGCAGCCGACGATCATGAGGCCGACCAATACGGGGAAGGTCAGCGTCCGCGCCCGCTGGATGTCCCACTCGTCGGGGATGTGCCCGTACCACGCCGTCAGGAAGTCGCAGATGCGGAAGTAGGTCCAGATCAGCCCCAGGCCGACCATGATCTTGCCCAGGTTGTCGTACTGGGCGTCGCTGAAAAAGCCGCGCCCGCGCAGCAGCCGCCCCGTCGCCGTCATCAGCAGGACCATCAGCGCGACCGCCCCGAGCAGCGAGCCTAACGTGTACAGCGGCGCGAAGATGCTCGAGTCCCAGTTCCGCACGGCGGCGAGCTGGAAGTCCCAGCCCAGGACCGTCTGCGAGCCGACGTAAGACGTCAGGACGCCGACCACTAAAACGCCCTCGGCCCGGCGCAAAACGCGCCACTGGTGCTCCGACCCGTTCCAATTGCCAGCCACGATACCATAAAATCGCTTCTCTTTGGAGCCGTCGGGGGCGCGGTCGCGGAGCACGGCGAAGTCGGGCAGCGACGTCAGGTACAGCAGCATCCAGCCCGCCAGAAAAGCCGTGCCGACCGCGAGGGCGTCCCAGACGATGGGGCCGGACAGCCGCCACACGTTGTCCTGGTACTGCATCGTGCCCAGCTTGTAGATTTCGCGCCGGGCGATCACCAGCAGAGGCAAGAGTAAAGGCCCCCACAGTCCGAATAGCGAGGCCATGTCCAGCAGCCGGTTCAGCGGGTAGCGCCACGAGGCGTGGGTCACGCGCAGCAGGGCGGACAGGGCCACCATGCCCTGCGCCAGCCCGATCCAGAACAGCAGCGAGACCAGCGAGACGTGCCAGAAGCCGGGGTCGTCCCGGTGCCCGCCGAAGTAGGCGTAGCCGTAAATGGCGACCCCCGCCGCGGCGACCAAGACGCCGCAGGCAATCGTCGTGACGAGCAGCTTGGTCCAGCGCGCCTTGTGCGGGTCTTCCAGGACGAGCCGCAGCGGCTCGTTCAGGTTGACGTCCATCGCCCCGGCGCGGGGCGAGCTGAGGATGTTGTCTTTGTCAAACATAGGGCACCTGAACGGGGTTAGCCCGCCACGTCCTCGTCTACCGTCTTCAGATACACTACGGCGGGCGACGTGCCCAGCTCTTCCAGCAGGCGGAACCGGCGCGGATCATTCCATAATTTAGCGACCGTCCAGTCCGTGCCCTCTTTGTAGTCAGCGCCCTTGGTCTTGACGTCGCCGAAGGTGATGGCCTTGGGCGGGCAGGCCTGGGCACAGGCGGTTGTGAACTCGTCCGGGTCCAGCTCGCGGTCCTCGGCCCCGGCCTTTTCTTCCGCCCGGCGGATGCGCTGGACGCAGAACGTACACTTCTCCATGACGCCCTTCTCGCGCACCGTCACGTCGGGGTTCAGGTGCTGGTTGAGCGGCTCGTCCCACGAATGCTCGAACCAATTGAAGCGGCGGACATCATAGGGGCAGTTGTTGCCGCAGTAGCGCGTCCCGACGCAGCGGTTGTAGACCATCGCGTTCAGCCCCTCGGGGTTGTGGTACGTGGCATACACGGGGCAGACCGGCTCGCAGGGCGCGTTGTCGCAGTGCTGGCAGGGGATGGGCATGAACCGTGCCTTGACGTTCGGGTACGTGCCCTCCCAGTAGCGCTCGACGCGGATCCACTCGTGCAGACGGCCCTGCTGGGCCTGCTGCTCGCCGACCACGGGGATGTTGTTCTCGGCAGCGCAGGCGGCCTCGCAGGCGTGGCAGCCCGTACAGCGGTCCAGGTCGATGACCATGGCCCACTTGCGCGTCTTGCGCCCGTCCTCGGTGTCCATGTCGAAGGGGCGGCCCTTGCGCTCATACGGTCCCTCGCCCGTCCCGCTCGGCCCGGACGCCCGCTCCTCGCCTAGCTCTTTCGCATCTGGCATGATGTCTGCTTTCTAACCCGCCGGGCCTCGTTCTTCCGGCGTATCCTTGGCCCCGGCCCCGCGGTTGAAAATGGACCCGTTGGCGCGCGGAGCGCCGTAGACACGCGGGGCGGTCTTCCACTCTTTGGCGGTCGTGTGGATCAGGTCCATCACCGCCGCCGGCTCCTGGCCGTTGGGCCGGTCCTGGACCAGCACCAGGGTCTTGTTGTCGGGCGTGTAGCCGGGCTGGGCCGACGCGACTTTGGTGAGCGTCACGTGCGTCGCGCCGTAGGCCAGCGCGCCCGTGGCCGCGTCCGCTGTCGGCTCCAAAATCGCCAGCGGGTTGTTGCCGCGCCCCGAGGCGTTGCGCCCGTAGACCTGGTGCCCCTGGCCGATGGGCATGGAGACGACACCGGGATGCAGGCCCGGCGTGGGCACGGCCAGCGTCTCCACCGAGCCTTGGGCGGACGTCAGCCGCACCACGTCCCCCGTGAAGATGTCCAGCTTGTGGGCGACGTCGGCGTTGATCTCCACCCAGGAGTTCCAGACAGCCATCGTCATCGGGTCCGGCGTCTCCTGCATCCAGCCCAAGTTCGCGTGCCGCCCGTCGTGGTTGTAGATGCTCGGGTAGAGCTGCAAGGCGAACGATCCCGTAGGCGGCGGCCCCGTCGGGCCGGCGTAAGCGGCCGGGGCGGGGCGGGCAGCAGGGGAAGGCGCGGGCGCGGCCTTGTCCCACAAGCCGCCCTGCGCCAGCGCGTCCACCCAGGGCCGGTCGTCCTCGGTCACGTCCGCCGAGAGCGTCGCCTGGCCCAGTGCCGCCCACGTCTTGCGGACGGCGGCGCGCGTGTCGGTCGTCGCCAGCGTCTTGCCCATACCCGCCGCGATCTGCTTCAGCACCTCAAATGTCGGGCGCGTGTCCATCCAGCCGGGCGAAACGTCCTTGGTATGCGCCATCCCGTCGCCGCCGATGAACTGCGGGTCGATGATGGGCTGCTGCAAGGTCGCCATCGTCCCCGGTGGGATGACCGGCGGGACGTGGTCTCCCCACTCCTCCAGAAACGTCCGCATCGGCAGCACGACGTCCGCATAGGCCGAGGTCTCGTCCTCGAACGGCGTTAGCGCGGCGACGAACGGGACCCGGAGCAGCGCCGCCGTCAGGCCGGTCGCCGTGGGCAGCGTGAACACGGGGTTCGGGTTGCCGACAATCAACAACGCCCCGACCTGGCCCGCCTGCATCGCCTGGACCAAGGCCTGCACCTGCCGGAACCCGGCCCCGCCGGGGTGGGGGGCGGGCGGGGCGATTGCCGCCGTGCCGAACCCGACGCACCGGCTCCCGTACTGCGTGTTCAGCGACTCGACGGCGGTGAACGCCTGCGTGACGTTGGCCGAGCTGAACAGGCCGTTGCCCGCGACGGCCACGGCACCCGGCCCGGCCCGGCGGAAGCCGTCGGCCAGGGCTTGAATCTGCTCGGCCGTCAGGCCCGAGACCGCGGCGGCCTGGGCCAGGGGCAGTGTCCCTGCCACGGCCTGGGCCACGGCGGCCTCGGTGCCCGGATTACACGGCAGCCACTGGTCGGCCTTGGCCGCCGTCATGCTCATGCGCGGGCCGACGTAGATAAACTTCCCGTGCTCGCCCTGCGCGCGGCGCGGCCCCTGCCGAAACTCGCCGAACTGACGCCCGTACAGCACGGGCGACGGCCACGCTTCTAGAAAGTCGCCGCCGAACGAGACGATGAAGTCGGCCTGGTCCAGTTGGTAGGCCGGCACCTGGTCGCGCCCGTAGACCGCCCGCGCCGCCGCACGCCACGGGGCGTCGTCGAGCAGCGCGTAGCTGTACACGGTCGCGCCCGCCGCCGCGGCGAATTCCTGGAGCAGCCGCGACTGGGTCGGGCTGCTGCCGAACTCCTGGGCGTCGGCGAGGATGGCGACGCGGCCCCCTGCGGCCTTGATGAGAAGATCGGCACCACGTTCCGCTTCGCGCTGGGCAACGACCCCGAGCAGACCGTCCGAGACGCGCTTAAGAGCAATCTCCCAGGTCGTCGGCGTCGCCGCCACTTCCGTCACGGTCGGGCGCTCGTCGGGCGGGTTCGCGCCGCTGCCCCGGTCGCGCGTGACCAGGTCGCCGCGCTTGGCGTGGAGCAGTGGGAAGCGCACCCGGTCGGGGTTGTACAGATGCTGCAAGGCGGCCTGGCCGCGCGCACAGGACGCGCCTCGGCTGACGGGGTGGGCGGGGTTGCCCTCGATCTTGATGGCCCGCCCGCCCATCGTCCGCACGAACAGGCCGCAGCCGGCGGGGCACATCCGGCAGACCGTCGCGAAATACTGCGGGACGCCGTCTTGCAGGCCGTCGGGCTGGTTGAGGTAGGGGTAAACGCGGTTGTCGTAGCCGCCGTACTGCCCCGTCACCTCGGCCTTGTAGATGGCGGTGTTGTAGCGGGTCAGGTGCTTGGGGTCGCACCCCGCCGCCGCGACCGCGCCGCCGACGACCGAGAGCTGTATGAATTTGCGCCGGCTGATCTCCGTCATGCGTGGTGGTCTCTTCTAAAAGTGCGCTGGGGAGGCCCCCCATGATAGGGGGTCAGGGGGTCCGCATGCTCGCTGACCTAGTAGTGACAGGTGTAGCAGTCCACCGAAGCCTGGTAGGGCTGGAACTTCTTCTCGTACTGGCGGTGGCAGGTGATGCACCAGCCCATGTTCATGATGATAGGCTGATAGACGACCTGCATGGACCCGACATTGCCGTGGCACGTCGCGCAGGCGATGCCCGCGCCGATGTGGGCCGAGTGGACGAAGTGGACGTAGCCGGGCTGCTGGTTGACGCGCACCCAGGGGACGGACTGGCCCGCCAGATAATACTGCCGCACCCGCGCGATCTGCGGGTGGGTGATGGAGATGTTCTTGTGGCAGCCCCAGCAAACCTCGATGGGCGGGTAGTTCGCGTACCGCGAGGCCGCCGCAGTCCAGTGGCAGTAGGCGCACGGGATGTGCAGCTCGTTGACGTGGACCCGGTGGTAGAACGCAATCGGCTGGGTCGGGCCGGGTGCCCCGACCCAGTTGGTCTTGCGCTCGTGGGTGGTCTCCGGCCAGAAGAACGCGAGGCTGAGTAGGGCCAGTAGGAGTACGCTTGCGACGGCGGAAAGGCGGATGAGAACGGAACGGCTCACGCGAGGTGATCCTTCTAAGGCATCGGGCTAGAGAGGTGAAAGCGGGAAGGCGTGGACGGTCATAATCTTCCCCGCTCCATCATACCCCAAACACGCCGGAAGTGGTTTGTGAAAGTTTGCACGAATAAAAAAGCAGGGTACAATAACGCCATTATGGACCTCAACCCGCTCCAAACCATCGCGCTCCTGTCTATCTTCATCGGCCTGCACGTCCTCGCGCTCCCGGCCTTCCTGTGGGCGCTGCGCTCCCGGCAGTTCAGCGGGCACGAGCAGCAGGTCTGGACGCTGGACGACGGCGAAGCGCCCGCAGCCCCGCCCGCCGCAGTCACCGTCTCGGCGCGGCGCGCGCGGTGGATGGTGGGGACGCTGGCGACGCTGGCCGCCGCGATGCTGGGTACGGTCGTGCTCACGCTGGTGCTCGCCCTGTACGGCAGCGCCCACCCCGCGACGGGCAAGTGTCCTTTTTAGCTCTCGGCTCTAGTTCTCGGCGCTCCGAATGTCGGGGAAAGCTCAGGAAAAGGCTGGCTCTCTATGGTAATGATGCAGGGGAACGATACCTGGTTCTGGTTCTGGCTGACGCTGCTCCTCACGGTCGGCGGCGGCGCGGCGGTCTGGTACTTCACCATCGTGGGCCGTGACCGCACCCCGCGCAAACAGCGGCGCGGCGAGGAGACCATCGAGCGATACGGCACCATTGAGGAGGACCGCGCGCCCATGCCGCGCTTTCTGCTCTGGACTTACATCGGCGTCGGCGTCTGGGGCGTCGCCTATGCGATCTGGACAGGCATCGAAGGGACGGGCATCTGATGGCGAACGACCTGGTACGCTGGGCGCGGCACATGCCCGACGGGGGGCTGGAGCCGGACCACGACGACACGCTCGACGAGAATGAGCAGTGGAACACGCCGCCGGATCAGCCGGCCAATACCCGCCGCGTCCCCCGGTACCGCTCCAGTGCGGGCGGGGGCGCGGCCGAGGCCGCCGACCGGGACGCCGCCGACGCGCGCGCGCGCGGCGACAACACCTTCGCCGCCTTGCGCGAGGAGGACGCCGCCGATCACCGTCAGACCTTCTGGGACTGGGGCGATCTGCGGACGTGGACCTGGATCATCGGCATGTGCGTCGGCTTCCTGGTCTTCTCCGCCTTCTGCTACTACCTGCCGCAGGGGCGTCACAACCAGGCGGATACGCCCTCGATAGATTCAGGCCAGCCCGGACCGACGCCGACCATCCGCGTCTACTAAACACCCGGCCCGAGCTGAACGCCGCGCAAGGAACGACCGATGACCGCTTTCACCTCCGTCTTCCAAGCTTTGTCCCGCATTCTGTCCCCGCCCGCGCATCCGACGCGCCTCATCGCCGCCCGCCGCGTCCGGCTGTTTGCGGCGGGCGCGGCGGGCGGCGCGGCGGGGCTGCTGCTTCTGGCCGCCTACTACGCGACGCTGGGCCTGCTCCCGCCGGCGTCGGCCTATCCCACGACCGAGTATCCCGTCGCGGCCTGGGCGCACCGGCTGGACCTGGCGCAGTTCGTGGGGACGCTGCTTTATCCGCCCCTTCCTACGCCCCTGACCTGGTGGCTCGGGGTGACCGTCCTGTTCGGGACGTTCGCCGGGCTGGGCGTCGTGTTCGCCGGTTTGCTGGCCTGGTCGCTCCAGACGTCGAGCGCCGCCAAAGGCCTGGGCTTCGGCGCGGCCCTGTTCCTGGGCCTGGCCGTGACGCTGACGGTGTCAAACGGGCTGCACCCGGCGATCATGCGTAACACCCTCCCCGACACGGGTCTGCTGTTGCTGGGCTGGTCCCCACTGGCGACCTTGCAGCTCCTGCTGGTGCACCTGCTGTACGGGGGGACGCTGGGCGCCTTGTACCGGCGCGGGACGCGGACCCCCTGACGCGGGACCAAAAAGACGCGCGTCCGAAAAAGGGGCGGGTTCCTGGTGGAACCCGCCCCTTCTTGTTGCGTGAGCTAGTAGCGGTCGCCGCCGCCGCCGCGACTGCCGCCGCGACCGCCACCGCCGCCGTAGCCGCCGCTGTCACCGCCGCCGCCATAGCTGCCGCCGCCGCCACCACCGCTGTAGCCACCGCCGCCGCGACCGCCGCCGCCGCCCCCGCCTTCACGCGGGCGGGACTCGTTGACGACGAGGGCGCGGTTGCCGACGTTGCGGCCGTTGATGGCCGCGATCGCCTGCTGCGCCTCGTCCTCACTCGCCATCTCGACGAACCCGAAGCCGCGGGACTGGCCTGTGTAGCGGTCGGTGACCACCTGGGCGCTGGAGACGTTGCCCGCCTCGGCGAACAGGTCATTAAGTTCCTGGTCGGTCATCTGATAGCTCAGGTTGCCGACATAGAGTTTGGTTGCCATTGGAAGGAATGGCTCCTTTCGGTGTGAAACGCGCCCCCGCAGATTTGGGAGCTGAGACGGACGTGCCTTCTTTTCGTCATAGAACCAGCCAACTCGTAGGTCTCGGACACGTCGGCAACACCGAAGGAACCGGAGCGACACGGAAGCGGGCAGCGTATCAGATCGATAAAGGAAGGCAACCGGGACTGTTCCCGGTATCACGGGCATTATACCACGGCTCTTCCCCCAGTGCAAACATTTTTTTCGGCATTTTTTCGATGGGAATGGGCACCTTTTTCTGCCCAGTTTCTGACCGGACCTCTTGACAAACGGGGCCGGTGCGCGGTATCCTTTTCCCGCGCCTGTTTGAGCCAAAGCCTGCCGAAGAAGCGCGCCGGGGTAGCTCAGTCGGCCAGAGCGGCTGTTTTGTAAACAGCGGGTCGCGGGTTCGAATCCTGTCCCCGGCTTCCCCGTCTCGCATCGGCCGCCGGTGGCCGAACAGACGCAACTGAATAACGGCAAAGATGGGTCGGTGTCCGAGTGGTTAAAGGAGGCGGTCTGTAAAATCGTCGGCGCAAGCCTACACAAGTTCGAAACTTGTCCGGCCCACCACACAGACCCGCGGGCAGCCTCACCCGCGGGTCATCCGCCCACGTAGCTCAGTGGTAGAGCACTTCTTTGGTAAAGAAGAGGTCAAGGGTCCGATTCCCTTCGTGGGCTTTTTTCTCGCGCACCCCGCCTTTTCTCGCACACCCCCGCCGATGTTCTCCGGTGATGTTCCCCGAAGATGCCCCCTCAGAGCCGGGGGTGTGGGCCTACTGAACCACTCCCACCAGCAGGCACATGTCGTCGCGCGCGCCCGTCCGGGCGAACTCGTCGACCCCCGCGATCAGGCGCAGCACCAGCGCTCGGCCCTCTGCTCGGCGTCCCCTCCGGTCATCAACCCCGCCAGCAGCGACGCCACGCCTTCCACGCCCAGCATCACCGTGCGGTTCGCTCCCACTTCCGTCAGGCCGTCCGTGAAGATCGCCAACGCATCCCCAGGTGACAATGCCGCCTGGCGCTCCTCGTACACCGCGCCTTCTATCGCCCCCAGAACCGGACCCGTCGGCTCCAGTGGCTCCACCGCACCCGTGGCCGCCCGGCGCACCAGGGCAGGCTCCTGCCCGCAGTTGACGTAGGTGAGCCGGCCCGTGGCACTGTCATACGCACCGACGAAGAGCGTCGTAAACCCCGTGAGCAGGTTGTTCTCGGCCAGGACCCGGTTTAACTCGGCCACGGCCCCGGCCACCGTGGGCCGGGAGTAGAGGAAGGCGCGGAGCATGTTGCGGACGCTGCCCACCTGGGCGGCCGCCGCCAGGCCCTTACCCGAGAGGTCGCCGACGGCCAGCGCGGTGCGGCCCTTCTCAATAGCGAACACGTCGTAAAAATCCCCGCCGACCTCGGCCTCTTCCAGCGCGGCCTCGTAGTATTTTGTCAGCGCCAGCCCTGGAATCGTTCCCGGCAGCGCAGGCTGGAGCGCCTTCTGGAGGTGCGTGGCGATGTTGCGCTCGCGCTGGGCGACGCGCGCCATCTCCACCACCGCGCGGAGCTGTGCCGCGGTGGCCTCGACCAGCGCCGCCTCCTCTGCGGACCATGCGCGGGGGGTGTCGGTCATCGCCGCCGTGAGCGTCGCCGTCAGGCCTTCACCGTCCACCAGGGCCACGGAAAGGTGGGAGCGCAGGCCCAGGCTCCCCAGGTTGGCGAGGCTCTGGGCGGAGAGGGAAGCGCAATGGGTGTCCCCGATGTTCGAGGAGGTCGAGTCACGGTACAGCTCGCGAAACATGGTCGCCGTGTTCGTGAACGGGTGGACGCCTTGAATCGACTTCAGGCCCGTGCGGTGCCAGTCGCGGGCCACGCTGGCGAGTCCGTGCCCCAGGTCGTAAACAGCGAGGTAGCACCGGTCCGCTTTGAGCGCCTCGCCTAGCAGTCGGACCGCCTCCTCCTGGGCGGCCTCGGGGCCGGGCGCGTCGCGCAAGGCCTGCCCGATGCGGTACAAGAGCGCCCCCCGCGTAGCGGCGGCCTCGCGCTCGGTGACGTCCTCCATGGCCAGCAGGATCAGCGCGTCCCCGCCGCCCGCCCGCTCCAGCCGGCGCGCGTTCAGCAACATGACCTTACGGCCCACCAGGGGGAAATCGTGCTCGATCCGAAAGTCCTGGAAGGCGCTGCTCCGCGAAAGGGTCTCCGTCAGGTGGCGGCGCAAGGCGGGCACATCCCACTGTCCGTCGCCCAGCTCGTAAACCAGGCGGCCCTCGGCCTGTTCACGCGACCCCCCGAACATGTCGAGGAAGGCGCGATTGACCCGCACGACCCGCAGGCCGCCGTCGAGGACGAGGAGCGGCTCGCGCACGGTGGCGACGATGGCCTCCGCAAAATCGCGCGCCTCCCGTACCTCGCGCTCGGCCTGCCGGCGCTCGGTGACGTCGTGGCCGATCTCCAGCACGCTGACGGGCCGGCCGTCCTCCCCCCGCACCAACGCCTGGTGGCTCTCGACGTGGACACGTACCCCGTCCCGGCGCACGTAGACGACCTCGCCGGTCCAGACTCCCGTCCGGTCCAGAGTCCGCCCGATATCCGCCTCGGACGCGGGGTACTCGGCGTGGAGGAACTCGGATAAGGTGCGCCCCTCGGCCTCCGCCTTGGGAAAGCCGAACAGCCGCTCGGCGCTGGGATTAAAGAAGGTGATTTTCCCGCCCATGTCGCGCACCACGAGGACGTCGTGGGCGTTGTCCACCAGGTGGACCTTCTCCCGCAGTTCGGTCTGCCGGCGGAGCGCCGTCTCGTGCCGCTCGGTGACGTCAGTCTGTACGCCCACGAATTGAGTGACCGCGCCCGATTCGTCCCGGACGGGCGCGACCGTCAGCTCGTTCCAAAAGGGGGTGCCGTCCCGGCGGTAGTTGCGGATCGTGAGATGGACGGGGCGTGCCTGGAGGATCGCCTGACGCAGCATCTCCACGTCGCCGGCGTCGGTACCCTCGCCCTGGAGGAAGCGGCAGTTACGCCCCAGTGTCTCCTCGCGTGAGTAGCCCGTCAACTGCTCGAACGCCGGGTTACAGAAGACGATGGGGTTGTGCGGCTGGCGCGGGTCGGTAAGGATCAGTGCGCTGGAGAGAGCGGCGATGTCGCGCGGTTGGATGTCGCGCGGTTGGATGTCATCGGGGGCCGGGGCGTCCGCGCGGGAGGCGGCCTGAAAGTGTGTCCAAGGTTCTTGCAACATTCTTGAGTGTCTTCTACCCGCCTGGGGCGAGGGGGGCAGCCTAGCACAAGTATTTTACCTTGCATGGGCCGAAAAGTTCTCAGATAAATCCCGGCCTGTGTCAGGTCTCAGGCGAACGGCCAGGACGCCGCAGGCGGGACCCGCTCCGTCTCCAGCACCACCGTCGTGCCGCCCGTGTCCGTCCTGAGGAACACCTTGTCCACGGTCAAGATGATCATCTTGAAGCCGTGCCCCAGGGTCCCCGCCGTCGTGTAGCCGCGCCGCAGCGTGGCGTTCGGCAGGTCCTCCACGGTGATGCCCTTCCCCTCGTCCTCGACCCACACCTGTACCGCCCCGCGCTCGTGGGTGAACACGTGCCCCGTGCCCGTGCCGGCATGAACGACGGCGTTCATCGCCGCCTCGCCCACGGCCGTTTCCAGGTCGTAGCGCCGCTCGTCGGGCAGCCCCGCCGCCTCGCACGCGCCCATCGTCAGCCGCCGCAGCTCACGGATGCCGCTCGCGCGGGACAGCGGCACGGGGCCGGCGAAGCGCGTGTGAGACTGGGGGAGGTCATCTTCCGAGGCGCACAGCGTCAGCCTGCCGTCGGTGACACTCGCGAACATATCCCGCAGCAGTGCCTGCTGGCGGGCCACGTTCAGCCGCAGCGCGTCCTCGGCATCCCGCTGCTCGGTGATGTCCGTCTGCACTCCGATCAGGTGGGTGATCTCCCCCCCCGCGCCCCGCGTTGGCGAGATCGTCAGTTGATTCCAAAATGGCGACCCGTCTTTACGGTAGTTTCTGAGCACGACGAGGCATTCCCGCCCCGCGCGCAGGCATTCGCGCACCTGCTGAAGCCCGTGGTCATCCGTTTCGGGGCCTTGCAGGAACCGGCAGTTGCGCCCGATCACCTCGGCGGCGGGGTAGCCCGTCATGACCGCGAACGCGGGGTTACAGTAGATGATCGGGTAGTCGGCCTGGCGAGCGTCGCAGATGACGATGCCGTTTGAGGCGGCGGCGATGGCCCGGTCGCGTAGGTGCAGGTCCTCCTGTGCCCGCCTCATCTGCTCCTGAGACTGATGGAAGCGCAGCGCACTCCGCAGGCAGTGATCGAGCATCCCCGGGGTGAGGTCGTCCTTGGGCAGGTAGTCGCTCGCCCCGGCCTTGATCGCCTCCACCGCAAGCTTCTCGTCGCCGTGGCCCGTCAGCATGACGACGGGGGTGTTGTCCCCCCCCTCGCGCAGGCTCACGAGCCAGCCCAGCCCGTTGCCGTCCGGGAGGTGGTGGTCCAGGAACACGCAATCGAACGGGCGCGTGTGGATGGCCTCCATGGCTTCGGAGAAGGTCGCCGCTTCCTGGACATCCGCGCCCTGGTGGTGCTTGTGGAGGCCCCGTCGCACCGCGCGACGGTCCAGGGCGTCGTCGTCCACGACCAGTATCTTGAAGTGATCTTGCATGTCGTTGTCACCGGGCTGCTCCTGAAGAGCTTTACCGCATATTCCCGAATAAAGGTGGATATAATCGCTCATGTTGGAGCCGGCGCGCGTTGCCCCGCACCGGGGAAAGGTGGAGGCGCGGCCCTGACGCTTTCTCCTGACGCTTTCTAAGGGAGAAGCCGGCGCGAAAACTCATCGTGTGCGTCTTGTTCTTTCGGCCACAGCCTGCCATAATCAAGGAGCACTGGAGGGAGTGAGCGGGGGGCAGGATGAAGACGGACGTCGCGTGCCTGCGGTACGCAGCCCACGTCGCCTATCGGCTGGTGCCCGCTGACCCGGCTCGCCTCACGCGGGTCGTGTCCTACGGCATCCGGCAGGACGCAACTGAACAGGCCACAACCGAACAGGACGCAATCGGAAAGAAATAAAGGCAGCCTAAATGATCACCGTCGCCAACCGAATCTATGTCAAGCCGGAGTACGCCGACGCCTTCGAGACCGCGTTCCGGGAGCGGGCCGGGCTGGTGGACGGGATGCCCGGCTTCGTCTCAAACCAGGTGCTCCGCCCGGTCAACGAGGGCGACCCCTACGTCGTGTTCACGACCTGGGACAGCCGCGAGGACTTCATGGGCTGGGTCCGCTCCGAGGCGTTCGTCAAGGGCCACGCCCAGTCGGGGACGCTGCCCCGTGACGCCTACCCCCAGACGAACGTTCTGGAAATGCACGAGGTCATCCAGGACTCGACGCGCCCCGATCTCGCCCCGGAGCCGCCCGGCGGCCCGTTCAAGATGCACTAGGGCGTCATTCGTAGAGCCGCACCGCCCGCGCCCGCTTGGCGAAGCCGGCCAGCGATTCGGCCCAGCCCGCCGCGAGTCCCGCATAATCCACGCCTGCCAGCAGGGCCGCTTGCGTCTGGGCGCTGACCAGCAGCGTATGCAGCTTGTCCGGCTCCCAGGCGTCCGGGTACAAGCGGCGAAGCGTGACGGCCAGCGTCAGCCCGACCTGGACCGCGTTCAGCCGGTCGCGGTCCGTGACCAGCAGGTGAACGCCGCCGCAGGCCTCGCCCTTGAAGACGCTGGAGCCTGGAGTGAAGCGGACCGGGACGAAGCGGACGCCGGGCAGGGCTTCGGCGTTCAGCGCACCGGCGAACGCCCGCGGGTCGATATACGGGGCACCGAAGGTCTCAAACGGTGCGTCGGTCCCGCGCCCGACCGAGACGTTGGTGAATTCGAGCAGCCCGACGCCGGGGTAGAGCGCCGCCGCCGTCAGACGGCGCATATTGGGGGAGGGGCTGATCCAGAGCAGGCCTGTGGCGTCGAACCAGTTCTCGCGTCGCCAGCCCTCGCACCGGATGACTTCCAGGGGACAGCTCAGATTGCGCTCCCGGTGCATCAGACGGGCCATCTCGCCCACGGTCAGCCCGTGTCGGATGGGGACGGGGTGGGGGGCGACGAACGAGAGCGAGTCCGCGTCGGCCAGCGGCCCCTCCGCGGCCAGGCCATTGATGGGGTTGGGCCGGTCCAGCACGACCACGCGCCGCCCGTGTTCCGAAGCGGCCTCTAACACGCCTAAGAGGGTGCTGACATAGGTGTAGAACCGGCAGCCGATGTCCTGGATGTCGAACATCAACGTGTCCAGTCCCTCAAGCTGTTCCCCCGTGGGCCGTGTCCTGGCCCCAAACAGCGAGTAGATGGGCAAGCCCGTTCGGACGTCCATGCCGTCGGCGACGTCCTCATCCCTGTCCCCGCGCAGCCCGTGTTCCGGGCCGAACAGGGCCGCCAGCGTGACGCCGGGGGCCGCGTGCAGGGCGTCTATTGTCGGCTGCCCGTCCCGCGTCAGGCCCGTGTGGTTCGTGACCAGCCCAATCTGACTGCCCGCCAGCCGCGCGAGGTCTTCGCGCATCAGCACGTCGATCCCCGTCCAAACGTCCGCCATCTGGTATACTCCCCCCATGTCTTCCGCACCCACCGACCCGCAGGCCGCGTCGCCGATGCCCGCCCCGCGCTCTGACGCTCGGCCCGCATCCCCGCGCCCACCCGCGCCGCGCCGCCCGCCCGCGCCACGTCGTCCCGCCGCCTCCAAGCCGCCGGCCATGCCCACGGTCAAGCTGCGGCCCCAGAACCCGGACCGCCTGCGCCACCCGTGGGTCTACGACAACGAGATCGCCACGGGTCCCGCGCCGGGCTTCCAAGAGGGCGGCATCGTCCGCGTACTTGACGCCCGCAACCGCGCGCTCGGCCTGGGCTACCTGAATGCCAAGAGCAAGATCGCCGTCCGCTACCTGACGCGGCGCGGCGACGAACCGATCACTGCCGCCTTCTGGCAGTCGCGCATCGCCCGCGCCCTGGCTTTCCGCCGCGCCCACTACGCCCCCGATGGCGCTCTGCCGCCCGCCTACCGATTGGTACACGGCGAGAGCGACGGCTTGCCCGGCCTGATCGCCGACGTCTACGGCCCGTTCGTCATCGTGCAGATGCTGGCCCTGGGTCTGGAACCCTGGCGCGAGGCCATCGTATCCGGCCTGACTCAGGCCCTGGCCCCGCAAGGCATCTTCGAGCGCTCCGACAGCGCCGTCCGCAAAATGGAGGGGCTGGAGTCGCGCGTCGGCGTCCTGGCGGGCGACGAGCCGCCGGACGTGCTCGAAATCGAGGACGACGGCAACGTCATACTCGCCGACCTGAAGCACGGGGCCAAGACAGGCCTGTTTCTGGACCAGAACGAGAATCAAAAAGCCGCCGCGCGCCATGCGGCAGGGCGGGATGTCCTGAACTGCTTCAGCTATACGGGCCTGTTCGGCCTGCGCGCGGCCCGCGCCGGGGTCAAAAGCGTCACCGACGTCGAGATCAGCCCCGAGTTCACGGCCCTGGGCGAGCGGCAGTGGGCGCAGAACGGGTTAGACATCCCCCACGAGACGCTGACGGCGAACGTCTTCGACGACCTGCGGGCGCGCGAGGCCAAGAACTTCAAGACCGACATGGTCGTGCTGGACCCGCCCGCCTTCACCAAGAACCGCGCCAGCCGCGACGGCGCGATCCGCGGCTACAACGAGATCAACCGCGTCGCCCTGCGCCTGCTGCGCCCCGGCGGCGTCCTGGTCACCTGTTCGTGCTCGCACCACCTGGACCGCTTCGAGTTCCGCGAGATCGTGACCGGGGCGGGGCGCGACGCGGGCCGGACGCTGCGGCTCTTGGAGCAGCGCGGTCAGCCCGCCGACCACCCGGTCTTGCTGGACGCGCCCGAGTCCGAGTACCTGAAGTGCCTGATCCTGGCGGTAGAGTAGGGGCGGGAACAGGTCGAATCACATGAAGCTACTCATTCTCGGCGGCACGGAGTTCGTGGGCCGCCACATGGCCGAGGCCGCGCTGGCGCGTGGGCACGATGTCACGCTGTTCCACCGGGGCAAGCACGGGGCCGAGCTATTTCCCCAAGCGGAGCACGTGTTGGGCGACCGCGACGGCAGCCTGGACGCGCTCGCGGGCCGGACATGGGACGCCGTGCTGGATACCTGTGGCTACGTCCCCCGCGTCGTCCGCCAGTCGGCGGAGTTGCTGGCGGGGGCGGCGGGCCACTACACGTTCGTTTCCAGCGTCAGCGTCTACCAAGACTTCGCCGTCCCCGGCATCGACGAAGATTACGCCGTAGCCGTCATGCCGGATGAGACGGTGGAAGAAGTGACGGGCGAGACCTACGGGCCGCTAAAAATCTTGTGCGAACAAGCTGTCTGCGACTCGCTCGCTGACCGGGCACTGGTCGTCCGACCCGGCCTGATCGTCGGGCCGCACGATAAGACGGGCCGCTTCACCTACTGGCCCCGGCGCGTGGCCGAGGGGGGCGACTTCCTCGCGCCGGGGCGGCCCGGCAGGCGCGTCCAGTTCATCGACGCCCGCGACCTGGCGGCCTGGACGGTGAGCATGATCGAGCGCCGCGTGGCGGGCACGTTCAACGCCGTCAGCGACGATCCCACATGGACGATGGGGCGGCTCTTGGATGAATGCCAGGCCGTCAGCCGGGTTCAAGCAAATCCGGTCTGGGCCGACGATGCCTGGCTGCTCGGCGAGGGCCTCCAGCCCTGGACCGACCTGCCGCTGTGGCTGCCGGACACAGCGGAGTGGGGCGGGGCCGATTCGGTTAGTGTCGCCCGTGCCGTCGCTCACGGCCTGACCTTCCGCCCGCCGGCAGAAACCGTCGCCGATACGCTGGCCTGGGACAGGACTCTGGCGGCTGACGACCGTCCGCAGGGACCGAAGGCGGGAATCACGCGCGACCGCGAGCGTACCCTGCTGGAAAAAATACGCGAAAACTTCCCGCCGCGTTGAGTCCGAGTCTAGCGTTTTCCTGAGTCCGCCGTGGTACAATATCCTGCCAATGACGAACCCCAAGCCCCCCAAGCGGCCCGCCGCCAAGATCAACAAGAGCACGCCCGCGGACCTGCCCGTGAACCAAGTTCTGCTCGGCGACTGCGTGGAAGTGATGGACTCACTGCCCGCCAAGTGCGCCGACCTGGTCTTCGCCGACCCCCCCTATAACATGCAGCTCGGCGGCGACCTGTGGCGGCCTAACATGACCAAGGTGGACGCCGTGACGGACCCGTGGGACAAGTTCAAGTCGTTCGCCGAGTACGACGCCTTCACCCGCGCCTGGCTCACGTCGGCCCGCCGCGTCCTTAAAGACACCGGGACATTGTGGGTGATCGGGTCGTACCACAACATCTACCGCATGGGCGCGGTCTTGATGGACACGGGCTACTGGATTTTGAACGACGTCGCGTGGATCAAGGCCAACCCCCTGCCGCAGATGAAGGGGACGCGGTTCTGCAACGCCCACGAGACGCTGCTGTGGGCCAAAAAATCAGCCGATCAGAAGAAGTACACGTTCCACTACCGCGAGCTGAAAGCCGGCAACGACGACAAGCAGATGCGCTCGGACTGGTACATCCCCATCTGCTCCGGCAGCGAGCGCGAGAAGCGGGACGGCAAAAAAGCCCACGCCACCCAGAAGCCCGAAGCGCTGATGCACCGGGTCATCGCCGCCACGACCAACCCCGGTGACCTCGTCCTCGACCCCTTCTGCGGCTCCGGCACGACGGCCGCCGTCGCCAAGCGGCTGGGGCGCAACTTCATCACGGTTGACCGCGAGGAGAGATACGTCGAAGTCGCCCGGCACCGGCTGGCCGACATCGCCCCGGCCCTGCTGACATCCCCGGACGAAAGCGGCGTCCTGCTGGGTGCTCCCAAGCCGCGCGTCCCGTTCGTCAGCTTCATCGAGAGCGGGCGGCTGCCGCTGGACGCGACGCTGCGGCTGAAGGGGACCGAGGCGCGGGCAAGTCTGCACCCGGACGGAACGGTTTCGGCGGGGGGGCATCGTGGCTCCATCCACAAAGTCGCCGCCGCCTGCCTCGGCCTTCCCACCGCGAACGGCTGGACATGCTGGCTGTTCCGCGACCCGCTGACGGACGAGGAGCAACTATTAGACGCGCTCAGGCCGGGGTGATGGTAGGGCAGCCAGGCGAGGATTGAAAACCCCCTCGCTAGGAGGAGCACCCTCCGGGTATCAGATTCAAGAACAGCCCCTGTTCCCGTTCGTCTCTCTTTCGTCCGCAGGACGCCTCTCCTAGCGAGAGGGTTTTCAACCCCTCGCAATACGGCCCTTCCCCTGACCGCCTACCCCGCCTCCGGTCCCAGGCCGGAGGCTTCTTTCGTCCCCATCGTCCCGTGCTCGCGCAGGGCGGCCAGCAGGTCGTCAATTCGCGCCGTCGCCACGCCGACCGACACGTCCCCCCCGCCGTAGTACATCCGCACGACGCCGTCCTGCACGGTCGCGCCGGTCGGGAAGACCACGCCGCCCTGCCCGTCGCGCATCTCATACGGCTCCATCGGCCCGAATATCCAGTGCGGCAGGCGGCGCACGATCCGGCTAGGGTCGTCCAAATCCAGCAGGGCCAGCCCCACCCGATATAGCCAGCTAGTTTCCAGGCGCTCGACCCCGTGGAAGATCAGAAGCCAGCCCTCGGGCGTCTCAATCGGCGTCGGCCCCGCCCCCACCTTGCCGTTGTCCCAGCCCGGCTTGTCGGCCTCTTCCAGGACGCACCGGGGGTTGCCCCAGTGGCGCAGGTCGTCGCTCTCCGACAGCCAGATGTTTTCCTGCGGCCCCGACGTAGGCCGGTGCAGCAGCAGGAAGCGCCCGCCGATCTTGCGCGGGAACAGGGCGGCGTCCTTGTTGTAGGGGTGGATGACCAGGCCGAAGCGGGCGACGTTGTGGAAATCGTGCGTCGTGGCGAGGCAGACGCCCGCCCCGAAGTGGGACACGCCGACGTAGGAGATAACGTACTGGTCGATCTCGGCCAGGTAGCACAGCCGCGGGTCCTCGCAGCCCATTGCCTCGTACCAGTCCGCGTCGTCGCGGGTCGGCGACAGCAGGGGGTTCGTCTGCACCCGCCAGCCCGTGACGCCGTCCCGCGAACGGGCGACGACGACGTGCGAGACGTCGTCCACGCCGATGGCCCGCAGCAGCAGGACCGTCTCGCCGTCCACCACGCAGGCGGCGGGGTTACACACGGCCTTGCAGGGGAACGGCATGTCCTTGGCCGTCAGGATCGGGTTCGCCGGGTCGCGCGTGAACAGCTCTTGGTATTCCATGCCCGCTTATTCCCCCCGCCTGTCTGTTGTAACCGCCCGTCGAGGAGAGCTAGAGCAGCGATGCGGACAGGGCGTTGAGCCACAAACGGCGCAGGCGCAGGAAGCGGCTGCCGTCTTCCTCGGCCTCGCGGGCCACGCGGTTGGTGAGCAGGACCAGGGTGACGTCGAAAGCCGGGTCAATGAGCAGAGCCGTCCCCGTGAAGCCCGAGTGCCCGAAGGCGCGGTCCGAGAACAGGTCTCCAGCAGGCAGGAAGTCGTTGCCCGCGCAGAACCAGCCCAGCGACTGCGCCCCGATGGCCGGGGGAATCTGGCTTTCGGCCATGCGGGCGACCGTCGCCCGCGAGAGCAGCGCCCCGCCGCCCGCCCGCACGGCCTCGCCGAAGGCCAGCACGTCCCCACAGGTCCCGAACAGCCCGGCGTGGCCCGCGACCCCGCCCAAGTCCCGCGCGCGCGGGTCGTGGACCCGGCCCGGCGGGTTGGGTCCCGTCGGCGCGACGTCCATGCCGCCCATGGCAGGGCAGAAGCCCAGCGTCTTCCGGCCCAGCGGCGCGGCGACCCCGTCCGCGAAGAGAGCATCGAGCGGCTGCCCGGCCACGCGGGCGATGATCTCCCCCAGCAAGATATAGCCCGTGTCCGAATAGGTGTAGCCGACCCCCGGCGGGCGCAAAGCCGGCGTCGCCAGCACCATTTGGAGCATCTCGCGCCGCGAAGCCTCGGCCTCCCCGGTGGGCCAGCGCGGGACCGGCGGCAGGCCGGACGTGTGCAGCAGCAGGTGCCGCACCTCGACCGCGCTGAGGTGCGGCAGCGGCCCATAGTCCCCCTCGAAGAACCGGCACACGGGCTGCCGCAGGTGCAGGCGGCCCTGCTCGGCGAGCTGCATCAGGCAGGTCGCCGTCGCCAGCGGCTTGGTCAGCGAGGCCAGGTCAAACAGCGTCTCCAGCGTCGCCGCACCAAACGCCCGCACCGCCACCGTCGTGCCGCCGCGCGCCAGCGCATAGACGGCGTGGGTGTACAGCCGGTCGTCTATTCCCGACGCGAGCAAAGCATCGGCGCGGGCCAGGCGTTCGGGATGCACGGCGGGCGTCATGGGGCCTTGTTCGGGGGAGCGGCGCATTTCTCCTGCGCGGGCCTACGTTCTATCCGTAGAGTGATGGGCCTGGACGTGGAAGGCGGCGTTGATGCCGATGTACCGGCTCCACTGAGTCGGCACTTCGTCCTCCGCGAAAATGGCGTCTACAGGGCACTCCGCCTCGCAAAGACCGCAGTCGATGCACTGGTTTGGGTCAATAAAGAGCTGGTCGTAGACCCGCCCCTCTTCCGTCAGGCTGCCCTCGCGGATGCAGTCCATCGGGCAGACGGCAACGCAAGCCTGATCTTTGCAGCCCTGGCACGGCTCAACAATCACAAATGACATAATCGTGTGTCCTTTCTCGCTCGCGAACGGCCCTATGGTACGATGTTAGGACGCCGACACGCTATGACTTTAGTCACGGGGCAACAAACGATGACAGTGCGGGATGTTCTGCGGCAGGTGCTGTTCCTGAAGAACGCGCCGGAGACGGCAATCAACTCTCTTATCCACACGGGCCATGAGCGCCGCTTGGAGCGGGGGGAAGTCGTGTTCGCGGAGCTGGAACGGTGCCTGGGCCTGGTGGTCGTCCTGCGGGGGGCGGTGAAGACGTACAAGCTTGACAGCCGGGGGCGGGAGCTAACACTCGGGGTAGAGACCGAAGGGGCTAGCTTGGGTGAGCCGGCGGTCTTCGACGGCGGCAACTACCCTTACTACGCGGAGTCTGTGGGTGAGGACACTCGTCTCTGGGTGGTCCCCCGCGATTCGTTCCGTTTGGTTCTGCGGGCTTACCCGGACATCGCCGAGCGTGGCCTGCTGACCCTGGGCATCCGGCTCCGGCAGATGATCCAGCTTGCGGGAGCGCAGAGCCTTTATAGTGTGCGCGCCCGCCTCGCGGCTTACCTGCTGGAAGCCTCATCTGGCCGAACCTCATTCCGGCTGGACGACACCAACGACTCAATTGCGGGACGGCTGGGGACGGCGCGCGAAGTCGTCTCCCGGACCTTGCGCTACTTGAAAGATGTGGGCGTAATTTCGCTGAACGGGCGCGAGGTCAGCGTCCTCAATCAACCCGGCCTGCGCCGGATCGCGGAGGACGCCGATCTGCCCACCTAAAAGCCCCGGCGGGTGGCCCAGGCCATGCCCGAGAGGCACAGAAGGCCCAGGCCGGATAGGAGGAGAGGGGAGGGGACGAAGTAAGAAGCGGCGACGAGCACCAGCCCAGCGATGAGGGGCGGGGCTGCGGCCTGCTTCTTGCCGTAGACGATGCAGCCCGTGCCGACGCACCCCCAGACGAGGGAAGCCAGCAGGAAGTCCGTGTGAGGCATGGGGAACGCGGGCATGTCCCGATTATCGGCGGCTCAGGCGTCCCGCGTTAGGCGCAGGCGCACCAGAGCGGCGGCTTTCTCCAGGCCCGACGTGCGGGCGCGGTGCCGGAAGACGTCGTAGCCGTTCTCCTCGATCTTGTCCAGGATGCGTGAATAAAGGACACGCGCCAGCCGGACGGGCAGGCGGCACGAGGCCGGCAGCAGGGGGATGCCCGCATCGGCACACGTATAGAAGTAGCGGGCGCGGGCGATCTCAAAGCGCATCAGATCAACAAACGCGGCGTTGACCGTTCCCGCCGCCAGCATGACTTCTGTGTAGCCGAATCGCTCCATGTCCTCCTGCGGCAGGTAGATGCGGCCCCGCTCGGCCCAGTCCTCGCCGATGTCGCGCCAGAAGTTCGTGAGCTGCATCGCCAGCCCCAGGTCGTGGGCCGGGCCGAGTGCGGCGGGATCGGTCGCCCCGAGGACGTGGCACATCATCAGGCCGACCACCGAGGCCGAGCCGTAGGTATACGCCTGGAGTTCTTCAAAAGTCTGGTAGCGATCGCGCGTCAGGTCCATCGCCATCGCGTCCAGAAAAGCCAGGGGATACGCGGGCGGCAGGGAATGGCGGCGGGCCGTGTCGGCAAAGGCGTGGAGGACCGGCAGGTCCGAGCCGCCCGCTTCCAGGGCGTCCAGAGTCGCCGCCCGGTACTCGCGCAGAGCGGCGGCGGGATTGGAGCCGGGGGCGGGGTTATCCACGATCTCATCCGGGTAGCGAACGAACCCGTAGAGGGCGTGGACCGAGCGCCGCACGGCGGGCGGGAAAAACAGTGTGCTGAAGTAATAAGTCTTGCCGTGGTGGGCGTTCAGGCGTTGGCTGGCCGCGTAAGCGGCCTCCAGGTCGGGTGCCTGCTGGCCTGGTTCCTGCGGCGCGGTCCGTCGCGCGAGTGCCATGATCTGAGTTTTCAAGGGCAAAGATTTCTAGTTGATGTCAATACGGCGCACCCGTCATTCCGGCAGGTCCGCCAGGATGCGCTCGGTGACCAGCTTCGCCCCGAGGCACACGAGCGGGACGCCCGTGCCCGGCACGGTGCTGGCCCCGACGAAGTACAGGTTCTGGACGTCCGGCGACTTGTTGGCGGGCCGGAACCAGCCGACTTGCAGGATGCCGTGGGACAGGCCGAAGGCCGCGCCGAACTTCAGGTTGTACTGGTCGCGCCACTCGTGCGGCGTGACGACTTGCTCGACGACGATGTGGTGGCGCAGGTCGGTCAGCCCGCGCGACTCCATCTTAGCATAAATTTTGTCTTTGAACCGCTCGATCTGGCCCTCGTCCCACTGCATCTGGTCGGTCAGGTGTGGGATGGGGACGAGCACAAACAGGTTGTCCCCACCGGGCGGGGCGACGGAGGGGTCGGTGCGGCCCGGCGCGTTGACATAAAAGCTGGGGTCGCGCGGCGGGACTTTGGCGTCGAAGATTTCCTCGAAGTTGCGCCTGTAGTCGGACGACAGGAAAAAGTTGTGGTGCCGCAGGCTGGGATAGATCTTGTCGGTGCCCAGATACAGCATGAACGCCGACGACGTGAACGCCTGCCGCTTCCAGCTTTTTTCTTCGTATTTCGCCGGACGCTCGGCCAGCAGATCGGTGTAGGTGTAAGGTAGGTCGGCGTTGGAGATGACGACGTCGGCGGTCATCGCCTCCTCGCTGCCGCTTCCATTGGACACACAAACTCCCCGCGCCGAACGGTCCTTGACCATGATCTGCGTCACGTTTTGGCCGGTCAGTATCTCGACGCCCATCTTCCGCGCCAGCGCCGCCATGGCCGTGGGCAGGGCATAGATGCCACCCTCGGGGTAATACAGACCGTCCTCGGCAAGCTCGGTGTAGGGCAGCAGCGTGTAGACGGCGGGGGCCTCGAACGGCGAAATGCCCAGGTACATGGACTGCATCGAGAACGCCTGCCGCAGCCGGTCGTCTCGAAAGAACTGCGAGACGTGCGTGTACAGCTTGTCCAGGGCGTTGAGCTTGGTCAGCAGCGACAGGTTCTTGGCCGTGAAGAAGTCGGCGGCTCTGGCGAAGTTCTTCTCGACGAACTTCTCGCGCCCGATCTTGTATTTCGCGCCTGCGTCTTCGAGAAACCGATAATAGCCCGCCGTCACGCCCGGCTCGATGCGCTCAAGTTCGGCGATCATCTTGGTCAGGTCGCTCGACATCTCCATCGAGGTCCCGTCGCCGAAGTGGACCGCGTAGTTCGGCTCCATCTTGATCAGCTTGACCCAGGCGTCGAAATCCTCGCCACAGGCCACAAACAGCTCGCGGTAAACGTCCGTCATCAGAAGCAGGGATGGCCCGGTATCGAACCGGAACCCGCCCTCTTGCCGCGTGTTGGCCCGCCCGCCCACCGAATCGTTCTTTTCCAGGATCGTCACCTGGAACCGCCCCGTGGCCTGGAGCCGCAGGGCCGTCGCCATCCCGCCGATCCCCGCGCCGATAATGATCGCCGTCCGCATAACCGCCTCGATTCTAAACACCATAATTATACCCACAATGGGCGGCGGGGCGGCGGTTGACGCGCGCCGCCCTTTTCTTGTATAATGACGCCCACCCTGGGGGAATCTTTATGCGGATACTGATCACCGGCGCGGCGGGGATGCTCGGCACCGACGCCCGGCGGCGGCTGGCTGCGCTGGGGCATGAGGTCGTCGCCACCGACGTGGGACCCGCCGCTGGCGGCGAGATTTTACCGCTGGACATCACCGACTTCGCCGCCGTCCGCGCGCTCTTCGCGCAGGCGCGGCCCGATGTGGTTTTTCATGGCGCGGCCTATACCCACGTCGACAACTGCGAGCGCGACCCGGACCTGGCCTACCGCGTCAACGCCCTGGGCACGTGGGCCGTGGCGAGCGCGGCGGAAGAGGTGGGCGCGGCCCTGGTCGCCATCAGCACCGATTTCGTGTTCGACGGCACCAAGAAGACGCCCTACACCGAGTTCGACGTGCCCGCGCCGGTGAGCCACTACGGGGCGTCGAAGCTCGCGGGCGAGAACCTGGCGCGGGCGGCCTGCCGCCGGACGTACATCGTCCGCACGTCCTGGCTGTACGGGGTGTACGGGAAGAACTTCCCGTACACCATCCTGAAGCTGGCCCAAGCGAACCCCAGCCTGCCCGTCGTCGCCGACCAGTGGGGGACACCCACCTACGCCGTGGATATGGTCGAGGCTGTTGCCGACATCATCGAGACGCCCCTGTATGGCGTCTACCATGTCACCAACGCCGGCGAGACCAACTGGCACGGCTTCGCACGGGCCATCCTCGCCAAGAGTGGCCTCGGCCACGTCCCAGTCGTGCCGATCACATCCGACGAGTACGCCGCCCGCTTCGGCTCGCCCACGCGCCGCCCGGCCTACAGCGTCCTGCGCCGCTACGCCTTAGAGCTTCAGGGCCGCGACACCCTGCGCCCGTGGGAGGACGCCCTGGACGCTTTTCTCCTGTCGGCGCGGGAGCAGGGAAAGATTTAGGAGTGCGACATGAAGGCTGACCTGACGACAAAGCTTCTCTTGGCCCTGGTTCTCGCTGCCCTGTGCGCCCTGCTGATACACGGAGTGGGAACGCCTGCACTGGCGCAGTCTCAGCCGGCCCCCTCAACGGACACACCCGCCATTGCCGTCCTCGGCTCGAATGGCTCATTGGCCTACGTGGTTTCAGGTGGCAAGATCAGTTTATGGGAAGCCATTTACATAAAAGGGAAGCCGAAAATCGTGATGCAAGCCTCCGAGCCGTTGCCCGCGAGATAGCCGAACGAAAAATGCGAAAACGAACCACAACCGCTGTATTGGAAGTGATGGACCCGGCGCTGGCATTCCCCTGCCCGCGCCGCGTGATTGGGACACCCTCGATACGCCCGTAGGGGCAGGGCTTGCCCCTGCCCTCCCCTTTGCCCATTGTCTAGATCGAGAGGAACCCCATGACCAAAGTCATCACCGAGCCGGCGGCACCGACGCCCGCCGAGGCAGTCACACCCAAGCCCGACTACAGCAAGACGCTAAACGTCCCCAAGCCCGACGTCAAGAACCCCGACGGCCTGGACACCAACCCGGACAGCATCCCCCAGCGCGCGAACCTGCCCCGGCGCGAGCCGCTGACCTTGGAGTTCTGGCAGCGCCACCACGTCTACGCCGAGTCGCTCCGGCCCCGGACCGGGCGCGGCACGTTCGTCCTGCACGACGGGCCGCCCTTCTCCAACGGCGACATCCACATCGGCCACGCCTTCAACAAGATCCTCAAAGACGTCACCACCAAGTTCCGGTCGATGGAAGGCTACAGCGCGCCCTACGTGCCCGGCTGGGACAACAATGGGTTGCCCATCGAGGTACTGGTCGCTAAGGAATTCCGCGAGAAGCAGCAGACGCCCACGCGCATGGAGATCCGGCACCGCTGCCGCGAGGTGGCCGAAGAATGGGTTGGCAAGCAGTCCGCGCAGTTCCAGCGGCTAGGCATCCGGGGCGACTGGGACCATCCCTACCTGACCATGTCCAAGGAGATGGCCGCCAAGGAGCTGGACGTCTTCGCCGAGATGGTCGAGAAGGGCTACATCTACCGTGGCCTGCGGCCCGTCTACTGGTCTCTCGTCGATGAGACCGCCCTGGCCGACGCCGAGATCGAGTATGCCGACCGCACCGACCCGTCCATCTTCGTCCGCTTTCCCCTGCGTGTGGACCCCGACGGCGTGTTCGGGCCGGACGCCAAGACGGGCGACTGCTACGCCGTCATCTGGACGACGACGCCCTGGACCATTCCCGCCAATGTCGCCATCGCGGCGGGGCGCGGCATCGAGTACGTGGTCGTGCAGCACGATACGGCCCGCTACCTCGTGGCCGCCGAGCGCCTGGGCGCGACCATGGCCGCGGCGGGGCTGACGGGCTGGACGGTGCTGAAGACGCTGACGGGGGGTGCCCTGCAAAACCTGATCTTCCAGCACCCGCTGCCGGATATCCCGCGCGGCTCACCCCTGGTCCTGGCCGACTACGTGACGACGACCGACGGTACGGGCCTGGTCCACACCGCGCCCGGCCATGGCAAGGACGACTTCGCCACAGGCCAAAAGTACAACCTGCCGACGCTCCAAGTGCTCACGGGAGACGGCTTTTTTAACGAAGAGGCCGGGCCGGAGTTCCAGGGGCTGAAGCTGGGGCCGGGCCAGGAAAAGGTCATGGAGCGGCTGGCCGATGCGGGTACCCTGCTGGCGCGCGGCGAGATCTTCCACTCCTACCCGCACGGCTGGCGCTCGCACGACCCGCTGGTGTACCGGGCCACCGTGCAGTGGTTCGTCAGCATCGACCACAAGGGCCACCGCGAGAAGGCACTCAAAGCCATTGACGGCGTCCGCTGGTTCCCCGAAGAATCGAAAAACCGGATCCAGGCGATGGTCGGGGGCCGGCCCGACTGGTGCATCTCGCGCCAGCGCGCGTGGGGCGTCGGCATCCCCGTCTTTTACGCCCAGCCGTCGGGAACGCCGCTGCTCACGAAAGAAAGCATCGGGCACGTCCGCGCCCTCATCGCGAACCATGGGACGGACGCCTGGTTCGAGACGCCGGCCCGCGACATCCTGCCGGCGGGGTTTGAGCACCCCGAGACGGGCGAAACCGAGTTCGTCAAAGAGACCGACATCTTCGACGTCTGGTTCGATTCGGGTTCGACGTGCCGCACGGTCCTGGAGCAGTGGCCCGGCCTGTCCTTCCCCGCCGACGTCTATTTAGAGGGCGGGGACCAGCATCGGGGCTGGTTCAACTCGTCGCTGATGATCGGCGTGGCGACCAAAAACGCGGCCCCCTACCGGCAGGTCGTCACCAACGGCTGGACGCTGGACGAGACGGGCCGCAAGATGTCCAAGTCCAAGCTGAACGGCGTCGCGCCCGCCGCCGTGGTCGAGAAGTACGGCGCGGACGTCCTGCGGCTCTGGGTGTGCTCGACGGACTACTTCGGCGACGTGCGCGTGGGCGACAAGATATTGGAGCAGACGGCGGACAGCTACCGGACCCTGCGGAACACGCTGCGCTTCGCCCTGGGCAACGTCTACGACTTCGATCCGGTCTTGAACGCCGTCCCCTTGGACCAACTGGAAGAGATGGACCTGTGGGCGCTGCACCGGCTGAACGAGGTCGTCCGCCGCTGCACGGTCGCCTATGACGCCTACGAGTTCCCGCGCGTCGTGCAGACCCTGCTGGCGTTCTGCGCCCAGGACCTGAGCGCGTTCTATCTGGACGTCATCAAGGACCGGCTGTACTCGTTCGGGGCCGACTCGCGTGCCCGCCGGTCGGCCCAGACCGTGCTGTATGAGGTGACGAGCTGCCTGGCCCGCCTGCTGGCCCCGATTTTGTCGTTCACCTCAGAGGAGGTCTGGCAGAAGCTGCCCGTGCCCGGCAAGCCCGTGTCGGTCCTGCTGGCCGCCCTGCCAAGCTTCCGCGCCGACCTGCGCGCCCGCGAATTGGAAGCCCGCTGGGAGCCGGTCCTGGCCGCCCGCGACGAGGTCAACAAGGCTCTGGAGGGCACCAAGAAGCGCCTGGAGCTTGCCGTGACCCTGACCGCGGACGCGGAAACTTACGCCGCCCTGCACCCGTATCTCAACCAACTGCCTGCGCTGCTGCTGGTCTCGCGCGTCACCCTGCGCCGGTCGGGTTCGCCCGGCCTGCACGTCCAAAGCGACGGCCCCGCCCCCGGTGCCCGATGCGCCCGCTGCTGGGTGGCCGTGCTGGACGGCGGCGATGCGGACCCCGCCGCCTTCTGCCCCACCGGCTGCGCCCGCCGCTGGCTGGTCTCGGACGACGGCGAGGTGGCCTCGCGGCGGCTGATTTAGGGAATTCCTACGGCGGGGTGGGCTAGGAGTCACGAACGTCACGAGCCCTCAGACCATGCGCTGAAGCGCACGGCTAGTCGGCGAAGACGCCAAGGACTGCCGCTTCGCGGTACTCGGATACGCGGGCAGGGATGCTCTTGGCCCCGCGAAGCGGGGGTTTATGGCCGCAGGCCGGTTAGCCGTGCCTTTCAAGGCATGGCTCAGATTTATGCAACAACGCCGTTTTCAACTGCTCGTGCCCCTCAACCCGGCCTATCCCCGCTGCCGCCTTAGTTACTTTCAGTCACCAAGAAAGACACGACATGACCGACGCCAAACTGACCGACGACCAACTGACACACTTCAAGCAGGCATTGCTAGATGAACAGGCGCGGCTGACCGGCGAGCGCAAGCAGTACGCCGACGACGACCGCGCCGACATGGAAGAAGACGTAAGCGGGGAGCTGTCGCACAGCGACTCGAACGACTTCGCCGACGAGGCCACGAACCTCTTCGACCGCGAGCGTGACCAGGCCGCCATCGAGAACTTCGACCGGATGCTCGCCAAAGTCGCGCGCGCCCTGGCGAAGATGGATGAGGGCACCTATGGCCTGTCTGACATCGACGGGACGCCGATCCCCGTCGCGCGACTGGAAGCCCTGCCCTATGCCGTGACGACCGTGGAGCAGGAAGAAGCCGCGATTTGAGCCGCTGGGTGCTCTACGGCCTCGCGCTCCTTGTCCTGCTGGCGGACCAGATCGCGAAGGCCGCTGTGGTCCGGGCGCACCCCGCCTGGACCGACGGCGACCGCGAGCTGATCCCCGGCTTCTTCGCGCTGACCTTCAGCGTGAACACGGGCGGCGCGTTCGGCATCCTGCCGCACGGGACGCTGCTGCTGGCCCTCGCCGCCGCCGTCGCCGCCGTGTCCATCATCGCCTATACCCTGCGCGCGCCCATGCCTCTGCCGCGCCTGCTCGGATTTGCCCTGGCCCTGCCGCTGGGCGGGGCACTGGGGAACCTGCTGGACCGCGTCCGCCTGGGCCACGTCGTTGATTTTTTGAGCGTCTACGCCGGCCCCGACCGGCGCTGGCAGTTCCCGATCTTCAACCTCGCCGACACGGCCATCTGCGTGGGCGTCGGCCTGCTCGCGCTCTACCACGGGCGGCAGCCCGCTCCCACCCGAGATGCGGCCATTCTCAAAGAAGAAGCCTGAAAGAAGAAGCCTGATGTTCCCTGTCCTGTTCCACGCCGGTTCACTGACGGTGCATACCTATGGCGTCGTGCTGATGCTGGCGTTCCTGGCCGCCCTGGGGCGAGCCTACGCGGTGGCGAAGCGGCGCGCTGACCCCAGTCTGCCGCCGGACAGCATTCTCGATGTCGGCATCTGGATGATCGTGATCGGGACATTGGGCGCGCGCCTGCTGTTCGTCGCCGTCGGCTGGCGCGACTATTCCCATGCCCCGGATTTCCCGGCCAACATCTTCAAAGTCTGGGAGGGCGGGCTGTCGTTCCACGGCGGCCTGTTCGCGGGCATCGCGGCCCTGATCGGCTACTGCCTGATCAAGCGCCTGTCCATCCTGCGGGTGGCCGACCTGTTCGCGCCCTCGGTCATGCTCGCCTACGTCATTGGCCGCCTGGGCTGCTTTTTCAACGGCTGCTGCTACGGGGCACCGACGGCGATGCCCTGGGGCATCCGCTTCCACGACGACGGCATCGTCACGCCGCCGAGCCACCCCACCCAGCTTTATGCGTCTGCTCTTAGCCTGGTCTTCTTCGCCGGGCTGGTTTGGCTGGAGCGGCGGCAGACCTATCGGGGCCAGATCATCTGCTGGTACATGCTGGGGGCATCGGTCGAGCGGTTCCTGATGGAGATCTGGCGGGCCGGGACCACGTCCACCGTGGTCGCGCTGGGGCTGACCGACGTGCAGTGGCTCTGCCTGGTCATGGCGGGCGTCGCCCTGACCGGCATGGCGGTCTTCCGGCGTCGGTTCCCCGTGCCGCCCGCCGCCCTGCCCCCCGCCCCGCGCCCCCCGCTGGAGGCCGCCCTCCGGTGACCGAAACCCTGCGCGTGGAAGACGACGAGGGGAACCTGCGGCTGGATGTTTTTCTGAGCGGACGCCTCCCGGACATCTCGCGCGCCCGCTTGCAGCGGCTGATCGGGACGCAGGCCGTGACCGTCAACGACACGCCGGCCAAGGCCAGTGACCGGACCCACATCGGCGACGAGGTGCGCGTCGCCGTACCCGAGCCGCGCGCGGCCGGTGCCGCCGAGGCCGAGGCCATCCCCCTGGACGTCGTCTACGAGGACGACGACCTTTTAGTCGTCAACAAGTCCAAAAACCTGGTCGTCCACCCCGCGCCGGGGGCCGAGTCGGGGACACTGGTGAACGCCCTCCTGGCCCACACGCGGGGGCGGCTGTCCGGCGTGGGCGGCCCGCTCCGCCCCGGCATCGTCCACCGCCTGGACCGGGACACGACCGGCCTGCTGGTCGTCGCCAAGACCGACGCCGCCCACGAGAGTCTGGCCGCCCAGATCAAGGCCCGCACCGCCGTCCGCAAGTACCACGCCCTGCTCCGGGGCCGCGTCCCTTTCAAACACGCGGTCATCGACGCCCCCATTGGGCGGCACCCGCAGGACCGCAAGCGGATGACCGTCTTGGAGCAGGGCGATCTGAGCGGGTCGGACCTGCCCCAAGGCGTCCGCCACGCCGTGACCGAGCTGCGCCTTTTGGAGCACCTGGCCGAGTTTAGCTGGACCGAGGCCATCTTGCAGACGGGCCGGACGCACCAGATCCGCGTTCACTGCGCCTTCGCCGGCTACCCCGTGGTGGGCGACGCCACCTACGGCGGCGGGCGCAAGGTCAGCGCGCACCTGCTGCGGGGCCACCCCTTGCAGACCTTGAACGCGCTGCTGGCCGGCCTGCACGGCCAGGCCCTGCACGCCTACTTCCTCAGCTTCGACCACCCCGGCACCGGCAAGCGCCTCCAGTTCCACGCCCCCCTGCCCGACGAGATCGGCGAGCTTCTGGACTTCCTGCGCCGTCTGGAAGAGGCCTACGAGTTCTAGGGGTGGGTTTTCCCAATCTCTCCCTGTTTATGGCGTTGTTGCACAAATGCGTTCCGCTTGGAAGCCATGCCATCAATGGCACGGCTAATCAGCCTTCGGCTAAGAACTACCGCTTCGCGGCACTGGGATTTCGTGAGGAACAAGTCCTAAGCCCAAGCCCTACGCCCCACATAGAAGCACCCCAAAACTCTTGTCTTGACCCAGCAACTCTTGTCTTGACCCCGCAAAGCGGTGTTTTGTAGCGTCTTCGCTGAATAGCCGTGTGTTTCAACACATGGTTCTGGAATTATGCAACGTTGCCCCCTGGTCATTGTACTTGGCACGGTTCTTGCAGTGTAGCAATCCAGCCGTGATGCCCAGACGATCCTCCCGCTGATCCCTCGTCTGGTCCTTGTCTGTTGCCGCTCAAAGGAAAAAGAGACACATGACGTACCGCACCCGCGCCGCTGGGCTTGGCCTGGCCGCCCTCATCCTCCTCGTCGCTGCCGCCGCCCGGCCCGCCCATGCCGGCGGCACCGTGCTTTCCCCGCCGTCCCTGGTCAGCGGCACGTTTGATTTTGAGAGTAACACGCCCGGCCAAGGCACCACCTTCACCGACACCAGCGGCGGCATCAGCGCGACCTTCAGTACAACTGCCGACACGGCGAGCAGGGGTGGCTTCACGGTGATAAGGCCGACAGGACAACAGCCTCCCGGCTTCAGCGGCAACCACCTCGAAAACAGCGCTGGCATGTACAACCTGCCGCTGTCAGTCGGCTTCGATCAAACGCTACTGTCCGGCTCGGTTGCTTACAACTCTTTCAGCGGGGCAGCGTTTACTGTGCAGGAGCTTCTCAACGGGGTAGTAGTCGGCACTGCGACAAGCAACAGTAGCAGCGGTACGCTCAGCTTCGGCGGCGTCGCCTTCAACTCGCTGAGTCTCACCGCCCCCGCCATCGAGATCGACAACCTCGCCGTCACCAATGCCCCCGCCGCCCCGGAGCCGTCCCAGCTCGCGGGCCTGAGCTTCACCGGCCTGGGCCTAGGCGCGCTGCTCCTGCGCGCCCGCCGCAAGGCCCAGGCGAGCTAGGTCCAGGGCTTGGTGAGGGCACGAGAGGCCCGGCGCTTTCCCTGCGCCGGGCCTCTCGTGCCGCCCCTTGTATTTGGCACGGCTTTTGCTGTATACTATACGAGCGGTCATGCCCGGACGATTGTTTTTACCGCTTCCTGCTGCTGCTCCCTGGCTGGCCCTTTCGGTCGCTGCTCTACAGAAAGACACACGTATGACGCACCGCTTGCGCGCCGCCGGGCTTGGCCTGGCCGCCTTCCTTCTGCTCGGCTCCGCCGCCCAGCCCGGCCATGCCGCCGGCACCACCGGCCCCGACGTCATCACCTCCGGCAACCTCTCGAACGGGCCGGGGCGGACCAGCGTCGGCTCGTTCCAGACCGTCAACGGCCACAACTCGACCTTCGCTCCCGCAAACACGTTCTCCGCCCCCGTGCCGCCCCCGACCCTCACCCTCAGCGGCCTGTTCGACTTCGAGAGCAACACATCCGGCCAGTACACCACCCTCACCGACACCAACGGCGGCATCAGCGCGAAGTTCAGCGCGGCCAATGATGAAGCCACCGTTGGTGCCTTCCGAGTTCAGAGTCCAGCCGATGCGGGTGGGGCACCCCCTCCCGGCCTCAGCGGCAATGTGCTGCGGGAGTCCCAGAGCCGTATCAACCAGCCGCTCTCGGTCGGCTTCGACCAGACGCTGCTTTCCGGCTCGGTTGCGTTCGCTTCCAGCACCAGCGAGGGGACGTTTACCGTGCAGGAGCTGTTGAACGGGCAGGTGGTCGGCACCGCGACCGCCAGCGGCGGCAGCGGCGTACTCAGCTTCGACGGCGCGGCCTTCGACGCGCTGACTCTGAGCGACACCGCCCCCAGCTTTGAGATCGACAACCTCGCCGTCAGCACCGCCCCCAGCGCCCCCAGCACCGCCCCCGCCACTGCCCCCTTGGGCCGAGGCAAGCCAAGGTAGCGCGGGGAGGCCCCCCGGAACAGAGGGCGGGGCCTCCCACTCCCTAGGCTCTTCAGCGCCCGTGCTGGACGCCGACGAGCTTCTGGACCCGCGCATACTTGGTGCGCTGCTCGGGCGTGAGCAGGGCGCTGATGCGTTTGGCGGCCTGCTTTTGCAGATCGTTGATCTTCGCGACTTTGGCCGTCTGGTCCAGCGATTTATCCCCGATGACCCCCTGAATCTCGATCCCCGCCGCGTGAGCGATGGCATCGATCTTCTTCTTCTGGTCGGGCGTCTGCGACTGGCGCAGGTCCGTGTCCAGCGCCTGCGCCTCCTCCTGGGCCTGACGCCGGGCCAGGACGCGCGCCCGCTGGGCGGGCGTCAGCGTCGCCAGCGACTGCTGATCGGTGGCCTGGAGCAGCGCGAGGTAGCGCTGCTTTTTCTGCGCCTCGGGCATCTTCGTATCCGCGCGCAGGGCGGCCACCTGACGCTGGAATTTGAGGTTGATCCCCCGCTGCCTGAGCACGACGGCGCGCTGGTCGGGGGACAGGATCGCCAGCATGTCCTTGTCCATGGACTGATAGAGCGTCTGGTAGCGGGCCAGCTTCTGCGGCTTGGTCATATTCGGGTCCGCCCGCAGTGCGGCGACGTCCGTCTGGAACCGGCCCTGCCGCGCCCGCGCCTGTGCCTGCTGGCCCGCGCTCAGGTCCGACTGCGCCCGGACGACGAGCGGGGCCGCGAGCAGCGTCAGCGCGAGCAGCAGGATGGCGCGCAGGCCGCGCGATGTGCGGAGTGTCAAAAACGTGTCCTTCCTTCGTGTAGTCTGGGGCCGCGTCGCCCGTGAGGTTGTCCTCATGCAGAAAGACGCGGGGGGGCGGGGTCTTGTTCCCGCCCCTCCCGCGTCTTTGTTGCTCGTCCCGCGCCGTGTTAAGCCGCTGCCGCGTTCTTGGCGTTCGCGATGGACTTGACCGCAAGCTGGGGGATCAGGCGCTGCAGGCGCTCGCCCGCCATCTGCTCCTCGCCGATGATGGTCTTGGCAAGCTGCGCGGTCTCGGAGTCCCCGATGGCGTTCGCAAAAGCTTCCATAGACAGGTACGCGCCGACCTCGAAGTGCTCCAGCGAGTAGGCCTTGATCGTGTCCTGGGTCTGCTTGTCCTCGTGGCTGTGGAAGGCGTTGATCAGGTGGCTGGCCTTGCCGATCACCTCGTTCACGATGCCCTTCGGCTCGGACTTGTCGCCGCCCAGGGCCAAGATGCGCGCCTGGACCCGGTCCACCTGCGACTGCGTCACGACGATGTGGTCGGCGACGACCTGCTTGAGGTCGGCGTCGGTCGCCGACGCTTCCAGGTCCTTGAGGGAGGCCATGCCGCCGACTTCGGCGGCATAGGCGTCGTTCAGGTAGCGGAGCATCTGCTCCTTGACGGTCTCTGCCATGTGTTTATCTCCGTTCGTCTGTGTGGGTGGATGTGGTTGCAAAAGTCTGACAACGCGCTTATACCCGCCGCCCGTGCCCGCCTAACCGTCGGACGGGCCGTGGCCGTGGCCGTAGACGCGGCCCTTCCAGGCGTTGCCGCGCCCCCAGACGCCCTGATAGGCCGACGTCAGCGCGATGCCGATGACCAACCCCCAGGCCAGCGGGTTGAGCAGGGCGTAGCCACCCGAGTCCCGCCCGAAGCGCAGCGTCAGGCCGAGCCGGACCAGGGCGGGCAGGGCGAAGGCCAGCAGCGGCAGCCAGGCCCAGGCCGCGCCGGACGCCCAGCCCGCCAGCAGCCACAGCGGGGGCAGGACGAGGACGTTCAGCAGGAAGAACACGACGCCGAGCAGCAGCGGCAGGTTCTTGGAGAACGCCGGGAACAGGTTCTTGGAGAAGCCGCGCCAGACGGCGGGCAGGCCGTCGTACATCCGCACGTGGTAGGTGCACGACCCGTCGCCGTACCACAGCGACCTGCCCGCCCGCTTGACGTGCTGGGCGAACTTGACATCCTCGGCCAGTTGCGCCCGGACCGCCCGGTGCCCGTCCACGGCAAAATACGTCTCGCGGCTCAGAAACAGAAACGCGCCGTTCGCCGCCGCGAACCAGGGGAACGGGGTGGGGCGGATCAGCCACGTGGGCAGGAACGCGAAGATGACGAAGTATTGCAGCGGGATCAGCAGGCTCTCCCAGAAGCCCTCGCACCGCAGGTCCGGCACCAGCGAAACCACGTCGGCCCGGTGTCCCCTCTGCGCCCCCAGGGCCAGCAGCAGGGCATCCGGACTGAACCCGCAGTCGGCGTCGGTCAGCAGCAGCATCTCGCCGCGGGCGGCCTGGGCGAGCTGCCAGCAGGCGAACGGCTTGCCGTACCATCCGGCGGGAAGCTCGGCCCCGATCAGGACGCGCAGCCGCCCGTCCTGGTCCCGCAGCCGGCACAGGATGGCGTAGGTGTCGTCCGACGAGTGATCGTCCAGCACCAGCACTTCATAGTTAGGGTAGTTAAGGGAGAGGAGGGACCGGACACAGCTTTCGATGTTCTCGGCCTCGTCCCGCGCCGGCACCAGCACGGAGATCAGGGGGAGGTCCGCCTCGCTCGTGTGCGCGACAAGGGCGCGCGGCTTGCGGAACAGCCAGAAGTTCAGCAGCGCCGTCCCCGCCAAGGCGAGCGCCAGGGCGGCCACCGCCGCCTGATACAGATACAGAAGCCCCATTGCGCGGTCAGTATACCCGCCACACGCCGGTTTCGGGGGAGCAAGAGGCCCCCCCCTTGAAGGCTGGAGCGAGCCGGGTATACTGCCCCATGCGCCTTGTTCTGGACCCCGCCGAAGAGGCCGCGCACGCCCGGTGGCTGGCGGAGACGCCCGGCGCTTACGAGTGGTGGTACTTCGACGCCCTCTCCGACGACGGCCGGTGGGCGCTGGCCTGCATCTGGTTTCTGGGCAACCCCTTTTCGCCGTACTACCGCCTGTCGGCGTCGGGGCGGCCCGCCGACCCGCTCGACCACAACGCGCTCTTCTTTGCCCTGTACGAGAACGGGCGGCTCCACGCCTACCATTTCTCCCGCTTCCCCCGCGCCCAAGTCCAGGCCGTGGAGACGCTGCCGGGCGAGATGGCGTTCGGGGGCAACCGGCTGACGTTCGGGCCGGGCAGGCTGTGGACGCTCTCGCTCTCCGACCGGAATGCCAACGGGCGGCGGATGGAGGCGGCGGTGACGTTCGAGGGCTGGCCGCTCATCGCCCCGAGCGGGGGGGGGGAGGCGCAGGAAGACGGCGGGCGGGACGTCGCCCACTCCTGGCTGCCCGCCGCCCCGGCCTGCCGGGTGCGGGTGCGGATCGGGCTGCGCGCCCCGCACAACGCGGGCGAAGAGGTCGTCGCGTTCCGGGGGGCCGGCTACCACGACCACAATTGGGGCCGGCTGCCGTTCGCTGCGGACATCCAGGACTGGTACTGGGCGCGGGCCGCCTTGGGCGACGAACGGGCCGTCGTCCTGTACCACGTCCGCCCCCGGCGCGGTGCCCAGGCGACCAGCCACCTGCTCGTCTTCGACCGGGGCCGGATCGTGCGGCACGACGCCGCCCCGCGGGTGTCACTGTCGCGGCCCCAGGTGAACGCCTTCGGGACGCTCTACGCGGGCCGGCTGACCGCCGAAAGCGGCGGCCTGATGGCGACGTTCGACCTGAACGGGAGGCTGGACAGCGCCCCGTTTTATGTCCGCACATTAGGCACGGCGACGGTCCGGGGCGAGGACGGGCGGACCGGGGTGGGGCGGGGGATCGGCGAATACCTGCGGCCCGGCGTCATGGCCTGGCCGCTGGTGGCGTCGGCGATGAAGGCGCGCATCGTGGAGCAGCCGTAGACCTCGTGAATATCCCCAACCCCGCTTCCCCAAATCCCGTCTACAAAATCATCGCCGTGCGAACCCTCCAGGCGAGCCTGCTGGGGATGGCCGCGCACTGGCTGGGCGGCTGGCCGCTGACCGGGCCGCACGCCCTGGGCCTGTTCCTGACCCCCGCCCTGTGCGCCTACTTCGTGTTCGTGTTCGTCGCGCCCTGGTCCTGGGGGCTGCCCATTCTGACCCGGCTGCGGGGGGAAGAGCGCACCGCCGCCGTCGCGCTGACCTTCGACGACGGGCCTTCCCCAGACGTCACGCCGCTGGTGCTGGACGCCCTGCGGGCCGGCGGCGTCCGCGCCACGTTCTTCGTGCTGGGCGAGGCCGTGGACCGACACCCCGATCTATTGCGCCGAGTCGTCACCGAGGGCCACGCCGTCGGCGTCCACGCCTACCGGCACCGCCCCTTCGTTCTGCTGCCCTTGGGGGAGGTCGCGCGGGAGATCGAGGAGGCGCAGGAAGCAGTGTGGCGCGTGTGCCCCGGCACCGTGCTTTCATCCTGGCTGCGTCCTCCCCACGGCTTCAAGTCGCCGGGCGTCCTGTGGGCGGTCCGGCGGTCCGGGTGCCGCTTGGCGGCGTGGGGGCTGGATGTGCGGGACTACCGCGAGGCCGACCCCGCGCGTCTGGCCGCGCGCGTGCTGGGGACAGTCCGCCCCGGCGCGATCATCCTGCTGCATGACGGGCCGGGCAGCTCGGTCACGGCGGATGCACTGCCCGGCCTGCTCAGGGGGCTGCGAGAGCGGGGGCTGGCCTGCGTCGCTCTGCCTGTTCCGTAACCGTCCCGCCGGTCCGAGGGTCGAGGGCGCGGGCGAAGGCGTCGACACACTCCGAATCCCACTGGACACCCGCGCCCTCTTGCAGCAGGGCCAGGGCGTGGGCAGGGGACAGCCCCTTGCGGTAGGGCCGGTCCGTGGTCATGGCGCTGAAAGCGTCCGCCACGGCCATGACCCGCGCCATCAGGGGGATCTCCCTCCCGCGCAGGCCGCAGGGATAGCCGCCGCCGTCCCAGCGCTCATGGTGGTGCCGGATCGCCGCCAGCGTGTCCTCGAAGCCCGGCACCGCCCCCACCATCACCGCGCCCATCATGGGGTGCTGCCGCACGGCCTGGAATTCGTCCTCGGTCAGCCGGTCCGGCTTGCGGAGGATGCGGTCGGGGACGCCGATCTTGCCCACGTCGTGCAGCAGGGCCGCCGTCTGGAGGGTGCGCCGCTCGGGGGCGTCCAGGCCCAGTACGCCCGCGATCTGGAGCACGTGGCGCATGACGTCCTCGGAATGGCGGCGCGTGTACCGATCCTTGTTGTCCACGGCCGTGACCAGCGCGTCCAGCATCGAGAAGCCCTGGAACGACTCGCGCAGCAGAGTCCGCAGGCTCTCGATCTCGCCGTCGTCGCTGCCGCCCGTCTTGGTCCGCAGCAGGCGCGCATCCGCGGCTTCCAGCACGCCCTGCTGGTCTTGGCCCTCCTCGGGGTAGACGGCCAAGCCCACCGACAGGCTGAGCGGGATCGCCGATTCGGCCCCCTCGGGCCGGTAGCCCAGTCCGGCCAGCGTCGTCTGAAGGCGGTCGGACAGCGACGCCGCCGTAGACAGGTCCGAACCGGGCATCAGCAGGGCGAACTCGTCGCCGCCGAAGCGCGCCAGGACGTCGTAGGGCCGGCAGCAGCCGCGCAGGGCACCCGCCACGCGACGCAGCACGTCGTCGCCCGCCGCGTGCCCGTAGGAGTCGTTGAAGAACTTGAAGTTGTCCAGGTCCAGCACGGCCACGGCCAGGAACGTGCCGTCGCGGTCCGCGCGGGCCAGCTCTTCGGCGTAGCGCTTGTGGAACGCCCGGTGGTTGAGCAGCCCGGTCAGGGGGTCGTGGTCGGCCCGCTCCAGGGCCTCGGCGAGCAGCCGCTCCCGCTCCGCCTCCAATGCCTTGCGCGTGGTGATGTCCTCGACCGTTCCCTCGTAGTGGAGGAGCTGCCCCGCGTCGTCGCGCCCGGCGCGCGCGTTCTCGGAGAGCCAGATGACGCTGCCGTCTTTGCAGTACACCTGGTACTCGAAGCCGACGACACTGTCCCCTTCTTGCATCAGCCGCCGGAACTCGTCCTGCCGAGCGGGGTCCACGTAGTTCTTCGTCTCGCGCGCAAGGTCCGTCATCAGCTCGTGGGCCGATTCGTAGCCCATCATCCGGGTCAGCGCGGGGTTTGTCGCGACCAGCCGGCCCTCCGCCGTCGCCCGGTAGATGCCCTCGACCGCGTGCTCGAAGATGCTCCGGTAGCCCGCCTCGGCCCGCCGTAGGGCCTCTTCCGCCTCGCGCCGCTCGGTGATGTCCTGCACGGTGCCTTCATAGTAAAGAATCTGGCCCCGGTCGTCCCGGACCGCGTGGGCGTGCTCGGATATCCAGATGACGGCCCCGTCCTTGCGGCGCACCTGCGCCTCGAACCTGGAGACCTCCCCCTCGTCCTGCATCAGCCGCACGAATTCGGCGCGCCGGGAAGAGTCCACGTACAAAGTCCGGCCGATGTCGCGCAGGCCGGCGACCAGCGCGCGGGGCGTTTCGTAGCCGTAGATGCGCGCCAGCGCGGCGTTGGCGCGGATGTACTGCCCCCCTGGGGTGGTCTGGAAGACGCCTTCCAGGGCGTTCTCGAAAATGCCGCGATAGCCCTGCTCGGCGTCCCCCAGGACTTCCTGCGCCTGTCGCTGCTCGGTGACATCGCGGAACTGCCCCTCGCTCACGACCTCCCCGTTGGGCCGCCGCTCGACGTGCGCGTCGCCCCGCACCCATCGCGCATCGCCATCCGGGGTGACGATGCGGCCCTCCCAGTGCCAGGGCTGTCCCGTCTCGATAGCCTCGGTCCCCGAGCGGGTGAAAGAGTCTTTGTCTTGGGGGTGGATGGCTTCGAAGATCAGCGCGGGCCGGGCCATGATCTGGGCTGCGGAGAGGCCGTAGATCGCCTGGCAGCCGTCGCTGACGTAGGGGAACGTCATCGTCCCGTCCGGGAAGATCACGCACTGGTACACCATGCCGGGCAGGTTGCGCGCGATGCGCCGGAAGTGCGCGGCGACCTCCTGCCGCGCCTCGTCCGCCTGCTGTTGTGCCGCGACCTCGTGGCAGAGGATAAGTCTGGCCGGGTGGCCGCCTAGCGTCACCAGGGGCGAGCGGCACAGCACGGCCAGACCCTCGGGCCACGGCAGGTGGTCGCAGGGCCGCGCCAGCAGCGCTTCCACCGCGACCCCGAAGCAATGCAGGAGGGCGTCGTTCACGGCCAAAAAACGGGCGGCATCGGCATCCAGCAGCGCCATCGGCTGTGGGCTGTGCTGAAAGATCGCGATGAATGACGGGTCGGTTGTTCGCATGACTTCCTGTTGGCAACCGCGGGTGCAAATGGTTCCTTTAGTGTCGGCGCGCGGCCCCGCAAACTTCAGGCCCCACGCCCCCGCGTCGGGTACAATTCACCCGGACCGACCGAAAGAGAACGCATGGGAAATACGCGACTGGAGACCGAGCCGTTCGAGAGCGAACGCCCGGAAGAGGAACATCGGGCCGCGCCGCCGGAGACGCTTGAAGACGACGTCCTACAGCCGGGCCGCAGGCCGGGCGCGTTCCGCGCGCTGCGCGTCCGCGACTTCCGCCTGTTCTGGGGCGGCCAGCTCGTCTCGCTGATCGGGACGTGGGCGCAGAGTCTGGCGCAGGGCTGGCTGATCGTGCTGCTCGTGGACCCCGCCGCCGCGGCCCTGCTGCATCGGGGCATCGCCGTCTCGGGGGCGCAGGGCCATCAGTCCGCCGCAGTCGAGGCCGCCGCGAACTTTTACTCGGGCTGGGTCAACTTTGCCCAGGGTCTGCCGATCTTCTGCTTGACCCTGCTGGCCGGCGTCGTCGCCGACCGGGTGGACAAGCGTAAACTGCTGCTGGTGACGCAGAGCGGGCTGATCCTCTGTGCGCTGGGCCTGGGCCTGCTGATCGCGAACGGCACGGTGCGGATCTGGCACGTGCTGTTCTTCGCCGCCCTGTCCGGCCTGTTCGCCGCCTTCGACATGCCGACGCGGCAGTCGTACATCGCCGAGATGGTGCCCAAAGAGGACCTGCCCAGCGCGGTCGCCCTGAACTCCAGCATCTTCAACGCCGCCCGCGCCCTGGGTCCCGCCGTGGCCGGCCTGCTGCTGCGAATCGGCGTCAGCCTGGCGGCGGCTTTCATCGGCAACGCCGTCCTGTCGCTGGCCGTGATCGGCAGCCTGCTGCTGATCCGCACCCCGCTGCGCGCCCCGACCAAGGGCGTGGACAACACCCTGCGCGGGGTCTGGGACAGTACCCGTGAGGGTTTTCAGTACGTCCGCGACACGCCGACGGTGCGTAATTTGGTCATCCTGGTCGGCTCGTTCGGCCTGTTCGCGTTCTCGTTCAACGTGCTGATCCCCGTCTTCGTCCGCTTCACGCTGCTGCGCGACGCGACCGACAAGACGCAGGTGGCCGCCTTCGGCTTCATGGAGACCGTCCGCGGGGTGGGGGCGCTGGGCGGGGCGCTGACCGTGGCGGTGCTCGGCAACCCGCGCCGGCAGCGCAACATGCTCTTGATCGGCAGCCTGCTGGCAACCGTCGTGCTGGTCGTGTTCGGCTTCTCCCGGACTCTTTGGCTGGCCTACGCGACGATGGCGATCGTCTCCTACGGCTTCGTGCTGTGCTTCGCAACCAGCAACACCCTGATGCAGCTCCACGTCCCGGACCGCCTGCGCGGGCGCGTGATGAGCATCTACACGCTCATGTTCATCGGCACCATCCCGTTCGGCTCGCTGTTCGCCGGCTGGCTCGCCAAGTTCATCGGCGCACCGACCACCATCGTCGTCTGCGCGGTCATCTCGCTGCTGACGACGCTGCTGGTCGCCTTCCGCCCCGGCGGCCTGCGCGACATGGATGTCACCCCTGCCGCCAAACCCGTGGCGGCGTGAGCGGGGCTTGCCAGTGTGGCTCCGGCTCGGGTATACTCATAGCAGCTCCTGCACTCGTAGCTCAGTGGATAGAGCAATCGCCTTCGGAGCGATCGGTCGGGCGTTCGAATCGCTCCGGGTGCACTGCTGTTTCGTTGAAGAGTTTTGTAACCAAAGTCCTGCGACCTGTGCGCCATCCGCGGCGCGGGTCGCTTTTGTTTGCGCTGCCCCGGCGTCACTTATAAACCTATGGCCGTCCTTTTAAGCTGTCAAGCACTCACCAAATCCTACGGCGCGCGTCCGCTGTTCCGCGACATCTCGCTGGGCATCGGCGACGGCGAGCGTCTGGGCCTGATCGGGCCGAACGGCGCGGGCAAGTCCACGTTGCTGCGAATCCTCGCGGGTGAGGAAAAACAGGACAGCGGGACGCTCTCGCCCCGGCGCGGCCTCCGCACGGCCTACATCGCGCAGGAGGACGTGTTCCCGCCCGGTGCGACCGTCGAGAGCGTTCTCGTCGCCGCGCTGGCCGGCGAGGCTTTAGATGCTACCGAGCGCGAGGTACGCATCGAAATCGCCCTGGCCCGGACGGACTTCGCGGACCGGGCGCAGGCCGTGGACGCGCTCTCGGGCGGCTGGCGCAAGCGGCTGTCCCTGGCGCGCGCCTTGGTGCGCGAGGCCGAGCTGCTGCTGATCGACGAGCCGACCAACCACCTCGATCTGGAAGGCGTGCTGTGGCTGGAAGGGCTGCTGCAAGAGGCGTCGTTCGCGTTCGTGCTGATCAGCCACGACCGCGTCTTCCTGGAGAACGTCGCCAAGCGCGTCGTCGAGCTGCACCCGCAGTACGCCGAGGGGTTTCTGAGCGTCAGCGGCACGTACAGCGACTTTTTGGTCCAGCGGGAGGATTACCTGTCGGCCCAGGCGTCGCGGCAGGACGCGCTCGAAACGCAGGTCAAGCGCGAGATCGAGTGGCTCCAGCGCGGCGCACAGGCGCGGTCCACCAAAGCGCAGGGGCGCATCCAGTCGGCGGGGCAGAAGATCGACGACCTGGCCGAGCTGAAGTTCCGCAACGGCCAGACCAAAAAAGCCGGCGTGGACTTCACGGCCTCGGGCCGGCAGACGCGCGATCTGGTCGTCGGGAAGGGTCTGGAGAAGAGCCTGGCGGGGCGGACGCTTTTCAGCGGTCTGGACGTGACCTTGGCCCCGCGCGTCCGGCTCGGCCTGCTCGGGCCGAACGGCAGCGGCAAGACGACCCTGATCCGCCTGCTGACGGGCGAGACCCAGCCCGACAAGGGCACGATCAAGCGGGCCGACGGCCTGCGCGTGGTCCTATTCGACCAGAACCGGCAGCAGCTCGACAAGAAGCAGACGCTGCGCGAGGCCCTCAGCCCCAACGGCGAGACCGTCATCTACCGCGACAACCCGGTCCACGTGTCGGGCTGGGCCAAGCGGTTTTTGTTCAAGTCGGACCAGCTTTCGGTCCCCATCCGGCACCTGTCCGGCGGCGAGCAGGCCCGCATTTTGATCGCGAACCTGATGCTCCAGCCCGCCGATGTCTTGATCTTAGACGAGCCGACGAACGACCTGGACATCCCGACCTTGGAAGTGTTGGAAGAAAGCCTGCTGTCGTTCCCCGGCGCGCTGGTTTTAGTGACCCACGACCGCTACTTGTTGGAGCGGGTTTCGACGGATTTATTAGCCCTGGACGGGCGGGGCGGGGCACGGCACTTCGCCAGCCTGGACCAGTGGGAGGCCGCCCAGTCCCCGCCGCCCACTCTAGCCCCTGCCAAACCTGTAGCAACGGCGAAGGCCGCGCCCAAGCCGGCCGCAGGCCGCTTGAGCACCTCGGAGCGGCGCGAGCTGGCGCAGATCGAGGAAAAGATCGAAGCCGCCGAGCAGGAGCTGGGTGACTTGCAGCGGCGGATGGAAGACCCCGCTGTTGCTTCGGATGCCGTCAAGCTGCAAGAAGTCTGGAGCGCCCTGCCCGCCGCCCAGGAGCGCTCGGTCGCGTTGTACGTCCGCTGGGAGGAGCTGGAAGCCCGGCGCGACGGCTAACGCGAAGGCCAGGTCATCAAGCCAGGGCGTAGCGGGCCAGCAGGGCGTCGATCAGCAGGACGGTCCACCTGTCGTGGTCTTCCGAGTCGTTGAACTCGAAGCGCAGGCCCGCCGCGCCGTCCCCGTCACGCCACATCAAATCGCCCAGGGCCAGCACGGCGGGTCCGGTCTGCCCGCGCAGGCGGACGGGGACCGGCCCGTTCAGCCAGGGCGGCAGGGTCGCCATGCGGACGCCGCCGATGCCCAGGTCGCTGCAATCCACTCCCTGCCAGGCGTCGCCGTCGTGCAGCTCCACGCGGATGCCCTCGGGCGCGGGCCAGCGGCGGCCCTCGCGCCGCCCGCCGCCCGCGTAGGCGTCCGGGGCCGCCCCCGCCGGCTCGGCGATCCGCAGCCGCTCCAGCAGCGCCATCGCCTCGTCCTGACGCCGGAAAACGTCCTCGATGTCCACGTCCCCGGTGTCCACGTCCCCGCCCATCTCACGCAAGTTTTCCATAGTGATCATGTCCATGTCTCCCCGTCCTGCCGGCAAGTTTACGGGGATTATCGGCAGCCTCAACGCGGAAGGTTAGGCCCCGGCCATCGGCACGTCGGCAAGCACACCGATCAGGCGGTCTACTTCTTCCGCAGTGTTGTAGTGCGCCAGGCCGACCCGCACCGCGCCGCCCGCTTCGTCGAGGGACAGCCGGCGCATCAGCCGCTGGGCGTAGTAGTCGCCGCTCCAGCAGGCGATGCCCTGCGACGCCAGGTGTTCTGCCGTGGCGCGCGGGGACAGGCGCGGCCAGGTGAACGCGACGGTCGGCACCCGCTCGCCCAGCCGGGCCGTGTCGGTCAGCCCGTAGACCCGGACATCGTCCAGCGCGCGCAGGCCGTCCAGGAGCCGCCGCGACAAGGTCTGCTCGTAGGCCTGAACCGTCTGCATGGCCGACGCGAGTGCCTGGCGGCGGCTGACGCCCTCGCCCGCGCCGATGGCGGCCAGGTGATCGACCGCCGCCGTCACGCCGGCCAGGCCCTCGTGGTTCAGCGTGCCCTGCTCCCAGCGGTAGGGAAGAGTGTCTTTGGAGGGCTTGACCTTGTGCGGCGTCAGCCGCGTCAGGTGCTCGGCCTTGCCGTACAGTATGCCTAAGTGCGGGCCGAAAAACTTGTAAGCCGAGCAGGCCAAAAAGTCGCAGTCCAGGGCCTGCACGTCGAGCGGGGCGTGCGGCGCGTACTGCACGGCGTCCACGAAGACCAGCGCCCCCGCCCGATGGGCGGCGTCTACGACGCGCTTGACGTCCGGGATCGTGCCGACGGCGTTGGAGGCATGGGAAACGGCGACCAGCCGCGTCCGGGGCGAGAGCAGCGCCTCCAGGCCGTCTAGGTCCAGCGTCCCGTCCGAGGGGCGAATGTCCGCGACGCGCACAACCGCGCCTGCCGCCTCCAAGTCGGTCCAGGGGGTGACGTTGGCGTCGTGGTCCAGGTTCGTGACGATGACCTCGTCGCCCGGCTTGACCGTCTCCATCAGCGACCGGGCCAGATGAAACGTCAGCGCGGTCATGCTCGGCCCGAACACGATGGATTCGGGGCCGGGCGTGCCGAGCAGGTCGGTCATCGCCGCCCGCGCCCCGGCCACGACCGCGTCCGTGCGCCGGCTGGTCGCGAACGCCCCGCCGACGTTGGCGTTGCTCGTTTGGTAGTAGCCCGCGACGGCATCGATGACGGCCTGCGGCACCTGGGTCCCGCCGGGGTTGTCGAAGAACACGGCCTGCCGCCCGCCCCACATCTGGGACAGCGCGGGGAACTGCGCGCGCAGCGGCACGGGGTCGAAGCCCATTTCATTCGTCTCGCTCATGGTGCCAGAGTTCGCCAAGGGCGGCGCGACTTCCTGCCCCACAAAAATCTCGCGATCCCGGCCCCGACGGGTTGTTTTTTGTGGCTCGCCGGAGTATAATAACCCTCGGTCGAGCGCGAAGCCCAAATGACTACGCCTCCATAGCTCAGCTGGTTAGAGCACCCGCCTCTTAAGTGGGTTGTCGTAGGTTCGATCCCTACTGGGGGCACTCAAAAAAGCCCCGCGCCTCTCATACGAGAGGCGCGGGGCTTTCCCGTCGGTAGTGACTTCAGTTACCCGGTCCACGCCCCGCCCTAAAAGGCATGACCGCGCAGGCTCACCGTCCCCGACCCGTCGGTGTTTTCCTCCAGCGAGACCTCCACGTCCAGGAATTGCGGCACGACCCACAGCACCGTCCGCAGGTGTTCGGTCACTTCGGACGTCGTCCACCGGCTGTGGCCTGATGTCAGCGCCATCGGCAGGACGAGCTGGTCCGCCAGGTGATCCTCGCAGGCGGCCCCCGTTTGGTGCCAGCGGTCGAACGCCGCCACGGCCTCCCCCGCCACGGCCTCGATGGGCTTGCCCCGTGCGCCTAGGGCGGAAAAACCGGCCCGGCAAGTCCCGCTTTCTGCCGTCAGGAACACGGCGGCTCCGGAGCCGAGGGAAGACGTCTCACGGTGCGTCACCCGGATGTCGGCCTTGACCTTCACCAACCCTTCCCGCAGCGCTGCCATCCCCCGCGCCGCCACGTCCGGCGGCAGGGCCGCCGTCAGCACGGTGGCGGTGATGGAATGGAGGGGGCCGCGCTCGGTCAGTGTCACCGGCGTCCACCCAGGTGACGGGCGGATGTCCAGCTCAAGCCGCCCGCCGCCACGCGGTAGGAAGCCCGCGATGGGGACTGTGATGTCCATTCGGAGGCCGTGATCCGACAGCATCACGGCGTAGACATCACTGAGATAGTCTGAGGGCGGCGCGTAGGGAACGTGCGTCCCGCCGATGACGGTGACGCGCGACGATGCGCCCGCCCGCGCCAGGGGCAGCAGGACGGTCTGGGCGACCAGCGTGGCCGCGCCCGCCGTCCCGATCTCGAAGTGATAGACGCCCGGCGCGGCGGGCGACTGGGGCGCGAAGAGCAGGCGCGTCGAGCCGGGTTCGGCCCCCTCCGTCTGGGCCGCGCTGATTGCCGCCGCCGCCCGCACGGCGGCCAGGTGCTGCGGCTGGAGGCCGGACCTGCTGCGCCCCGCCCGGATGCGGTTGATCTCGACGGGCCTACCCGTGAGAACCGAGAGCGACAGGCTGGTCCGCAGGGTCTGCCCGCCACCCTCGCCGTGGGAGCCGTCGATCACGACTATCTGCGTGTCAGTCATGCATGGCCTTCCGTCAGCATCGCGCGCAGCGCGGCGACGCACCAGGCGATTTGCGCTGCGGTGATCGTCAGCGGCGGGACGAACTCCAGCACCCGCCCGTCGCCGGCGGGCAGCAAGATCAGGCCGCGCCGCAGGGCTTCGGGGACGAAGGCGAGTGCGCGGGCGGGCGAGTCCATCTCCAGGCCCAGCATCAGGCCGCGCCCGCGCACGTCAGTGATCTGATCAGGGAAATCGGCTTGCAGTGCTCGCAACTGATCTGCCAGAACCACGCCCATTTGCGTGGCCCGTGCGGGCAAGGCTTCCTCCCCCAAGACAGCCAGCGCGGCCAGTGCGGCGGCGCAGGCGAGGGGGTTGCCTAAGAACGTGCTGGTGTGCAGGGCCTCGCCCCGCGACTCGCCCCAGACGGCCATCAGGCCCGCCGAGGCGACGCAGGCCGAGAGCGGCAGGCCGCCGGCCATCGCCTTGCCGACGCACAATATGTCCGGCGTGACGCCTTCCGCCTGGCAGGCAAACCAGTCCCCGGTACGGCCCCAGCCGGTGAATATCTCGTCCAAGATCAGCAGCGTGCCCGTCTCGGTGCAGAGGGCGCGCAGGCCGCGCAGCCAGCCGGGGGGCGGGACGACGATGCCGCCGCGCCCCTGGATCGGCTCGGCCAGGACCGCGCCGGGGTGGTGGGTCTGGAGGTGTTCGCGGATCGTGTTGAGCGCGCAGCCGTAGGGCAGGTGGCGGGCGAAGCCGCCCCGCTGGGCGGCGAACGGGGCGCGGAAGTCGTCGCGCGCGGTCACTTCCAATGCGCCGTAGGTCAGCCCGTGGTAGCCGCCCTCGAACGCCAACACGCCCGCCCGACCCGTCGCCAGCAGGACGGTCTTCAGGGCGGCCTCGATGGCGTCGCCGCCGTTCTGGCCCAGAATCACCTGCGCTTGGGGGAGGGGGACGAGGGACGCGATGCGCTCGCAGAGCCGGACTTTGACCTCCGAAGGGTGGACGTCGCCCATGCCGTGCAGCAGCTTCGCGGCCTGTGATTGGACGGCGGCGACGACGCGGGGGTGGCTGTGTCCGACCGAGGCGACGCCGAAGGCCGCGGTCATGTCCAGAAAGCGGTTTCCGTCCACGTCCCAAACGGAGCACCCCGCCGCTCGTTCCCAGAACACGGGAAAGTCCGGCGCGATATAGGTGACGTTGGGACTTTCGACCCGTCGCAGGTCTTGGGCCAGGGCGCGCGAGCGCGGGCCGGGGATGGCCGTGACGACGTGGGGCAGGTCGTCCCCGTTCGCGCCGACGTCGCTCATGCCGTCACGGCTCATGCCGACTTGTCGGTCTCGACCTGGAGCTTGATCGAGCGCAGGATGTTTGCGACCTTCTCGCACTCCTCGTCCGACCCGGAGTAGACGACGGAGCGGCCCTGGGTGTGGACTTCCATGGCGAACGCCTCGGCCTTCTCCTGGTTGCACCCGGTCGCTTTCTGGAGCTGCTGCTCGACCTGCTCGAACGTGTGGCAGTCGCAGTTGTACAAAATCACCATATACGGCCCGTCGGAGCCGGGCGGCGTCCGCTGCGTCCGCTCATCGGGCGAATCCAGGGTGCGCTCGTCGGGCAGCACGGCGGGCATCAGATCAATCCCTTTTGGCATGGCGTTGTCCTGTCTTCCGTGTGATGTTTCTGCTGGATTATACCCCGGTGGGGGCGGAATCAGTGATGGGAGAATGGCCCCGCCAGACGCCATCCGGGCCGAGAATCTCGCAGGGCCGGAAGCGGGCCTTGTACGCCATGCTCGGGCATCCGGCGACGTAGAAGCCGAAGTAGGCCCACGTCTTTCCCAGCCGCCGCGCTAATTCAATGGTGTGCAGCATGACCAATGTTCCCAGGCCGCGCTCGCGGCAGTCCGGGTCGTGGAAGTGGTACACGCCCGACACGACGTTGGGCGTGACGTCGGCCAGGGCGACGGCCCGCAGCACGTCGCCCTCCCAGACGCTGATCTCGACGGCGGGCAGGGGGTTCTGGAGGAACTGGGACTTGTAGCCGCGCGCCGTCCGCTCCCCGCCCGGCCAGTCTTTCAACTCGGTCTGCGCCGCCTGGTAGCGCCGGTACAGGTTCAGCCGAGCATCACTGAACGACGGACTTTCGTAGCGGACGGACAGGTCGGCGTTCCGTGCCCACGCCCGCCTCTGGCCGCGGTCGGGCACGAAGCTTTGGATGGGAATGCGGATCGGGCGGCACTCGTCACAGGCCGAGCAGACGGGGCGGAACAGCATCGAGCCGAACTTGCGCCAGCCCCGGTCCATCAGGGCCTCATACTCAGCGGGCGCGAGTTGGGCCACCCGGACGTACTCCTGCGTCGCCTACCGGTCCGGCAGGTATTGACACGTCTCGGGGTCGGAGATGAGATGTTGAAGGGCGTGTATCGCTGCGGCCTGTCTGTCAGCCCAACTCGGCCAGCCGCGCTTTGTAGTCGCGCAGCATGTCCTGGTAGCCCGCCGAGAGCATGTCGTTCGCCCACATGATCAGCGCGTTCTCGTGGTTATCGCTGTAGTAGTTTTTACGCACGGCCACGTCCTCGAAGCCGTACTTAAGGTACAAGTTATGGGCGACGGTGTTGCGCTCGCGGACCTCCAGCGTCGCCCGCTCCGCGCCCCGCGTCATGCCCTCCTCGATCAGACTCAGCAGCAGCCGCTCGCCGATCCGGCGGCCCCGCTGCACGGGGTCCACGGCGATGGTCGTGATGTGCAGTTCGTCCATGATCACCCACATCCCGGCGTAGCCCGTGATCGTGCCGTCCGGGTCGGTGGCGACGACGTAGTAGGCGGACGGGTTGCCGACCTCGGTGGCATAGGCGCTGGAATTCCACGGGAGCGTATAGCAGCGGCGTTCGAGCCGCGAGACGTGCTCGATGTCTTCCAGGCGCATCGGGCGCAGGGCGACGGCGGGCGGTGACGGCGACGCGGGCGGGGCGGGCGATTCGTCGGCCAGCTCGTTGGCTGGCTCGGTGGCTGGCTCGGTGGCTGGCTCGCTGAATAGTTCGGTCATGAACGGTACTTCTGCATCACCCTCACAGGCCGGGTTCCTGCCAGTAGTCGGGCAGCGGGGGCGGCACAACGCCGACGGTCTTTGGGCCCTCCACCCAGTGCACGCCGCCCTCGAAATATTCGCGCTTCCAGATCGGGACGGTCTCCTTGAGCGTGTCCATCAGCCAGCGGCAGGCCTCAAACGCTTCGGCCCGGTGCGGCGCGGCGACGGCGGCGGCGACGCTGCACTCGCCGATCTCCAGCCGTCCCAGCCGGTGCTGCACGGCGGCACGGACGCCCCAGCGCCGGTCGGCCTCCCCAACCAGGGCGGCGAGCTGCCTGGTCGCCAGCGGCTCGTAGCTCTCGTATTCCAGGTAAAGGACGCGGTTGCCGCGGGCGTTGTCCCGCACGTTGCCCGCGAACAACACGACCGCGCCGTGCTCCGGTCCCTCGACCGCGCGGGCGAGGGCGGCCAGGTCGAGCACGTCCCGCGTCAGCAGGGGCAAAGCTTCAGACATCCCGACCCCCGCTCATGGGCGGCATCCAGGCCAGCTCATCTCCGTCGTTTAGCGGCGTGTCCGGTCCGGCGAACTCGGCGTTGACGGCGACCCGGACCGAATCCAACTGGCCCTGGAAGGCCGGCCTCTCGTGTTCCAGAGCCGCCGCCGCCGCCCGCACCGTTGCCCCTTCCGGCAGCGACAGCCGCGACTCGCGCATCCCGGCGACGTCCTGCAAGTGGGCGAAAAACAGCAGCCGCACCGTGATCATAAGCTGATAATACCCGAACGGGCGCTCCCAGAAGACGTGCTCATAAGATATAGCGGCTCAGATCCTCGTCCTTGACGATGTCGTCCAGCTTTTCGCGGACGTAGGCACCGTCGATGCGCTTGAACTTGTCCTCCAAGTCCGGGGCGTCGAACGAGAGGTCGTCGAGCAGGCGCTCCAAGAGCGTGTGCAGGCGGCGCGCGCCGATGTTCTCCATCTGGGCGTTGACGTCGGCAGCGAGCCGGGCGATCTCCGAGACGGCATCGCCAGTGAACTCGACCGTCAGGCCCTCGGTCGCGAGGAGGGCGATGTACTGCTTTACGAGGGCGTTGCGCGGCTCGGTCAGGATGCGCTCGAAGTCCTGGCGCGTCAGGTTTTCCAGCTCGACGCGGATGGGCAGGCGGCCCTGAAGCTCGGGGATTAAGTCGGAGGGCTTGGACAGGTGGAACGCACCCGCAGCGATGAACAGCACGAAGTCGGTCTTGACCGGCCCGTACTTGGTCTGGACCGTGCTGCCCTCGATGATCGGCAGGATGTCGCGCTGGACGCCCTCGCGCGAGACGTCCGGCCCGCTGCCGCCGCCCCCGCCGCGCCCGGCGATCTTGTCCATCTCGTCCACGAAGATGATCCCGCTCTGCTCGGCCCGCAGGACGGCCTCGCGGGTCAGCGCGTCCTGGTCGATCAGCGCGCGGGCCTCCTCGCCCGTGTAGTGCTCGCGGGCCTCGGCGATGGTCATGGTCCGCTTCTTGCGCTTCTTGGGCATCATCGAGCCGAACAGCCCCTGCATATCCATGCCGCCCTCTTCCATGCCCTGCGGCGAGAGCACCTGCATGAACGGGGCCGGGCCGGTCTCCTCGACCTCGACCTCGACCGCGTCCGCGTCCTTGACGCCCGATACGATCTGCGCCCGCAGGCGGTCACGGACACGCGCCTCCTGCTCGCCGCGCCGCCGTGCACTCTCATCGACGGCCTCGTCCGGCTCCGGCTCGGGGGCCTCGGCCACGGGAGGCTGACCGCCGGACGTGAAGAGCTGTTGCAGGGCTTCGAAGGGGTTCTCGCCGCTGCCGGGCTTGGGCATACGCGGCCGACCCGGCTTCGCCTCGCGGCGCGGCTGCAAGATGTCCACGATGCGGTCTATGGCCCGCTCCGCCGCCTGCGCGCGCACCTCGTCCAGCTTCTCGTGCTCGACGATCCGCAGGGCCGCCTGCACCAGGTCGCGCACCATCGAGTCCACGTCGCGCCCGACGTAGCCGACCTCGGTGAACTTGGTCGCCTCGACTTTAACGAACGGGGCGCGGGCCAGGGTCGCAAGACGCCGCGCAATCTCGGTCTTGCCCACGCCGGTCGGCCCGATCATCAGGATGTTCTTGGGGATGACCTCGTCGCGCAGGTCGTCGGCGAGCCGGCGTCGCCGGTAGCGGTTTCGGAGGGCGATGGCGACGGCGCGCTTGGCCGCCTGCTGCCCGACGATGTACTTGTCCAGCTCCGCGACGATCTCGCGCGGCGTCATGTCTTCCATTGGCACGTCCATGGCGGCATTATACCCATCACCCCCCAGCCGCCCTATCACCGGGAGGCGTCCAGTTTTTTGCTCAACGGGTCGGCGTTGTAGGTGCCCAAGATTAACCCCAGGGCGCTCGCGCGCTGCTCGGCGCTCAGCCCCCCTGCCGGGACCGTGGCGAGGTTTTGCAGGTTGCCACCGCGCGGGATGAGCGCCGCCAGGGCTTCCCGGACGCCGGCCGGGGAGTCAAGCGGGGCACGCGCCAGCAGCAGGCGCGCACCATTGACGGTTCGGCCGCTGTTCCCATAGGCGGCGGTGTCCACGTAAAGATCGTAAGCGTAGCGCCCGGTGTCCGCCGTCCAAAGCGCGATGCCGCCGCCTGAAAGCTTGAGCCACGCCGACAGCAGCGGCTTCCGCGCCTCGGTCGTAGCCCGGACGGCCCGGACCTCATCGAGGCGTGCTAGGAGCAGCGCGGTGTCCGGTTCGGTCTTCGCCAGCGCGGCCTCCTCGCGCGAAAAGGCCGGCGGGGCCGTCAGCCCCGCCGCCGTCCCTGCCGCCCAGTCCCGCAGCGTCGTCGGTGCCCCCATGCCGGCCAGCAGCAGGGCAAGCGCATGGTATGCGGCCTGCTGGCGCTGCCGCGAATCGGGCACGTCCCGGCTCAGGCGCGAGACGTCCACGCCCGCCAGCTTGTCGTCGTCCACGTCCTTCAACTTCTTGACCGCGTCCAGCAGAGCCGCCGGGCTGTCTTCCCCGGCCCGCAGGGCGTAGCCCAGGGCGAACGCCCGCCGCTGACCGGGGGGTGCGACGTCTGCCGCCTGGCCTGTTTGCGTCCCCTGGGTTGCTGGAGGTGCCGGGCCGGCATGGGTGGGCATCGGGCAGACGCCCAGGACAAGCAGCGCGGCGAGCGTCGTGGCTTTCATAACTCATCCACCGTGATGTTGGCGTTGGTGTAGATGCAGATCTGGGAGGCGACCTGCATGGCCTTTTCCACGATCTCGCGGGCGCTGAGATCGGTGTTCTCCACCAGGGCCTTGGCCGCCGCCTGCGCGTAAGGGCCGCCGCTGCCGATGGCCGCGATGCCGTCGTCGGTGTCGAGCACGTTGCCGTCGCCCGAGACCACCAGCAGGTAGTCGGGGTCGGCGACAATCATCAGCGCCTCGAAGCGGCGCAAAACGCGGTCCGAGCGCCATTCTTTGGCGAAGTCGATCACGGCCCGCTGCAAGTTGCCGTTGGACGCCTCCAATTTAGCCTCGAAGCGGTCCGCCAGTGCCATCGCGTCGGCGGCGCTGCCCGCGAAGCCGGCCAGGACCTTGCCCTGGTACAGCCGCCTGATCTTCTTGGCCGTGTTCTTCATGACGGTCTTGTCCAGCGTCACCTGTCCGTCGCCCGCGATGGCGACCTTGCCGTTCTTTCGGACGCCGACGATGGTCGTGGCGTGCATGGTGATGTTCATGGTGTCTCCCTCATGGGTCTCTTGTCGGCCTCTTAAATCAACGCGCGATCTTCCCGGAGCAGCTCCAGGCTGTTGCTGAAGGTGCTGCCGGCGAGCCGGGCGCGAATCTGCTCCAGCTCCAACAGGCCCTCGGCTCGGGTGTCCTGAATGGCTTGTTCACCCGCGCGGTCCATCGGCTCATCAATATCCTCGTTGTTGAGAGTGCGTCCGGGCACTCCCGGCATGAGTTCTTCTCCTGGGCGTCGTCTGCGTTATGATAGCATATCACCGGGGTGAAACCCAATCATAAAATACTCGGCTCGTGATTGACAGTGCCCGTACGGGTGGGTATAATCCCCTCAATTAGATTGCGATATTTTTCACAATGTCCCAGGGAACCCTACAGCCGCCGAGCGGAGTGATTGTCCTAGACGAGCCGGTGACGGACGAGCAGAAGGCGGAATACGTCCGGCGGATGTTCGATGACATCGCGCCGCGCTACGACCTGCTGAATTCGCTGCTGTCGGCGGGCGTTCATTTGGGGTGGCGGCCTTTTGCGACCCGGTGTGCCTGCCTCCAACCCGGCGACAGCGTCCTCGATGTCTGCGCGGGCACCGGCGAATGGGCGGCCCCGCTGCGCCGGGCGGTCGGGCCGGAGGGCTTCGTCGCCGCCGCCGACTTCTCGCTGCCGATGCTGCGGCACGGGGCGGGCCGGTTCGCCGGCAACGATGCAAGCGAAGTGCAGGGGGATGCGACGCGGCTGCCTTTCGCGTCCGAGAGCTTCGATGCCGTGACGGTCGCCTTCGGCATCCGCAACGTGGCCGACCGGGATGCCGGTTTCCGCGAAATGGTACGGGTGACGCGCCCCGGCGGGCGCGTGGTTTGTTTGGAGTTCTCGCAGCCGCCGCCCGGCCCGTTCCGCACCGCCTACCAGTGGCACGCGCGCCACGTCATGCCCCGCCTGGGCGGGGCGGTCAGCGGCAGGCCCGATGCCTACGCCTACCTGCCCGCGTCGGTGGAGCGGTTCGACGACCGGGAGCGGCTTGCCGAGCGGATGCGCGGGGCTGGCCTCCAAGACGTGCGGTGGGTGGACCTGACTTGGGGACTCGTGTGCGTCCATGTCGGCAGCAAGCCGTCGGTCAGCTCGTAGAGCGGAGAGGGGAAGAAGAAAATGGCAGCCCGCGCGACCGTTCCCGCCGAAAATGCTTTTGCCGAAGAGGGCGTCGTCGAAGAAGTCGTCGCCCGTCCGGTTTCGTTCTTGGACTGTGTCCACGATGACCTGGCCGCCGTCGAGCTGCTGCTCGGCGACGAGATCCGCTCCGACGTCCGCGCCGCCTACGCCATCTCGGGCCACACGCTCACGGCGGGCGGGAAGCGCCTGCGCCCCGCCCTTGTCACCCTGGCCGCCCGCGCCGCCGGGCGTGGGTTCCCGACCCGGACCGTCCACGCCTCCGCCGCCGCCGCCGAGCTGATCCACATGGCTTCGCTGATCCACGATGACGTCGTGGACGGGTCTGCCGAGCGCCGGGGGCGGCCCACGGCCAACGCCACGTTCGGCAACCAGATCAGCGTCCTGGTGGGAGACTACCTGCTCGCCAAGAGCATCTTTCTCGCCGCCCGTGAGGGCAGCATGGACGTCATCCGCGTCATCTCCCAGGTCACCGTCGGCCTGAGCGAGGGCGAGGTCTTGCAGCTCACGGCCAAAGGCGACGTGGACACGTCGGAAGAGACTTACCTGACGATCATCGAGAAGAAGACGGCGGGCTTCATCGCCGGCTGCTGCGAGGTCGGCGGGCTGCTGGCCGGCGCGACCCCGCCCGAGCTTGCCGCCCTCGTCACCTATGGCCGGACGTGCGGCCTGGCCTTCCAGATCGCCGACGACCTGCTGGACTATGTCGGCGACCCGCACAAGACCGGCAAGCCGCAGTGCGGCGACCTGCGCGAGGGCAAGATGACCCTGCCGCTGATCCTCACCCTGCGCGACGTCTCCCCCGAGGAGCGGGCCAGCCTCATGGCGGTCCTGCAAGAGCCGGAGGCGCTGACCGAGGCCGAGATCGCAACCGTTCTGGGTGCCATCTCGCGCCACGACGGCTACGCGCGCACCCAGGAGGCCGCGCGCCGCTACGTCTCCCAGGCTCAGGACGCACTCCAAGCCCTGCCGCCGACCCCCTACCGCGCTTCCCTCCACGCCCTCGCCGACTACGCCCTGACGCGCGAGCGGTAGGGCGAAGAAGTCCCTTGAAGGACTCTTGCCCCCGCGCGGCGTATTCTCTCCCGCTACCCCCGGTGAAGGAGAACGCGCCGTGCCTACCTGGACTCTGGACAACCCCGTCGTGACGAAGGAGCTGCGCGGGCGGATGCGCGGCGGGCGCACCTACTGGTTGCTCTTCGGCTACCTGCTGCTCCTCTCGCTGATCCTTTTCTTTTCCTATCTGGGCTGGTGGAACTCGCACTCGAATGCGATGGAGGCGGGCGGGGCGTCGGCGGGGTTCACCGTGGGCCGGACGTTCTTCAAGATTCTGTTCTATTCGCAGGCGGTGATGATCGCCCTGATCACGCCCGCGCTGACGGCGGGCGCGATTTCAATCGAGCGCGAGCAGAAGACCTTTGAGATGCTGCGCGGGACGATCCTGCGCCCGCGCGCCATCGTCTGGGGGAAGCTCGCCTCGTCGGTCTCGTTCGTAACGCTGCTCCTCACGTCGTCGCTGCCCCTGCTGTCGCTCTGCTTCCTGCTCGGCGGCGTGTCGCCGGGCGAGGTCTTCTTCGCCTACGTCCTGCTGGTCGGCGACGCCTTCTTGTTCGGTGCCATCGGCCTGTGCTGGTCGGCCTATGCCGCTAATACGGCCACGGCGACCGTGCTGTCTTATGCCACGCTGATCTTGTTTTTCGTCGTCACCGGCCCGTTCGCCGCGCCAGTCGTGTTCTCCAACGGGACCGCACCCTCGTTCGGCCTGGGCGCCCTGAACCCGGTCGGGGCCGTCACCGGGGCGGTTCTGCCCGAACACTACTTCGGCTGGACGCTGCCCGGATGGGTGCCGGCCCTGCTGCTCAACGGGACGCTGACCGCTTTGCTCGTGCTCTCGTGCATCAACCGGCTGGAGGACTTCCCCTCCCGCCGGGCCGCCGCATTGCGCGTCGTGACGCTGCTGCTGGCAGGTCTGCTTCTCTTCTTCGGGGATGGAATGGCCCTGGGGATCGCGCCGCTCGCGGCCCTGCCGCTGGCCGGGGAGGTCTTCCTCCTGCTGGTGATCGCGGGGGGATTGCTGCTGCTGTTCGTGCCCGTCCTGGTGACGGGCGACCGCGCGGACTGGGCCGACGGGAGCGCGCGCCGCCCCTGGTCCCCACGCCGCGTCTTCACCGACGCCACGCTGCCCTTGGGCCTGCCGCTGGCCCTTCTGCTGTCCGCCCTCGTGCTGGGGCTGACGCTGGCCGCACCCCACCAAAGCATCACGCCCTCGGTCATGCAGCAGATGCGCTCACGCGGCGGGCCGATCTCGGCGGTCGGCGTGGCCCCGCTGGCCGCCGTCAACGGGGCGCAGGTGGGGGATGTCGTCGAGCAGGGTGCCCTGCTGCTGCTGCTGGTCGTCGCCGGCATCTCGGGCCTGGGATTTTTGCTGTCCGTGCTGCTCCGCAACCGCTGGTCGGCCCTGACGCTGCTGTACCTCGCCCTGATCCTGGCGAACGCCCTGCCGTTCTTCTCCTACGCGACCGTCTCCAGCCAGGATGCGCCCGCCGTCGCCCGCAGCGCGGGTGTCAACTCTCTCTTCCTCTGTCCGTTCGTGCCCCTCTGGCAGCTCGCGGACACGCTCGACCCCAAGCCCTCATTCGGCACCCTGGGCGCGGTCTCCGGCATGTCCGGCTACGGCGTCCGCCCCCTCTGGATCGGCTCGGGCCTGCTGTATTTAGGCATCGGCGCGGCCTCCTACGCCGCCGCTTTGGCCCTGCTGCGGCGCAAGCCTGCCGTGTGAAGTTTGGGCTGTGTGTCCGCTCTACTTGATGGCTCTTAGCCTGAAAGTTGCCCAGTGGTGAACGAGAACCAGGACAGTATTTCATCGTCCGAGTAAAGGGCTGAGATATACGACTGCCAGCCGAGATTGCGGTCAACACCACAAGACTTGTCAGCCACGGGAAGACTTATCAGCCGCGGGTACGACATCGGCCACGGCAGCCCCCCTCAGAACCGGGACGTAATGTGTTTACCTTATGCTAGGGTAAGCACTTGAGTTTAGAGTTTACGATATGGGAAAATTTTTATCATCAAAATTATTCTCCATTTGTTTAAATGTCATTTGCTTTAGCCTGACGGTAGCCGGCCTTTTTGCCACTCATTTCATGCTGGCAATTCCAATCTTCGTGATTAGTCTGCCGGTTGCGATTTTCTCCAAGTCAGAACAGCTCAAAGGAATACTTATGAGCTGCCTCCTCGCCTTTTTGGCACTCTTTCTTGCCTTCTGGGTACAGTACATCTTCTAACATCAAAGCAAAGGAATGGTTTGATATACGGAGGTGGAAAGCCTCATCGCCGTCCCAAGCCTGGGTGTCTGCACCGCTCCGGAGAGCAAACATCTGAGTGCGGATGAGGCCGAGAACTACCTGTTCAGCCCCTACACTATGAATCTTTTGGAGGGAGTCAAAGCGTCTTCGGATGTGGTTGATTTAGTACATCTAGGGAATGGGATAGAGAATGTTGAACGCATCATGCCTAATCAGTTTCAAGCTATCTTGAACGAGATGAAATCTATAACCTTTTCCTGTTGTGGAGATATATGCCTACAACAGCAGGTATCTAGATGGGAACAAGCGCTTATTTGGATATAAGCCTGATTGGATCGGGTAACATCGAACTGGACCTTCAATATTGTCCCTAGGAGAGCCGAACACAGCGAACTTTGCTAGTGTTCCCTATTAGGTAAGAACGCTTATATTATGAAGATTTCTTCACAATCCATTATAGCTGTACTGCCGCAAAGGAAGGCCGCGCTTTACACTTGTTTTAGTGTAATCATGCTTACCCTCGTTGCAGCGGTATACGGCCCTTGCTGCTTGAGATCGGGTAGGCACCCGAACAAATTCTTAGTCCCGGAAGGATACACTGGGTGGATCATCATTGAACATGGAGTCAAGAAAGCCCCATCAACGCCAATTGAGAAGGACTACCTTGTCTACCGTTTTTCCTCCAGCGGTCGCTTTAAAACCTGCTCACCGTTAGAATCAGGTACACAAAAGAATGGCATGCAGGACAGGGCTTATTATGTCACTTCCAAACGGCTGATTTTGATCCCGGACGCTTGGAACAGCAAGCGAAAAGATAACGGTGTTAGGATATGGGATGCGGGTGTCTATGGGGCACTCCCTGATGAGGGAATTCCACTCATTAAGGTCGCCTTTATCGGCACGAAGAGCCAGTATGATAGAGCTGATAGAGGGCTGCCGCCAAAATCAGAAGAGCAGCAAAGGCGAGATAACAAAATTCGGGCGCAAGTACCCTTATGACCTATTTGCGGTAATGGCCCAAATGCGTCTGATTTGTGTACGATCCGCAAGGCTCGGTGCAGGAGCGTCAGACGGACACGGCTTACTCGTCGGGCTTTGCGGCCTATGACCGCTCGACGTTCGAGGGCTACGGGGCCTTGCGCCAGGCTAACAAGGGTTCTTCGGGTGCGGGCGTGGGCCAGCCCGACCCGTCGGGCTTCGGGGGCTGGTTCGGGTACGACACGGACACGGATACGGGCCTGCTGCGCCTGACGCACCGCTACTACGACCCCGGCACGGGCAAGCACTGGCTTCACGCAATGATATCAAAGTGGGCCTGGTCGCAAGGGATGGGGCAGACGCAGGGCGAAAATCCACGTTGCAGGTAGCCCAGCATGCTTCCCATGCGACCAACGCCACAGGAGGCCTAATTGCAGTTTTAGTCGTGCCCGCCATGGAAGTAGGAACAGGTAGAGCTTCTTGTGCTTGCGCCGGTCCTGACTCCCCCCGACGTCTACGAGAAGCGCTTGATTGCCATCGCCACCTTGCCCATGATCCGCACGTCGGCGGCGAAGATCGGCTCGTAGTCGGCATTCTCGGGCTGGAGGCGGACGCCCTTCGCCTCGCGGTAGAACGTCTTCACCGTCGCTTCCTCCCCCAGCAGGGCGACCACGATGTCCCCATCGACCGCCGTGTCCTGCCGACGGGCGACCACGATGTCCCCGTCCGCGATCCCCGCGTCCCGCATCGAGTTCCCATACACTTCCAGCGCGAACAGGTTGCGCCCGCCCTGGTCCCCGCGCCGCAGCAGCGAGACCGGCACCGGGAGCGTTTCGCCGCTGTACGTCTCGTCGATCAGAAGCGGAGGCCCGCCGGCCACGCGGCCCAGCAGGGGGACGCACACCGAGCGGCCCAGCGTCACCCGCTCGCCGCCTTCCATCAGGTCCAGCGAGCGCTTGTAGCGGTCGCGGCGCAGGAAGCCTTTGGCTTCCAGGCTGTCCAGGTGCTTCTTGACGGTGCAGGAGGAGCTAAGGCTGACCTCCTTGCCGATCTCGCGGACTGTCGGGGCGTGGCCGCGCTGCTCGATGTGCGTCCGAATGACGTCCAGTATCTGGCGCTGCTTGTCGGTAAGTGCTTCCATGAGGGATGATTCCTTTGGGATGAATTGGATTCGGGTCTGGGATGAATTGGAATAAAGGCCAACAATGGCGAATAAGTGCGTTCACGGGGATTATACCACGGAAGGGCGGAACCTACTCAAACTTTTGTTTGTTTTTTCCTATGCGTGGGCAGAATCGCATTGACAGTACGCTATATGTTGGGTTATAATGCCTACGCATACAAACTAATGTTTGCCCGCCTTTCCCGATCATGTGAGGAGAACTGACCATGGTTCCGCTGAGAATTGACGTCTGTGAAGAGCGCCCCCGTTTCCAATCGAGCCACGCCCGGCCTCGGCTCGTCCTGAAAGACCTTGGGCAGGACACGGCCCCCGAGCCGGCCCCGCCGCCCGCCGTCCGCCGCAGCTTCTTTTCGCGCATCGAGAGCATTTTGCTTTCAGCCGCCGTCGTTGCCGTGCTTTTTTTCTTCCTTTCCAGCTCCGTGCTGTCGCTGATCCACACCGTTCAGCAGAGCTACGCCCCACCGACCCAGCCCACCCTGATGATGATCGCGAAGACGGTCAAGCCCGGCGACACGCTGGCAAAGCTCGCAGGCCGCTACGGCGATCCCAATGCCTACCTCCCGGTGCGCGAAGAGCAGATCGCTCGGGCCAACCACCTTTCCGGTGCCCTGCCCCTCGTCCCCGGCCAGCACCTCCGTATCCCCGTGACCAACCCCGCTGTGATCGCTCAGATTCAGAAGCAGAGCCGCGCTTTGCTTGCCTCCCGTTAGGTGATCGCAAGGAGGGTAGGGCCGTCCCTGCCCTCTTTGCTCGGGGGTCTACCATGCCACCCGGTCGTCTTGACTCCCCGCACCGCTACCAAATTCTACAACGCGGACGTGTCGGCTTGATGGATGAGGACGGGCGCATCGTTGTGCCTCCCCAATATTCCTATCTAGGCGACTACTCCGAGGGGCGAATCAGTGTGTCGGTGGGAGACAAAGTCGGTTATCTGGATGCCGATGGAGCGCTGGCGATCCCTCCGGCTTACGATAACGCGAGACCCTTTTCTGAAGGCCTGGCCGCCGTGCGAGTTGGTAAGCTATGGGGCTTTGTCAACGCCGTAGGGGATGCCGTGATTCCCCCTCAGTACCAGGGGCCAGGCATCTTTCAGGAAGGGCTGGCCTGCGTCCAACTGCAAGGCTCACCGGCAAAGTTCGCCTGCGTGGACACAGGCGGGCAGGCCGCCTTTGAAGTCCCCTCGTCGTACTACGCGCTGTTCTCTGAGAGTCTCGCGGCGGTCTCGGTGAGAAACCGCTGGGGTAGTGTCTAAATATAAGTTGTTATGGTAGATTGTTTTCATGGTCACTCGAACAATTACTTGTTACCATTGCAGCAGCACGGACTTGATCCGTTTCGGCTTCCAGAACGGCAGACAGCGCTACCG
>JAABUP010000520.1_pt1 | contig 84077 bp, 85 predicted proteins | sample 5559201 | NCBI WGS metagenome assembly JAABUP01 (sample SAMN10711887, study PRJNA513373) | rock metagenome | isolation source: Antarctica rocks | place: Antarctica
CCCCCCGAGGGTGCGGTGCCCCCCGAGGGTGCTGCGCTGGGGGGTGCTCGGGGGGCGGAGCCCCCCGAGGGTGCTGCGCCGGGGGGTGCTCGGGGGGCGGAGCCCCCCGAGGGTGCGGATACTGGGGGAGGCGGATCGGCGGATCACCACCCGCCACCCGGCGACGCCGCTTGACCTCGACCATGGTCGAGCTCGCATGCTCGCGGGGAGATCCGAGCGGAACGGATGGGCGGCTCACCGGCATGGACAACTCCTTCATGATGATGATGTCGATGTCGCGCGGTGATTCGCTGCCGCGCTCGGTGCCCAAGGGCACGCTGCCCCGCATCTGGCGCTTCGCGGCCCGCCACCACCGGATGCTCTACGGCTTCCTCGCGCTGACCACACTCGGGGCGGGGATCGCCGTCGCTGTCCCCGTGCTCGCGGGGCGGATCGTCGACGCCATCGTGAACCGCACCGGGATCGGCGTGGTGATCACGCTCGCCCTCGTCATCGCCGGCCTCGCCGTGGTCGACGCCGCGCTGACCCTCGGGGAGCGGTGGTTCTCCTCCCGCATCGGGGAAGGCCTCATCTACGACCTCCGCCGTGCCGTCTTCGGCCACGTGCAGGCGATGCCGATCGCGTTCTTCACCCGCACTCGCACCGGATCGCTGGTCAGCCGGCTCAACAACGACGTCATCGGTGCCCAGCGGGCGTTCACCTCGACGCTCTCCGGCCTGCTCACCAACGTCATCCAGCTCACGCTCACCGTCGCGGTGATGATCACCCTGGCCTGGCAGGTGACCCTGCTCGCCCTCGTCCTGCTGCCCATTTTCATCCTCCCCGCGCGCCGGATGGGCCGCACGATCGCGGCCCTGCAGCGGGAGTCGGCGAACCTCAACGCGTCCATGACCGGCCAGATGACCGAGCGGTTCTCCGCCCCGGGCGCCACGCTGGTGAAGCTGTTCGGCCGGCCCGACGCCGAGGCCGCCGAGTTCGGCGAGCGCGCCGACCGCGTCCGTGGCATCGGCGTGCGCACCGCGATGGCCAACCGGGTGTTCCTCACCTCGCTGACGCTGGTGTCGGCACTCGCGCAGGCCCTGGTCTACGGGCTCGGCGGGTATCTCGCCTTCACCGGCCAGATCGAGGCCGGCACCGTCGTGAGCCTGGCGCTGCTGCTGACCCGCCTCTACGGCCCGCTCACCGCGCTGGCGAACGCCCGGGTGGACGTCATGAGCGCGCTGGTCAGCTTCGAACGGGTCTTCGAGGTGCTCGACCTGCCTCCGACCCTCGTCGAGCACCCCGACCCCACGCCGCTCCCCGACGCCCCGCTCGGCGTGCGGCTGCGGGACGTGCGCTTCACCTACCCCGACGCCTCGACGATCTCGCTGGCCTCGCTCGAGGAGGTCGCCGTCCTCGACCAGCGCCACAACAGCGAAGTGCTCCACGGCGTGGACCTCGAGGTCGCCGCGGGCGGGATGCTCGCCCTGGTCGGCCCCTCGGGCGCGGGGAAGTCGACGATCGCCTCGCTCGTCCCCCGGCTCTACGACGTCGACGAGGGCGCGGTGGAGATCGGCGGCTGGAGCGGGGAGGGCACCTGGTTCGACGTCCGGGACCTGTCCTTCGCGGACCTGCGCGGAGCGGTCGGCGTCGTCACCCAGGACGGGCACCTCTTCCACGACACCATCGCGGGCAACCTGCGCTACGCCGCGCCGGATGCGACCGACGCCGAGTTGGACCGCGCCCTGGAACGGGCGCGCCTCAAAGCGTTGCTCGAGTCGCTGCCCGACGGGCTGGAGACGGTGGTGGGGGAGCGCGGCTACCGGCTCTCGGGCGGGGAGCGCCAGCGCCTGACCATCGCGCGGCTGCTGCTGGCGGCGCCGCGGGTGGTGATCCTCGACGAGGCCACCGCGCACCTGGACTCCGAGTCCGAGCTCGCCGTGCAGGAGGCCCTGGCGGAGGCCCTCGTCGGACGGACCGCGATCGTCATCGCCCACCGCCTCTCCACCATCCGCAGCGCCGACGCGATCGCCGTCGTCGAGGACGGGCGGGTCGTGGAGCAGGGTCGGCACGACGAGCTGCTCGCCCGCGGAGGGCGCTACGCCGACCTGCATCGCACCCAGTTCGCCACCCTGGGGGAGTCGGCGGTGCCGGTCCCGGCCGGGCTGAGGTGATCCGATCGCCCCGAGGTCGAGCCCTGCGTGGCGGTTGGGGCGCGTGTAGCGTCGATCGCCGAGGATGCGTCGCCGCGCGGCGTCCACGGAGAGGTGGGATGACGGTGTCCGCTCCCCAGATCCAGGCCGTGCCCGAGCCCGTGGACGATCCGGAGGAACCCCTCACCGACCGTGAGGCGGCCGCCGCCTACGTCGCCTCGGTGTGCTTCAAGCACGGGCCACCGCGCCTGGTGGGCGTCGAGCTCGAATGGCTCGTCCGGTACACCGACCATCCCTCCCGCGCACTCGACCCCACCGCACTCGCCCGCGCGCTCGGCCCGCACACCCCGCCGACGCTGCGCCCCTCTTCGGACACCCCGACGATTCCCGACACCCCCGCGATCCCCCTGCCGCGCGGCGGCACCGTCACCGTCGAACCCGGTGGACAGGTCGAGATCGCGAGTCCCCCGTTCTCCGCTCTGGCCGAGCTCGTGGAGGGTGTCGACGCCGACGCGGCAGAGATTCGTCGCCGGCTCGCCGGCGAGGGACTCACCCTGGTGCGCCGCGCCGCGGACCCGCTGCGTCCACCGCGACGGCTCCTCGACGTCCCGCGCTACGCCGCAATGGAGGAGGCGTTCGACCGGATCGGTCCGCACGGCCGGACGATGATGTGCTCCACGGCCGCGGTGCAGGTGTGTCTCGACGCCGGCGAGGGTCACGAGGTGGCCGATCGCTGGAACGCGCTGCACGAGCTCGGCCCCGTGCTCACGGCGTCGTTCGCGAACTCCCCGACCGTGCACGGTCGGCGCACCGGCTGGAAGTCGTCCCGAATGGCGAGCTGGCTGACCCTCGACCCGGAGCGCACCAGCCCGCCCGCGATCTCCGACGGCGACCCGGCCGCCGAGTGGGCCCGCCGCGCGCTGGACACGACGCTGCTGTGCGTGCGTCGGGGCGGCGGCGCCGACTCGTGGTCGGCCCCGGCCGCGATCACCTTCTCCGACTGGCTCGACGGCCGCGCCGCGCTGGCCACCCGACCGACCCGGGCCGACCTCGACTACCACCTCACGACGCTGTTCCCGCCGGTCCGGCCGCACTCCCACGTCGAGGTGCGCTACCTCGACCAGCAGCCCGGGGACGAGTGGGCCGTGCCGGTGGCCGTGATGACGGCGCTGTTCTCCGACCCCGCCGTCCTTGACCGGGCCCGCGCGGCCGTCGCGCCCACGGTCGGGCGATGGGCCGCCGCCGCGCGGCACGGGCTGGCCGACCGGGTCCTGGGCCGCGCCGCGGGCGAGGTCCTCGAGCTCGCCCACCGGGTCCTGGCCGGCTCCGCCGTGCCCTCGACGATCACCGACCGCGTCGGGCGCGTCCTCGAGCACCGCGTCCTGCGGGGCCGGTGCCCGGCCGACGACGCCCTCGACGAGCCCGGGGAGGCCTCGCTCGCCCGGACCGAGAAGGACCCCTTCCGCACCGACGACCCTCTCCCGCACCACGCCACCGACGGAGGCGACCGATGACCGGCACCCGCTACCCCGCCGGCCTGCGCCGCGCGCTCACCGAGGCGCTGACCGCCGCACGGGAGCGCACCCGCGCCCTCACCGACGCCGTGGACGATGACGAGCTGGTCCGCCAGCACTCGCCGCTGATGTCGCCGCTGCACTGGGACGTCGCGCACATCGCGAACATGGAGGACTTCTGGCTCGTGCGCCGCGCCGGCGAGCGGAGCGGGGTGCGATCCGACGTCGACCACCTCTACGACGCCTTCCAGAACCCGCGGGCCGGACGCCCCGAGCTCCCGCTGCTCGACCCCGTCGAGGCCCGCGCGTACGGCGCGACGGTGCGCGAGCAGACCCTCGAGATCCTCGACGCCGCGTGCGCCGACGGTCGCGCGATCATGGACGAGGGGTTCGCGTTCGGGATGATCGTGCAGCACGAGCAGCAGCACGTGGAGACGATGCTCGCCACCCACCAGCTGCGCGCCGGGGCCCCGGTGCTGCAGGCGCCACCGCCGCCCGCGTGCCGGGTCCCGGGCCTCGCCGGCACCGAGGTGCTCCACCCGGCGGGCGAGTTCGACATGGGCACGGACGGGACCGACCCGGACGGCTTCGCGCTGGACAACGAGAAGCCCGCCCACCGGGTCCGCGTCGAGGCGTTCCGGCTGGACGCGGCTCCGGTGACCAACGCCGAGTACGCTCGATTCGTCGACGCCGGGGGCTACGACGACCCGCAGTGGTGGTCGGCCGAGGGCTGGGAGCACCGGCAGGGCGCCGGCCTCGTCGCGCCGATGACGTGGGAGTCCGTCGACGGGGCGTGGCACCGGACCTCGTTCGGCGTCCGGGAACCCGTGCCCGCCGACCAGCCCGTCCTGCACGTCTGCTGCCACGAGGCCGCCGCGTACGCCGCGTGGGCGGGCAAGCGCCTGCCCACCGAGGTCGAGTGGGAGTTCGCCGCCCGCTACGACCACGCCACCGCGACCACCCGCCGCTTCCCGTGGGGCGACGATGACCCGACGCCCCAGCACGCCAACCTCGACCAGCGCCACCTCCAGCCCGCACCGGTCGGGGCCTACCCCGCGGGCGCGTCACCGCGCGGCGTGCACCAGCTCGTCGGCGACGTGTGGGAGTGGTGCGACGCCGGCTTCCAGGGCTACCCGGGGTTCGCGCCGTTCCCGTACAAGGAGTACTCCGAGGTCTTCTTCGGCGGCGACTACACGATGCTCCGCGGGTCGTCGTTCGGTGTCGGGACCCCCAACGCCCGGGCCACGTTCCGCAACTGGGACCACCCGATCCGCCGGCAGATCTTCACCGGGTTCCGCTGCGCGCGGTCGGTGTAGCGCCCGGATGTGCCGCCATCTGGCCCACGTGGGCCCGGAACCCGTGACCCTCGCGTCGCTGGTCACCGAGCCACCGCACTCGCTGCTCGTGCAGAGCCACGCGCCGAGGGACATGCGCGGGGGCGGCACCGTGAACGCCGACGGTTTCGGGGTGGGCTTCTGGCACGCGGGGGAGCCGCACCGCTACCGGCGCGACGACCCGATGTGGACCGACGCGAGCTTCCTCGACCTCGCGCCCACGATCCGCACGCACGCCCTCGTCGCCGCCGTCCGCTCGGCGACCGTCGGGATGCCGGTGTCGACCGCGGCCTGCGCCCCCTTCGCCGCCGACGGGTGGCTCTTCAGCCACAACGGCGTCGTGCGCGGGTGGCCGCACAGCATGGCCGGCCTCGCCGCGGAGCTCGACCCCGTCGAGCTGCTCACCCTCGACGCCGCCACCGACTCGGCACTGCTCTGGGCGCTGGTCCTGCGCCGGCTCCGCGCGGGCAAGGACCCCGTGGACGCCGTGGCGGACGTCCTCGCCCGCACCCTCGACGCGGCCCCCGGGTCGCGGCTGAACCTGCTGCTCGGTGACGGCAACACCGTCGTCGCCACGGCGGTGGACCACGCGCTCTCGGTCCACGCCGGACCGTCGGGGGTGACCATCGCCTCGGAACCCCTCGACGACGACCCCGAGTGGGCACCCGTCCCCGACGGGAGCTTCCTCGTCGTCCGCGACGGTGCCGTGACGGTGGGCCGTCTGAGCTGACCCCGAAGCGACCTGGGCGACCACGTGTCCCCGCCGTTCCCGACGACGTGAACGCCGTCCGCGCGCCGCGCGGACCCGACGAACCGGACGTGAGCCAGCCATGATCCTTCCCACCCTCGACGTGCACCTCACCGAGGACGACGCCGACGCCGCGCTGCGCGCCGACGCCCTCGCCGGGCTGACCTCGAGCCCGAAGGTGCTGCGCCCGCAGTGGCTCTACGACGCCCGCGGGAGCGAGCTGTTCGAGCAGATCACCACGCTGCCCGAGTACTACCCCTTCGTCGCCGAGCGCGAGGCCCTGGTCGGTTCCGCCGACGCGATCGCCCGGGAGGCCGCCGCCGACACCCTCGTCGAGCTCGGATCGGGCTCGTCGAGCAAGACGCGGGTGCTGCTCGACGCGATGCACCGGGCGGGGCTGCTGCGCCGCTACATTCCCGTCGACGTGTCCGCCGCCGCGCTCGAGGAGGCCGTTCCCGGCCTGGTCGAGGGCTACCCGAACCTCGAGGTCTCCGGCGTCGTCGGCGACTTCACCCGCGACCTGCGCAGCGTCCCCCGCGGCGGTCGGCGGATGGTGTGCCTGCTCGGCGGCACGATCGGCAACTTCGAGCCGGAGGAGCGGCGCGCGTTCCTGGCCGCGCTGGCCGACGCGCTCGAGCCGGGCGAGAAGTTCCTGGTCGGGACCGACCTGATCAAGGACGCCGAGACCCTCGTCCGGGCCTACGACGACACCCGGGGCATCACCGCGGCCTTCGAGCTCAACGCGCTGCGGGTGCTCAACCGGGTGCTCTCCGCCGACTTCGACGTCGACGCCTTCGAGTACGTGGCCGCCTGGGTGCCGCGGGCGAGCCGCATCGAGATGCGCGTGCGGGCACGCCGGGCGATGACGGTGCGGGTGGCCGCCCTCGACCTCGAGGTGGACTTCGCCGAGGGCGAGGAGATGCGCACCGAGATCTCCACGAAGTTCACGCGACCCGGCATCGCCGCGGAGCTCGCCGAGGCGGGCTTCTCCCTCGACCGCTGGTGCACCGACCCCCAGGGCCGGTTCGCCCTTTCGCTGGCCTCGCGGCTCCCGTCGCCGTGAGCGGTGGGCGCCCGGGGTGGGACGCCCGGTTCGCGGTGTCGGACGTCGGGGAGCCGGGCCCGCCGACCGCGCTCGCCGCCCGCCTCGACCTGCTGCCCGACGGCGGCCGAGCCCTCGACGTCGCCTGCGGGCGGGGGACGGTCGCGGTGTGGCTCGCGCAGGCCGGCTTCGTCGTCGACGCCGTGGACGCGTCGCCCTCCGGCCTCGCCCTCGGAACGCGGCTCGCCGAGCGGGAGGGCGTCGCGGTGCGGTGGATCGAGGCCGACCTGACCGATGGCCTGCCCGTCGAGGGCCGGTACGACGTCGTCGTCTGTCAGCGCTACCGCGACCCCGTGCTGTACCCGGCGTTGTTTGACGTCCTGGCGCCGGGGGGACTGCTCGTGCTCACCGTGCTGTCCGTGGTCGGCGACGCGGGGGGACGTTTCCGGGCCGCCGCGGGGGAGCTGCTCGCCGCGTTCGGGGGGCTCGACGTCGTCGTGCACTCCGAGGGCCGGGGTGAGGCGACTCTCGTCGCGGTCCGTCCTGCACCGCCGGTCGGGCCCCCTACCCTGCGCCGATGAGGATCGGACGGGGATGCGGGTGAACGCGGTGCCCGCCGACGGTGCCGACGCCGTGTCCCCGGCCCACGTGCTCGCGTTGCTGAGCGGACCGCCGGAGGTCATCGCCGTCACCCCGGTGGGCGGGGTGGGCCGGCCCGAGCCGAGCTGACGCGGGAGGCCGAGCCCCCGGGGGTCAGGTCGCGACGAGGCCGGGCATCGGCGACCGTGGTGCGCCCAGCACGCGCGCCGGATCGGCGTCGAGGACGTTCACGAGTGTCGCGGCGTAGACGTCGCGGAAGTCGACGGTGGCCTTGAGATCGCCGTCGTCGAGGTCGGTCAGGCTGGGTTGCTCGCCGTAGAAGCCGCCGTTGACCGCGCTGCCGAGCATGAAGACGGGGTTCGCGGTGCCGTGGTCGGTGCCCTGGCTGGCGTTCGCCCGGACCCGCCGCCCGAATTCGGAGTACACCATGGTGACGACCTCGCGCCCGGCGTCGGTGCCGGCGAGGCGCGCGGCGAACGGGGCCAGCGCCCCGTCGAGCTCGGTGAGCAGGCGCTGCTGAGTGTCGCGCTCGTCGGCGTGGGTGTCGAACCCACCCAGCGACACCGAGTACACCCGCGTCGGAACCCGGGCCTCGACCAGGGCCGCGACCGTCTGCAGGTGGCCGGCGAGCTCGGAGCGGCTCCCGGCCGCCGCGCCGGCCGCGTTCCCGGCTCGGTCTCCCCCGCGACCCCCGGTGGCGTGCTGGCTGGCCACGACCGTCGGCCCGAGTACCTGCTCCACACGCTGGAGGTCGCGGACCGACCGGGCCACCCGCGACCGGGTCGCGTCGTCGGAGGGGTCGGTCCCGGCCAGTTCGGTGAACGCGGTGCCCATCCGACCGCCCGGGAGCCCGAGGCCCCCGGCCGGCAGGGTGGATGCCGCGGTGCGGTCGCCGGTCAGCAAGGGCGGGAGGACGGAGTCCATCGACACCGCGCGCAGCGGGTCGTCCCCGGTGGCGTCGAGCCAGCGTCCGAGCCAACCGCTGCCGTTGGGGCTGGTCGGGGACGCGGTCTGCCAGATGGCCATGGACCGGAAGTGACTGTGGTCGGGCTCCGGGTAGCCGACGCCGCGCACGACGGCCAGCCGGCCGGCGTCCCAGAGGTCCTTCATCCCGGTCATGCCCGGGCTGAGGCCGAGGTCCTCGCCGAGGTCGAGGACCTCCGAGGGCTGGTAGGCCAGGTTGGAGCGCGCCTGCTGGTAGGCGTCGTCCGACGCCGGGACGACGGTGTTCAGCCCGTCGTTGCCCCCGTAGAGGGTGACGAGGACGAGGACGCCCTGCCCGGGCAGCAGGGGGCGCGCCGCCGCCGCGTGGGCGACGTCGCCCCAGTCGATCTGGCTGGCGCCGAGCGCGAGGCCGGCGGCCACGGTGACGCCGGTGGCGGCGAGGAAGCGCCGCCGGGTCAGGGTCGGGACGGTCGTGCGGCTCATGTGCTCACCATGTACTCGGGGGTGACCGCGGCGACGGCCAGCAGCTGACGGGGGTCACCGCCGGCGACCCCGCGCAGCGCCGTCGCGGTGCGGGCGCTCCACGCGTCGACGCCGAGGACCGCCTGGGCCCAGTCGAGCTGGGCGGCCGGGGTCGCGGGCCCGGGCGGGATGGTGGCGTGGGCGAGCACGGTCTCGGCGATCGCCAGGCGCGTGAGCCCGCCCGCGGGCGTCAGGAAGGACGTCGCCGGCGGCCACCCGCCGACGCTGGGCGGCCGGAACGGCACCTGCCCGAGCTCGGTCATCCGGGAGGCGAGGCTCGTCGCGCCGGTGGCCGGTAGCGCCGAGGCCCGCACCCCGGTGGCGCGCATCAGCCCGACCGCCCACTCCACCGGCTGCTTGACCAGGGCGGTCGCGGTGTCGCGGAACGGCGCGGAGGTGGCGATCGCCTGGAGCAGCGCCCGCACGTCGCGCCGCGGACCGTACGCCGCCACGAGCTGCTCCATCACCGCGGGCTCTGGTGGGGTCGCCGAGACCAGGCGGAACCACAGCCGGTTCGCCACGAACCGCGCCGACGCCGGCAGATCGACGATCATGCTCACCAGGCCGGCGGTGTCGAACGTGGCCGTCTGCCCGAGGATCGTCTTCGGGCCCGCGTCGTGGCGGCGCCCGACGAGGACGGCGCCCGAGGAGGACGGGTCGATCGTCCACCCGGTCAGGGCGCGGGCAGCCTCGCGCACGTCGGTCTCGGTGTAGTGCCCGACGCCGAGCGCGAACAGCTCCATGAACTCACGCGCGAGGTTCTCGTTGGGCGCGCCCACGCGGTTGGACCGGCCGTCGAGCCACACCAGCATCGCGGGGTCGACGGCCATCGCCTGCGCGAGGGCGCCGAAGTCGCCGCTCCCGAGCCGCCGCAGGGTCTCGTTCTGCGCGAGCAGGTAGACCGGTTCGTTGACCTTCTGGGCGCTGGTGGCGAAATGGCCGTGCCAGAACCACGTCAGGCGCTCGGGCAGGGCGTGGGTGGCGGCGGTCATCCGGTCCATCCACCACGCCGTGACCTGCTGCTGTGCCGTGCGTCGCGCCTGCTGCTGCGCCTTCTTCGCGGCCTGGTCCTGTGTCATCGCCTTCGTGCTCCGCGGCGCCGGGGTGAGGCTGGGCGGCGGCGTGGCCGCGACCCCGGGGTCGGGGCCCGCGGGCGCCAGCACCGCGTCCAGCGTCGCGTCGACGCCGCGCGCCGCGGCAGCGTCCAGCTCGCCCGGGCCGGGTCCGAAGCCGAACCGGTCGAGCAGACGGCGCGTCGCCGCGCGCTCATCGAGTCGGGTCACGGCGACCACGCTGCGCCGCGCGGGCATCGCGGGGGAACGGATCGTCGGACACCTTCAGCACCTCTTCAGGCCGCCCGCGGCCGGGCCCTCAGCGGCGGCGAGAACGGCTGCCGGTCGCGTCGACCTTCAGGTTCAGCGCAGCATCGCCCAGCACCATCGCGCCGATGCACCGACTCCCACGCTGCCGCCGGCTCGTCCTGACCGTCCTGTTGCTGGTGGCCGTCCTCGTCGGGTGCTCGGCAGCACCGCACGCGGGAGCGGCGCGCGGTTCGGGCGCCCCACCCCACCGCGCCGGGCACACGGTCACCGGGAGGATCACCGCGCAGTCCGGGTCGACCTGGACGGTGCTCTCCGACGACGGCCGGTCCACCACGGTGGGGCTGACCCCGCAGACGCGCTACGGCAGCTCGCACCAGCCGACCACGGCCGCCGCGTTCACGGTGGGTGCGACGATCCGCGTCACGGGCACGAGCGCCGGCACGACGCTCAGCGCCCGCCGCGTCGTGGCGCCCCTCGGCACCCACCCGGCTCCGACCACGGCCTCGCCACCCACTCCGCAGCCGGCACCGGTGGTACCCCGGCCGGCGTCGCCCGGCACGGGCACCGTCGCCTCCGCCGTGGCCGCGGCCGACAGGACGGCCGCCGGGCTCGACGGGGTGTCGCTCGGCGTCGCGGTCGCCGACCGCGCGAGCGGTCAGGTCACCCTCGGCGGCGGCGGGAGCACGCCGTTCGAGTCGGCATCGGTGGTCAAGCTCTTCACCGTCGTCGACGTCCTGCACCGCTCCGAGACCGGCGACCTCACCCTCGCCCCCGACGACCCGGCCACGATCGCCCGGGCGCTCGGACGCAGCGACGACGCCGCGATGGACGACCTCTGGGAACGCTACGGCGACGTCACGACCGTCACCGACGTCGTCGGCCTCGCCGGGCTGTAGGACACCGCCCCGCCCAGCGACCCCGACCAGTGGGGCGAGACCACGACCTCGGCCCGCGATGTCCTCGCCGTGTATCGCTACGCCGCGACGGCGCTGAATCCCGTCGACGGCAAGAGCGTCACCGACGCGCTCGGCGCGGCCAGCGACACCGGCGCCGACGGCTTCGACCAGGCCTTCGGGCTGCTCGCCGCCCCCCGACCCGCCGGCGCGCAGGCCAAGCAGGGGTGGATGTCCGACGGATCGCTGTACCCGCACACCACCGGCGTGCCCGCCACCGGCGCGCCCTACGTGGTCGCCGTCCTGAGCCGGCAGCCCGCCACCGAGAGCTGGGACACCGCCCGCAGCGTCGTCTCCTCGGCGACCGCGGCCCTCACCAGCCGGCTCCCCGCTCCCGCACCCTGACCCCTGGGTCGGGCGCGGGCGGCGACGCGGCGGCGAACCGGGCTCAGGCTCCCGGCTGGCCGGGAACGCCGGGAACGCCGGGAACGCCGGGAACGCCGGGAACGCCGGGAACGCCGGGAACGCCGGGAACGCCGGGAACGCCGGGAACGCCGGGAACGCCGGGAACGCCGGGAACGCCGGGAACGCCGGGAGCGGGGGGTGCGGGCGGCGCGGGGCGGCCCTGGCCGCGGCCGGGGTGGGCTCCCTGGTGGTGTCCTGCCTTCCCGGCGTGGGTCGCGTGTGCCGGGGTCGGGGAGCTCCCGAGGGCCATGCCCGCACCGAAACCGCCACCGGCCAGGACGAGGCCGGCGAGCGTCGCGCCCACGCCGATGCGCAGACGGCGCGACCGCCACCACCGCGCCCGCGCGGGCTCGGGTTCGGGCTGGTACGCCGCGGTCCCGCGCGGATCGGTGGGTATCCCCGACGGCGAGGTACTCGGGTCGTCCGGCTCGTAGGGCTCACCCGGCACGTGAGGCTCGGTCATGTCTCCTCCTTCTCATCGGTCACGGGACGACAGTCCCGCGGTGCGCTGACGACGTCGACCGTTGGTCGCTCAGGGTGAGCGGGCGGCCAGCCAGCAGGTCAGGCCGTCGTGGCAGCCGGCGAACGCGGTCAGGGTGGCGTGCATGGCGGCTTGTCGGGCCGGGGGCAGGGTGCTGATGGCGTTGGTGCGCTGGTAGGGGTCGGCGCGGTTGTCGTAGTACTCGCGTTCCCCGGTGACGTACTCGACGTAGGTCTCGGCGCCGGTGCTGATCCCGGTGTAGCTCGGCGGGTTGGCCTTGCCGCGGCCGGTGGCCCGGTCCGGATCGCCCGGCGCCGTGTTCGGGCCGTGGTGTTCGACCAGGGCGGCGCTGCGCCAGTCCGGTGGGCTCTGCCCGGCCAGCAGCGGGGTCAGGGTGTGCCCGTCGGCGTGGGCCAGCGGTGGGGCGTGGGCGAGGTCGAGGAAGGTCGGTGCCAGGTCGACGTTCTGCGCGAGCTGGGGTATCCGGCGGCCGGGGACGACACCGGGCCCGGTGACGACGAGCGGCACGGTCAGGTCGGTGGTGAACGCGGTCTGCTTGCCGGGCATCAGCTCGTGCTGGCCCATGTGGTAGCCGTTGTCGGAGCTGAACACGATCTCGGTGTTAGCGGCCTGCCCGGTCTGGGCCAGGGTCGTGTCCAATCGGCCGATCAGGGCGTCGACGGCCTCGACGGCTTGGGCACGTTCGCGGTAGCCCTGGTCGATCCGGGTGATCTGTTTCGGGTCGAGCGGCGGGCGCGCGCGCAGCCAGGCGGGCGCGGTGGGCGCATCGGGCTGGTTGAACGAGGGATCCCGCGGCGCCCCCAGCCCGGGGAAGTCGTTGGCGTTGCGCGGGGCCGGGGTGTAGGGGCCGTGCGGGGCGAAGGTGGCCACCTCGAGCAGGAACGGCTGCCGGGCCGCGGCCTGGGCACGGACGAAGGCCTCGCTCTTGCTGGCGAGCACATCGGTGAGATAGTCCTGCGGGGCGTTGCCGTGGTGGGTGACCTGGCCGTTGGTGTTGAGGTCGTAGTTGAACTCCTTGTAACCGCTGCCGGCCACGTCCCATTGGTTCCACCCGGGCGGGACATAGGGGCCGGGGCCGCCCTGGGTGGCGGTCGGCTCGTAGCCGTTGAGGTACTTGCCCATCATCGCGGTGTGGTAGCCGGCGCGCTGCAACGTGGTGGCGAAGGTGTCCTGCTCCTCGCCGCGGCCGTGGAACACATCGAACCCGCCGTCCGGGGAGGTGTTGGTGAACACCCCGGTGTCGTGCGGGTACTTCCCGCTGAAGATCGACGACCGGGAGGGGCAGCACAACGTGTCGGCCACTGAGTAGTTCGTGAAGTCCGCCCCCTGGGCGGCCATCTGCTGAACATGGGGCATGAACCGCAGCAGGCTCGGCTCCAGATCGTCGGTCAGCACGAACACGATGTTCGGATGCCCGGCTTGCGGCGCAGCCGGCACCGGCGGGCCGGGGAGCTCCGGCGGCTCGGGCGGCGGTGACCCGGTCGCGCAGCCCGCCACCAGCACCGCCATGGCCAGCCCGGCTGCCCACCGCAGCCGCGGCAGCCCCGCACGTACCCGAACCCCACGACGCTTACGCACAGCGCGAGCATGGCAAGGCTTGCTGATGGCACGCTGAAGGTCACGACGGCGGAGAATCCGCCGATCCCTCCGCCGACCACGGCCGCGCTGCCTGTCGGGTCATGACCCATGTCGGTGCTCGGGTTCATACTGTTCTCCGCGTCCCCGGACGGCCATGTGGGTGATACGAGGAGGGTGGGCGGACGTGGGCGAGTTGTTCATCGACGGGGCGTGGACCTCGGCGGTCGAGGGCGGCCGCCGCGAGGTCCGGTCCCCGGCCGACGGCCACCTGGTCGCCGAGGTCGACGAGGCGACGGCCGCCGACACCGAGCGGGCAATCACGGCCGGGCGGCGCTCCTTCGACGACGGTCGGTGGGCGTCGCGCCCGGCCGCCGAGCGCGGCGGGCTGCTGCTGCGCGTGGCCGACCTGCTGCAGCGCGACCGGGACCGCGTCGCCCGGGCCGAGACCGCCGACACCGGGAAGCGCGTCGCGGAGAGCGAGATCGACGTCGACGACGTGACGGCCTGCTTCCGCTGGTTCTCCCACCTCGCGGCCTCCGACGACGGTCGCCTCGTCGACACCCGGAGCCCCACTGCCCGCAGCCGGGTGGTGCACGAGCCGGTCGGCGTCGCCGCCCTCATCACGCCGTGGAACTACCCGCTGCTGCAGACGGCGTGGAAGGTCGCGCCCGCCCTCGGCGCCGGGTGCAGCTTCGTGCTCAAGCCCAGCGAACTCACCCCGCACACCGCGATCATCCTGCTCGAGCTGCTCGCCGAGGCGGGCGTGCCCGACGGTGTCGCCAACCTCGTGCTGGGAGCCGGGACGACGGCCGGGGCGCCGTTGTCGAGCCACCCCGACGTCGACCTCGTGAGCTTCACCGGGGGCCTGGCCACCGGGAAGACAATCATGGCGTCCGCCGCGGCGTCGGTGAAGAAGGTCGCCCTCGAGCTGGGCGGCAAGAATCCGTTCGTCCTGTTCGCCGACGCCGACCACGAGACCGCGGTGGACAACGCGCTGACGGCGATCTTCCTGCACTCGGGGCAGGTGTGCTCGGCGGGTGCCCGGCTCGTCGTCGAGGAGTCGGCACGCGACCGCGTCGTCGACGACCTCGTGGCCCGCGCGCAGCGGATCCGCCTGGGCGGGCCGGACGACCCGCACACCGAGACCGGCCCCCTCATCTCGGCGGCGCACCGCGACAAGGTGGAGGCCTACGTGGCCGCCGGGATCGCCGAGGGGGCCGTCCTGCGCTGCGGTGGCGAGCGCCCGTCGGACCCGGCGCTGCAGGACGGCTTCTTCTACCCGCCGACGATCCTCGACCGCTGCACCCAGGACATGGCCGTCGTGCACGACGAGTCGTTCGGTCCCGTGCTCACCGTCGAGACCTTCATTGACCTCGAGGACGCCGTGCGCATCGCCAACGACACCGACTACGGCCTGGCCGGTGCGGTGTTCTCGGCCGACGTGGGCGTGTGCGAGGAGGTCGCGGCCCGGCTGCGCCACGGCACCGTGTGGATCAACGACTTCGGACCGTACGTCCCCGCCGCGGAGTGGGGCGGGTACGGCCGGTCCGGCGTCGGGCGCGAGCTCGGCCGGGCCGGGCTCGCCGAGTACCAGGAGACCAAGCACATCTGGACCAACACACGGCCGGGACCGACCGGCTGGTTCCCGTCGTCCACCCGGCACGTCACGGTTCAGGAGGGCAGCGCGTGAGCACCACCAGCAGCACGGACTCGGAGGACATCGACGAGTTCGGCTACCGCCCGAGCCTCGTCCGTTCCCTCGGGAGCTTCCACACCTTCGCCGCCGGGATCAGCTACATCTCGATCCTCACCGGCACCTTCCAGCTCTTCTACCTGGGCCTGGGCACCGGTGGCGCGGCGTACTGGTGGTCATGGCCGATGGTCTTCACCGGCCAGCTCATGGTCGCGCTGTGCTTCTGCGAGCTCGCGGCCCGCTATCCGGTCGCCGGCTCGATCTACAACTGGACCAAGCGCCTGACCAACCCCCACGTCGCATGGCTGGCCGGCTGGACGATGCTCACCGCGTCGATCGTCTCCATCGCCGCGGTCGCGCTCGCCCTGCAGGCCACGCTGCCCACGTTGTGGTCGGGCTTCCAGTTCATCCCCGACGACGGCGGACAGGACACGACCGCCCAGGCCCTCAACGGGGTGCTCCTCGCGGCGGTGCTCATCGTGTTCACCACGCTCATCAACGCCTTCGGCACCAAGCTCATGGCGCAGATCAACTCGGCGGGCGTGTTCATCGAGCTCATCGCCGCCGTCGTCCTCATCGTCCTGCTGGCCGTGAACATCATCCGCGGCCCGCAGGTCGTGTTCGACACCTCGAACGCGGTGGTCCAGGGCCGCCCCTACGGCTACCTCGGGGCGTTCCTCGTCGCCTCCCTGGCCTCGCTCTACGTCATGTACGGGTTCGACACCGCCAGCTCGCTGGCCGAGGAGTCGCACGACCCGCGTCGCAACGCCCCGAAGGCGATCCTGCGGGCGCTGTTCTTCTCGTTCCTGCTCGGCGGGCTCATCCTGCTCTTCGCCATCATGTCCGCGCCCGACCTCGCGGACCCGTCGATCAGCCAGCTCGGGGGCCTGCAGACGCTGGTGCTGCAGGTTCTCGGGGGCGGGGTCGGCTCGGTCATCCTCGTCGCCGTGGCGGTGGCGGTCACTGTGTGCGCGCTGGCCGTGCACGCCGCGGCCATCCGCCTCGCGTTCGCCATGTCGCGCGACAACAACCTCCCCGCCGGCGCGAAACTGTGCCGCATCAGCCCGCGCTTCGGGACGCCGCTGGTCGCGTCCGTGGCGATCGGCGTCATCGCCATCGTCCTGCTGCTCGTGACCTTCAGCCCGCAGATCTACACGGTGGTGACCTCGATCGCGATCATCATGATCTACGTGGCGTACCTGCTCGTGACGGTGCCGATGCTCCTCCGGCGCTTCCGGGGCACGTGGCAGCCCCGCACCGACGGTTTCTCGCTCGGGCGCTGGGGGCTGCCGGTGAACATCCTGGCCGTGCTGTGGGGCGGGGTGATGACGGTGAACCTGGCCTGGCCACGCAGCGAGATCTACAACGCCGACGAGCCGTTCCACTGGTACCTGCAGTACGGCGGGATCCTGCTGCCCGGGCTCATCCTCGGTGTCGGGTTGGCGTACTACTGGTTCGTCCAGCGCCACCGGACCGGGGTCGTCGCCGAGCACCGCCGCCTCGACGTGCCCGCCTCCACGCCGTCCGACGCTGCCGGGAAGGACGCCTGGTGAGAGCCATCGGCGACCACGCCTTCGACTACGTCGTGGTGGGTGGCGGCACCGCCGGCTGCGCCGTGGCCGCGCGACTCTCCGAGGACCCCGACGCGCGGGTCTGCGTCGTCGAGGCTGGCCCCTCCGACGTCGACGACGCCGCGATCGGGGACCTGAGCCGGTGGATGGAGCTCCTGGAGTCCGGCTACGACTGGGACTACCCCATCGAGCCGCAGTCCGCGGGCAACTCGTGGATGCGCCACGCCCGCGCCAAGGTGCTCGGCGGGTGCTCCTCCCACAACTCGGCGATCGCGTTCTGGGCGCCGCGGGAGAACCTCGACGCCTGGGCCGCGCAGGGCTGCGACGGGTGGTCCGCCGAGGAGTGCTATCCCTTCTACCGCCGGCTCGAGACGGCGCTCGACGGCGCCGAGCACGCCGAGCCCCCGGGACGCGGCACCGACGGGCCGGTGACCGTCCGGACGGTCACCGGCGCCGACCCGTGCGGTGCGGCGCTCCTGGCCGCCTGCGAGCAGGTCGGCCTGCCCACGACCCCGTTCAACACCGGGCGGACGGTGATCCGCGGGGCCAACTGGTTCCAGGTCAACGCGAACCCGGACGGGACGCGCTCCTCGGCGTCGTCCGCGTACCTGCACCCGGTGATGGGCTCGCGGGAGAACCTCGAGGTGTGGACGGGCTACCGGGCCGAGCGGCTGACCTTCGACGATGCGGGGTCCCGTCCTCGGGCCACCGGGGTTGCGCTGCGCACCCCGGACGGCCGTCGGACGATCGAGGTGACCGCGACGCGCGAGACGATCCTGTCCGCCGGAGCCATCGACGGGCCCAAGCTGCTCGTGCTCTCCGGCATCGGGCCGGCCGAGCACCTGCGATCGGTGGGCGTCGACGTGCGCGTCGACGCCCCCGGCGTGGGGGAGAACCTCCAGGACCACCCGGAGGGGCTCGTGCAGTGGGAGGCGCTGGCGCCGATGCCCACCGAGTCGACGCAGTGGTGGCAGATCGGCATCTTCGCGGGCTCCGAGGGCCGCACGACGCCCGACCTGATGTTCCACTACGGATCGGTGCCGTTCGACCTCACCATCGTCCGCTACGGCTACCCGACCGCGGAGAACACCTTCTGCCTCACCCCGAACGTCACGGGGGCGCAGTCGACGGGCACCGTGCGGCTCTCGAGCCGCGATTTCCACGACAAGTCCAAGGTCGACCCCCGGTACTTCACCGCCGAGCACGACCGCGAGGTGATGATCCGCGGGATCCGGGTGGCCCGGGAGATCGCCGCGGCGCCGGCGCTCGAGGAGTGGGTGGGCGAGGAGCTCGCCCCCGGCGAGGCCGCGCAGACCGACGAGGAGATCTTCGACTACATCCGGACCACCCACAACACCGTCTATCATCCGTCGTGCACGGTGAAGATGGGCCCGGCGTCGGATCCGCTGGCGCCGGTGGACCCGCAGCTGCGGCTGCGCGGCGTGGACGGTCTGCGGGTGGCCGACGGGTCGATCATGCCCGACCTCATCACCGTGAACCCCTGCATCACGACGATGATGATCGGCGAGCGCTGCGCGGACTTCATCCGGCGCGGGTGAGGGTGGAGCCGGGCGCACGATACGGCGGGAGCGCCGGCTATCCCGGGTCGGCGTGTCGGTCGCGATAGCGCTGCCACACCTCGGGGCGGAGGCGTCCGCGGTCGGGGACATCGACGCCGTGGGCACGGGCCCAGGCCCGCACCTCAGCGGTGGTGACCGGTGGGGCGGTCGTGGCCGGCGCGGGGTCGGCGGCGACGTCGGGGATCGCACCCGGGATGCGAGCATCCACGGCATGCTCGTCGTGGGCCCAGGTCGAGGCGGCGGCGAGGAAGCGGTAGGTCCATTCCTCGGCGAGCGGTCGGGTCTCGCAGTAGACCATCGGCACGTTCGGCCACCGGACCTGGAGCTCGGCGAGGGCATCGGCGACCGTCGCCGGTCTCGCGTACTCGAGCGTGAAGATCCGTGACCAGCGGTCCTCGACGACCACCGCGGCGCGGGGCAGGGCGGCGAGCTCGCCGAGGGCGTAACGCAGCCGGCCACTGGTGACGCTGGACACCAGGTCGGGGAGCGACTTGCGTTCCACCGAGGCCACGAGGGCGCCGCCGACGGTGACGGCGTAGTCGCCGGCGGGCAGGGCGCGGGAGACGGTGCGGACCTGCTGGGTCGCGAACCGCCACGGGTAGCGCTCGCGGGCGTCGACCACGATCTCGAGGTCGGTGTCGAGCCCGGCCGCGCGGGCGGTGGGGGTGCGCACGTGGGGGCGGGCTTGCTTCCGGGTGCGCGGGGACTGCCAGAACACCATCTCGCGTCCGCGACCGCGGGTGAACACCACCTGCGAGCGGTTCTCCCGCCCGCGGTCGAGGACGACGTCGATCGCCGCACCACGGCGCGCGCACGATCTCAGCGCGACTCGTTCCACGACCTCGAGGTCCGCGCCGGTGGGCCACTCGCTCGAATCGACCGGGTGGCAGTAGAGGGCCTTGGTCCGGGGCCAGGTGTCCGAGGTCCGGAAGAGCAGCCCCTCCCCGACCGGCAGCCACAGCAGCAGCCCCAGCGCCGAGTCCGGGTCGGGGTTGCGCGCGATGACCAGCTCCGCCGCCACCGGGCGAGGGTATCGTGGGCCGCCGAGCGTCAGCCCAGCATCTTGCGGAGCACGTACGGCAGGATGCCGCCGTTGCGGTAGTACGCCGCCTCGCCCGGGGTGTCGATGCGCAGGCGCGCGTCGAACTCGACGGGATCGCCGGGGGACGAGCCAGGAGAACTGCTGCGTGCCGTGACGTGCACCGTGTCCGGGACGTCCCCCTCGTCGAGGGCGGTGACCCCCGAGACGTCGAAGGTCTCGGTCCCGGTGAGGCCGAGCGACTCGGCGTCGGAACCCTCCGGGTACTGCAGGGGCAGGACGCCCATCCCGACGAGGTTCGAGCGGTGGATGCGCTCGTAGGACTCCGCGATCACCGCGCGGACGCCGAGCAGCGTCGTGCCCTTGGCCGCCCAGTCGCGCGAGGACCCCGAGCCGTACTCCTTGCCCGCCAGCACCACCAGCGGCGTGCCCTCGGCCGCGTAGTTCTGCGCCGCGTCGTACACCGCGGCCTGCTCGCCGTCCTTCGTGAAGTCGGCGGTGAAGCCGCCCTGCACGTTCTCGAGCAGCTCGTTGCGCAACCGGATGTTGGCGAAGGTGCCGCGGATCATCACCTCGTGGTTGCCGCGGCGCGAGCCGTAGGAGTTGAAGTCCGTGCGCTCGACCCCGTTCTCCTCGAGGTACCGGCCGGCCGGCGAGTCCGCCTTGATGGCCCCGGCGGGGGAGATGTGGTCGGTGGTCACCGAGTCACCCAGCTTGAGCAGCACCCGCGCCCCCGTGATGTCGGCGACGGCGGCGGGCTCGCGCGCCATGCCCTCGAAGTACGGGGGCTTGCGGACGTAGGTGGAGTCCTCGTCCCACGTGAACGTCTCGCCCTCGGGGGTGGGCAGCGAGGTCCAGCGCTCGTCGCCGGCGAAGACGTCGGCGTAGCCCTCGGTGAACTGTTCCGGCGAGAGCGCGGACGCGATGACGTCCTGGATCTCCTGCGGCGACGGCCAGATGTCGTCGAGGGTGACCGGGTTGCCGTCCGCGTCGTGCGCGAGGGGCTCGGTCGTGAGGTCGAGGTCCATCGTCCCGGCGAGCGCGTAGGCCACCACGAGCGGCGGGCTGGCCAGGTAGTTCATCTTCACGTCGGGGTTGATGCGGCCCTCGAAGTTGCGGTTGCCCGAGAGCACCGCGGTGACCGCGAGGTCGTTCTCGTTGACCGCCGCGGAGATCTCCTCCAGCAGCGGGCCCGAGTTGCCGATGCACGTGGTGCAGCCGTAACCGACCAGGTTGAAGCCGAGCTTCTCCAGGTACGGCAGCAGGCCGGAGCGCTCGTAGTAGTCCATGACGACCTTCGAGCCCGGGGCCAGGGAGGTCTTCACCCAGGGCCGGCGCTCGAGGCCCTTCTCGACGGCGTTGCGGGCGAGCAGGGCCGCCCCGATCATCACCGACGGGTTCGAGGTGTTGGTGCAGGAGGTGATCGCGGCGATCGTCACCGCGCCGTGGTCGAGCTCGAGGTGGGTGCCGTCGGAGAGCGTCACCGGCGAGGGCTTCGACGCGCGCCCGCCCGGGTCGGCGGGAGCGCGGTGGACGCTGGGCCGGTCGTCGGAGTCGGGCGAGCTCTCGGCCGGCGGATCGGAGGCGGGGAAGGACTCCTCGTCCGACTCCTCGGAGTCGCTGTGGGCTGCTTCGTCGTCCTCGACGTAGTCCGGCAGGGCCTGGCGAAAGGACTCCTTGGCCGCGTCCAGGGGGATCCGGTCCTGCGGGCGCTTCGGGCCCGCGATCGACGGGACCACCGTGGAGAGGTCGAGCGCGAGCGTCTCGGAGAAGTCCGGCGTGTGGGTGGGGTCGTGCCACAGGCTCTGCTCGCGGCAGTAGGCCTCGACGAGCGCGACCGCCTCGTCGTCGCGGCCGGTGAAGCGCAGGTAGCTCAGCGTCTCGTCGTCGATCGGGAAGATCGCGCAGGTGGAGCCGAACTCCGGGCTCATGTTGCCGATGGTGGCGCGGTTGGCCAGCGGCACCGCCGCCACGCCCTCGCCGTAGAACTCCACGAACTTCCCGACGACGCCGTGCTCGCGCAGCATCTCGGTGATCGTGAGCACGAGGTCGGTGGCGGTGGCGCCCGCGGGGAGCTCACCCGACAGCCCGAACCCCACGACCTTGGGGATGAGCATGGAGACGGGCTGGCCGAGCATGGCCGCCTCGGCCTCGATGCCGCCGACCCCCCAGCCGAGGACGCCGAGACCGTTGACCATGGTGGTGTGCGAGTCGGTGCCGACGAGGGTATCGGGGTAGGCCTGTGCCACATCGGATCCTGGCCGCTTGCAGGTCATGACCACCCGCGCCAGGTGCTCGATGTTGACCTGGTGCACGATGCCGGTGCCGGGCGGGACGACCTTGAACTCGTCGAACGCGGTCTGGCCCCAGCGCAAGAACTTGTAGCGCTCGGAGTTGCGCTGGTACTCCAGCTCGACGTTGCGATCGAAGGCGTCGGGCGTGCCGAAGAGGTCGGCGACGACCGAGTGGTCGATGACGAGCTCGGCGGGCGCGAGCGGGTTCACGCTCGAGGCCTCGCCGCCCAGCTCGGTGACGGCCTCACGCATGGTGGCCAGGTCGACGATGCACGGGACGCCGGTGAAGTCCTGCATGACGACGCGGCCCGGCACGTACTGGATCTCGGTGTCCGGCTCGGCGGTGGGGTCCCAGTCGGCGAGGGCCCGGATCGACTTCTCGGTGGTAACCACGCCGTCCTCGGTGCGCAGGAGGTTCTCCAGCAGCACCTTGAGACTGAAGGGCAGTCGTGCCGAACCCTCGACACCGGTGATCCGGAAGATCTCGTAGGACTGGTCACCGACCTCCAGCGTCCCCCGGGCACCGAAGCTGTCGGGGTGCTCGGTGGTCGCGGACCCCGCAGACTGCGCTTGACTCACGTCCTGCTCCTCCTTCTGCGGCGGCGGTCCGGCCGACCCCGTCGTCCGGGTCCTCCCAGGCTACGGCCGCGCCCGGGCGCCGTCCCAATGCCGCTGCTCACGACCCGGCGGCCACCGGGACGAGGGTCACGAGCGTGTCGCGCCGGATCGGCACCGGAGCGGGCTGCGAGCGTCCGGACGTCGAGCCGTGGTCGGTGTGAGGGAGGGACGTCGTGCGTCCTCGCGCCGTACCCCTCGCCCTGCGGGTCCACGTCCTGCTCTGCGGGGTCCTGCTCGCGAGCGCCCTCATCGGCCACGCCGCCCTGCCCGCCGAGGCCGCCCTGCCCGCCGACGCCGCCCCCCACCCGACCGCCGAGGGCGACGCGGCCCGGGCCCGGGCCGACGCGCGGGTGGACGCCGACGCGGCGCGGCTCGCCGCGGACACCGCGTCCGTGGCGACCGAGGCCCTCGAGGTGGTCTCGGCGGCGGCCGCGAGCGCCTCGGACACCGCCGCCCGCGACTCCGCGGCCACCGGGCTCGAAGCCGAGGGCCGGAGTCGGGCACGCACGCCTACCCAGACCGTCGGGGAACGATCAGATGGTGGAGGCGCCGGAATCGGGCACGGTGGTGCGCCGGACGAGGGTGCGCCTCGGCGACGAGATCGTGCCGCAGGTCACCCGCCTGCTGCCCTGAGCGCCCCGATGCATGGGCATTCACGCCGCCCACACCGTGGTCGGGGTGTCGTGGCAGGGTCGACGCGTGCGGACGACGGATAGGGGACGCCGGTGAGTGAGCAGGACACGGCGGGCAGGGGCGCCGGTCCGGACACCCCGGCACAGGACGCGGCCATGCTCGAGCGCATCGTCCTCGAGGTCAAGCGGGTCATCGTGGGGCAGGACAGGCTGGTCGAGCGGATGCTCGTGGGCCTCCTCGCCCGCGGTCACCTGCTGCTCGAGGGCGTGCCCGGGGTGGCGAAGACCCTCGCCGTCGAGACGTTCGCGCGGGTGGTCGGCGGGTCCTTCGCGCGCATCCAGTTCACGCCGGACCTCGTGCCCTCCGACATCATCGGCACCCGCATCTACCGCCAGGGCCGCGAGGAGTTCGACGTCGAGCTGGGTCCCGTCGTGTCGAACTTCGTCCTCGCCGACGAGATCAACCGCGCACCGGCGAAGGTGCAGTCGGCGATGCTCGAGGTGATGGCCGAGGGGCACGTGTCCATCGGGGGGCACACCCACCCGATGCCCGACCCGTTCCTCGTGCTGGCGACGCAGAACCCCATCGAGAACGAGGGCGTTTACCCGCTGCCCGAGGCCCAGCGCGACCGGTTCCTGTTCAAGATCCTCGTCGAGTACCCGACGGCCGACGAGGAGCGCGAGATCGTCTACCGGATCAGTGTGGAGCCCCCCCGGCCGCACCGCGTGCTCGACCCCGCGGGGCTGAGCCGTCTGCAGGGCGTCGCCTCGCGGGTGTTCGTCCACCATGCCCTGGTCGACTACGTGGTCCGCCTCGTGGTCGCCACCCGCTCCCCGGGCGAGCACGGGATGGCCGACGTCGCGGGGTGGGTCTCGTACGGGGCGTCCCCCCGCGCGTCGCTGGGCATCGTCGCCGGCGCACGCGCCTTGGCCCTGGTGCGCGGTCGGGACTACGTGCTGCCCCAGGACGTCGTCGACGTCGCCCCCGACGTCCTGCGTCACCGGCTCGTCCTGTCCTACGACGCTCTGGCCGACGGTGTCCCCGTCGAGCACCTGGTCACCCGCGTGCTGCAGACGGTGCCCCTCCCGCAGGTGTCCGCGCGGCCGGTGGCGGGCGTCGGCGCCGGACCCAACGGGGCGGGCCCGCAGGCGGCGACCGGACGGTGAGCACCGACCCCTCCGCCGCCGGCACGGGACCGGGCCGGGTCGACGCCCGGGACCGGCCCGCGTGGGCACCACCTGCGCTCGGGCCGCCGCTCTCGGGGGCGCCGGCCCCGGGAGCGGTGGACGCGGCGCTGCGCACCCTGGAGCTCTCGGTGCGACGGCGCCTCGACGGGCTGCTGCAGGGCAACCACCTCGGGCTCGTCCCCGGCCCGGGCACCGAGGCCGGCGACGCGCGGGTCTACCAACCCGGCGACGACGTGCGGCGAATGGACTGGTCGGTCACCGCACGGACCACCGAGGCGCACATCCGCGAGACCATCGCCGACCGGGAGCTCGAGACATGGCTCGTGGTCGACCTCTCGCCCAGCCTCGATTTCGGCACCGGCGCCTGCGAGAAGCGCGACCTCGCGGTGGCCGCCTGCGCCGCGGTCGTGCACCTGACCCGCGACGGCGGGAACCGGGTCGGTGCGGTCGTGGCCACCGGGGAGCGCACCGACCGCATCCCCGCGCGCGGCGGGGCCGGGCACGCCCGCGACCTGCTGCGTCGCGTCGCCACCGTCCCGCGTGCCCCGGAGGGCACCCGCGGCGACCTCACGGATGCGATCGAGGCTCTCCGGCGCCCGCCGCGGCGTCGGGGACTCGCCGTCATCGTCTCGGACTTCCTCGGCGACACCGACTGGTCCCGCGCTCTGCGCGGTCTCGGTGCCCGCCACGAGCTGCTCGCGATCGAGGTGGGCGACCCGCGCGACGAGGAGCTGCCCGACGTGGGCACCGTCGTCCTGGCCGACCCGGAGTCCGGCCACCAGCGCGAGGTCACCACGACGCCGACGCTGCGCCGCCGCTTCGCTGCGGAGGCCGGCGCCCATCGCGAGCGCGTCGCGACCGAGTTGCGGCGCGCCGGCGCCGGGCACCTGCGGTTGCGCACCGACCGGGACTGGATCGCCGACGTCGTCCGCTTCGTCGTCGCTCGCAAACGCGGCTGGTCCGGGGGCGTCTCGACCGCTCTCTCGGGCTCGTCCGGCGCCGCCCCGGGCCGGGGGTGACGACGCTGTTCGCGCACCCCTGGTGGCTGCTGGGCCTGCTCGTGGTCGCCGTGTTCGCCGCGCTCTACGTCCTCGCCGAGCGCCGGCGTCGGCGTAACACCATGCGCTTCACCAACCTCGGCGTCCTCGAGCGCATCGCCCCCCGCCGGCCCGGGCGGTGGCGCCACGCGCCGGTCGCGCTCGTGCTCGTCGCGCTCACCTGCCTGGTCGTCGCGCTGGCCGGCCCGCTCGCGACCCAGCAGGTGCCGCGCAACCGGGCCACCGTCGTGCTCGCCATCGACGTGTCGCTCTCGATGCGGGCCACCGACGTCACCCCGAGCCGGCTGCAGACCGCGCAGAGCTCGGCGCGCGAGTTCGTCGACCAGCTCCCGCCGGGCATCAACCTCGGCCTGGTGTCGTTCGCGGGGACCGCGACCGTGCTCGTCTCGCCGACGCGGGACCGGGAGGCGGTCAAGCGCTCGATCGACACGCTGCAGCTCGCGGAGTCCACCGCGACCGGCGAGGCGATCCAGGCGTCGCTGGGGGCCATCCGCACCGTCGCCACCCAGATCCAGGGGCCCGAGGAGCCTCCCCCGGGCCGGATCATCCTGCTCTCCGACGGGAAGCAGACCATCCCGACCGACCTCGACGCCCCGCGCGGCGCGTTCCGGGCGGCCGACCAGGCCCGTGACCAGAACGTCCCGATCTCGGCGATCTCCTTCGGCACCGACTACGGCGAGATCGAGATCGAGGGACGGCCGATCCCGGTCGCGGTGGCCGACTCCGACATGGAGGAGATCGCGCGCCGTTCCGGGGGCGACTTCTCCAAGGCCTCCAGTCAGCAGGACCTGCGCGCCACCTACGACACGCTGCGCGAGCAGATCGGCTACGAGACCGCCGAGGTCAACCGCGGCGAGGACTGGATGCTCGCCGGGGCGGTTTTCGTGGCCCTCGGTCTGGGCGCCGCGTTCGCGATGGGTGCTCGCCTGCCCTGACCTTCCTCTGCCCTGACTCGCGAGTAGCCCGTTAGCCTCACCCGCGGCCCGCTCGACGAGCGCAGGACGACCATTGCTGGAGGACATGCGTGAGCCGGGTCGTGCTGGTCACGGGAGGCAACCGGGGGATCGGGCTCGCCACGGCGCGGGAGTTCGCCGCGCGCGGCGACACCGTCGTCGTCACCCACCGCTCCGGCGAGCCGCCCGCGGGGCTGGCCGGGGTGACCTGCGACGTCACCGACTCCGCGGCCGTCGACGCCGCGTTCACGCGGGTGGAGGCCGAGCACGGGCCGGTCGCGGTGGTGGTGGCCAACGCGGGGATCACCCGCGACGGGCTGCTGATGCGCATGCCCGAGGACGCGTTCACCGACGTGCTCGACGCTAACCTCACCGGGGCGTGGCGGGTGACCCAGCGTGCCGTGCGGGGGATGGTCACGGCCCGCTTCGGGCGGTTCGTCTACGTCTCGTCGGTCGTCGGGCTCACCGGCGCGCCGGGGCAAGTGAACTACGCGGCGTCGAAGTCAGGGCTGATCGGCATGGCCCGCTCCGTGGCCCGCGAGCTGGGCGGGCGGGGGATCACGGCCAACGTCGTCGCCCCCGGCTACGTCGACACCGACATGACCGCGGACCTGACCGACTCCCGCCGCGAGGGCATCCTGGCCTCCATCCCGCTGGGCCGGCAGGCCACCCCCGAGGAGATCGCCAAGGCGGTCGCCTGGCTCGCCTCCGACGACGCCGGCTACGTCACCGGCGCCGTGCTGCCGGTCGACGGGGGCGTCGGGATGGGGCACTGACGCAGAGGACGACCCAGCGGACGACACGACCCGCATGACGACACGAGAGGCTCGACCGTGAGTGGACTGCTCGAGGGCAAGCGGATTCTGGTCACCGGGATCATCACCGACGCGTCCATCGCCTTCCACGTCGCGAAGGCGGCGCAGGAGGCCGGGGCGACGGTGGTCCTCACCGGCTTCGGCCGGCTCTCGCTGGTGAAGCGGGTGGCGCAGCGGCTGCCCGCCGCGGCACCGGTGATCGAGCTGGACGTGCAGAACTCCGAGCACCTCGACGCGCTGGCCGACGCGGTCCGCGAGCACGTCGACGGTCTCGACGGCGTGCTGCACTCCATCGCGTTCGCCCCGCCCGGAGCGCTGGGGGAGGGGGCCTTCCTGTCGGCGCCGTGGTCGGACGTGTCGACCGCGATCGAGGTGTCGGCGTACTCGCTGAAGTCGCTCGCGGTGGCGTGCCGGCCGCTGCTCGGGCGCGGCTCGTCGATCGTGGGCATGGACTTCGACAACCGGCAGGCCTGGCCGGCCTACGACTGGATGGGCGTGGCCAAGTCGGCGCTGGAATCGACCACCCGCTACCTGGCGCGCGACCTCGGGCCGGACGGCATCCGCGTCAACCTCGTCGCCGCGGGCCCCCTGAGGACGATGGCGGCGAAGTCGATCCCCGGCTTCGACGCGTTCGAGGAGGCGTGGCAGCAGCGAGCTCCCCTCGGCTGGGATCTCAGCGACCCTACGCCCGTGGCCCGCACCGTGTGCGCGCTGCTCTCGGACTGGTTGCCCGCCACCACGGGCGCGATGGTCCACGCCGACGGTGGGTTCCACGCCGTGGGCGTGTAGGGCCTGGGCTTGCCCCGATTGGCGTCCTGCAGCCGCCGGGTGTGGCGCGGTCGAGTGCGGGGGACGCTGGGACCGTGAGCCACCCCGTCGACGCCGTCCTCGTCATGTCCTTCGGCGGACCCGAGGCACCCGACGAGGTGCGGCCGTTCCTGGAGAACGTCACGCGCGGCCGCGGCGTCCCGCCGGAGCGGCTCGACGAGGTCGAGCAGCACTACCAGCACTTCGGCGGCGTCTCGCCGATCAACGATCTCAACCGCCGGCTGGTCGCCGACCTGCGCGCCGGGCTCGCTGAGACCGACCGCGCGCTGCCCATGTACTTCGGCAACCGCAACTGGCACCCCCTCGCCGAGGACACCGTCACCGAGATGGCGCGGGACGGCGTCCAGAACGCCCTCGTGCTCGCCACCAGCGCCTACGGCGGCTACTCCGCCTGCCGGCAGTACCACGAGGACATCGCCCGCGCCCGCGCCGCCGCGATCGAGCGCACGGGTGCCGCACCGGACCTCACGAAGCTGCGCCACTTCTTCGACCACCCGCTGTTCGTCGACGCGGTGGCCGACGGCGTGCGCGCCGCCCGGGAGCGCCTCGACGACGGCCAGGACGCCCGGTTGGTGTTCACCGCGCACTCCGTTCCCACGAGCGCCGACGAGACGGCGGGCCCGCCCGGCGAGGGCGGGCACCGGTACTCACGGCAGGTCGACGAGGCGGCCCGCCTGGTCGCCGAGGCCGTCGGTGCCGACGATCACGACGTGGTATGGCAGTCGCGCTCCGGTCCGTCGTTCGTCCCGTGGCTCGAACCCGACGTCCTCGACCACCTCGACGCGCTGCACGAGAAGGGCGTCGGGTCGGTGGTGGTGAGCCCCGTCGGGTTCGTGTCCGACCACCTCGAGGTGGTGTGGGACCTCGACCACGAGGCCGCCGCGCACGTCGAGGGGATGGGAATGGGGTTCGTCCGCGCCGCCAGCGCAGGCTCGGACCCCCGCTTCGTCCGTATGGGGGTCGAGCTGATCGTGGAGCAGATCCGCGGAACGCCGGCGCGGGCGCTCGGCGGCGTCCCGAGGGCGGGCGTCGGACGCAACGGGACGTTGTGCCACCCCGGCTGCTGCGAGCCGCCCGACCGTCGCCGCCCGAGCTGATGCCCGAGCCCGGGCACGGACGGTCCGCACGACGGCCGCGTCCAACACCGTCGCTCAGGGGACGGCGGTGGGTTCTGGGAGCCGGGACGTGATCAGGAGAGCGGCCAGGGGTGCGGTGAGCAGGGTGGCCAGGGCGAGGCGCAGGCTGGTGTGGTCGGCGAGCAGGCCGAGGAGGGGAACGATGAGTCCACCGGCGGAGACGGCGAGACCGAGGGTGACCCCGGAGGCGGTGCCGATGCGCTGGGGGAGGTAGTCCTGGCCGAGGGTGACCTGGACGCTGAACGGCAGGTAGGTCGCGACGCCGAGCGCGACGACGGCGGTCAGGGCGAGGCCGAGGTTGGGCGCGAGCAGAAGCCCGGCCAGGCTGGGCAGCGCGAGCAGGTAGCCGATCCGGATGGTGGCAACACGGCCGATGCGGTCGGCGAGTCGGCCCCCGATCAAGGTGGCGGCGGCTCCGGTGCCAAGCAGCACGGTCAGCGCCGCGCTCGCGACGGCGGGGCTGGTGGCGAGGTGTTGCTGCAGGTAGAGCGCGAGCAGCGCGGAGAGCCCGAAGAACAGCACCGAGCGGGCGATGACGGCCGTGGTGAGCCAGCCGAAGGCTCTCCAGTCGTCGGCCTGCCTTCTCGCCGTCATGGCGTCGTCGGTCGCCGCGCGGGCGGGTACTCCGGGGGCGGGTTTCCCCGCGGCGGGCGTTGCGGTGATGCCCGCTTCTTGCGTCGCGGCGTGGTCCACCCTGTGGCGCAGTCGGCGCGAGATCAGCGGCAGTGCGCTCGCGGTCAGCAGGGCCGGCGCGGCGAGCAGCGGGCTGCCGGCCAGGCCGGTGACGAGCAGGATGCTGGTGGTCAGCGTGGGGCCGAGCGCGAAGCCGAGGTTGCCGCCGAGGGCGAACCAGCTCATGCCGGCTGCGGTGCCGCCGGAGGCGGCGCGGGCCAGGCGGGAGGCGTCGGGGTGGTAAGCGGCCACTCCCAGGCCGGACAGCGCGACCGCCGCCCAGGTCCAGGCGTAGCTGTGGCCGAGTCCGGCGAGTCCGATGCCGGTGCCGGCGAGCGCGAGTCCTGCGGGGACGAGCCAACGCATCGGATAGCGATCGGCCAGCAGGCCGAAGGCGGGTTGGATCACCGAGGAGAGGATGGTCGCGGCCAAGGTGATACCGGTGGCGGCGGTGTAGCTGTAGTGCCGCTCGAGCACCAGCAGGGCGACCAGCGCTGGCACGGCGCCTTGGTAGAGGTCGTCGACGACGTGGGTGAAGGTGAGCACGCCCAACTGGCCACGGTCGGGGATGCGTGACGAACGGCGAGCGGTGACGCTGCGCGGCGTGGTTTCGCTTCTCGGGTTCATCGGTTGGGCTTGGCTCACGCTACTCCTCCGCTTGCTCCTCAGCTTGTCTGACCTGTCGGCCGTCGCGCCGCCCAGGGACGTCGTGCCCGTGATGCTCAGCCCGTGGAGTCCGAAACGGGAGCAGGGTTCGTTGGCTGGTGCTGTGCGCGGCGTAGTTGCTCCAGCGTGCGAGCCACGTTGGCTCGGGTGGCGGTCTGGGCGGCGGCCGCGTCACCGGCGGCGATGGCCGCGATGAGGTCCTGGTGGGCGTCGGTGGTCGCCGCGCGCTCGGCGGCGTCGCGGAGCTCGTGGTCGTCTGCCAGGTCGAGCAGGGCGTGACGCAGTGCGGAGGAGAACGAGTCGAACACCTCGATGAGCACCGGATTGTGTGTTGCTGCGATCACGGCGCGGTGCAGCGCGAGGTCGGCGTCGACGAACCCGGCCCGGTCCCGGGCCGACTGGCGCGCGGTCCATGCCGCTCGCATGGCCTCGATGTCCTCGCTGGTGCGTCGGTGAGCTGCGAGTTCGCTGGCCTGCAGCTCCAGACCGATGCGCACCTCGTAGACATCAGCGACGCAGGCACGTCGCAGGCTGAGATCCCACTCCGAGACCGACTCGCGGGACGCGACGAACGTTCCCGCCCCGTGCCGAGCCTCGAGCTGGCCGGCCGCGACCAGCGTGCGCACCGCCTCGCGCACCGTTGAGCGTCCCACGCCCAACAGACGCGCCAACTCCATCTCCCCAGGCAGCCGCTCGCCCAGCGCCCACGAGCCTTCCTGGATCTGGCGGCGCAACTCGGTCGTGGCCCGCTCCACGAGCGATTGACCACGCTCGACCGCCCGCACCGACACCGCCGACCCCTTCTGAAGACGTCTGAGGAGTAGACCACCGACGAGACGGGTCTGCAACGGGCCTGCCTTGACCTGGACGCAGGCCGAGGGCGTGTCCGAGCAGCTGCGGGGAGATGCTCGGCTGGGATGATGCGGACGCCGGCCACCGCTCGCCGCGGCCGACGCTCCGCGACCGGTTGCCGGTGGATCTGCGCGAGGCCCCCGGCCCGGACTTCGCGACGCTTCCCTTCACCTCGCTCTACCCTGCTCGACGACGAGTGGGCGGCGGAGATCGTCAACCGGACCGTTCACGGGGTGATGCACATCGGGTGGGTCCCGGACGGGACCGGTGGCTACCGCGGCCAGATGGCCGTTCTGGTGTAGCCGAACGGGCTGCTCGGGACCGCCTACATGGCCGCGATCATGCCCTTCCGGCACCTGATCGTGTACCCGCCGCTGATGCGGGTGATCGAGCGGGACTGGCGGGCGAGCGCCGGCGATCCGACCCCGGCGCACGCTTCGAGGCCGACCTGATGACCTGCCCTTCGCGCCTGGAAGCTTCACGACCGTCGCCTGCTTCGGGACGCTGCACGTCCTCGAGGACCCATGGCCTGCGCTGGCCGCGCTGTGGCGGCAGGTGGCGCTCGCGGGCCGACTCTTCGCGTCGATGGTCCTCACGGATCGCGCCCTCGGTGGCGCTTACCTGCACTGGGGGGCCGGCGCTGGGCCGTGGCCGCCGAACGCGCCGCGGGGGAGGAGCTGGAGCGGGTGCGCACCGAGGCGGCCGCCCAGGTCGCCGCCGCCCCGGCCGAGGCCGAACAGGACCGCGGCGACGTCGAGGCCGAGCGGGACCGGGTCCTGGCCGAGCGCGCCGCCGAGTCGCGTCGGGAAATCGAGCAGGCCCAGACCACCGCGGCCGCTCAGGTCGCAACGGCCGAGCAGGCCGCGCAGGACGCCCGCAGCGAAGCCCGCACGCAGATCCTGGCCGCGCAGCAGCAGCTCGCCGACGCCGGCAGCGCCCAGACGAGGGCCGAGGCCGACCGGGCCGCCGCGGACCGGCGCGCCACGGAAGACCTGGCCACTCTGGAGCGGGTGCGCGCCGAGCTGGAGCAGCTGCGCACCGACCACCACGCCGAGCTCGCCACGGTGCGCCGCGAGGCCGCCGAGGAGCGGGCCGCGTTGCGGCGGGAGGGCACCGAGCAGTTGACCGCCGTCCTGGCCCGATTCGACACCCCGCCGGCCACCGACGCCACCAGTGCACCGACACCACCAGCGCGGGGCGGCCGCACGAAGCCACCGAGTAGGTCCGCCTACCTCCCCGCCGGCAACCCCGCGGGGCCGGCGGGCCCCTTCGGGCAGGTGGCCCGTCGTTGTGGAGGAGTTGCCGGAGGTCGCCGCTGATACATGGACCGTGGCCGGGATGTTCGCGATTTCCGACCGCACCCCCGCCGTCCTCTGCCTGGCCGCTCCACCGTAGACGAGGGGTTGGTCAACCGTGGAGCGCCCGGAGACGCCAGCCGAGGACGTACGACGTTGACCAGGGGACGAGCGACGGTCACGATCACGGCCGCTGAGGAAGGCAAGCCCCCGGCGCTGAGCGTCCGCCGGCTACTGGTCGCCCTGGTCGCCCTGGGCGGAGATGAGGGTGGTGAGCATGTCGGCGATGTGCTGCTGTCCGGCGGCGGCCTGGTCGAGCTTGCCGCGGATCTCGGCGAAGCCCTTGCGGGTCTCCTCTAACCCGGCGGCGGTCTGCTCGCCGAGCGCGCTGATCGCGGAGCGGTTGTCGTCGACCTTGACGCCGAGGTCGGCGAGGTCGCGGTCACGGGCGGCAGCGAGGTGGCGGGCGGCCGCGGCGTCGGCGGCCACCTCCTCCATGCGGGCCTCCAGCGCGCTGAGCCGGGCCTCGACGTCGGAAGGGTTGGCCACGGGAGCAGGGTACCGACCGCTTTGCGCACCGCCGGCACTCCCACCACCCCGATTGGACGCATACACGTCGACCGGGGTCGGGCGGGGGCGAGGGAGCGTCAGTCGCCGGTGGTGACGGCGGGTTCGTCGCCGACGGGGTGCAAGGTGCCGGCGGCGGCGAGGTCGTAGCCGCCGATCGTGTCGATCGCGGTCTGGACGTCGGGTCGGTGACGGCGGTGATGAGCGGTCGCCCAGCGCCGAGCGCCGCGGCGGCGAGCACGACGTCGTAGGACTCCCAGGTCAGCGGGACGAACTCCAGCCCGCAGCCGGCGACACCGACGCCCCACCCGTCATGGAACACACCTGGATCCAATCCGCCCTGACCAGCGCGCACGCTCTGGCCCTCGCGGTCGAGCACGGATCCGAGATCTACCGCCGGGTCGCACCACTGAACGCGGCAACCCAGACCGCCCTGTCCACCGAACACCGAGTGGCCGAGTTCGCCACCGCGGTCGCCGCAGCGCGCCGCGCCGGCATCCACACCCTCGTCACGTCACCGGCCGACAAGCACGAACTCGCGACCGGGCTCGACATCGAGCCAGCCACCGCATCCATTACCTGCTGCACAGCCACGAGACCTACCTGGGACTGGTGATCAGCGCCGGCTGGACGATGGAGGAATACAAGGCCTGGCTGTATCTGACGCTGTGCGAACAACTGCTCACACCGCGGTCCAGGCAGGACATCACCGACGCCGCCCGCGGAATGTCCTTCCACCCCTCTCTACGCACCTGGTCCACGAAGCCGGCAGGCGCCAAGGCGCTCAGCAGGTTCAGTCCGAAGGCCTGATCACGGATGATGCGCGGTAACAGGGCCGGCTCCAATTTGCGAGCCGCGGAGTGGTAGTCACTCGACCGCTGCGGGGCTCACGATGCTTCGTGCTCGTGGCCGCGGCGGAGGTGATCGTCGGCGCGCTGCTGTGGACGGGGCGCCGGGCAGGGCCCGTTCTGGCGATCGTCCTGCTTCCGATCGAACTGGTGTTCTGGATCGGCTTCGCGCTCCCGTTGGGGCCGGTATGGGGGCTGGCCAGAACCGTTCTGGGTGGTCATCGCGATGAGGCGCCCCGCTGCGACGAGGGCATGAGTGGAGACCGGGGCGGGCAATCCGCCGTGTCGACTGTGCTGTTGGACGCGCTCCACGGCGCTGTCCACCGACCGCGCCACGCTGGGCGGCTGTGGTGATCGCCACGACATTCGTGGGTATCGGGTTCCTCCTGGTGGTCGCGGTCGCGGTCGGAGTCCTCGACCCGCAAACGCGCCGGCGTGGCGACGGGATCGCGACGGACCGACGACAACACCGGGAAGCGCGCCAGCTTTCCGCGGCATCGATCCCGGCGACGTGGACGCCTGGGACGACGACTGATCGTCCGGGACCGGGTCGGCGCTACGACCACCCGCGCCCGGTCCACCAAGCCGATGGCCAAGGAACACGCCCCGGGATGGGACGCCCGTCGTACGAAGTCTCACACATACCTTGACAAGCACGTACCGGTAGCGACATATTAATGGCATGCGTGACGTGTTCGACGTGCTCGCCGACCCCACGCGGCGGGCCATCCTCGACGAGCTGCGTCACGCGCGGGGGTGCGTGGTGGGCGAGCTGGCCGCGCGGCTGGTGGTGACGCAGCCGACGGTGTCCAAGCACCTGCGGGTGCTGCGCGACATGGACCTGGTCGACGTCCGGGTCGAGGCGCAGCAGCGCCGTTACGTGTTGCGCCCGGACGCGCTGCTCGACCTCGAGGCGTGGCTCGCGCCGTACCGGGACTTCTGGAACGCGCGTCTCGACGACCTCGGCGAGCACCTCGACGCCCCCGTTTCCGACACCGAATGATCGAGCGAGGAGAACCCATGCCGGACCGAGGCACGTACATCGAGGTCGACGGGCGCCCGGCGGTGCGCTTCCGACGCGTCTACCCGCATCCCCTCGCCCGGGTGTGGACCGCCGTGAGCGAGCCGGCGGAGCTCCGGCACTGGTTCCCGTCCGCCGTGGTCCTGTCGCCGGACGACCCGGGCCGTGTCGAGTTCCGCGACGACCCGCACGCGCCCCCCTCGGTGGGTCGGGTCCTGGTCCACGAGCCCCCGCGGCGCCTCGCCGTGAGCTGGGGCGACGACGAGCTGCACGTCGAGCTGGAGCCCGTCGCCGAGGGCACCCGGTTGACCCTGGTCAACGTGCTCGGGCGGCGCGACGCGGCCGCTCGCAATGCCGCCGGCTGGTCGGTCTGCCTCGCCGAGCTCGACAAGCTCCTCCGGGGCGTCCCCGGCACCGGGCCGCACGGCGACGGCGCGGAGCCCTGGCGGGACCACTACGACGCGTACCTCGCTGCGGGCCTCCCGTGCGGGGCCCCGGTGCCGGCCGCACCCGACCCGGTGCCCGGAGGCTGACGAGTCTCAGGCACGGGTGAGGACGCGGACCGTCTCGGCGACGGCCGCCACGCGCGCCGCCCGCACGGCGGTGGCCAACGGGCGCAGCGCGTCGGCGCGCGCGAGGGCGGCGGGGGAGGTGAGGGCGGCGCCCGGGTCGTCGCCGGACGCCGCGACGAGGATCGCCTCCACCTCGTCGGCGCGGGCGAGGACGCGCAGCGGGCGCCCGGGCGTCCCCGAGGGCCACGAGGGCCGCGGGCGACGCCGCAGCGACGCCGCGATCTCCTCCCGGACGCCGCGGCGGGGTCGGGCGACGTCCATCGAGGCCAACGTGGACGCGGCGTCGCGGACCAGGGTCCGCAGCTCGTGCTCGGCGTCGGGCAGGCTCGGGTGCGCCGACGGGGGGACGGCCGCGGCGAGGTGCACGGTCCAGCGCAGCACCCCGTCGGCGATCTCGGAGGGGACCAGGGCGAGCCCGGCGTCGGCGAGGACGACGCACTCCCCGGCGGTCATCGCCCCCTCCCGCAGGGCGGTCGGCCCCGGCAGCCCGCGGACGTCGCCCGGGGCGGGGAGCACCACCCGCGCGTCGAGCGGCTGCCCCGGCACCACGCGGCGACGGATCACCCCCAGCCCGACGACGAGCCCCGACCCGGCGCAGTCGGGGGTCGGCAGGTCCAGTGTGGCGGCGACCGCGGCGTCGGCGGCGACCACGTCGTGGGCCTCCGACCAAGGGGCCAGGGCGTCGAGGACGTCGTCGGCAGCGGCGGACCCGGCGATCCAGGCCGCACTCCACACGGCCAGGGAGGCACTCGCGCAGGACATCGATCCAGGCTAAGCGACGGACCGCGGCGTGTCGGGCCGAGCGGCCGTCCGCGTGCGGAATACCGTTCTGGAGTGGCACGGACGCAGGGTCGGGGCATGCCGGGGTCGAGCGGCCGTCCGCGTGCGGAATACCGTTCTGGAGTGGCACGGACGCAGGGTCGGGGCATGCCGGGGTCGTCCGGCGATCCCGGCTTCCGGTCCTCCGGTGGGCTCGGACCCCGTCGCGACCCCCTGCCCGGCATGGCCTCGCACGGGCGCGGCCGCGAGGTGCTCACCGTGGTGGCGGAGCCCGGGATGGTCGTCGAGGACGCCACCGGGTCGTTCTGCGGCGCGATCGTCCGCGTCGACGTCCGCGAGGTGGTCCTGGAGGACGCGTCCGGCCGCCGGCGGCTCTTCCCGATGTGCCCCGCCGGGTTCCTGGTCGAGGGCCGGTTGGCGACGCTGACCCCGCCCGCCCGCGCCGGGCGGACCATCGACGCCCCGGCGACCCCTCCGCAGCGGTCGGCGTCGGGCTCGGTGCGCGTGGCGCCCAGGCGCGCCCGCACCGCGATCCCGCACCGGATCTGGGTGGAGGGCGTGCACGACGCCGCGATCGTGGAGCGGGTCTGGGGCCACGACCTGCGCGTCGAGGGCGTCGTGGTGGAGCCGCTGCACGGGGCCGACGTGCTCGTCGAGGCCGCTCGCGAGTTCGCGCCCGGGCCCGACCGGCGGCTCGGGGTGCTCGTCGACCACCTGGTGACGGGGTCGAAGGAGTCGCGCATCGCGGCTTCGCTGCGCCGGGACCTCGGGCCGGCCGCGGCGCACGTGCTCGTGCTGGGCCACCCCTACATCGACATCTGGGAGGCCGTGCGCCCCTCGGTGGTCGGGATCGAGGCGTGGCCCCGGGTCCCGCGGGGGATCGAGTGGAAGCGCGGCGTCTGCGACGCGCTCGGGTGGGGCGACGAGCGCGAGGGCGCCCGCCGCGTCCTCGACGCCGTGTCCCGGTGGACCGACCTCCAGACGCCGCTGATCGGCGCGATGGAGCAGCTCATCGACTTCGTGACCGTGGGGTCCGGCCCGCCGGACTGACCCCGTCGCGGCGCTCGCCGCCGTAGGCTGGGAGGGTGATCCCGCTCATCTGGCTGGGCGCCGGGGTCCTGCTCGTCGTCACCGAGCTCGTCTCCGGGGACTTCGTGCTGCTCATGCTCGGCGTCGCGGCCCTCGCGACCGCCCTCGCGTCCGGGCTCGGGGTGCCTCTCGGGCCAGATGTCGCCGTCTTTGCGCTGGTCGCCGTGGCGCTCGTGCTCCTCGCGCGCCCCGCCCTGACCCGGCGGGTGCACGCGGCTCAGGTCAACACCGGCACCCAGTCCCTGCTCGGCGCCCGGGCCGAGGTGCTGGAAACCGTCGACGGTGGCGGCGGGAAGGTGCGCCTGCGCGGGTCGGAGTGGTCGGCGCGGACACTGCACGACGACGCCGTGCTCGCCCCCGGCCTCGAGGTCGTCGTGGTCGGCATCGAAGGCGCCACCGCCGTCGTCGCGGGAGAGAGGTAGTCATGAATTCCTCGGTCGTGCTGACCGTCATCGTCGTCGTCCTGCTCGTGCTCGTGGTCTCCGTCGTCGCCAGGAGCGTCATCGTGGTGCGCCAGGCCGAAGCCGCCGTCATCGAACGCCTCGGGCGCTACCTGCGCACCGCGCAGCCCGGCCTGAGCTTCCTCATGCCGTTCGTGGACCGCGTCCGGGAGCGGGTCGCTCTCTGGGAGCAGGTCGTCTCGTTCCCGCCGCAGCCGGTGATCACCCGCGACAACCTGACGGTGTCGATCGACACCGTCGTCTACTACCAGGTCACCGAGCCGCACCACGCGGTCTACGAGATCTCCGACTACATCAACGGCGTCCAGCAGCTCACCACCACGACGCTGCGCGACGTGGTCGGCGGGATGAGCCTGGAGGAGGCCCTGACCTCGCGCGAGACGATCAACTCGGGGCTGCGCCGCGCCCTCGACGACGCGACCGGGCCGTGGGGGCTGCGGGTGGTCCGCGTCGAGCTCAAGGCCATCGACCCGCCGCCCTCGATCCAGGACTCGATGGAGCGGCAGATGAAGGCCGACCGCGAGAAGCGCGCGACGATCCTCACCGCCGAGGGGCACCGCGAAGCGGCGATCGCGACGGCGCAGGGCAACAAGCAGGCCGCGATCCTCACCGCGGAGGGCGCGAAGCAGGCCGCGATCCTCGACGCCGAGGCCGATCGTCAGTCCCGCATGCTGCGCGCCCAGGGCGAGCGGGCGGCCCGCTTCTACCAGGCCCAGGGCCAGGCCAAGGCGATTGAGAAGGTGTTCGCGGCGATCAAGGCCGGCAAGCCCACGCCGGAGCTGCTGGCCTACCAGTACCTGCAGACCCTGCCGCAGATGGCGCAGGGCGACGCGAACAAGATGTGGATCGTGCCGTCGGACTTCGGGAAGGCGCTCGAGGGGTTCACGCGGATGCTCGGTGCCCCGGGCGAGGACGGCGTGTTCCGCTTCGAGCCGTCGCTGGTCGAGGCGGCCGAGCCGCCGCCGGGCGCCGACGACTCCGACGTGGCCGGCTGGTTCGACACCTCGACGCACCCGGAGATCGCCCGGGCCGTGGCGGAGGCCGAGAACATCGCCAACCGGGCCTCCTCGTCGGGGCTGACGACGCCGACGGCCAACGGGTCCGGCGGCCCGAGCGTCGGCGAACCCGAGCCCGAGGCGGGCGCGTAGAGCAGTCGGTCCTGGCCCCCGGACCGGGGCCCCTAGGATCGGCAGGTGCTCGATCGCGAGGCCGTCGACTCCCTCTTCCCTCCGGATCTGCCCGAACCGGCCGAGTGGGAGCAGCGCTACCCGCCCCGCGAGCTGGGCGGCCCGGGAGACGGGGCCCTGGTCACCCGGTTCGGGCCCAGCCCCACCGGGTTCGTCCACGTCGGCGGCCTCTACACGGCGATGATCTCCCGGGATCTCGCCCGGCACTCCGGCGGCGTGTACTTCGTGCGCGTCGAGGACACCGACCAGGCGCGGGAGGTCTCCGGCGCCGACGCCCAGTTCGCGCGGGCGTTCGCGGCGTTCGACCTGGTGCCCGACGAGGGCGACTTCGCGCCCGACGGCGCCGGGTCCTACGGGCCGTACCGACAGTCGCAGCGCGTCTCGATCTACCTCACCTACGCCCGGGAGCTGCTGCGCGCCGGGCTCGCCTACCCCTGCTTCGCCACCAGGGAGGAGATCGCCGAGATCTCCGACGCGCAGCGCACCCTGAAGCTGCCCACCGGCTACTACGGGCGGTGGGCGCCCTGGCGCGACGCCGACGAGGGCGAGGTGATGCGCCGCCTCGAGGCGGGTGACCCGTACGTGGTGCGGTTCCGCTCCGACGGGACAGTGGGGGAGCGGACTGCGTTCGTCGACCGCCTGCGCGGACGGGTGGAAGCGGAGGACAACCACAACGACGTCGTGATCCTCAAGACCTCGGCCCAGGATCCGCGCCTGCCCACCTACCACTTCGCGCACGCCGTCGACGACCACCTCATGCGGGTCTCGCTCGTGGTCCGCGGCGACGAGTGGCTCTCCTCGGTGCCGCTGCACCGCCAGCTCTTCGCCGCCCTCGGCGTCCCCGCCGTCGACTACGCCCACATCGCCCCGCTGATGAAGCAGGAGGGATCGTCGCGGCGCAAACTCTCCAAGCGCAAGGACGCCGAGGCGTCGGTCGACTTCTACCTCGAGGCCGGCTACCCGCCCGAGGCCGTGCTGGCCTACCTGCGGGGGCTGGCCAACGGACGCCTCGGCGAGGTCGGGGTCGCCGAGGCGCTCGCCGAGCCGCTGCGCCTCGAGGAGTTCGGGCTGGCCGGACCGCTGGTCGACACCGTGAAGCTCGCCGACGTGTGCGCCGACCACATCGCGAGGATGCCCGGATCCGAGGTGCTCGCCCGGGTCCGCGCGTGGGCGCTCGAGCACGACCCGGAGCTCGCGGCGGTGCTCGACGCGAATCCGGAGCTCGCCGCCGCGGCGATCGACGTCGAGCGGGTCGGCGTGGCGAACCCGCGAAAGGACCTGGCCCGCTGGTCGGACTTCCGCGCGGCCTACGGCTTCTTCTTCCCGGAGCTGTTCACCGACGTCACCGACGCCGCCGACGAGCGCTTCGGGGGTCTCGCGCCCGACCTCGTCCGCGCGGTCGCGGCCGACCTCGCCGCGTCCTACGTCCACTCCGGCGACCAGCCGACCTGGTTCGGTCAGGTGCGGGAACTCGCGGCCCGGCGCGGCTTCGCGCCGAACCCGAAGACCTACAAGTCCGATCCCGACGCCTACCCCGGGATGCTGCGCGACGCCGCGAACGTCATCCGGGTCGCGGTCACGGGGGCGCAGCGCAGCCCCGACCTCTACGAGGTGACGCGGGCGCTGGGCGCCGACGAGGTGGTCCGGCGGGTGCGGGTCGTCGGGAGATGACCGGCGGCCGATGGCGAGAACGAACCGGTCATCTCCGTCAGCGTGTCCCGCGGATGATCTGATCAGCGCGCCACGGATGAAGTTCTCCGCCCGCGCGGTGAGCACCAGCCCTAGGCCCGGCGTGCGCCGCGGCGATGGCGGCCGTCACCCGCTCGATCGAGTCCCGGGCTCGAGTCGGGCCACCGGAGCACATGCAGCGCAGGCCAAGGTCCCTCGCTCATGGTGTGGCGTTCAGCGCCGCGATGGTGTCGGGGTCGGCGGCGACGTGAATCCTCGTGATCAGGTCGTGCTGGATGGTAAGAGTGATCAACGCGAACAGCTCCCGGTCGAAGAACGCGAGCAGGGCGGGCTGGCCGTCGACGCCGTGTGACACCAGCGTCGCGCCGTGTCCGTAGTAGCGGATCAGATTCCGAGCAACGAGCTCGGAGCCGTGGTTGATCTGTGGCGTGATCGGCGAGTCGGCTCCGAACTCGGCGCTGCCCCAGACCTGCGGGTCCAGCACGGTGAGCAGGGTGTCCAGGTCACCGTTAGCGCAAGCGGAGATGAACTTGTCGGTGACCAGCCGGTGTTCCGACACTCCCACGTCGTTGGAGCGGACCGGCGCACCGGCAACGCGCTGCCGTGCCCGGCGGGCGAGCTGGCGGCAGGTCGCGGGTGGCCGTCCGAGGGTCTGTGCGATGGCCTCGAAAGGCGTCTGGAAGACGTCGTGCAACACGAACGCCACCCGTTCGGCCGGGGTGAGGCGCTGCAGAACCACGAACAGGGCCAACCGGACCTCGTCGTCCAACGTAACCCGGTCCGCGGGGTCGTCCACGGCCGCTTGGGACACCGGCGCGGCCGATTCAACCACCGCGGTGTCCTGGGCCTGTTCGCGCCGCGAGCGAGCGGATCGCAGCTGGTCGAGACACAGCCGGCTGGTGACCACGGTCAACCAGCCGCGGTCGTCGGCGATATCGCCGGCCACGGTGCGAGCGAGCCGGATGAAGGCCTCCTGAACCACGTCCTCGGCCTCGCCTACGTCGCCGAGCATCCGGAACGCCATGTCCACCAAGTACGCGCGGTGGGCCCGCCAGGCCCTGTCGAATCGGTCCCCGGCCGCCGTCCCGGTCATGACCGAGCCCTTCGGTTCGCTTGTGCTCACCCCGATAGGACGAGGCGTCGAGCGCTGACGTGACACGGGCGCTGCGCTGTCACTTCTGTGGAGGCTGTCCCGTCCTGCCCTGGCATGCGTCTTCACCCTCGTGAAAGGAGTCTGCGCCATGACGACGACCTCCACCGCCGGGCACGCCAGCAATCCTGGTCGGACCGATGCGGGTGGCCCACCAACCGAGCGGGTTCTGCTGACTGGCGCCACCGGGAACGTCGGCCGGCCCTTGATCGACCTGCTCGGCGCCCGTGGTGTCGCGGTGCGCGCCGTGAGCCGCCACCGGATCGCCGCGCCCTCGGCCCCGCACCTCGACGTCGTCGAGGGCGACCCGTCGCACCCCGAGACCCTCGCCTCCGCACTGGACGGGGTCACCAGCCTGTTTCTGAACCCGCGGTCGATCGGGGGACGTGCCGCTGAACTGCTCGCGCTCGCGAAGGTCCGCGGGGTCCGGCGCGCGGTGGCGTTGTCCGCGATCAATGTCGACGACGACCCGACTCGGCAACCCTCCCGGTATCGCGGCGACCTCAACCGAGAGGTCGAGGACGCCGTGACCAGCTCGGGGCTCGAATGGGTCAGCCTGCGGCCTTCGGTGTTCGCAACCAACACCATCGGCCTGTGGGCCGCTCAGATCCAGCACGGCGACGTCGTTCGCGGTCCGTACGCGGCCTCCGTCTCGGCCCCGATCGACGAACGGGACATCGCCGGCGTCGCCGCCCACGCGCTGGTCACCGACGACCTCCTCGGGCAGCGCCTCGACCTGACCGGGCCGCAATCCCTCACCCCGCCCGACATGGTTGCCGCCATCGCCGACGCGATCGGCCGGAACCTGCACTACCAAGAGATCCCGCCGCAAGCGGCCAAGACTCACATGGTCGACGCGGGCTTCCCCGCGCAGTTCGCCGAAGCGTTCTTGTCCATGCAGGCCGCCACCGTCGGGCGGCCCGCCCTGCTCACCAACGAGGTGGAGAAGATCCTCGGCCGTCCCGCCCTGACCTACGCACGCTGGGCCGTTGACCACACGGGGGTCTTCCGCGCGCCCGCCTGACTCGACCCCGCCAACCACGGAGCACACCATGAAACTCACGATCTTCGCCGCGACCGGCGGCATCGGCCGCCACGCCCTGGACCAGGCCACCGCGGCCGGGCACGACGTCACCGCCGTCGTACGACATCCCCAGAACCTCCCCCCGCAGGTACGCACCGTCACCGCAGACCTCGCGGACGCCGACCCCACAGCCCTCGAGTCCGCTCTCGTCGGAGCCGACGCCGTCCTCTCCGCCCTGGGCCCGCGCTCACGAGCCGACGCTGGGATCGCGCGCCGCGGCACCCAGCGCATCGTCACGGCCATGCAGACCACGGGCGTACGGCGGGTCGTCGTGATCAGCGCCGCCCCGATCTCAACCGTGCCCTCGCCCGGTCGTCCGAGACCACCGAAACACGACCCGGGAGAGGGCTTCCTCGTGCGTACTCTGCTCACCCCGCTCATCAAGGCCGTATTGCGCACGCGCTACTCCGACCTGGCTCTGATGGAGGACGACCTCCGCGATAGCGGTCTGGACTGGACGATCGTGCGGCCCCCACGGCTGACCGACCGACCCCTGACTTGCACCTACCGCACTGCGCACGACCAGAACCTCCGGCGCGGAATGTCGATCTCACGCGCGGACGTCGCGCACCTCATGCTCCACGTCCTCGACCAGCCCCACACCATCAACAGGACTATCGGAATCGCCACGTAGCGGCCCGAGATGTCGATATTCACAATTCCAAGCACCGATCCTGGCCCTCGACACCATGCACGGCGGCGGACAGGCGATCCGCTACTCGCCGATTCGGCTGCCCACAGGAGACACAGCTCCGCCAGCCCCCGCACCAGCGTCGCCATCCCGCCGAGCAGGGCGACCACGACGACCAGCCGCCGGCCGGTGGCTACGGCAATTCGTGGGGCGACGAGGTCACCGACGACGGCGCCGACCCCCACGGCGGCCAGTCCCACGATCCACACCACCGGGGGCAGGTCCGGGACGCCCTTCACCGCCAGGGCCGCCGCGTTGATCGTCAGCAGCACGACCTGCGCCGTCGGCACGAACACCTCGCGCTCCCAGCGCTGCGTCGTGGCGTAGGCCGAGACCATCGGGCCGCCGACCCCCGCGGTGGCGTTGACGAAACCCGCGACCGCGCCCGCCCCGACGCCGCCGGCCGGCCCGCGCAGGAGCATTCCCGCCCGCGGGAACACCGAGAGCCCGACGGCGGCGACCGCGAGCGCCCCGAGCAGCACCAGGAGCCGACCCTCGGGCAGCCGGGCCACCACGAGCGCGCCGAGCGGGACACCGACGGCGGCGCCGGCGAGCAGCAACGCCGCCGACCGCCACCGCGCCCGCCGCCCCGTGCGCGCCAGCACGACGAGGCAGAGGACGCACTGCAGTGCGTTGCCGAACGACACGCCGTCCCGCGCCCCGAGGACGGCGACGACGAACGGGGCGGCCACCAGCGCGAGCCCGAGACCGGCCGTGCGCTGCACGGTCGCGCCCGCCAGCAGCGGCAGGACCACGAGCAGCGCCGCGCTCACCGGGTCCTCATCGGCGCCATCCTCGCCCGTCGTCGACCTCCGTCGGCACCGGGATTGCGGCCGCACCGTCCGTAGACTGCGGCGGTGTTCGGCTCCCGTCCCGTCGTGGTCCCCCGTGCCGACCTCCCGCAGCGCGTTGACGACCCGGCGTCGGGCGGGGAGGTCACCGCTCTCGTCGTCGGCGGTGGGGTCGCCGGGTTCTCGGCCGCGACCGTCCTCGCCGAGCGGGGCGTGCGCGTGGAGATCCTGGAGGGCGCCGACGCCCTGGGCGGTCGGCTGGGGACGTGGACCCGGACGCTGCCCGACGGCTCCGAGGTCACCGTCGAGCACGGTTACCACGGGTTCTTCCGGCAGTACTACACGCTGCGCGACATCCTCCGCCGCCTCGACCCCGGCCTCGGCTTCCTGCGCGACGTCGGCGGCTACCCCGTCGTCGCCCGCCCCCGCGACGGGGTCGCCTGGGCCCCGGAGGACTTCACCGACCTGCCGCGCACCCCGCTGCTCAACCTCGCCGCGTTGGTGGCGAAGAGCCCGAGCTTCCGGCTCCGGGACATGCGCCACGTCAGCCTCCGCGAGACGCTCGCGATGCTCACCTACGACCCGGTGCGCACCTACGTCGAGCACGACCATCGCAGCGCCGCCGAGCTCCTCGATTCCCTCGGGTTCTCCGACCGCGGCCGCGCGATGCTCTTCGAGGTCTTCGCTCACTCGTTCTTCAACACCGAGCAGCGCTACTCCGCGGCCGAGTTCCTCGCGATGTGTCACTTCTACTTCACCGGCAACTCCGAGGGCCTGGGAATGGACGCTTCGGACGACGACTACCGCACGACGCTGTGGGACCCGTTCGCCCGGCTGCTCGACAAACACGGGTCGACGGTGACCACCGGTGCCCGCGCCACCGCGATCCGCCCGGAGGGAGCGCACGGCTGGGCCGTGCAGGTGGCCGGCGGTACGACGCGCCGGGTCCGCCATCTCCTGCTCGCCGCCGACGTCCCCGGTGCCCGCGCGCTCGTGGCGGCATCGCCGGAGCTCGCCGCGGTGGCGCCGCGCCTGGCCCGGCAGGTCGCCGGCGTCCCGGGCGGGGAGCCGTACGTCGTCGCCCGCCTCTGGTGCGACCGCGACGTCGACCCCACCCACCAGCCGTTCACGTCGGTGACCCGCGAACGCATCCTCGACTCCGTGACGCTGTTCCACCGCCTCGAGCGCTCCTCGGCGCGGTGGGCGCAGCGAACCGGGGGATCGGTGGTGGAGATGCACTCCTACGCCTGCCCGCCCGAGGAGTCGCTCGACGAGCTCGTCGACGAGATGCGCCGTGAGCTCGCCGCGTTGTGGCCGGAGTTCGCCGACGTGCGGGTCCTCGACGTCGACGCCCACCGCTACGACAACGCCCCCGGCTTCGACCCTGGCGTCCACGCCCGACGCCCCGGTGTCGGCACCGATGCCCGCGGGCTGCGCCTGGCCGGTGACTGGGTGGCCTGCGACGTCCCCTCGGCCCTGATGGAGCGGGCCGCGGTCACCGGGGTGCTCGCCGCGAACGACGTCCTGCGCGAGGAGGGGGTCGCCCCTGAGCCGATCCGCTCGGTGCCGACCCGGGGACCCCTGGCCTGGTCCGTCCGCCGCTAGGGTCTCGGTCAGCCCGTCGATCCCCGCGATCCCCCCAGGAGGAGTCCCGCGTGCGCACCCGGAGGACGGCAGCCGTCGTCGTCGCCCTGGCTGCAGGAGCCGTCCTGAGCGGCTGCACCTACAGTGCCGAACCCGCGCCCGGCCAACCGGCGACCCTCGAGGGCTTGTCCGTGGAGGGCTTCCCGCCACCCGGACCGACGCCGGTGCCCGGACAGATCACCGCCTCGCCCGCTCCCCCCGTGGCGCCGGCGAACGAGCCGCGGCCCGAGCGCGGTCCGGTGCCGACCGAGGGTCCGCAGCCGAGCGAGTCGGCCCGCCCGTCCGGGGCGGTGGCACCCCCTCCCGGGTCCTGACGCCCCGGTCCGACGAGCGGTCAGGCCACGCGTCCGCGGGGTGGGCGGCGATCGGCCCGGACTGCGAGCGCGGCGACGATCACTCCGATCGCCCCGCTGATCACGAAGATCACGATCATCGTCGGTGAGGTGCCCCCGACAACGGCGTCGCCGAGGAGGACCACGGCGGCCGTCCCGGGTACGAGCCCGACCAGCGTGCCGGGCACGTAATCGCGGTAGCGGACGCTGGTGACCCCGAAGGCGTAGTTGAGCGGGGCGAACGGGAGCGCCGGCAGCAGCCGGGCCGAGACCACCGTCAGCAGTCCCCGGCGCGACAGGCGCTGCTCCAGGCGTCGGATCCGGGCGCTGCCCAGCCGCGCCACCGCACGGGGCCCGAGGCGTCGGGCCACCGCGAACCCGAGGATCGCGGAGACGGTGCTGCCTGCCACGCACAGTCCGAGGCCCCACCAGGGTCCGAAGATGAGACCCGCGGCGAGGGTGAAAGCGGTCCGCGGCAGGGGCGTCGTCGTCACCACGGCGTGGGCGAGGAAGAACAGCAGCGGGGCGAGCGGCCCCGCGGCCCGGGCCCAGTCGCGCAGCTCCCACGGCGAGGGCAGGGGCACGAACAGAGCGCCGACGATCGCGGCGACCCCGACGGCGAGCACGATCCAGTGCGTCCGGCGCACGGTGTGTCCCTTCTGTCCCGACCAGGCCAGGCGGACGTACCGCGGACGTTACGCGGGTCGGTCGGTCCTCACGCCAGGCGGGCGAACAGCCCCTGATACACGACGACGAGCCCGTCGTCGTCGACGGTGAGCACGAACGGTCCGAACGTCGGATCGGAGTAGGAGTAGCGCTCGCGGCCCTGCGGGTCGTCGTCCAGGCGCCGGTAGGTCTGCCGGACACGATGGACGGCCAGCGAGGGCAGGTCGAGCCACGCGGTGTCGGTGGCGCGCTCCTCGCCGACGGCCAGGCCGAGCCGGCGTACCGGGATGAGGTTGGTCAACGGGGTCGCCGAGACGTCGACGTCGGTGCACCCGGACAGCTCCGGCCACGTCCGCCCGTCCAGGCTCCAGATGCCGAGAGCGTCCGCCGAGAGCGTCACACGTTCGAGCCCGTCGCCGGCGAGGACCTCGACGAACACCGACCGCGTCTGCCACCGCCGGTCCACCACCACCGAGTGCCGGGTCGACCAGGGGCCCGCGTCGTCGTGCTGCAGCGCGGCGCCGTCGAGCAGCAGGCCCCCGTCGGGGTGTGCCGGATCGGGGTCGAGCTCGGACACCGAGCCGTGGACCAGGCCGTAGGCCAGGTCGAGGCGCCGCCACATCGCCGAGTGCAGAACCACGGCGGCGATGGTGACAGACCGGCCAGGCCGGCCGGCACCACGTCGACCGCCGTGCGGGTGACCGTCGGGGTGACGTGGGACCATCGCGGCACCACGCGCCCACCGGGCGCGTCCGAGGACCGGAACGAGCGGGACGGGGGCGGGACGGTGGGCGGTGTGGGGCATCCGGGTGACCCGTGGGGCTTCGGGGGACCGGTACCGACTCCGCGGCCCGGCATCGTGCCGCTGCGTCCCCTGGGTATCGGGGAGCTGCTCGACGGCGGGATGCAGACCATCCGCCGTCATCCACGTCTGGTCCTCGGCACCGCCGCGCTCGTCGCGGTCCTCACCGAGGCGCTGCAGGTCCCCGTCCGCTACCTCCTGGGCGACTCGCTGAGCGCCATCGGGAGTACCGGCGGGGTCGTCCCCCCGGACCGGTTGGGGGAGGTGTTCGGGCGGCTCCTCGGCGGGCTGTCGACGCTGGCGGCCGTGAGCTACGTCGTCGGTCTGCTCGGGTCGGCCGTCCTGAGCGGCCTGCTCACGGTCGTCGTGGGTCGGGCGGTGCTGGGAGCCCCGGTCGAGGCCCGCGACTGCTGGCGGGCCGCCCGCACGCGGGTGGCCGGTCTCATCGGCATCGCGCTGATCACCCTGCTGGTCGAGCTGCTCGTCCTCGCCGTCGCGCTGATCCCCGCGGGTCTGGTCCTGCTCCTCGGGGGCGGGGCGGTGCTCGCCGTCGTCCTCGCGGTGCTCGGGGCCCTCGTGGGCCTGCTCGCGATCGCGGTCGTCGCGGTGCTCGTCGCGCTCGCACCGCCGGCGTACGTCCTCGAGGGCGAGGGCGTGGTGGCGGCCCTGCGCCGCTCGGTCACCCTTGTGCGGGCGCGCTTCTGGCCCGTGCTCGGCGCCCTGGCCCTCACCATCCTGATCGGCGTCGTCGTCGCCGGGGTGCTGTCGGCGCCGTTCTCGGTCGGCGGGCAGCTGTTGACCCTCACCTCGGCCGGGTCAAACGGGGGCGCCCCGACCCTGACGGCGCTCCTCATCCAGTCCGTCGGGACGATCATGGCGCTGACCGTCACGGCCCCCTTCAGTGCCGCGGTGATCGGCCTGCTCTACGTCGACCAGCGCATGCGGCGTGAGGGGTTCGACATCGAGCTGCAGCGGGCGGCCGCGTCCGCCCGCCCCATGACCCGATGACGGTGATCGTCCCCTGATGATCCTCCCGGCGGACGTGCCGATCGACCTCGGCGCCGATCCGGCCCGCGAGCTCGCGCAGCGCGAGCTCGCCCGCGACGCCTACCGCGCGCAGGAGCCGGGGCTGCTCAGCCGCGCCGCGCAATGGCTCCTGGACCGGATCGGCGAGCTCCTCGGTGCGGCCGGGGACCTCGCACCCGGCGGCCCGGCGGGCGTGCTGGTGATCCTGGCGGCGATCGTCGTCGTCGCGATCGTGGCGCGCCGGTACTTCGGGCGGGTGACGCGGCGCACCGCGGCCGCGTCGCCGCTGTTCGACGCCGCCCCCCGCACCTCCGACGACCACCGCGCGGCCGCCGACGCCGCCGAGGCCGACGGACGCTTCGACGACGCGGTCCGCGAGCGGATGCGGGCGCTCGTCCGCGGGGTGGAGGAGCGCGACCTGGTCGAGGCGCGCCCGGGGCGTACCGCTGGTGAGGCCGCCCGGGCCGCCGCCACCGCCGTGCCGTCGGCGGCCGACGCGGTCGCCGACGCCGCGCGCCGGTTCGACGAGACCGTCTACGGGGGCCGTGCCGCCGACGCGTCCGCGGCGTCCCGGGTCCGCGCGGCCGACGACGCGGTGCGCGAAGCCCGCCCGGTGGCCCGCCCGGAGGCGCGGACGTGACGCAGGTCGCAGAGAAGGCCGGGGAGCCGGGCCGCCCGGAGGCGCCGGGCGAGTCGCAGGAGTCGGGAGCGCGCCGCTTCCGGCGCCGGATCCGCGACCGGCGCGGCACGGTGGCGATCGTCGTCGTCGTCCTCGCCACCGCGCTCCTCCTCGCCATCACCGCGGACCGGGAGGCCGGCGGCCGCCTGCGCCCCGACGCCTACGGCCCCGAGGGCTCCGCGGCCCTCGCCACCCTGCTCACCGAGCAGGGCGTCGCGGTGGACGTCGCGCGGACCCCGGACGACGCGATGGCGGCGGGTCGGGGAACCACACTGTTCGTCGCGGACCCCGGGCAGCTCGGCCGCGCGGGCCGCGCGGTCGTCGCGCGCTCCGGCGCCGACGTCGTCCTGGTCCGGCCCGACGGCCCCACCCTCACCGCGCTCGTCCCGGGCGTCGAGCCCGCGTCGCCGTTCGGGCTGCCCTCCGGTGTCCGGACCCCGGACTGTCCGCTGCGCGCCGCCACCGCCGCGGGACCCGCCGACCTGGCCGCGGACACCTACGTCGCCGCGCCCGGCGACCTCGGCTGCTACCCGGTCGCCGGGGCCTCGAGCCTCGTGGTCCGAGCGGGTGGCGGCCGGACGGTCACCGTCGTCGGGGATGACGAGCCGTTCGCCAACGCGAGTCTTGGGCGCAGCGGGAACGCCGCGCTCACGCTCGGGCTCCTCGGGACGCACCCGCGGCTCCTCTGGTACCTGCCGGTACCCCTCGCCGACCCCGGCGACCAGCAGTCGCTCACCGCGCTGATCCCCGCCGGTTGGCGCTGGGCCGTGGTGCAACTGCTCGTCGCCGCGATCCTGGCGGCCCTGTGGCGCGGTCGCCGCTTCGGGCGCGTCGTGCCCGAACGGCTGCCGGTGGTGGTCCGGGCCACCGAGACCACCGAGGGACGGGCCCGGCTCTACCGGCGTGCCGACGCGCGCGACCGCGCCGCCGAGGCGTTGCGCAGCGAGACCCGGCGCCGGCTCGCGGCGCGACTCGGCCTGGCGCGCACGGCGCCGGCCGCCGCGGTCGCCCAGGCGGTCGCGGGCACCACCGGACGCCCCGCACCCGCCGTCGCGGCGCTGCTCGACGGCCCGCCCCCGGCGGACGACCGGGCGCTGGTCGCCCTCGCGTCGGATCTCGACGCGCTCGCCGCGGCCGCATCGGGCACGGCGCACCCCCACATCGGAGCGACGGGAGGAGCCGGGTGAGCGAGACGACCGGGGCGGTGTCCAGGCACCCCGTGGACCGAGAGGACGGGTCCGGCGCAGCGGGCGCCGGGGACGGGACGGCGGCCCGGCAGGCGCTGCTCGCGCTGCGCACCGAGGTGGGCAAGGCCGTGGTCGGGCACGACGCCGCGGTCACCGGGCTGGTGATCGCCCTGCTCTGCCGTCGTCACGTGCTCCTCGAGGGCGTGCCCGGCGTGGCGAAGACGCTGCTCGTGCGCTCGGTCGCCGCGGCGCTCTCCCTCGACAACCACCGGGTGCAGTTCACGCCCGACCTCATGCCCGGCGATGTCACCGGCTCCCTGGTCTATGACGGGCGCAGCGCCGAGTTCAGCTTCCGGCCCGGCCCGGTGTTCACGAACCTACTGTTGGCCGACGAGATCAACCGGACCCCGCCCAAGACGCAGGCGTCGCTGCTGGAGGCGATGGAGGAGTTCCAGGTCTCGGTCGACGGGACCTCCCGGCCGCTGCCCGATCCGTTCGTCGTCGCCGCCACCCAGAACCCCGTCGAGTACGAGGGCACCTACCCGCTGCCCGAGGCCCAGCTCGACCGCTTCCTGCTCAAGCTCGTGCTCCCGCTGCCCGAGCGCGACGCCGAGATCGCGGTGCTGTCGCGCCACGCCGCCGGGTTCGATCCCCAGGATCTCGCGGCGGCCGGGCTGCGGCCGGTGGCGAGCGCCGCCGACCTGCGCGCGGGCCGGGCCGCGGTCGCCCGGGTCACCGTGCGCCCGGAGGTGCTCGCCTACGTGGTGGATCTCTGCCGGGCGACGCGGGCGTCGCCGTCGCTGCGCCTCGGGGTGTCCCCGCGCGGGGCGACCGCCCTGCTGCTCGCCGCGCGGGCGTGGGCCTGGCTCTCCGGACGCGACTTCGTCACTCCCGACGACGTCCAGGCGCTCGCCCTGCCCGTTCTGCGCCACCGGGTGGGGCTCCGCGCGGAGGCCGAGCTCGAGGGCGTCACCGCCGACGGCATCGTCTCCGGGGTCCTCGCCGCCGTACCGGTCCCGCGATGAGCACGGTGAGTCCCGGGCGAGGGGCCTGAGCGGTGGCGGTCTCCGGACGGCTCGCGCTGGTCGCCGCGCTCGGAGCGCTCGTCGTCGGCGTCCTCGCCCCGTCCTGGACCGGGGTCGTCGGGATCGTCGCCGCGCTGGGAGTGGGCGTCGCCGTCGACCTCCTGCGCGCCGGGCGGGTCGGGCCGCTGCGGATGCTGCGCGACACCCCGGGGCCGGTGCGACTCGGCGAGTCCGTCGAGGTGACCCTCACCGTCGAGAACCCCGGCTCGCGGGCGGTCCACGGTCGGCTGCGCGACGCCTGGCCCCCCTCGGCTGGGGCGACGCCGCCCCGGCACCGGCTCGACGTGCCGCCGGGGGAGCGGCGGCGCCTGGTCACGACGCTGACGCCCACCCGCCGCGGCGAACGCTGGGCCGACCGCATCACCGTGCGCTCGTGGGGCCCGCTCGGGCTCGCCGCCCGCCAGCGATCGGTGCGGGTGTCGGGAACGGTGACCGTGCTGCCGCGGTTCGCCTCCCGCCGCCACCTCGCGTCCCGGCTGGCCCGGATGCGCGAGCTCGACGGCCGCCGCGCGATCCAGGTGCGCGCCGCCGGCACGGAGTTCGACTCGCTGCGCGAGTACGTGCCCGGCGACGACGTGCGTTCCCTCGACTGGCGGGCGTCGGCCCGCTCGACGGGGCTCGTCGTGCGGACCTGGCGTCCCGAGCGCGACCGTCACGTGCTCGTCGTCCTCGACACCGGCCGGACGGCCGCCGCCCGGGTCGGCGACGACGAGGCGACGGGCACCGCGGGGGCTCCACGGCTCGACGCGTCGATGGACGCCGCCCTGCTCCTCGGCGCCCTCGCCTCCCGCGGAGGCGACCGTGTGGACCTCCTGGCCGTCGACCGGGTGGTGCGCGCGTCCGTGGTGGGGGTCCACGAGCTGCTGCCGGCCCTCGTGCAGGCGATGGCCCCGCTGGAGGCGCAGCTGGTGGAGACCGACATGCGCCTGCTCACGACCACGGTGCTGACCCGCGCGCCCCGTCGCTCCCTCGTGGTGCTCTTCACCGCCCTCGAGGACGCCGCGGTGCGCGAGGGCCTGGAGCCCGCGCTCGGCGCGCTCCTGCACCGGCACACCGTGCTTGTCGCCGCCGTCGACGATCCGGCGCTCACGGCGTTGGCGGCCGGGCGGGCGGACGCCGAAGCGGTGTACGGGGCCGCGGCCGCGCAGGTCGCGCAGGACGAGCGGCGACGGGTGTCCGAGCGCCTCGCCCGCCGCGGCGTCGAGGTGGTGACCGCCGGGCCCGACGACATCGCGCCCGCCGTGGCCGACCGCTATCTCGCCCTCAAGGCCGCCGGGCGGTTGTGACCGGTCGTGGTGAGCCGGATCAGGACGCGACCGGTGCGCTCGCCGAGGGGTCGACGCGGGCGACGTCCCCGGTCTCGCCCTCGCGCAAGCGCCGCGCGCCGAGCAGGACGTAGGCGACGAACGCCGCCTCCGCGGCCACGCCGATACCGATCCGCCCCCACGTCGGGAGGCCCGACGGTGTCACGAAGGCCTCGATGACGCCGCTGACCAGCAGCAGACCGGCGACGCCGACCGCCATGCCCGCCGTCGTGCGGCCCTGGCGGGCGAGCGCGTCGGCCCGGCGGAGCGGTCCGGGGTCGATCCAGGTCCACCCGAGGCGAAGCCCCGCCCCGGCGGCGACGAACAAGGCGGTGAGCTCCAGCAGGCCGTGCGGGGTGATGAGCCCGAAGAAGAGGTCGAGCCGCCCGTTCGCCGCCATGATCCCGCCGGTGGAGCCGACGTTGGCGACGTTGGACCACAGGACGAACAGCACCGGGAGCAGCAGCACGCCGGACACGAGGCACACCGCGGCGAGCCAGGCGTTGTTGGTCCACACCTGCGCCGCGAACGACGAGGCCGGATAGGTCCGGTAGTAGTCGGCGAAATCCTGCTGCACGAGCTGGCGGACCTGCTCGGGCGGCGCGATCGATCCCTGCACCTCGGCGTTGCCCGCCACCCACGCTCCCAGAGCGACGGCGGCGACGGTCGACACCGCCGCGGCGCTCACCCACCACCGCCACGAAGCGGCGAGGGCGACCGGGAACGCGACGGTGACGAACCGGATCGGTGCGCGCCACGACCATCCCCGCGTCCCCACCACGACCGAACGGGTCCGCGCCACGAGCGAGGAGAGCCGCGCGACGAGCGCCGGGTCCGGCGAGGCCGAGCGCACGACCGAGAGGTGGGTCGCGGCGCGCTGGTAGAGCTCCACCAGCTCGTCGGCCTCACCACCGGTGCGACGACGGCGGGACACGAGCACGTCCAACCGGGACCATTCCTCCCGGTGGGCCTCGACGTAGGCGTCGACGTCCACGTTCCGCCTCCTCGCGTCGGCCGCGCTGGCACGATAGCCCCGTGAGCCCCACCGGCGAGATCGTGATCGGAGAAGCCGTCGCGCTCGAGCTGCGGCCGGCCCGCGTCCCCAGCCGGGCCCTGGCCTTCGCCCTCGACGTGATCATCGTCTTCGTGCTGCTGGTGGTGCTCCTCCTCGCGATCATCCTGGCGGGCGACGTCTTCGACGGTGCGCTCGGTGCCGCGGTGGGGATCGCGGTGTTCGTCGGGGTCGGGGTCGGGTGGCCGACGCTGTGGGAGACCCTCAGCCGCGGTCGGACGCCGGGCAAGATCGCGCTCGGCCTGCGGGTGGTGCGCGACGACGGCGGGCCGATCGGCGTGCGGCACGCACTCACCCGGGCGCTCGCCGCACTCATCGTCGACTTCGGCGTGTTCAGTTTCTTCACCGGCGTCATCGGCCTCGTGGTCTCGGCGTCGAACGAGCGCAGCAAGCGCGTGGGAGACCTCCTGGCGGGCACGATCGTGGTGCGGGAGCGGGTCCCACGGTCGACCGGTGCTGGGCGCTCCCTCGGTGCCGCGGGCGAGGCGCCGCCCGCCGTGCACCCGCAGCTCGCCTCCTGGGCCGCGGGGCTGCAGCTCGCGGCCCTGCCGGACGATCTCGCCCTCGCCGCGCGCCAGTTCCTCGGCCGCGTGTCGCAGTTCGCGCCGGGCGCCCGCCGGTCGCTCGGGGAGCGGCTGGCCTCGGAGGTCGCCGGGCGGGTCGCGCCGGCGCCGCCACCGGCGGTCCCGGCGGAGGTGTACCTCGCCGCCGTGCTCGGGGAGCGCCACCGGCGGGAGATGGCCCGATACGCGGGGTCCGCACCCGCGCCGACGCCGGCGCCCCCGCCGCCCGGCCCCGCACCCCTACCCCCGCCCCGACCGTCGGGACCACTCCCGGCGCCCCCTCCGGACTCTCGGCCGACGCCACCGTCGGGGACGCCGACGGCCGCCTCGACCACAGGCTTCGCACCCCCCGGTTGAGTGCGGGTCGGTCACCGAGGACGGGCGATGTCGTCTACGGCACCGAGGCCGCAAGAGAGCGTTCGCGGGCATGGTTCCGGTGCCCATCAGCAGGGAGAACGGGAACCGGGCCTGGGCACGACGGCGAGCACGATCGGGACGTCGGCGAGCGGCACGAAGAGCACCTCGGCGACGACGAGCGTCGCCAGAGGTCGGCGACGCGGTCCCGCCCGGGCCCGGCGCTTCCCTCGCCCTCGCGAACTCCCGCACCGGCGCTCCCCCCGTCGACGTCACCGACGGTGCGCGGCACGGCCGAGGTCATCCGCCGATGGTGCGCCATTCGTCCTCTTCCGGGCCACCCGGGTACGCCGTCGAGCCTCCGCGGTGTCACCATCGGGCGCGTGAGCGACGCGATCGCACGGCCGGCGACGCCGCCCCCCGCCCCGCCCGACGCCGCTCCCGACGCCCCGGGCGGCGGCGCGGGCGCGGGGACGCTCGCGCTCGTCGTCGGGGTGATGGGCCTGGTCAGCGCGTGGACCGGGTGGGGCGGGATCGTCCTCGGCGTCGTCGCCGTGGTGGCCGCGCTGGTCGGGCTCGCGCGGATCCGCGCGGGGCGTGCACAGGGGAAGGGCCGCCCGGGGGTGGGGCTGGCACTGGGGCTCGTGGCGGTGGCGATCGGCATCGCGCTCGAGTGGACGACGCTCAGCGGGGCCGTCACGTACCTGCACACCTCGCAGGTACGCACGCTCGACGAGTGCATGCGCCAGGCGGTCAATGAGAAGGAACAGCACGTCTGCAAGTCCCAGCACCTCGACGAATACCGCGCGCGCTACCCCGACCGCCTCGACCCGTGAGGCGGCTGGCTCTTCCCGGTGGTCTCACCGGGCTCGCGGTCCTCGTCACGACCCTCGCGCTCGGGACGGCGGCCTACCCCGTCCTCGGGTTGCCCGACCCCGGGGTCGGGATCCGGGTCCTCGCGCCGCTGCTGCGGGGCGCGGCCGATCTCGCCGCAGCCGCCTGTCTCGGCGCGTTCGTGCGCGCTCTGCTCCTCGATCTCCGGCCCGCGGGTCCCGACGCCGACGTCCTGCGATGGGCCTCGCGGCTCGGCGCCGCGTGGTCGGCGTGCGCGCTCGCGACCGCGGTACTCCTGGTCGCCGACGCCTCCGGTGGTCGACCGGAGGGCGGCGACCTCGTCGTCGGCCTCCTGGTCCGCGCCGCGCCGCTCGGCTGGGTCGCGACGGCGGTGCTCGCTGCGCTCGTCGCGGTGTGGGCACGTGAGGCACGGACGCCGAGCTCGGCGGCGGGAGCCGCGGTGGTGGCGGTCGTGGCCCTGCTCGGCCCGGTGGTGACCGGACACGCCATCGACGGGGTCGGCCACGACCTCGGACTCCCCGCGACCGCGATGCACGTCGTCGCCGCGACGCTGTGGCTTTCCACCCTGGGCGCCGCGGCCGTCGGGGGCGGTCCGGGAGACCGGGTGCGGCGGATCTGCGCGGGGTGCGCGGTGGTCGTGGTCGCGACGGGACTGGTGCAGGCGCTCGTGCTGGTGGGGACGGGATCGGGCTGGGTGACGCCCTACGGTGTGCTGGTCCTCGTGGCGTCGGTGATCACCGTCGGTGCCGTGGTGGTGCGGGCCCACCGACCGGGACCTCGGCGGCTGCTCGTCGAGCTCGCCCTGCTCGGCGTCGTCCTCGGGCTGTCGGTGGCGATGACGCGCGCCGTCCCGCCGGTGCAGGCGCCGGGCCTGGCGAGCCCGTCCGCGGCCGTCCTGGGCTACGCGCTCACCGAGCCCCCGACGGTGCTCACTCTGCTCACCTCCTGGCGCGTCGACCTCACCCTCACCGTCCTCGCCGTCGTCCTGGCCGGGCTCTACGCGCTCGGGCTGCGGCGGACCCCGGGCTGGCCGCGGGGGCGGGCGGTGTGCTGGTTCGCCGCTTGCGCGACGCTGGTCGTCGCCACGTCGTCGGGGCTCGGCCGCTACGGGCCCGCCGTGCTGTCGGTGCACGTGGCGGGCCACATGCTCGTGTCGACCGTGGTGCCGTTCCTGCTCGTGCTCGGCGGCCCGCTCACCCTCGCCCGCCGGGCGCTGCCCGATTCCGAGGGAGACCGCGAGGGACCCGGGGAGTGGCTCGAGCACGTCGTCGACGCCCCCGCGGTACGCGTCGCGACCCATCCGCTCGTGGCGACGGTCGCGCTGGTGGGTTCACCATTCCTGCTCTACCTGACGCCGCTGTTCTCCCTGACGCAGCCGCTGGGCTGGCTGCAGCCGCTGATGAATCTGTGGTTCCTCGGCGTTGGGCTGATGTTCGCGTGGGTGCTCGTCGGGGTCGACCCGGCGCCCCACCGGCTACCGCACGTGGCGCGGCTCGCGATCGTGCTCGCGTCGATGCCCTTCCACGCCCTCTTCGGCGTGATCCTGCTCGGGACCGACGCCCCGATCTCGCAGACCCCGTCGACGCTCACCACCGTCACCGGCGGAGGGCAGGTGTTCGTCGGCGACTTCTACCAGCGGTTGCGTCTTCCCTGGAACCCGAGCGCCGCCGACCTGCTCGCCGACCAGCACGTCGCGGCCGTTCTCACCTGGGCCATGGGCGACCTGCCGCTCGTCGCCATCGTCGTGGTGCTGCTCGTGCAGTGGCAGCGGGCCGCGGCGACGGAGGACCGGGCGGCGCGTGCGGGACTGCTCACGGGCACGGTCGGCAACGCGCGCTGAGCTGCACCGTCCCCACCGGCGGTGACAGGGTGGTTCGGTGATGGCGAGGAACCCGAACCGCTGGCTGATCCTCGCCGTCGGGGTCCTCGCGCAGACCTCGGCGTCGGCGTTCGTCTACGGCATCCCCTTCCTCGTCCCGACGCTGCGCGACACCCGCGGCCTCTCGCTCGCCGCGGTCGGTGTCGTCGTGGCCGCACCGACCGCCGGGCTGTTGCTCACGCTGGTGGCGTGGGGCGCCGTCGTCGACCGGATGGGGGAGCGGTGGCCGATGGCGGCAGGCCTCGCGATCACCGGGGTGGTGGTGGGCGGGACGGCGCTGGACCCGCCGGAATCCCTGGCGACGGCGGTCGGGTTGCTCGTGCTCGGAGGCATGGGGGCCGGGTCGGTGAACGCCGCGAGCGGGCGGCTGATCATGGGCTGGTTCCCGGTGCGCGAGCGCGGGATTGCCATGGGCATCCGGCAGACATCCCAGCCCCTCGGCGTCGCGGCGGCCGGGCTCGTACTGCCGACCCTGGCCGCGTCCGAGGGCCCGTTCGCGGCGCTCGTGTGGCCGGCGCTCGCGTGCGGGGTCTCGGCGGTGCTCGTCGCGCTCGTCGCCGCCGACGCCCCGCGCCCGACCCGGGAGCCCGGCGCGGCGCCCCCCGCGTCGCCGTACCGCACGCCCACGCTGTGGCGGGTGCACGCGGCGAGCGCGCTGCTGGTGCTGCCGCAGTTCGCGATCTCGGCCTTCGCCCTCGAGTACCTCGTGCGCGAGCAGGGCTGGTCGCCCGGTGCCGGCGGCATCTTCGTCGCGACGGCCCAGGTTCTCGGCGCGGCGGGCCGGATCGGGGCCGGGTGGTGGTCGGACCGCGTCGGAACCCGGCTGCGCCCGATGCGTCAGCTCGGGGTGGCCAGCGCGGCTGTGCTGCTGGTGTTCTCCCTGGGCGACCTCACGACCGGCGTCGTCGCGGTCGTGGCCATCGCCGCCGGCGCGGTGATCACGGTGGCCGACAACGGGCTCGCCTTCGTCGCCACCGCCGAGATCGCGGGCACCGCGTGGTCGGGCCGCGCGCTGGGCGTGCAGAACACCACGCAGAACATCATGGCGACGGCGGCTCCGCCGGTGCTCGGGGCCGTGATCGGGGCGTCGAGCTACGCCGTGGGCTTCGCTCTCGCCGCCGCGGCGCCCCTACTCGCGGTGGTGGTGACGCCGGTGGCGGCGGAGAAGGCCGCACTCCACGAGGAAGCGGAGCGTCGCTGACTCGGCTCATCTCAGGCGCGACCGGAGTACTCCTCGAAGGCGCGCGAACTGGAGGACGGCCAGGACCGGCGCACGTTGCGACAAGATCCGGATTCTTGGTGCGACACGCCGAGTAGACGCGGCGTGTCGCGCCACGAGTTCAGATCTTGCTCCGGCGGTGGCGGTCAGTCGCCCGGCGTCTCGTCGTTCTTCGCGGTCGTGATCACCTGTCAGGCGGTCACTGCGAGCCCGCGCTGCTCCGGGTCGGCCGACGCGACCGTGCCGTGACGACGGCGAGCCGTGAGAGTCGAGATCCTCTTATCACGATCATGGCCGGGCGACTTCCCGACACGCCGTCGAACCTGCCCCGTTCCGTCGAACTGACGTTCTACAGTCCCCGGCATGAGCTGCAGGAGCAGGCGCACACGGGACCCTTTCACTCCGCTCGACAGTGGCGAGGACGGCCACGCCTACGCCGCCGTCGCCGGCCTGACGTTCTTCCCCCGCGCCGCCCATGAGCAGCTACCGGGCACCTGGCCCCACCTCGCCGAGAACGTCGGTGCCGACTGGGACGAGCACCGCGACCACGTCGAACGCGGTCTCGTGACCGTCACCGCGGACGGGATCTCCGGCGGAACCACCACGGGTGAGTTCGCCGAGTTCGCCGCGTACGTCCAGGAGCAGGGCGTCCGGCGTCCCGACCAGCAGACGCTGACCGCCTATTCCCCCGTCTCGAAGCCCGCCTACGACGTCGTGGCCTGGCCGCCCGATCGCGGCGAGCCCTGCGGGTGCGGTGCCGACGTGAAGTACAAGCGGTGCTGCCGGCCGCGGGGCATGGGGTCGTTCGCGTGACGGCCGAGCTCGTCGCCGTCCCGGCGTCGCCGGGCGATCTCACCGGGTATCGCTCGTTGATCGACCGGCTCCGCACCCGTGCCGGCGTCCACGACGACGAGTCCGCGCTGGTCGAGGCCGCGGTCGAGGTGTGGAGCCGGCCCGGGTTCGACACCTTCGTCTCGGCGCCCCGGCTGGGCTTCACCCCGTTCGACTACCAGTGGCGGGCGGCGGGTACCGTGCTGCGCCGCATGCACGGGCGGGCCGTGCTGGCCGATGAGGTCGGCCTGGGCAAGACGATCGAGGCCGGTCTCGTGGCCTCCGAGCTGCGTGCCCGCGGACTGGCCGGTCGCACCCTGGTACTGACCCCGGCCGGGCTGCTCGGTCAGTGGCGCGAGGAGCTCGACCGCAAGTTCGCCCTGCCCTCCGTCGTCGCCGAGGGTGGGACGTGGGACACCGGCGCCGAACAGCCGGTGGTGCTCGCCTCGCTGGCGGCCGCGCGACGCGACCCGTTGCGCCAGGCCGTCCTCGACACCCGGTGGGACCTGGTGATCGTGGACGAGGCGCATCGTTGCACCAACCCGCGCAGCGCCTCGGCCAAGCTCGCCAAGGCGCTGCGCACCCGTTATCTGCTGCTGCTCACGGCGACGCCCGTCCAGAACCGGCTCGATGACCTCTTCCAGCTGGTGAGCCTCATCGCGCCCGGCCTGCTGGGCCCCCCGAGGAGTTCCGCGCCCGCCACGGCGGCGCGTCGACCGAGAGGGCGGTCCGCGACGTGGCCGGGATCCAGTCGCGGCTGCGGGAGGTGATGATCCGCCACCGGCGCAGCGAGGTCGCCCGGATGCTGCCGTCGCGGGTGGCCGAGACCGTCGGGGTGTCCCCGGACCCGGCCGAGGCCGAGCTCTACACCGCGGTGGGCGAGCGGATCCGCGGTGAGGTTCCCGCCGCCTCGTCGTCGAGGTTGCTGGCGTTGCGGTCCGCGGCCCGCCTCGTCGGCTCGAGCCCGTCCGCGGCGGCGCCGACCCTGGCCAAGCTCGGGTGGGCCGACCTCGCGGAGGCGGCCGCCGCGGTCGCGTGGACGGGGAAGCTCCGCGCGGTGATCGAGCTCCTGCGCCGTCACGTCGGCGCCGGCGAGAAGGTCGTGGTGTTCACCGGATACCGCGCCACCCTCGACCTGCTCGGGCGCGCGGCGGCCGACGCCGGCATCGCTGCGACCACCTACCACGGTGGCCTGGCCCGCCGGGAGAAGGACGCCGCCGTCGAGCGCTTCCGCTCCGAGGTGCCCGTCCTGCTCACGACGGAGGCGGCCGGCGAAGGCCGCAACCTGCAGTTCTGCCACGTCCTGGTGAACTTCGACCTCCCGTGGAACCCGATGCAGATCGAGCAGCGCCTGGGCCGGCTGCATCGGATCGGCCAGGAGCACGACGTCCTGCTGGTCAACCTCGTCGCCCACGGCACGATCGAGGAGCGGATCCTCGACGTCCTCCAAATGAAGATCAACATGTTCGAGCTCGTCGTCGGTGAGCTCGACATGATCCTCGGGCGGGTGGGCGACGACTTCGACTTCGAGTCGTTCGTCTTCTCATCTTACGCCCACGCCGCGGACGACGACGGCTTCCGGGCCCGCCTCGACGAGTTCGGTGACGAGCTCGCCGCCGCCCGGGCCGACTACCTGACCGATCGCGAGCGGGTGGACGAACTCGTGCCCGATGACCCGGAGGGATGAGCGATGGAACCGGGCCTGAGCTTCTGGCTGCGCTACGTCGAGGCCGAGGGCGGGCTGGTGGAACCGCGCGCGGACACGGCGGTGGCGGTGCTCCCCGACCACCTGCAGGAACGCTTCGACCTCCCGGAGGACGTCGCGGTCACCGCCGACGCCGAGACCGCCCGGGAGGACGGGGCGCTGCTGCTCACCGCGGGTCATCCGGTGCTCGACACGGCCGCCGACAGCGCCCTCGACCGGGGCGACGTCGGGTGCCGGAGGCTGGCCTGGCCGTCCTCGCAACCCCCGAGCGACGGCACACTGCTCGAGCGGATCCGCGATCAGCTGCCCGTCGATCACGGCAAGGTCGACCTCGACGGGGCGAGCGTCCGGGTGTACCTCCCGGTCCTGGAGTTCGGCGCGTTGGTGAACTACACGCTCTCCTTCGACGACCGGTTCTCCGAACGCGAGGACGTCCGCGTCGACGCGCACGGAAACACCGTTGCCGGACGCGGCCATGCCGGGCCGCATGCCCGAACCGGAAGCCGCATCGGATCTGAACCCAGGCGAGCTGCCCTGCGACCTGGAGTCAGCCGTCGCCGCGGCACACGACGCGGTCGCACAGCGGGCCGTCCGGCGCCAGGAGACGTTGGCGAAGACGGTGCGTACGGGCCAAGTCGTCGAGGTCGAGCGCACCGAGGCCTACTACGACGCGGCCCTGGAATCGATCGCACGCCGCGCGGACAAGGCGAACCCGGAACGCCGGGCGGCCTACGAGGCGCAGGCCGATGCCACCCGCGTGGAGCGCGCACGACGACTGGCCGAGGTGGAGGAGAAGTTCCGCCCGTCGTTCACGATACGACCGTTCCGTCTGCACCTGTTGCTCGTGCCCGCTCTCCGGGTGCCGGTGGTGATCCGGCGGGGCCCGCGGTCCTACCCGCTCACGCTGTCCTGGCTGCTCGGCTCCCGCCGCCTCGCGGCGGCGCCCTGCTCGCACTGCGGCACCGTCGCGCCGCTGGTCGCTACCCGACACCGACTCGGGTGTCGGGACTGCCTCAGCGCCCGCTGAAATTCGAACAGGTCGCCGTAGTAGCGGCGCAGCATGGCCGTGTCGTTGCCGGATACGAGCACCGGGTGCTGTTCTACGTGGCCGTCCCCAGCGTCGCGGCCGCGCTGGCGCGGGCGGAGAGCCTCGGCGGGACAAGTGCACGACGGGTGCCCCCTTGACCGGCTGGTCCATGACTCGTCCTCCTCCGGCGCCCCGGTGGGCGCCTCACCCCGGAGTCGGAGCCGACGACGCCGCCTCGACACCCGCCGTCGGAGGGATCTCAGACCAGGAAGCGGAACGCCGCCGAGCCCGGTTCCAGGACCTCGATCCGCAGGGGCGAGAGCGCCATCCGCTCCAGCAGCGGCTCCAGGTCCTCCCGCCATCCGATCTCCACGCCCACGAGCGCGGGGCCGGCTTCCCGGTTGTCGCGCTTGACGTACTCGAAGCGCGTGATGTCGTCGTTCGGACCGAGCACCTCGTCGAGGAAGCGGCGCAGTGCGCCTGGCTCCTGGGGGAACTCGACGAGGAAGTAGTGCTTGAGGCCCTGGAAGCGCAGAGAGCGCTCGATGACCTCGGCGTAGCGGGACACGTCGTTGTTGCCGCCGGAGACGATCACCAGCACCGTCTCGTCGGGCACCAGGTCGAGCCCGGGGCCGTCGGGGCGCACGGCGGCGCCGGCCAGCGCGCCCGCGGGCTCGGCGATGATCCCCTCGGTCTGGTACAGCGCGAGCATCTCCGAGCACACCAGGCCCTCGTCCACGGCGAGGACCTCGGCCCCGGAGCGGCGGATCAGCGGGAAGGTCACCGCGCCCGCCGTGCGGACCGCGGCCCCGTCGACGAACCGGTCGAAGCCGTCGCCGTTGTCGAGCGACGTCGGGGACCCGGCGCGCAGGGCCGCCGCGACGCACCGTGCACCGGCCGGCTCGACGCCGATCACACGCGTCCGCGGGTGTACCGCCTGCAGCCACGTCGCGGTCCCGGCGAGCAGACCGCCGCCCCCGACGGGGACGACGACGACGTCGGGCGCGCGTCCGAGCTGGTCGACGACCTCGGCGATCACCGTCGCCTGCCCGGCGACGGTGCGGGTGTCGTCGAAGGCGGGGACGAGGGTCGCGCCGGTGTCCTGCGACCACCGCGTCGCCGCGGCCGACGCCTCGTCGTAGGTGTCGCCCTCGACGACCAGGTCGATCATGCCGCCGCCGAGCGCGGCGATCCGCTCGCGCTTCTGCCGCGGCGTGGTGGCGGGGATTAGGACGCGGCCGCGCACCCCGTGCGCGCTGCAGGCGAAGGCGAAGCCCTGCGCGTGGTTGCCGGCGCTCGCGCACACCACGCCGGCGGCGCGCGCGTCGTCGTCGAGCTGGCTGATGAGGTTGTAGGCCCCTCGGAGCTTGTACGACCGCCCGACCTGCAGGTCCTCCCGCTTGAACCACACCTGGGTGCCGGTGGCCTCCGAGAGGCGGGGGTTGCGCTGCAGCGGGGTCCGCTCCGCGATCCCGACGAGGCGCTCCGTCGCGTCGAGCACCTGCTTCTCGAACGCCGTGTCCTCGCCCGCCGTCATCACCGCTCCTCGTGTCCCTGCCGGATCGATCGATGGTAGGTGCCTGGCCCCGGCCCACGATGTGCGGGCCCACGATCAGCTCGTCGTTGGTCAACGACGACCGGGCCGCCGTGGAGATCACGTCCAAGCGCGGCAACGCGGTCCTGATGTCGGCCGACGAATACGCTGCCTGGCAGGCGACCGCCCATCTCTTCTCGTCCCCGGCCAACGGTCGCCGCCTGCTGGACGCGGCCGATGCCGCCGCGCGCGGAGACCTGCACGAGCACGGCCTCGACAACGACGAATGAGAGGACCAACGACCGCGCGGTGGTCGCGCGGATCAACCGTCTCGTCGAGGACGCACTCCGCACTCCGACCGACGGGATCGGGAAGCCGGAGCCGCTCAAGCACGGCAGCAGCAACGCGTGGTACCACTACGGCAGATGGCCCGTGCTGTTGGTACGGTGACCAGTATGGCAACTCGCAAGGTGACCCTCTCGCTGGACGAGACCGCCCTGACGATGGCCGCGGCCGCGGCCGCGAGGGCGGGCGTCTCGACGTCGTCGTGGCTCTCGGCCGCGGCGCGGCGCGAGGCCGTGCGCCTCGGGGCCGGCACCGTCTGGGGCGACCCCTCGGCGGACGCCGCGGCCGACGACGCCGACCTCGCGACCGCGGAGGCCGACATCCGTGCGACGGGGTGAGCTCCGCGCCTACACGCGACCGTCCACACCCGACGCCGGGCGCACGGTCGTCCTCCTGTCCAGCGACGGCATCAACGACTCGTCCCGGCCCTGGCTGCTCGGGATCGAGCTCCGTGATCGTGACCCCGGAGACCTGCTGGCGATCCCCGCGGGCGACGACCGCTTCGCCTACGCCGGCGACCTGAACCGGCTGTACCGCGCCTGGGTCGGTGAGCGCGTGGGCGTGCTCGACGCGACGACGCTCACCCGGCTCGACGGAGCGCTCCGGGCCGCACTCGACCTCTGACCCACCTCGATATCGTGTCGGGGAAGCCGTCCACACCAAGGGAGACCGACGCCGTGAGCACGCCCACCGAGACGATCGAGTTCCAGGCCGAGGCACGCCAGCTCTTGCAGCTGATGATCCACTCGATCTACTCCGACAAGGACGTGTTCCTTCGTGAGCTGATCTCCAACGCCTCCGACGCGCTGGACAAGCTGCGCCTCGAGGCCTACCGCGACAAGGACCTCGGCGTCGACGTCTCCGATCTCCACATCGCGCTGGAGACCGACCCGCAGGCGCGCACGATCACCGTCCGCGACAACGGCATCGGCATGACGCGCGACGAGGTCGTCGAGCTCATCGGCACCATCGCGAAGTCGGGGAGCGCGGAGATGCTGCGCCAGATGAAGGAGGCGCAGGAGTCGCCCGAGCTCATCGGGCAGTTCGGGATCGGGTTCTACTCGAGCTTCATGGTCGCCGAGCGCGTCGTCCTGACGACGCGACGCGCCGGCACCGACGGCGGCGTGCGCTGGGAGTCGGCGGGGGAGGGCACCTACACGATCGAGGACGCTCCCGAGGCCGGGCAAGGCACGTCGGTGACGCTGCACCTCAAGGCGGAGGACGCCGAGGACAATCTGCACGACTATTCCGACCCGGCCGTCGCGCGGCGCATCGTCAAGCGCTACTCGGACTTCATCACCTGGCCGATCCGGATGGCCCCGCAGGCCGAGCCCGAGGGCGAGGGCGAGGTCATCAACTCCCGCAAGGCATTGTGGGCGCGCCCGCAGTCGGAGGTGTCCGACGAGGAGTACGCCGAGTTCTACCGCCACGTCGGCCACGACTGGCAGGAGCCGCTGGAGACGATGCGGCTCTCCGCCGAGGGCACCTTCGAATACCAGGCGCTACTCTTCCTGCCCGCCCGCGCGCCGATGGACCTGTTCATGCGCGACGCCAAGCGCGGGGTGCAGCTCTACGTCAAGCGCGTGTTCGTCATGGAGGACTGCGAGGCACTCGTCCCCGAGTACCTGCGCTTCCTCAAGGGCGTCGTCGACGCGCAGGATCTCTCGCTCAACGTCTCCCGCGAGATCCTCCAGCAGGACCGTCAGATTCAGCTGATCCGCCGGCGTCTGGTCAAGAAGGTCCTCTCCACCCTGCGCTCGATGATGACCGACAAGCCCGAGAAGTACGCGACCTTCTGGTCCCAGCTCGGCCGTGCGGTCAAGGAGGGACTGCTCTCCGACCACGACAACACCCAGCAGATCCTCGAGATCTGCTCCTTCGCCTCCACCCACGATCCCGATTCCCCGACGACGCTGGCCGCCTACGTCGAGCGCATGCCCGAGGGGCAGGAGTCGATCTACTACGTCACCGGCGACAACCGGGCGAGCATCGAGAACTCCCCGCACATCGAGGCGTTCCGGGCCAAGGGCTACGAGGTCCTGCTGCTCACCGACCCCGTCGACGAAGTGTGGGTCGACGCAGTGCCCGCGTTCGGCGAGACGCTGTTCGCCTCCATCGCCAAGGGCGACGTCGACCTGGGTGCGGACGAGGCCGACACCGAGGGCTTCGAGGAGCTCCTGTCCTGGATGAGCACGACCCTCGCCGACGAGGTCAAGGAGGTCCGGCTCTCCTCGCGGCTCACGACGTCCCCGGCGTGCCTGGTGGGCGACGCCGGCGACATGTCACCGGCGCTCGAGCGCATGTACCGGGCGATGGGGCAGGAGCCGCCGACGGTGCAGCGGATCCTCGAGCTGAACCCGACGCATGGCCTGGTGACCGGGCTGAAGGCCGCCCACGAGACGCGGCCCGACGACGACGCCGTCGCCGACACCGCGTCGCTGCTGCACGACATGGCACTGCTCGCCGAGGGCGGGGAGCTCAAGGAGCCGTCCACGTTCGTCACGAAGCTGGCGGCTCGGCTGGAGAAGACCCTCTGATGCGCCTCGGCGTCGACAGCTTCGTCGCCGCCGTGACCGACCCCGCGACGGAGCGGGTCGTCGGACCCGAGGAGCGGATGGAGCACCTGCTGGCCGAGATCGCCCTCGCCGACCGGGTGGGCCTCCACTCCTTCGGCATCGGCGAGCACCACCGCAGCGAGTACTACGACTCGGCGCCCGCGGTCATCCTCGCCGCGGCGGCGGCGCGCACGTCACGCATCCGTCTCGGCAGCGCCGTGACCGTGCTGAGCGCCGCCGACCCCGTGCGAGTGTTCCAGGAATTCGCGACCCTGGACCTCATCGCGAAGGGCCGGATCGACCTGGTCGTCGGTCGGGGCTCCTTCATCGAGGCGTTCCCGCTGTTCGGACTCGCGTTCGACGACTACGACTCGCTCTTCGCCGAGAAGCTCGACCTGCTGCTGCGGATCCGCGACAGCGAGCGCGTCACCTGGTCGGGGCGGCACCGCCCCGACCTGACCGGGCAGGGCGTCTACCCGCGCCCGGCCCAGCAGCGGCTGCCGATCTGGGTCGGGGCCGGCGGAACCCCGGAGTCCTTCGTCCGGGCCGGGGTGCTCGGGCTCCCGCTCATGGTCGCGATCATCGGCGGGGAGCCGCGCCGGTTCGCGCCGCTGATCGACCTCTACCGCCGGGCGGGGGAGCAGGCCGGGCATCCGGCCGAACAGCTCCGGGTGGGTCTGCACTGTTTCGGGTTCGTCTCCGACACGGACGAGGCCGCCACGGACACGTTCTACCCGGGGTGGGCGGAGATGTTCACCAAGGTCTCCCGCGAGCGCGGGTTCCCACCGCCGACCCGGGGCCAGTTCGACGCCACCCGCAGCCGGGACGGTGCGTTCTTCGTCGGCGCTCCCGCGACGGTGGCCGAGAAGGTGGCGCGGGTGTCGGAGGCCCTCGGCGGGATCGACCGGATCTCGCTGCAGATGACGAACCCGCGGCTCGGGCACGAGGAGCTGCTGCACTCGATCGAGCTGCTCGGCGCGAAGGTCGCCCCGCTCGTCGACCAGAGCTGACCCGGCCCCTCCGCGGGAGCGAACGGCCCGTTCGTACCGTTCTTCCGGAACGAACGTGCCGTTCGTATCAGGGGGAGCGGTGCTCCCCCGGGTTGGGGCGCTGCGAGTAGTATCGAACGCATGTTCGGTAACGATGCACGGGGTGTCGCGGCAGGGGGCCGTGCCGCCGTCGTACGCTCCGCGGGTGCCCTCCTCTGCGCACGCCGTCGCCGAGGCGCTCCGTGCCCGTCACGCCGGCCTCGGAGCCGTGAAGCTCCAGTAGCTGCTCTACTACTGCCAGGGCCACCACCTCGCCACGTTCGGCGTGCCACTCTTCCGGGAGACGATCTCGGCGTGGGACAAACGGGCCCGTCGTCGGGGCGTTCTGGCGTGCCGAGAAAGTCCGCGAGCCTCGGCGCGAGGAGGAGCCGCTCGGCGAGGCCGAGCTGAACACGGTCGGCTATGTGCTGAGCCGGTACGGCGGGCTCACCGCCGAGACCTCGTCAACCTGACCCACAGCGAGGAGCCGTGGCGCCGGGCCGACTCGGCCGCCCACCGGGCACGAGCGTGCCCATCGCGGCGCGCTGGATGGAGGACTACTTCCGGTCCGAGGCCGGCGATGACGACGATGCCGTCCTCGATGCCGCCGAAGTATCGGCGTGGCTGCGGGATGCGGAGGACAAGCTGACCCTTCCGGCCGCCGGCAACGATGTCGAACGACTCACGGCGTGGGCCGAGGAGATCCGCCGGACCCCCCGTCGCGGGTGAGCGACGCTGGACCCTGGAGCGTTTCCCCGAGGAGCTGTCACTCTGGGTCGAGCGGGAGGACCCTGCCGACGGTCTCGTCCTGGCGGTCAGAACGGGCTGGTCGTCAGCTGTTCACACTGGATCTACGAGCGAACCGGCAGTGTCCGATGCAACAACGTCGGCTTTCTGAGCTTCTTCTCGGCGGCCTTGGCGATGATCGCCGCGAGCTCCGTCGGCTTCGAGAACATCGGGAAGTGCGCTGGAGGTCGGGGGAGAAGACCCTGTCCGGGTCGAGCGTGGCCATCGGGCCCTCGCCCTCCATGCGGATACCCTCGCCCGAGTCGCCCTCCCCGGCACGGCGGCACAGACGTAGACGAGTGTCGCGACGGAGGAGAGTGTGTCCGAGGGGGGACTTGAACCCCCACCCCCTACTCGGGGACTAGCACCTCAAGCTAGCGCGTCTGCCATTCCGCCACTCGGACTTACGAGGGCGAAGCGTAGACGACGAACCCGCTCCGCGACGCGTCCGGGTCCGGGGGCGGCTGGTGGCAGGATGACCGCCCATGGGCCGAGCCGAAGACGAGGTCGTCGCACTCTGCAGCGAGCTCATCCAGATCGACAGCGCGAACACCGGCGCCCTCGCCACGACGACGGGTGAGGCCGAGGCCGCCGATTATGTCGACGCGAAGCTCCGCGAGGTGGGCTACGAGACCGAGGTGATCGAGTCCGGGGCACCCGGACGGCACAACGTGTTCGCCCGGCTGGAGGGTACCGGCTCCTCCCGACCGGCGCTGCTCGTGCACGGACACCTCGACGTCGTCCCGGCCAACGCCGAGGAGTGGTCGGTGCATCCGCTCTCCGGGGCGGTGCGCGAGGGTTACGTGTGGGGCCGCGGCGCCGTCGACATGAAGGACATGGACGCGATGATCCTGGCGCTCGCGCGGCAGTTCAAGGTCGAGGGCGTGGTCCCGGCGCGCGATCTCGTCTTCGCGTTCCTCGCCGACGAGGAGGCCGGCGGCGCCTACGGCTCGCACTGGCTCACCGAACACCGCCCGGATCTCTTCGAGGGCTGCTCCGAGGCACTCGGCGAGGTCGGCGGCTTCTCGGTGACCCTCGGCGAGAACGTTCGCGTCTACCCGGTGATGACCGCCGAGAAGTCGATCGCCTGGATGACGCTGCGGGTGCGCTCGCGCCCCGGGCACGGCTCGATGCTGCACGACGAGAACGCCGTGACGATCCTGGCCGAGGCCGTGGGTCGCCTGGGCCGGCACCGCTTCCCGCTGGTGCTCACCGACTCGGTGCGCGAGTTCTTCGCGACCGTCACCGACCTCACCGGGATCGAGTTCCCCACCGACTCGGCCGCCGCGCTCGACGGAGCCGTCGCCAAGCTCGGGGGAGTGGCCCGCGTCGTCGGCGCCACCACCCGCGACACCGCCAACCCGACGATGCTCTCCGCCGGGTACAAGGCCAACGTCATCCCGTCGGTCGCCGAGGCCACGGTCGACTGCCGCGTCCTGCCCGGGCGCCAGGAGGCGTTCGAGCGCGAGCTCGACGAGCTGCTCGGCCCCGACGTCGAGCGCGAGTGGATCCGCAACCTGCAGGCCGTGGAGACCGAGTTCTCCGGCGACCTCGTCGACTGCCTCACCGCCGCGGTCACGGAGGAGGACCCGGCCGCGCACACGCTGCCCTACATGATGTCGGGCGGCACCGACGCGAAGGCGTTCGAGAAGCTCGGGATGCGGTGCTTCGGGTTCGCCCCGTTGCGCCTGCCGGCCGACCTCGACTTCACCGCGCTCTTCCACGGCATCGACGAGCGGGTCCCCGTCGACGCGCTGACCTTCGGCACCCGCGTGCTGGAGCGGGTGCTGCGCACATGCTGACCGAGGGCTCCGTCGCGCTGGTGACCGGCGGCGCGTCGGGGATTGGCGAGGCGGTGTGCCGCCGCCTCGCCGTCGCCGGGGTGAAGGTCGCCGTCCTTGACCGGGACGCCGCGGGGGCCACCCGCGTGGCCGACGCCGTGGACGGGCTCGCCGTGGCCTGCGACGTGACCTCGCCGACGGCGTTCGCGGCCGCGTTCGCCGAGGTCGATGCGTGGGGCGGACGCCTGGACTTCGTGCACCTCAACGCCGGGTCGGTCGGCGGGCAGTCGGGGACCTCCGACCTCGATGTGGAGGCCTACCGCCGGGTGGTGGGGGTGAACGTCGACCACGTGGTGTTCGGGCTGACCTCCGCCGTGCCGCTGCTGCGCCGCTCGGGCGGTGGGACGGTCATCGCGACGTCGTCGCTGGCCGGGCTCGTCGCCCTGCCCGGCGACGCGATCTACACGCTGACCAAGCACGCCGTGGTCGGCTACGTCCGCTCCGCGGCGGCGACGCTGGCCGCCGAGAACATCCGCGTCATGGCGCTGTGCCCCGGGTTCGCGGACACCGCGCTCATCGCCCACGTCAAGGAGCAGTTCGGCTCATTCCCGCTGCTCTCGGCGGACGACGTGGCCGACGCGGTCCAGCGGATGCTCACCGAGGGCTCGCCCGGGGACGCCTGGTTCGTGCAGCCCGGGCGCGAGCCCTCGCCCTACCGCTTCCACGGCGTCCCGGGTCCGGCCGGCGCCTCCGAGGGCGCCCCGCCGCCCCCGCTGACCTTCGGGGACTGATCCGTGCCCGTCGTCCAGGCCCGGACCGTCCTCCCGGTCGAGGTTCTGCTGTGCGACGGTCGTACACATAGGCTCCGATGCCGTGCGCGCTTGGACGGTTCCCCGACTCGGCGGCCCCCGCGACGTCCTGGCCCTCGAGGAGATCCCGACGCCGACGCCGGGCCTCGGGCAGGTGCTCGTGCAGGTCCACGCCGCGGCGTGCAACTTCGCCGACATCCTCTACTGCACCGGCGAGTACCAGGAGCGGCCGGACCTGCCGTTCACCCCGGGTCTCGAGGTGGCGGGCGCGGTCGTCGGGACCGGCGAGCGGGTGGTCGGCGCACCGGTCCTCCCGCACGGTGGGTTCGCCGAGTACGCGGTGCTCGAGCGCATTTTCGGGTGGCCGGAGGGAATGAGCGCCGCGCAGGCCGCGGGGTTCTTCGTCGCCTACCAGACCGGCTGGTGCGCGCTGCATCACCGCACCACGCTCGCCGAGGGCGACACGCTGCTCGTCCATGCCGCCGCGGGGGGAGTGGGCGCGGCCGCGGTGCAGCTGGGGAAGGCGGCGGGGGCGCGGGTGATCGCCACCGTGGGCTCCGCCCAGAAGATCGGCGTCGCCCGCCGCCTGGGCGCCGACGAGGTGCTCGGACCCGACGCCGATCTCGTGCCTGCGGTCCGGGAGCTCACCGACGGACGCGGAGTCGACGTGGTCTACGACCCGGTCGGTGGCGACACCTTCGACGCCTCCCGCCGCGTCGTGGCCTCGGAAGGGCGAATCCTCGTCATCGGCTTCGCCGGGGGCCGCGCCGCCGACGCTCCCACCAACCACGCCCTCGTGAAGAACTACGCCGTGATCGGGGTGCACTGGGCCGCCTACCGCTCGCGCCGGCCCGACCTGATCGAGGCGTGGCAGCACGAGCTCGAGACGCTGTGGGCGCGGCGCACCATCGACCCGTTGGTCGGCGCCGAGTACCGCTTCGAGGACCTTCCCGACGCGCTCGACGCGCTCGCCGCCCGCACCACGACGGGCCGCGTGGTCGTGCTGCCCCACCACACATGATCATCTGAGCACCACCGCGGCGCTGAATCGATCCTTCGTCGCGCTACCGCTCAGTTGATCATCGCCGGGACCGCGCCTCGAGAGGCGCGGCGACGCAGCCACACCTTCCGGGTGCCGTCGGCGTAGAGCAGCGTCCGCGCGAGCTCCCAGCCCCCGAAATGCGCCCGCAGCCCGAGCTCGACGGCGGCGGAGAGCCGCGTGACGTCGGGGGGGAGGCGCACCGGCTGGTATTCCCAGTCGCCGTCGACCACCGAGGGCTCGAGCACATCACCCACAGGCCACCTCCAGGTCCGGAGTCCACCGTACGACGCTCACCCCCAGGGCGTCGCGTCCTCGAGAACCTCGGACTCGGGGTCCGGGGCCGGTCCGGACACGTCGTCGAGGGCCCCGCGGATGGCCGGCGGCAGCGTGAGCTCCTCCGCGGCGAGGGAGCCGAGCAGCTGGGCACCGTCCCGGGCGCCGACGACCGGTGCGACGACTCCGGGCCGGTCGCGCACCCAGGCCAGCGCGACGGCCAGCGGCGAGGTGCCCAGCCCGTGCGCGGCGGTGACGACCGCCTGCACGATCCGGGCCGCCCGCTCCCCGCGATGGCGCCCGACGTAGCCCGCAAGGTGCTCGGAGGCGCCGCGGGAGTCCGCGGGGGTGCCGTCGCGGTACTTGCCGGTGAGCACCCCGCGGCCCAGGGGCGCCCACGGCAGCAGGCCCAGCCCGTGGTGGGTGGCGGCGGGCAGGACCTCGGTCTCCACCCGGCGTTCGAGCAGCGAGTACTCGGCCTGGGTCGACACCAGCGGCAGCGTCGCGCCGCCCCGCATCTGGTGTCGGGCCGCGGAGGCGAGCTGCCACCCGCCGTAGTTGACGAGACCCGCGTAGCGCGCTCGGCCGGTCGAGAGCGCCAGGTCGACGGCCGCCAGCGACTCCTCGACGGGCACCTCGTCGTCCCAGCCGTGCAGCTGCCAGAGGTCGACGTAGTCGGTGCCCATCCGCTCCAGCGACGTGTCGAGCGCCGCGAGCAGCGACGAGCGCGACGCCCCGCCGCCGAAGGGCCCGTCGACGCGGCGGGCTCCGGCCCCGGTGGCGACGACGACCTCGGCTCGCGGGATCACCTCGGCGAACAGGCCCCCGAGGATCCGCTCCGCCTCCCCGCCGCCGTAGACGTCGGCGGTGTCCACGAGCGTGCCCCCGGCGTCCAGGAACGCGAGCAGCGACGCCCCGGCCTCCTCGGGGTCGGTGTCGTGTCCCCAGCTCATCGTGCCCAGGGCGAGCCGCGACACCCGCAGTCCGCTCGCTCCGAGACGTCGCTGTTCCACGGCCGCGAAGGGTACGGCTGTGATGTCCTCCGGGCCTTACCCGCTACCGTCGTCACCCGTGCAGATGAGCTGGCTGGAAGCACTCGTCCTGGGTCTCGTGCAGGGGCTCACCGAGTTCCTCCCGATCTCGTCCTCGGCGCACCTCCGCATCACGTCCGAGGTGTTCTTCACCAACGACGCCGGTGCCGCGTTCACGGCGGTGACGCAGCTCGGGACCGAGGCCGCGGTCCTCATCTACTTCTTCCGCGACATCTGGCGGCTCGTCCGCGCGTGGGTGGCCGGCGTCCGCGACAAGCGCGCGCGGGGGCTGGACTACCGGCTCGCCTGGTACGTGATCATCGGCACGCTGCCCATCAGCATCCTGGGCGTGTTGTTCAAGAACGCGATCGAAGGACCCGCCCGCAACCTCTGGATCATCGGCACCTCGCTCGTCGTGTTCGGCCTCGTCCTCGCCGCGGCGGAGTCCTACGGGCGCCAGCGCCGGCCCGTCGAGTCCTTGACGCTGCGCGACGGCGTCCTCATGGGTTGCGCGCAGGCCCTCGCGCTGCTGCCGGGCGTGTCCCGCTCGGGGGGCACGGTGTCGGCGGGCCTGTTCCTCGGCCTCACCCGCCCGGCCGCGGTGCGGTTCTCGTTCCTGCTCGCGATCCCCGCCGTCACCGCCGCGGGGCTCTTCTCGCTGCCCGACATCGCCGATACCAGCGGACCCGGCGCGCAACCGAGCGCGCTGCAGATGGTCGTGGCGACGCTGGTCGCCTTCGTCGTGGGCTACGCCTCGATCGCCTGGCTGCTCAAGTACGTGGAGAACCACACCGTCTACGTCTTCGTCTGGTACCGCGTCATCCTCGGGCTGCTCGTGCTCCTGGCCGTCTCCGGCGGGATGATCGCCGCCGTCTGACCCCGCCGACCGAGCCCGTAGGCTCGTCGGACGTGACCACCGTGATCCTCCTGCGCCACGGGCGGTCGACCGCCAACGTCTCCGGCGTGCTCGCCGGCCGCAGTCCCGGCGTCGGCCTCGACGACCACGGACGCGCGCAGGCCGACAAGCTCGTCGACCGGTTGGCTGAGCTCCCACTCGCGGCCGCGGTGTCCTCACCGCTGCAGCGGTGCCGGGAGACGCTCGCTCCGTTGCTGGCCGCGCGCGGACTGTCCGCCGTCGACGAGGACGGCGTCTCCGAGGTCGACTACGGTGAGTGGACCGGCAAGGGGCTCGGGGAGCTGGGCAAGGAGGACCTCTGGAAGGTGGTCCAGGCGCACCCGTCGGCCGCGGTGTTCCCGGGCGGCGAGGGCCTCGCGGCCATGCAGTCGCGCTCGGTGACCGCCGTGCGCCGGCAGGCGGCCCGGATCGCCGCCGAGCACGGCGACAAGGCCCTGTGGGTGCTGTGCAGCCACGGCGACGTGATCAAGTCCATCGTGGCCGACGCCCTGGGGCTGCACCTGGACTCGTTCCAGCGCATCGTCGTCGATCCCTGCTCGGTGAGCGTGATCAGCTACACCCCGACGCGGCCCTTCGTGGTGCGCGTCAACGACACCGGTGGCGACCTGTCCTCGCTGGTCCCGAAGCCGGACGAGAAGGCCGAGGGCAGCGGGGGGGACGGCGCCGCCGGGGAGGCCCGCGGGGACGCCGTGGCGTCCGGAGACGCCGTCATCGGCGGGTCCACCGGAGTATCGTGACGGGGCGTTCACCGGGAACGCGCGCCCACCGTCGCCGCTCCCGTCGTCCCGTTCCGCCGATCGGCGCGAGGAGTTCTACCATCGAGGGGCCATGTCCAGGGTGATCCACGTCTTCCGCCAGCCCGACCGCTTCATCGCGGGCACGGTCGGGGAACCCGGCGAGCGCTCGTTCTACCTCCAGGCCGTCGAGCAGGCCCGCCGGGTCAGCGTGCTGCTCGAGAAGCAGCAGGTCTCGGTGCTCTCCGAGCGCATCGGCACCCTCCTGGAGGAGGTGTCGCGCCGGTTCGGCGCCGAGGTCCCCTCCGCCACCCCCGAGACCGAGGTCGACACCTCCCCGCTCGACGTGCCCGTCGAGGAGGAGTTCCGCGTCGGCACCATGGGCCTCGGGTGGGACGCCGAATCGCGCAGCGTCGTCGTCGAGCTCCTCGCGGTCACCGAGGAGGAGGTCGACGAGTCGGTCGTCCTCGACGACACCGAGGAGGGTCCCGACGCGCTGCGGGTGTTCCTCTCCCCGCTGCGCGCGCGGGCGTTCGCCACCCGCGCCGAGAGGGTCGTCTCCGCCGGTCGCGAGCAATGCCCCCTCTGCACGCGCCCCCTCGACGCCCAGGGGCACGTCTGCCCGCGCCAGAACGGTTTCCGGCGCGTGGCCGCAGCAGAATGACGGGCAGCCGCACGAGTGCGACCGAGTAGGGGCGTGAGCGGCTCCGGCCACCCCGGCCCGCCCGACACCGCCGATGTCCTCGACCTCCTGCGTCGCGGGACGCTGGACGTGCAGGGCCGTCTCACCGAGGCCTCGAACGCGACCCTGTTCTGCGGGATCAGCGCCGACGGCGTCGAGGCGCAGTGCGTGTACAAGCCCGTCCGCGGCGAGCGGCCGCTGTGGGACTTCCCCGACGGCACCCTCGCGGGCCGGGAGGTGTCGACGTTCCTGGTCAGCGAAACGGCGGGCTTCGGCGTCGTGCCCCCGACGGTGCTGCGCGACGGGCCGTTCGGGTCGGGCATGGTGCAGTTGTGGATCGACACCGACTCCGAGCGCGAGCTCGTCGACGTCGTCGAGCCCCGCGCCGCCGCCCGGGGGTGGCGCACCGTGCTCAAGGCCCGCGGTGCCGGCGGCGACCCGGCGCTGCTGGTGCACGCCGACGACCCGGCACTGCGGAAGATGGCCGCCCTCGACGTGGTGGTCAACAACGCCGACCGCAAGGGCGGGCACGTGCTCGCCGGCGCCGACGGCGGCGTCTACGGCGTCGACCACGGCATCTGCCTGCACCGCGAGAACAAGCTGCGGACGGTGCTGTGGGGATGGGTCGGGGAGCCGCTGCCCGACGGCGTCCTCGACGGACTGTGCCGCGTGCGCGCCGCGCTCTCTCCCGGCCATGCCGCCGGTCTGGCCGACACCCTGGGTGACCACATCACGCGCGCGGAGGTCGCCGCCCTGCGCTCGCGCACCTCGAGGCTGATCGAGACCGGCGAGCTCCCCGCCCCGACCGGAGGCTGGCCGCCGATCCCCTGGCCGGCGTTCTGAATCGCGGGTCGGCCACTCGGTCGACGGCGGGCGCGGGCACCGACTGCGACGTAGCGTGGACAGCGTGAGCACCACTCCCCACGCTCCGGCCGTTGCTCCGACCGATCTCCCCGCCACCGCCGGCGCGCTCGCGGCGAGCGATCACCCGGCCCGCACCCCCCGCAGTGTCCGCACCGAGCTGCGCGACAACCTGCTCGCCGCCCTGCGCTCCGGGACCGACCCGTGGCCCGGCATCATCGGCTTCGACCACACCGTCCTGCCCCAGTTCGAGCGTGCCGTCCTCGCCGGCCACGACGTGGTGCTGCTCGGCGAGCGCGGACAGGGCAAGACCCGCCTGCTGCGCAGCCTGGTGGGCCTGCTCGACGAGTGGACCCCGGTCATAGCCGCCCCCCGAGGTGGCTCGGTCGAGCTCGGCGAGCACCCCGCGGACCCGATCACCCCCGCGTCCCGACGCCGCGTCGCCGTCGAGGGCGACGACCTGCCCATCACCTGGCGGCACCGCTCCGAGCGCTACGCGGAGAAACTCGCCACCCCCGACACTTCCGTCGCCGACCTCATCGGCGACGTCGACCCGGTGAAGGTCGCCGAGGGCCGCAGCCTCGGCGACCCCGAGACCATCCACTTCGGCCTGGTGCCCCGCGCCCACCGCGGCGTCGTGACGATCAACGAGCTGCCCGACCTCGCCGAGCGCATCCAGGTCGCGCTGCTCAACGTCATGGAGGAGCGCGACATCCAGGTCCGCGGCTACACCCTGCGCCTGCCCCTGGACGTCATGCTCGTGGCCAGCGCGAACCCCGAGGACTACACCAACCGCGGGCGCATCATCACCCCGCTCAAGGACCGATTCGGCGCGGAGGTGCGCACGCACTACCCGCTCGCCGTCGACGGCGAGATCGCGCTGATCCACCAGGAGGCCGACACCGTCGCCGAGGTGCCCGAGCACCTGCTCGAGGTGATCGCACGCTTCACCCGCCACCTGCGCGGGGCGTCGGCGATCGACCAGCGCTCCGGCGTCTCGGCCCGCTTCTCCATCGCCGCGGCCGAGACCGTCGCCGCCGCCGCCCTGCGCCGCGCCGCGGTCACCGGGGAGAGCGAGGCGGTCGCCCGCCCGGTAGACCTGGAGTCCGTGACCCCGGTGCTGCGCGGCAAGCTCGAGTTCGAGTCGGGCGAGGAGGGTCGGGAGACCGAGCTGCTGACCCATCTCCTGCGGCGGGCGGTCACCGAGACCGCCCGCAAGCGGCTCGCCGGCGTCGACCTCAAGCCGCTGGCCTCCGCGGTCTCGGAGGGACGCCGCGTTGTCACCGGGGAGCGGATCCCCGCCCGCACGGTGGTGGAGGCACTGCCCTCGGTGCCGGTCGTCGGGGAGATCGCCCGGCGTCTCGACGCAGGCGACACCGAGGCCCCCGGCCGCTTCGCGAGTGCCGTCGAGCTCGCCCTCGAGCACCTCTACCTCACCCGCCAGCTCGCCAAGGACGACGACGCCGACGCCGGGACGGTGGCCTATGGCAGCTGACAGCACGCCCGCGACACCCGGCGGTGGGGGTCCCGGCGGCCGGTACTCCTACGGCAAGTACTTCGACGGACCCGACCCGCTGGCCCCCCCGTTCGACCTGCGGGAGGCGATGGACCAGCTCGGCCGCGACGTCATGGAGGGCACCTCGCCGCGGCAGGCGATGCGCGAGCTCATGCGCCGCGGCATGCGTCGCCCGGACGGGGCCGACCAGCGGGGCCTCGACGACCTCATGCGGCGCCTGAACGAGCAGCGTCGGCGCCTGCAGCGCGATCACCGCCTCGACGGCACCCTGCAGGAGGTCCGGGAGCTGCTCGCGCAGGCGCTGGAGGCCGAGCGCACCTCGCTGCAGGCCGAGGACTCCGACGACGCCCGCTTCCGCGAGATGGCGCTCGACGCCCTGCCCGACTCCACGGCGGGCGCGGTGCGGGAGCTGGAGAACTACGACTGGCGCAACGCCGAGGCCCGCGCTGCATACGAACAGATCCAGGACCTGCTCGGCCGGGAGGCGCTCGACCAGCGCTTCCAGGGCATGAAGGAGGCCATGGAGAACGCCACCCCGGACGATGTCGAAGGGGTCCGCGAGATGCTCTCGGACCTCAACGACCTCCTCGAGGCCCATGGTCGCGGCGAGGACACCGCCGAACGGTTCCAGCAGTTCATGTCGTCCCACGGGCAGTACTTCCCGGAGAACCCGCAGACCACCGACGAGCTCGTCGACCTGCTCGCCGAACGCTCCGCCGCCGCGCAGCGGATGATGAACTCGCTCTCGGCCGAGCAGCGCGCCGAGCTCGAGAGCCTCATGCAGCAGGCCTTCGGCGACCCCCGGCTCGCCGAGCAGCTCTCCCGGCTCGACGCGCAGCTGCAGGCCATGCGTCCCGGCGAGGACTGGGAGGGCCAGGGCCGGTTCCGCGGCGAGAACCCGATGGGCATGGGCGAGGCGACCCGCGCCATGGAGCAGCTCGCGCAGATGGACGGCCTGTCCGAGCAGCTGTCCCAGTCCTACCCGGGTGCGCGGATGGAGGACATCGACCTCGAGGCGCTCGAGCAGTCGTTGGGGCCGCAGGCCCGGGTCGACGCCCAGCGCCTCGCCGAGCTCGAGCGCGAGCTCGAGCGGCAGGGCGTGTTCCAACGCGGTGCCGACGGCACGTTGACGCTGTCCCCGAAGGCCCTGCGGCAGCTCGGGCAGTCCGCGCTGCGCGACGTCGTCGGGTCGCTGTCGACGCGTCGCGGGGAGCGGGAGACGCAGCGCTCCGGCGCGGCCGGGGAGGCCAGCGGGGCGACGCGGCCGTGGTCCTTCGGCGACACCGAGCGCTGGGACGTCTCCCGGACGCTGCTCAACGCCGAACTCCGCAAGGCCGGTGCCGCGGCGTCCGATCCGCCCAGCGCCCTCGACGTCAGCGACGTGGAGATCGTGGAGACCGAGCAGCGCACCCGGGCGGCCGTGGCCCTGTGCGTCGACACCTCGTGGTCGATGGTCGCCGACGGCCGCTGGGTACCGATGAAGCGCACGGCGCTGGCGCTGCACCATCTCGTCTCCACCCGCTTCCGGGGCGACGCGCTGCAGCTGATCACCTTCGGCCGCCACGCCAGGTCGGTGGAGCTCGGCGAGCTCACGTCGCTGGAGGGGGCCTGGGAACAGGGCACGAACCTGCACCACGCGCTGCTGCTCGCGGGCCGGCACCTGCGTCGGCACTCCGACGCGGCACCGGTCGTCCTCGTCGTCACCGACGGGGAACCGACGGCGCACCTCGAGCCCGACGGGCACGCCGTGTTCGACTACCCGACGAGTCCCGAGACACTGCGCGCGACGCTGGACGAGGTGGACGCGCTCGCGCGGCTGAAAGCGGCAATGACGGTCTTCATGCTGGGGGACGATCCGCGTCTCGAGGAGTTCGTGGACTTCGTGGCCCGCCGCAGCGGCGGTCGCGTGGTGAACCCGGATCTCGACGGGCTGGGGGCGGCGGTCGTCTCCGACTACCTGCGCTCACGGCGCCGCTGACCCCGGACGCCCGACCACCCACAGCGATCTTGACCGCGGGCGTCTACGCTGGCGGACGGCTGGAGTCGAACCCCCCCGCGACTCCTGCTGGCCCCGGCCGGGTCCGTCAGAACGACGCAGAGCACCGAGCTCGCCCTCGAGGCTCTGCGGACGGGACCCGGCCGGGGTCCCTACAAGCTCTACGAGCGAGACGCCGGCAGGGTTCGGGTCGGTGGAGACGTTTTCAGAATTCCGTTCGTGTCCCGGGTCGCTGCGCCGGACACACGACGGTAGCGGCCGGCGGGCCGGGCTTAGGGTCGTCTCCATGCACTCGTGGTCACCCGTCGAGGTCCCCGCGGTCCCCGGCACGCCACCGCCCCTGCGGCTGTACGACACCTCGACCGGTGCGGTCCGACCCACGGCACCGGGACCGACGGCCCGCATGTACGTCTGCGGCATCACCCCCTACGACGCCACGCACCTCGGCCACGCCGCCACTTACCTCGCCTTCGACCTGGTGCACCGGGCGTGGCTGGACGCGGGGCACGACGTGCACTACGTCCAGAACGTCACCGACATCGACGATCCACTGCTCGAGCGGGCCCGGCGGGACGCCGACGATTGGGTCGTGCTGGGCATGCGGGAGACCGCCCTCTTCCGCGAGGACATGGCGTCGCTGCGGGTGCTGCCGCCGCGGCACTTCGTCGGCGCGGTGGAGGCGATGGACGAGATCACCGAGCTCGTGGGCAAGCTGCTCGCCTGCGGCGCGGCCTACCGGGCCGACGACGCCGAGTTCCCCGACGTCTACTTCGACCACAGCGCCACCGCCGACTTCGGCTACGTCTCCCGCTACGACGACGCCACCATGCGCACGCTCTTCGGAGAGCGCGGTGGCGACCCGGACCGGCTCGGCAAGCGACACCCCCTCGACGCGCTGCTGTGGCGCCGGGCCCGCGAGGGCGAACCGTCCTGGGCCTCCGACCTGGGTGTCGGCCGGCCGGGCTGGCACGTCGAGTGCGCGGCGATCGCTCTGAACCGCCTGGGCGAGCAGTACGACCTGCAGGGCGGCGGGTCCGACCTCGCGTTCCCCCACCACGAGTTCGGGTCGGCCCACGCCGAGGCCTTCACCGGGGCGCACCCGCTCGCCCGCCACTACTGCCACGCCGGGATGATCGGGCTCGACGGGGAGAAGATGTCGAAGTCCCAGGGCAACCTGGTCTTCGTGTCCCGGCTGCGGGCCGATCGCGTCGACTCGATGGCGGTGCGCCTCGCACTGCTGTCGGGGCACTGGCGCACCGACCGGTCGTGGACCGCGGACCTGCTCACCGCGGGCCAGGCCCGCCTGCATCGATGGCGCGAGGCGGTGTCGCTGGACGCCGCACCCGACCCCGGCGACACGATCGAGCGCATGCGCACCCACCTCGCCGACGACCTCGACAGCCCGCGGGCCCTCGCCGCCGTCGACGCCTGGGCCGACGAGGCCCTCCGCCGCGTCGGCGGTGACCTCGATGCCGGGGTCCGCATGGCCTCGGCGGTCGACGCCCTGCTCGGCGTGACGCTCGACCCGGACACCGCACCGCCCCGCCCCGCACCGGAAGGACGCTGATGGCCCGCAACGTGCTCGGCGACGAACTCACCGACTGCGGTCACGACCCCGTGACCGGCTTCTACCGCAACGGCTGCTGCGAGACCGGCGCGGACGACGCCGGCGTCCACACCGTCTGTGCCCGCGTCACCGAGGAGTTCCTTACCTTCTCCGCCGCCCGCGGCAACGACCTCGCGCGCCCGCGCCCGGAGGCCGGGTTCGCGGGACTGGCGCCCGGGGACCGCTGGTGCCTGTGCGCGAGCCGGTGGAAGGAGGCCCTCGACGGTGGCGCCGCCCCGCCGGTGGTCCTCGAGTCAACCCACGCCCGCACCCTGGAGTGGGTGGATCTGGCCGACCTGCGCGCCCACGCCCTGCCCTAGACCGGCCTGTGCGCACCCGTCCGCCGACACCGACCCAGGTACAGGCCCACCGGTACGTCACGCGCCGGCTGCGGTCGGCGCTCGTCGGCCGGGACCCGACCCCGGGCCGCGACCCGGGCCGTGACCCCGGGCGCACGCAGTCGCGTGCGCTGACCGCCGGCGCGGTCCTCGCCGTCCTCGGGGTCGGGGTCGCCGCGATCGTCGGGCTGGTACGCGGCGACACCGACTGGCGCGCCCACGCCGTGGTGCGGGGCGAGCCCTCGGGAGCGCTCTACGTGGTGGCCCACGCACCGGACCGGCTCGTGCCCACCCTCAACCTCGCGTCGGCCCGCCTCCTCGCCGCCGTCGCCTCCGGGGGCGCGTCGGCCGGGGGATCGGGCGCGGTGCCGGTAGCGGTCCGCGACGACGCGCTCGCCGACGTCGCGCGCACGGCTCCCGCCGGCATCCCCGGAGCGCCGGCCGTCCTCCCGGGACCGGACGTCGGCGCCGCCGGCACCGACGGCGACGACTGGGCGATCTGCGACACGGTCCGCGTCGACCCGTCGGTGCCCGACCCCCAGGCGCGGCCGGCCCGGCCCGACCCGCGGGCCGCTCCCGGGATCACGGCGGTGCCGGCGGCGGCCCTCGCCGCGGCGCCGCGCAGCGTCGCGGTGGACCTCTCCGCCTACCCGTCGGTCTTCCCGCGGCCGGTGGATTACGACGCCGCGCCCGTGGTGTGCGCGCACCCGGACGCGGCGTCGGGGGCGACCACGGTGACCGCGTCGGACACCCTCGGCTCCCCGGCGCCGCCCACGCCCGTCGTGGACGCCCCCGGGGTCGACGGGGCGCTCGTCGTCGGGGCCGGGGCCTACGTCGTCCCGGTCGGCCCGGGCCTGCCGGGCACGGAGGCACCGCCGGCCCCGGCGGGCCTGGTCGTCGACCCCGGCGGACGCGCGTTCGCCGTGCCCTCGCCCGAGGCCGCCGACGCGCTGGGGCTCGGACCGCCGCGACCCGCGCCCCGCGCCGTGACCGACCTGCTCCCGCGGGGGCCGGCGCTCGACCCGGCCACGGCAACGCTCATGCGGTGACCCCGGGCGGAGGGACTCCGGGCGGAGGGACTCCGGGCGGAGGGGCCTCGGACCCGGGGCGGACGGGCCGGGGGACCGCGAGTGCGGCGCCGAGCAGTACGAGTGACGCGAGACCGAACCCCGCCACGGGGGAGAGGTGGAAAGGCCCGAGGAACACCACCGGTGCGGCCGCGGCGCCCACGAACCGCAGGGCCTGGACCACGGACACGCCACCCGTGACCGCCTCGCGGAGCACGAGCGCGTTGACGCCGACGAGCACCAGCTGAGCCGCGGCGCCGGCCGCGCCCCACACGACGGCCAGGGCCACCACCGAGGGCAGCACCCCGAGCGCGCCGACGAGCACCGCTCCGAGCACCGCCCCGACCCGCGCGCACCGGTCCGCGCCGAAACGGTCGACCCCGGCTCCGACGAGACGTGCGGTGAAGTCCCAGAGTTCAGCCGAACTGAAGGGTCTTCGGGATGAACTCAGGGGTGTTCGGGGTCTGTGGGGCGATTCGACCCTTGGGTTCGTGTCGAACTGGTGGCGGTGTGGTCTTCGGCCTGCGAGG
>JAABUP010000521.1_pt1 | contig 84051 bp, 135 predicted proteins | sample 5559201 | NCBI WGS metagenome assembly JAABUP01 (sample SAMN10711887, study PRJNA513373) | rock metagenome | isolation source: Antarctica rocks | place: Antarctica
ATCTATCATAGATGGACTGTAAAGCAACCCGTGCTTTCTGTGCTTCGCCACGGGGGGTATGCATGCCCCACAATTCACAACCATAATGCAGAGAGGGTGCAAGGATGCCTTGCAGTAGGAAGAGTTACAAGAGAAGAGAGAGAGAAGTGTTTAGCGCTTATTAAGCGTGGTCAACGAAGCAACCTATTTTGAAGATCGTGACGATCGAAGCTAATCTGCGCTGCACATGTTTCAGCAGGTCCCTTTAGATCTGCGTAATCTCTGCAGCTGTTACTTTGCTCGCTGCTTTGCTCTCGTGTTACTTGTGCAAAAGTGTGCGTGCCTGTCAGCGCAGCCAGGTGGCTTTCCTGGGGTGGGCATGTTGACGACCTCCAACACAGCTCTGTCTAGCCTGCGACCGCTGCCGGCCAGCCTTGCTCGCAGGCCTTTTGTCTGCTGTCCTGGAGCAGTTCGCTACAGGTCTCATCTTTATCAGCCCATTGCCACCCGCGCAAAGCTAGGAGGAGGAGGCGAGGGTGACAAAGGTACGCTCATCACCAACGCGACCGGGCTGAGCAAGTCTCAATTGCCCACCTGATACTCTTCTGCTGTTGTCGCCTGATGTTCTAAGGCAACGTACCGTGGTCGTTTCTTGTCTGTGGCTTCGTAGTACAGCCAACAGCTTGTTGACACGGGTTGTTAGCTTGCACCCATTAACTCACGAAAACGCGACAGCGTCACTGACTGTTGAGTGCATGCAAAGCAGCACTGACGTGCACTAGATCAGTTACCCGATGTGACGTGCAGAGAGAAGCAAGAAGGGCTTTATATCAGCAGAGGAAGAGCCTGATGAGTAAGAAGTTGCAAACACTGTCATGCTCTTGCGTTACACATGAGACAATGCGACCACACGGACTTTGCCTGCAGGTTTTTCATTACAAAAGCAGAATCAGCAGGAGGCCTAGCGCCCCTCAAGGTACTTGTTTTGTGTTGTGCCTAAAATAAAGAGATAATTCCCACGTTCCAACCATACCAGCGGCTGTGTGATGATGATGACAGAAATATGGACTGCAATCAAAGTGCACTGTGTTGATTTCAGGATCCAATTGCAATAGTAGGCATATTGGGCATACTTCTGCCATTTGTCATTCTCGGGATTGCTATTGCAACTGGGTACGTTGACACAGCACCCAGGGCTACCAAGTTTTGACAGGAGCAGCATTGGTGCATGGTTGGAAGCATTCTCACATCTGGCACAACAGCCTTCTCAGCATTGAATGGCAACACGCGGCAGCATACAAGTGTTGAGTTGAGGGCGGTCTTGCAGCACGGCTGCATATATAGCAGAGTGACTATGACAAGTGCTGATGGATGTTGGAGATGCAACCAATGTTACGGCTTGCTCTTTTGCCGTCACAGTCATCACAGCATGCATGTAGGTGCACTAGACAGATGGCAACTAAGTTGTCTACATTACAAGCATTATCAAAGTTTTGATGAAAAGAATGGAGGCTAGTGACTGACAGTCAACAGTGCTGCTCATTTTACTTACTGACAGTCCGTATATGAAACAAATTTTTGCTGTCTGTCCAGACAAACACCTGAGCACTGACGGAGATAAAATCCTGAGCTAAGTAGTTGGGCTTGAGATTGGGCATAGATCTACCATTAACACGGCTTCACATTTGCCTACTAACAGGACATTGCTGGGCGTCCAGATATTGCAGAAGTCCAGCCTGGTTCATCACTCAGGCTATACAAATTATACTGAAAAGGCTTGACACTTCAGCGTTCTTGAACAGTGGGCCTGTACTGCTTACGGCAAGAGTCACAAATGGCCTGACCGAAAATACAATTTCAACTTCACTGCCACTGTATGTGCTGTTTGTCCCAGACTGAAGAGGCAAAATAACATGGCCGCAAGGTCAAACAGGACCATGACTGACAGACAGTGACCGTAGATACTGTCATCCTGACTGCAGAAGGAAAATAAGCTGCAGCGTGGGCAAATGTGCATAAATACCACGCTGACACAAAAGCAAGACTGGAGTGGCAGATTTGAAGCTCAACATGACAAGCTCATTCAGTTGTAGTTTTGGTATACTTCAGCCAGCCCTTCAGGTTTCTCATGCTCAGCACCCCCTGGCTTGAAGGCTCACAGCTGGCTTCTGAAGTGATCAAGCGATAATCCAGCTGTCTTGGCCTGCATGTAAGAGAAAATCACCGTCTGACTCAACAGCCTCTGAGAAGCAGACCCACCTCTGTGCTGAGTGCATAATGCTGCTAGTCACCCGTAGAATCAGCTCAGTGAATGCAATAACAACAGGTGCGTGCAATGCATTGTGACAGTTGACAGATCAGGCTGTCATAATTACCTGGTCATGGTGGCAGCTTGCAGGGTGCAGATGGTAGCTGTGACCTTGTGCAGCAGCATAGTCTAAGACACTCCTGGGACTTGTGTTGAACTGGCTAGCCTGTAGCTGATCACCGGAAACATGTACTCCTTCTGACTCCACAGACTTATAGCCACTGCCAAGCAAGCCACTGGCTCCATTCGCAGCAGCAACAACAGGAGAGGATATGCTGGCATGGGCAAAGTGTGGCTTGATGCCTTCAAACCTGCCTGTTGAGTACATATGGCCCCTTTCTAGGCTGCCGTTTGGAGATGTGTAAGGGGAGAGGCTGGAAGATGAGTGACTGGCATTTACAGAGTACATGCTTTGCTCTGAGTACACACTTGGACTACCATACTGAGTAGCTGGCTGTAGTTGGGGGTAGTTGTCTGGGTTGGGGGAGGGGTACATGACTTGGGGGTGTTGGTAGTCAGGGGTGTGCTGACTCTGTGCTTATGGGTGAGGTTGGTACCCAGCAAAGGTGATGTCTGTCTGTGGAGACATATGTTGCAGGAAGAAGCCATCTGTGCTTGTTTCTGGGTGGATGAATCTGCAGCGCTTGCCATAGCGGCAGGAGCCTGTGTGTGCAAAGGTGCGGCAGATCTGTACAGCAAACGAAATTCTTCGTTGGCACACAAAGTGATTATTTGTAGTGTAATTGCTGACGATTGGGGTGCTCAAAATCTGCGTCTTAGCATGCAACACAGGTGCTAGACCATTGCACAAGTTGCATTGCTGCAATGGTCTTTGCAAAAGCACTTCAGCTGAGAAACACAGTGGCCCCTGTTTCAAGGCATATGTCAGCTCACAAACACAAGCTGCATGTGTTTTGGCAACAGCAAGCAATGTGCAAGATCATGAGCTGCAGCCTGTGATGCGCCACCCCAAGTACAAGACAGAAGTAAGCTCTAAATGCTTCAGCACAAATTTGTGTTGGCTTCCTTGCTGTCTATCCGGCGCTTTTGTGCAACTTGAGGACATGCCACTGAGGACTCATTGGAAAGTTGTGACAGTACATAAAGCCTCTAGAGACAAAAGTGTGCAAGCTGATCCAGCATGATCAGGCAACCAAGCCAGAGGTGTCGTGGATTTACTCAGAGTGCAGAACATGGCTACCGCTCACAAGGTCATCTGTGGCTGACTATAGCAACGTTGGTTGCAGTTGCATGCCTGTGCGGATCGGACGCCATACGCAGAGTCCATGACCGGTTGACCCAACTCCAGAAGTCTAAATGTACAAGTCAACGTTGTTTCATGGTTCACTGCTCTTGCGACGCTAACTCATACCTCAAAGCTAGGACGTATAGTCATGCAGCTATACTTTGCACCACTCTGTGATTTCTTTTGGCTGCCAGGGCAAGAGTCCCGTCAGAAAGTGGATCCGTACTGTGCATGCGTGTGAAGCAGCACTGTACCCGCAGCAGACCACGCCAATGGATGAAGTCGTGCCAATACGCCTGGATATAGCTTTAGATCAGCAGCGTTTCCAAGACACATTCTGCTGGCACTCCTCTGCGTCTCCGGAAGCTGCCGAAAGCTTTGCTACCACGCTGTGTCAGGAGAACAGTCTGCCTCTGGCGATCGTACCCGCAATTCTCAGTGCTATCCAGCAGCAAGTGGAAGTATACACGAGTTCTGGTGATCAAGTCCTCAGAGAGGCAGAACGTAACGAGATCGTGAAGTAGGTCAAGACCTCAAGCTTATCAGCTTGCTTGCAGCAAAGCCATGTTTGCAAAGCAGACCGCTGAATGTAGGCTGGACATACCGCTCGGATCAATGAGGCTGCATGATCAGCTCGTTTGGGACGTCAATGACTCAGCCGCAGACCCTGACTTGTTTGCCACAGCTATGTGTGCAGAGCAGAGCCTGGACAGAGCATTTGCTCCCCTTATAGCCTGGCATATACGTGACCAGGTACCCTCTCCAGAGGGACCCATGCATGTCTTGCCCGAGTGGTTCGATCTGTAAGGCGGTTGTTGACATCATCGCAAGCTTGCCTTTCACCATCGAGCCTGCACAGGTGTACAGGTATAGGAGACAGGCCAGAAGCAAAGCAACCCTGCCGCCCGTAAATCCTGTTGTTTCAGAGAAACAACAAGCGCCAGCTAGGAGGACCAGGAGGAAAACAGCCAGACAATCAGCAGACACAGGCTTCGCAAACACGTATAGCTCAGGTGTGTGAAACTCTCGTGTTCCATGTTCCATGCAAGTAACACTTTTGATCTCCTCGGCTGTACAATGTTTGCCTTGTCTTGACCATTCCTGATCACTCAAATGTCCCAAGAAACCTGACAGCATCATATGCTGCCAGGGGCAGCATCAAAGCTTGCTGTCGACTAGCACATGAATGCTATGTGTATGTTTCTGCAGGCGTAGTGCGACGTCCAGAGGACTGGAGTCATTGGTCTCCTCAGCTTGTCAAGGCAGACGCTCAGCCTTCCATTGCTTCACACCCTGCCTCCACAGTCCACAGCCAGGTGTGACAGCCTAGAATGCGTATCCATGACGCTCATTGGCATTGAGCCATTGTGCTCAGCTTGTTCCCAACATATGTCACGACACTAGTGCTCGTGCTTCAACGTGTGCTGATCGTTGTGCTTTGTATAGGACAATGTATCCGATGTCCGTTCTCAGAAAGCAAACAATGCTGCTGTCTCCCAGCTGACTTCTCACAGCTCACCACAGGTAAGCGCACAAGTAATGCTGTAAGAGCTCGCTTGTACAGGCACATTGGCTTGGCACTGCAAGCAGCATCATAGGCTTTCTCTGGCTGTCCCCATGCCTACATGTTCCTGTCCCCATGCCTACATATTCCTGTCCCCATGCCTACACATTCCTGCCCCCATGCCTACACATTCCTGCCCTGTCCAATCAAGTACTTATGCACCCTGCCTGTACTTGTCTTACCCCATGCAGTCATTCAGCACAAACTGATCTTGCTTGGGCTCGCAGTTCCCTGGCCAGCTTCAAGTGCTATCACAGCAGTCTCGACCAAGTGCTACAGGGCAGCTTGCGTCAAGCTGGAACCATCAATACCCACAGCAGCAGCAACAGCAGCCACAGCAGCAACAGCAGCCACAGCAGCAGCGGCAGCTGCAGCTGCAGCAGCAATCATTTTGGGGGTCACAGCCCCAACAGCAGCAGCAGCAACAGCAGCAGGCTGCGATGATGTTTCTTAAGCAAGCACAGTCCATTTGGGAGAAAATGGGCCTGGCCTTCATGGGCATAGCAATGCCTCAGTCATACGCTGAGGTTGGTCCAGATTGAGACCGTCTTCCCTGCAGAGTCACTGTGCCAAACTGCTAACAAGTTGTGTGTGTGCCTTGCACAGCCTTCTGTGCTGTTGCTGGGCACCCTGAGCGACCTTGTAGTGGCTGCTGTTCACCTTGCATGCCTGATAGTCCCGGCTTAGAAGTGCTTTCGACACCTGTTTACTCCTATCGGCCTATACACGCTACCATCAAGCATTGTTGTGATATGTGACAAGTGCTATGTAAGTGTAATGCTGCAGGCTGAACATGTGGTCAAGGCAGTCCAGCATGTTCAACAAACACAGCAGAAGCAGGTATGTCGTAGCGTCCCGATATTCAAGCATTGCAGCCTTTTTTCCTTGCATCCTCTGCCTTTGCTGATTGGGCAGAAGTGCTGCCTGTGCATTTATGGCCAGAGTGGGCATCCAATGCATAGCAATTGCTGCTGTGTTCCTGAATAGCTAACATGTTATGTTCCTGTCTCAGGCTGACAGTGCAGCTGCACGTTCGCAGCCATTGTATGGGTCTGCAGCTGGGACTGGTCAGTTTCAGGCTGCTGCAATAAGAGCTGCCCCTGCTGGCTATGGACAGGGTTTCACATATGCTGCGCCTCGAGGCTCACAGGCACACATAAATTCTTTGCTGCCTGACTTTGCTGGGTTGCAGTATCCTGGATACTGATACGTTTTGTGTTGGACCAAGGCTCTTGGCGTGATACCAAAGCACTTGCTGTCAATTCTCTCGATAAGGTATACACACGGGATCGTCTTCTTGCTTCAGATACACATGCCTTCTGCTTGGGCTTGTGGCCAACGGCTTCCATCAATGTGACTTGCACTCAGAAGCTTTGACTAATAGCAGCTTTTAGCAATCAGGCAACCTGATGAGACCAAGTGGCTGCGAGATGCATAGATTAATCTCTTTCAATCTCGAGATGCGCTCAGCTCTACATGCTTTGTGTTTGTGCGGTCAAGACTGTTAGCCTAGGCCTTGATGCTACAATTAATCTTCAGGAGCTTTCAAATTCAGCTTTTCTTCGCACCATACTGTAACTACAGCCAGCGAGATGCATCTCAAAGCATCGCGCAGGACACAAAGAAAACCAGGATCTTGCACCCCACCAGCCCGCCCGGGGGTGCCTGCGTGTAACGCCAGCATCAACTCATCATTAGGGCATAGCTTTCTTTGGTCTGTTGTGTTCTGACCAGCGCCTCACTTCACACCGCGACTCTCGTTAATCGTTACTGCGCAACAACACAAAGCCTTGTGGTTCCCGAATCGTAGTCGTCTCAGTTTACGTATTTGAAGCTTCTGGGCCTCAGAACGGCACGATACCGGTCGCAGCGTTGAAGCAGTCGGGACAGGCGGAACATGGCAATGTCTGATGAAGACGAGTTCTTTGACTTCGATGACGACCACGAAGAACAATTTCACGACGCTGCTGAAAGTGCGTGCAGTAGCATGCCTTTTGTGGACTGAATCTGTCTCGCAACAACTGTTGCCGATGCTCACATGCCAGTTTCCTATAGCCACATGCGTTTTGCAGGTCGTACAGACAACCATCCTAGCACCTCATATGCCACGGGCATAGATGCAGCTACCCAATACCCAGCTCATGCGTATGTCTCTGCTTTGTTGACACTCTACATTCACCATTGTGTCAGCTTGGTAATGCAGTGTGTACGTGAAACAGTGTTGATGTCATGTGTACAACCACAGGGCTGCTTTTGATGGCAGAATTGCAGATGTGGTGCAATTGACAAAGGCGTGGACCCAGGAACAGCATATGCAGTTTGACCCTCAAGGCAACACGGTAAGACATTGCACTGAGCATCTGGGGGTTGCATCACACAGTACTCTTTACCGTTGTCATGAAGCGCTTGTTGATCAAACAATGAAGCCCAATATCCAATCAACACCTTTCACTGGTCAAGACTGCATTCCATCGCCTCCCATGAACAAGTGCATAATTACCAGCTGGCGTAGCGCAGCGTGATGCTGTTCTTGCCATGATTGCAGGTGCTCATGTCCAGCCCAAGTCAGGCAAAATCAAATCAGCCCAGCATGCATAGTCACGAACATTCTACATGCTTTTCTGTCTACACGTGCCTCTGAGGCTTTCATTGCATTACTGCCAGGTGCTTCATGTTGCTGTCCTGATGAGGAACCAAGAAGCTGTCCAAGCGCTATTAGAATCCGGCTTCTCCTCAATGTGTAGAAACTCCAGGCGATGGACAGCGCTCGACGAGGCCATCTCAACACGGCATCATGGCATTACAAAGCTGCTGTATATGCATGCATACGCCTACAAGAAGCAGCGAATGAAAGAGAAGAAGGCTCAGCTTCTGACAACTTGCAATGAACTGCCTAACTATAGTGTAAAGGTGTGCTCTAACCAAGGAGCGGCTGACCTTTGCTTGCTCCTTCATTTCACAGTTCGTACGTTTGATGTCGTTGGTCACTTGGGATATTGTGATGAGGCATGTCAGCAACTTTGAGGATTGTTTTCAATGCTTTACTCTCACAGAGAGCATTGGCCCTTGAAGTCCATTGCTCTTCTGTCCTTCGACCATGCACCCTTGTTGCTCATTGCATAACCTTGACTCATCACGTGGCTGTGATAGCACACAGCACAGACAAAAGCTGAACTTAACAAGGTACTTATTGTTCCCAAGGAAGAGCTATCAGAGACATGGTGTTTGCAGGTCACCTGGCAACTTGGTAGCTCAGTGTTTGGCCTTTTGCTGCGGAAGTATGCACCTTCAGATACCTACCAGGTATGCAATGTTGCCTCTTATACTTACAGCACACATTTGGGCACCGCCTCTGAGCTCTGCTGTACTTGTCCTGTCTACATACTGGCTGCTTCTCTTGTAGGCATACAAGAGTTTGCCTGTGCCTGACAGAGACCCAATGCTGTCATTCATGCACTACACGAGTCAGCCATGGATGAGCTCGATGAAGCTTTATATGAGCTCCCCAACAGCGTTTATATCAATCTGTTTTCCTTGCATGTTGACCAATTTGTTTGGTATACAGCATTCATCAAGGAGCTGCCATATGACGCATAAGATGGTGTGTAGGTGTGGAAGCATGACACCAGGATGCGTGTAGATGGCACGCTCATGGGAATGGATGAAGATGTGAAGAAGATGATACCTCAGTGGCGACGCGGCCACTTCAGCATGCTGTTTGACGCCTCTACACAGCCGGCCAACGTCTTCATCTGTGATCACCAGAAGAAGCTGTTTGCCAGCATGGCTAAGAAGAAGAAGGTCAGGGACATGGATGCTGAGGTGCGCTCTAACTGCGTAGCTTTGCAGCATCATCTCATGCTCCATTTTTTGGTCTTGCTGGCTCCAAAGTTTCTGCAAAATGATGATTTCTGGTGAGAGCAATGCATGCTTGACGTGACAGTACTCCAGGCTGGCTGGTTGACCGACCCAGGCTGTAATCTCAAGCTGTATTGCCCTTAAGGCACCAATGCATGTGCACTGCTCTGAGCACAGGATATGCAGTGCAACCCAGAAGTGTGTTTGCCAGGGCTGCAGGATTTCATCTTCTGGTCAACTGCAGACCAGAAACCTCTGTTTGCAGCATCTTTCTGCAGTGCGTACTTCCAGTACTAGTGTGGTACTAATTGCAGACCTGACTCAGCACTAGTTCTAGTACAAGGATGTTGCTGGTGCTATACAATGAATCTGCTTTCACATTGAAGTATGCAGCTGGCAGTCGCATGCATTGTCTGCTGGCCTGTGTGGGTATATGAGCAGTGATTGTGCCATACGTATGAGCAGTGAGTGAGAGTGCAACTAGTGTGAGCGCAGTGAGTGGCAGTGCAGTGAGTGTGAATGCAGAGGGTGTGAGTGCAGTGAGTGTGAGTGTGAGTGCAGTGAGTGTGAGTGTAGTGAGGTGTGAGTGCAGTGAGTGTGAGTGCAGTGAGTGTGAGTGCAGTGAGTGTGAGTGCAGTGAGTGCAGTGAGTGTGAGTGCAGTGAGTGCAGTGAGTGTGAGTGCAGTGAGGTGTGGCATGCAGGTGGACATGGCCATTCAGGATGGTGCAGGCAAGACCAAGGTGGAGACGCAGGACTTCAGGCTGAAGCCCCAGAAGACCATGTTTGGGTATGACTCCACCGAGAAGGTGGAGGGCTGGGTGTGCCGCATCTTTGAAGCCAATGGCCGCATGACTGCCATGGAACACCTCAAGGTTAGTTGCTCCCTCACACAGTCAGTCAGTCAGACAGCCAGGGACTGTACAATCATTGAGGCCAGCTAGGCCATATGACTACAATGCACAGTCATTGGGGCCAGCTAGGTCATATGACTACAATGCACAGTCATTGGGGCCAGCTAGGTCGTATGACTACAATACACTGATTTTCATTGAACTTTTGCATTCTGCATACTGAAGATTGCTGTGACCATGTCAGTGGCGTAGATGGTAGACTAGAAGCTGCAGCAAGAGAAGTTGTGTCAAGAAGCATGAAGCCTTTGCCCCCAGTACATGACAGCTCATGCCCAGCAAAGTATCACACTGCAAGGGGGTGTTGGTACTCATTGTCCAACATCACACAATGCTCTTGTTTGCTTCAAACTGGACAAGATACCTGGAGTTGACATGACAACATATCATTACCTTGCCCTGTGCATCTGACAGAGCCATGTTGCAATCAATTTTGGACAGTTGACAGCATGTGGCCCTCTGTGTGCAGGCTTCATTTGTGATTCCAACAGGGGCCACCTTTCAGGATTATGTGGGTCTGAGCCTTCCAGAGGATGAGATCAGTGAGATCCCCTTGAGCTTGAAGGCCATGCAAGGCGGCGCAGGCAGCACCAAAAAGGATAAAGACAAAGGCAATGCTATCACTGATGAGGAACAGGTATGCTTGCGTGCTCACAACATGTCCACGCAATATGAGCTAAAGGTTCTTTCTTTTCTCTTTTCTGTATGAGCGTTCTTGTTCTCAAAGCATCTATGGTGATAGGACTGCATGCCAATGCATAGCGCCTTATCTGTCTTGCGCGAGGCAATGAGCCTGTGAAAGAGCCTGCTGGTAGCCTGTATGGTAGGGTGAGCAGGCAGCATTTGTTGATAACAGCGGAATGCAGGCAAAACCGACAGTGTTTGTCTGTGAACACAGTACGCATTCAGCGCTCTGCCCATCTTGATCGGTGTGAACGCACCCACAGACAGACATGCAGACTGTTGCAACCAGCTAAGCTTCATGGCTTACCTCTTCAGTGGAAGCAGTCATGCACTTGCTGTTCATTGACGGCATGCTAGAAGTTGGCCAAATTGACACAACATTACACAGCCTTCCCTGGTGAGTACACCTGATGCCTGTGCAACACTGACTCTGATCCTGATACTCAAGCATCATCGAATGCAGGCTGAAGCAGCAGCGCTAGAAGAGCTGAAGGACGTCAAGGTGTCAGCGCGCTCTTCCACAAAGCCTGGCGAGGAAGTGAAGAAGAAGGGGCGCAAGATCAGCGCCAAGTGCTGGATGGCCACAAAGTTCCCCATGTCGCTGCGGCAGCTGCTGCCTGTCATGGATGTCATTGGCCATGCCAACAAGCACTTGGCAAGAGTGTCCAAGTTCCTGAACAAGTATGGAGACATGGATCTGTTTCCGGTCAAGTTTCAGGTCAGCGCTGATTGCGACTACCATTCATGACTGATCTGCACTTTGCGATCAAGCATGTCATGAAGCCTAAAGAATGCAGCAAAATGCACACTTTTGCTGTTCTATGTATACTTCCTGCTGGATGACTGGAAGCCAATACTGCATGCTGCACTGCATTCACAACCATACTTTTGCACTTTGATGAAGCTGACTGTGCATGCATCAGTGCACGTGAGTCTTCACCTTAGTTGTCCAGGGTTTGACTGCTGCATGCCTCAGCTTGGATGAAGCTGCATGACATTCCGCCTGCACTGTGCTACATACGTGGAGAGACTGATCGAAAGCTTATCATTCCTGTCATACTCTAATGCTTTGCGCAGGTTCCATTGATGATGACTGTATACTTGATGGTCTCCTTCAAGGACTTTGTAAAGCCTGCTGTCAACGATCCCGCCAACACACTGGATTTCTACAATGTACCTGCTGACTACACCGAGGCCAAGCTGAAAGATATTTTTGGCGGGAAAAGCAGTGCATTTTCAGGTGCTGATGAGGAGGAGGACATGGCAGACTTTATGTAATTTCAAACTCCATAATGCGAGGCACTGTTTTCTGCTGAGTGAGTTGTGGTTTGTTGCTGTGTGTTGCTTCACATAGGAGTGCATAGGGCTCCTTTGGCAGAATGATACTGTTGCCAACAGCTGAATTAGTCAAGCAGGCTGAGAGAGAAACATGAGCACAGATGGGAGTTGCACCTGTTGTGCCCTGAGGCAAGCCGGACCTGATTGCCTTGTTAGTTTGGATCCTGACCATCCTCCCGAAGGTTTACTGATCTGCAGAGTCTGGTGAACTGCCTGATTCATGACTAGACTAGTTGAGTCAGGTATCTGACCTGGTTTGTACTTTGCATCGTTGGAGTTTCTCTCACTGGGATACGGCGCACCCCGTATGATGCACAGGATTTGGCCCTTCGTTAGCAATGTGTTCTGTTGAATGGCACAACTCGTCTACTGGTGTACATGTACTTTGAAAGCTGCCCAACCTGTACCTTCACTGCTAGGCCACAGTCAGCGTACATGCCGTGCAGCTCTGTTGCTGCGTTGTGTAAACCTTGTCACTCATGATAAGATACCAGAGAGATGTTCGAGCTCCGGTGACTATAACAACAGTCGTCTTTCATTAGGCCAAGCATACGTTTACCTCACCTAATCCTGCTTTGACCCCACATATTTTGCCTTTCAGCTTGGGCAAATATATATCACCATAACTCCGGGTTTGACAACTGTAATAACAACAACATTGTATATTACTGCATGACTAGGGGTAGTACCCCTAGCAAACCCTACAAAGTGGGGTTTGATACAAATTAGCAAGCGTCAATGTGTCGAACTTGCTTGTTCATGTAGCTCTTTCAATCCCAATTTAGAGAACCCGGCCTGGTACAGCAAGAGCAGGAGCCCAGCGCGCTTTTTGGAGACATTTTGCCCCTTTGTATTGTTGTGGGCCCCTGGCCCTTTGTACTCATCTCGTGATGGCCACCGACACTGGGACTGCACGGCTGGGTGAGTCACTGCAAGCTTCAGCCAAAGTCAGCTATCACCGTCGTGACCTACGCACTCTTGCTTTGATGGCTGCTGCTTATAAGCTGATGTCGCCACTCATCACTTCAAATCGCTCTTCATAGGAGGTAGTAACGAGCGTACTGACCCTTGGAAGCCCGAAGTCGTCCAGCAGGCCCTGCCATGCTCTACATGCAGCACGCATATGTGCCACCCTCGCTTGGTACTGACTTGCGCCTGTGGAAGGCAGCTATCTTGTCCTGCTTGTGGGGACCCAGCGTTCCTGGTGCAGCACAAGGAGCGCCTTTGTTCAGATGCAAAGCCGATGCAGTACAGAAGGTTCCATGGAGAAATTGTGCACGGCATAGCAAGTGAGAGCACATCAGACGGCACGCATATGACATGGCCACACTACACAGGCACAGTTTCAGACACAGAGTCAGAGGATGACACAGCGTTTGATCTACTGGGAAAGCTTGTGGATGTGGTTGACGACGTGGCTAGTGACTTTGTCTACGGTCCAGCTGGCACACCTGGGAGACCCGACGGAGTGATGGATGTATCCTTTCTTTCTAGCATGGCAAGTGGACATTTGCAGAGTGCTGATGGTCATAAGAGGTGGCTGCAGTTCCTTCATGTCTGGCAAGATGCTGGGTGGAGTTTGGAAGCTCTTCTGCAAGTGACAGATGAACTGAGGCCTTTGCAGTATGAGTCTGACCTGGAGATGGCTGACTTGGCAAGTGTACAAGCAGCACAGCTCGACTCCTGCATTGCAAAATACTGTGACCAGGATCAAGAGACACATGCCAGGATTTCAGGCTTCTTGGCAGTCGTGCAAAGACACTTCTCACAGCGCGATGCAGTGCTTATGCCAGCAGAAGATGCTTTTGATCGGTTGTCCGTGATTGAACTTCCTTGAAAAGGGTCCCCAACTTGGGTTGTGATATGTATGAGCACATAGTCGTCATCAGCTCAATGATCAAGTGCTGGAGCCAGCTCTTGGACGAGTTCAGATTTTGTGTTGATACAGCTGTTTGGTATGTAGTCAAAAAAGCATGTGCAATGTGTGCTCTGGCTTGCTGCTACTGGCATTTCAGTAGCAAGGTTGAAAACATTACACTTGCTGCATTCTGGTGTGACAGATCTGCAATTTTGCAAGCACTCCTGCAATTTTGCAAGCACTCCTGGAAGGTATGAAGCTTTGCAGCCTTTTGTTGCCTGCGTATGGCAATGACACCTGTGTACCATTAAGCATTGACCAGCATATACAGGGACCTGGTTTGGCAGTTGTCGAATTCGGCAGTTGGCAAAAGATGTTGAGTGCAGGTTGTGCTGCAGATGACAAACTCCAGAAGGCTGCGCATGGCCTTTGTAGCAAAAGATGCCTCAAGTGCTCCTGAAGTAGTTCTGTCACGTCACCAAAGCAAAGTCACACGAGACAAAGATGTCAGATGTGGAGATCACTCTGTCTGAGCCTTTGTTGTCCCTGAGGTCAGCGCAAGCTCCTATCTTTTGTTGCTTGGCAGTGATGTTTGCAAGCCTGATGTTACATTGGCAGTTGACACTGCACATGAACTTTTGGCAGCTGTACGCCCATGATCTTTTGGCAGCTGTGCGCCTATGGACTTTTGGCAGCTGTACGCTCCATCATGCTCTGCATCTCAAGGCTGTACAGAAAGAAAATGTGTCTAAATTTTTCCATCTGAGTATGGTTCTCCATCTATTTACACCTATTTACGGGTCACAAAGAAGCGTAGCGACTCTGTGGGCTCCAGAAAGAGCAAGCACAACACTGATCATGCTGCACACAAGAAAGACTATAACGACCTGTGCTCCAAACTACACAGACAATGTCAGATCTCAAGCCGCCGTGAACGGTTGCACCTTCAGACTGTGCGATTCCTTGATCTGCAGCGCCCAGGCATGCGTGAGTGTCTTTCAGTGTGAAGTACAGAAACACTAAGCAGACGAACAGTCGGCAATGGTGGAAGAAGACATTTCTCGTTACTGACTGAAATATCAAGCAGTGATGTCTCTTGTATGTGGTCATGTCTGCTAAAGCTGCATTAACATTATTAGGTCAGGAACTACATCACCAGATCTCTAGAGCACTAGTAGTGCAGTGATTTGATTACATGCTGTTGTAAAGTGTCATGCCATAAGTCAACAGTCAATCAGGTTCAATCAGTCTGGTTGTTTGAACACGTAAACGCAACCTTCACGGGATAGAGAGCGTCGCAAAGAAATCAAGCTCTTTTTGTAGATGTACATCGGCCAATCCCATGACTTTTGTGCACATGTAGATGCTGTACGTAAGCGGCTCCTGGCTGCCATGACAGCTTCCGCGAAGGATAACGATCGCTCAATTTGACACAGTGCATTTAGCCTGGATATAGACCAGGTTTTGCTTGACCTACCCTACTATCGAGACCTGCAGAGACCTTTCCCATCGGAACTCCGCCAAGGTCAAAAATTCAGAATCTGTGCGAAGCTCCACAAGCAACCGCTAGAAACGTGATGCAGCCGTAAAGCGGTTGCTGGGACGGCTGCGCTGCATAAAAGCTTTGAGCGTAGGCGGAGGTTTCAATAGCTGCTCGCCGTGGACTTGCCCCAGGTCAATTCCGCAGCTCAACTCAGAATGCAGACGCAGCTGAACTCGAGATCCACGCGCACCCTGGAAGAGTTGTTGGGAGCGTTTCAGTCCTTGAAAACAGCGGAGAAGCCCGTTCAGCGATCTCAGTCAGAGCTAGCACTGGCCGCTGTGCTGCACGCAAGCAGGGTGGTGGCCAGTAGAAGCCCCCAGTCAACGCTCAGCTCGGTAAACCGATGTGAAGTGAGATCCTCTAGCTTACCTATCGGGATACCCACCTACGGCTCATTGCAAGTGCCGCAGCCAGCGGTCAGCCTCGCCTCGGTGCCAAGCTATCCGGCACAGTCTGGCAGCAGCAGTCTACCGATGCTGTTCAAGACGGCAGAAGTCCAGGCAGAGCGACCAGCTATAAAGAGCTGCCTGTACAAGGTGCGCATGAACACGGCCCTGCAGGGCAGTACTGCACAGCTGTGAGGTCGAGCTTGCAACTGCACATCTTGAGACATGTACATACAATGCTTTGCTTTGCCAACTTATCATCAATATCATCTGAACCAAAATTTGTACTAAAGTGTTGAGTTGCTGCATGTGACAGCACCGTTCTGTACATGCTGATGCATGCAACAAGCTTTGGCTATCTGCTCCATGCAATTCAGCCAGTTGACTGCAGACTGAGATGTGCCGGGGTTGGGAGGCAACAGGCAGATGCAGGTATGGGAGCAAGTGCCAGTTCAGACAACGCAGATAGCAAGGGGCAGAAGGCCCTTGCAGCTTGGTAGCTTGCTGACTGTGAGGAGTAGCTTCCGCATCAACAATGCAATAACAGTAACTGCAGCGCGATGTTTGATCTGTTCATACTTCATCAACCATGTATACGAACAGTGTGAAGCATATGCAAGAATGGCAACTCCTGAGATGAGAGAAAAGACTGCCAAATTCCCAGACCACTACATTGCAGCACCATTCCCATGGCTCAGCCTGTTGGTCCTGCTGCCATGTGCTGTACTGGCTGGTATTGGAGTGCGCGTGCGCATATCTGCCATGCTGCTGATGGTAGAAATCACCAGAGGCACAGTTGCTTTGCTTTGGCAGCAAATGTAAGCCGGAATCTTGGCGACGCTGCATCGCTATGCATCATGCACACTGCTGGCACAATTTTCAACATCAAATCAAGTTTTGTTTTCAAATGTCGCTGTTTGCCCATTGTCTTGCTTACCATTGCTGCTCATGTTGCACATCATGACATAGATGCCCAACACTGCATGCACAGCCCAAGCAATGTGGCTGCAGGTCTATATATGTTGTCTACAAGCTGCAACCTGATGAACTGGCAATGAAGAGGCTGGCAATGTTTGGCTGCTCTGCCTTGATGCTGGCTCACTCTGCTCAGAGCCCTCCCAGAGGCAACAGCTACGCAGGTCTGCACCTGCTTGTATGCACGATGTAGACCCATCAATCTCCGTCTGCATATTTACAGGGCTCATGCGTCCTTTGTGCAAGCACATGTGCTACAGACAGGTCACACCCTCAATTACAAGTTGTACAAATATGTTGAGTGCTGTGCAACTGCAGGAGCTCTGCAGCAGAGTGGTTTGCCCAAGTTTGTCAAGTCTGCAGCGCTCCTTGCTGCAAGGTTGCTGGTGGCAACTTTTGTTCTTTGGAGTGGCGCAGCGCAGGCACACCTTCTACGTCTTCAGCACAGCTATCTTGTCATTGATCAGTGCACAGATGCATTTGGGTCTGACTAAACCAGGATGGCTAACAGCAGATTGCCCAAAGTACTCATGCATGGAAAGTTAGTAGGCCAAAACTGTCGTGGCAGACCTAGGACTGTTTGGAACAATGTTGTTTTGTTTGACATTCACAAGTTAAAGTTAAACCGCTACACCCGTGATGCTCTGAACAAGCCTGTCTGGAGGAAACTGACTTGCGTCGCACGTACCTGATGCCTGCTGGCTAAGTACACGTTTTGATTATTATTATTATTATTATTATTAAACCCTTGCCAAAGGGTCTGCATGCATATGCAGCGCACAAAGGGTATATGCACATTGCATATTGCTTGTGGCCATTGCTAGACAGTGGCTATGACTGCAGATCTTGCGTATTATTGCGCGCGACTGGGCTGCGGTCGTGAGGCATCCCTTTCATGAAGGGCACTCCATCAAGCATGATGGGCATGACAACAACTGGCTTCTGGCAGAGTTCGCTTTGGGTCTCCCCTTTGCACTTGGCTTCAAAATGTCAGCGGTGACAAGGTTGCTGATTGCCATATTACTCATGGAGGCTGTCACATGCTGGCAGTTCTGGCGGCAATGGCCCACATGGTGCGATGCAACAAGACGAATGCTTGTTTTCTGTGAGCTTCATGTGAGGCTGTTTTTGTATCTGTCAAAGACTGTCATGGGCAGAATATGCTCTGTTCTATAGGCAATTGCACTGTACACAAGCTTGACTGCAAAAAAGCAGGCCACAGTGAGCATCAGCTGGTTCTGCTGAAGACTTTGATCACGTAATCATCATACTATGGCGATATTGTCTACCAAAATGACCTGCTTTGTGCAAAACAGGAATATTTTTATCTAGTGCAGCGTACAACTTGTACCAGCTGAGAGGCTTCTGTGCCGCTCATATTCAGGTTTGACTTTGCCTATAGTGTCTGACTTTGCCTAAGGTGCCAAGAGCATCTTGTGCAAATTGTGATAACGTAGTTGCGCCTAATTGCAACGTGCTGTTGTTGTTTGCAGGCAGTACACGGCTCAAGTGAGATCACATTTTGCAACCAATCTAGGTGTATCTGGCGGATTGCTACTGTTGCAATGCTGTGGTGCTGGCAAATACACTCTGGATCAAGCGCTCAACAAGCAAATGTCACCAAGCATATGTTTGTTTGCATATGCTCTTTGCTGTGTAATCCCCTGTGCTTAGCTGTGTGATGGATCAGCTATCAAGCACCATAGTGAGCCGTGGCATGAGTAGCTACTACACCTGCCTAAAGGTGCACAAATGCATGCAGGCTATAAGACATGCGATTTGCAGCGCAAATGCGCTGGCTGCCTCCTGCAGCTGCAGCTGTCACTAAGTATACCAACAGGTAGACGACACGATGGTACCTTCTAGAAGTTTCTACTTGATTGATAAATGCCCAGCCATTGCTCTAAACCACATGAGTTCACCAGCACCAATTGCAGGTTGCCCAGGCAAAGATATTACACACAGGTTGGGTCTAATAGGTGCCTCACTGCAGACCATGCCTTTAGTGGTTCAGCACTGCAGTAGCTTCCTACTGACATACATGTAGGTTGTGAGCGTTTGAAAAGGTGATGCAGAGCCTTGCAGCTCAAGGAAGCCTAAAACAGGAGCATTGTCTACAATGAGTCAGCTTGCAGCAGAGCCTCTGTTGTCAAAGTTAGGCAAGCTGCAACATGAGGGCATCCCACAGCTGCTTAGGATCAAGCTGGCTCACAATAGCACAGGCGCTGCTGTTTGGTCATCTGCTGAAGCTATTATGGCTACTGCTGTTGAGCCGCTGCAATGCTTGCTGTCATTCTTTGCATAGCTTCTTGCACTTGAGCCTGGGTTATCTGTTCAGCTTTGCCTTGATACCTGCCTGATCTACCACCTCCTTTGCCACCCAGTGACTCCGCAATTTGTTTGCTCACCAGATCCACTCGATCTGCAGCACAACCTAGTGTCAGCAACATGAATTTGTCAATGCAACAAGTCTCTGACGAGCGCAAAACGCAGACATGCTGACTGGGAAGAAACTTGCTGGGCAAGAGCACAGCCTTCACGGCCAGACACTTGATAAAAGTCAATGCATTCAATATATGCAGCTATAGTCAGGCTTCAATAGGACTTCAGATGCAGTTTGCAGCAGCAGCAGCAGCAGCCAAAAGTTCTGCACATCGCATCATGTGCACATGAATGTCCACTTGCACAAGTGCACTGCCAATAGAAGCTCCACCTGCAGGTCCAGCCAGAAGGAAAACTCCAGTCTGGTCCTTTCTGTTGGGGTCAGTGTCAGTGGGTGCCACCAGCAGCAAAAGGCAGGAAGGTGCCTTTTCTAAGGCAGAAGCTGCCACTAGCGACAAGTACTGCAGGTCTGCATCAGGCCTCTGGAAGGAACCAACACCACCTGCATTCAGTTGTAGTCAAGACGCTTGAATGCAAGACGCAAGCTCGACACAGAGAGACTCAGGAAGGGCCAGAGGTTTGATGAAAGCTGGTAGATGCATTTGTGCACAAGTGCTCAGAATTTGTGAAGACACACACAACACATGACGCGCAGCCATACACTTGGATTTTTTGCCATTTGAGAAATAGATCTTATTGGTATTGCTCTCAAACATGCCAGAGGGTGCATAGCTCAAAAGACGTGAGACGGGCTGCAGCCGTGTGATCTCAAACAGTTGAGCTTAGCTTTCCTACAAATCAATTTGGTGACCAGTATGTGGGAAAGTACCTTGCTGCTGACATTGGTGAGCCAGCTCTCGGCCATGCAAGTCAGCCAGCTCCTCCATGAGGCCCTTCTGTGCCTTGATGCTGTCCTTCTTGCCTGCAACCAGACCCCTGACATGCCCTTCATGCTCACCTGGCCCACACCCTAGTGCCTGTCACATGCACACACTGCCTTCATCAGTGAAATGAACCGAGATCAGAGTCGTTCAGAAGGGCATGTGGCAATTCATTGCAGGAGGCCCTGTCTGACAGCACCTCAGGGCATATGACTGCTACAGTAGAACGCAGACCTCTCAAGCGTGTATTTGCATTGAGCCAGATACAGTACTGCCAGGATACTATTCCTGGTCTTGTTCAGTCATGAATAATGCCCTATGCTGCAGCCCACTGCCCCATGATACGGCACACTACCAAATGTTGTGCATGTAACGACTCACTGGCTGCTCTAGTAAGGCATGGCTGCCTGAGTGTGATCAAAGGTAGCCAGGTCAATGACGAAGTCATCAAGAATCTGAAGGCCAGTGCACAAATCTGTCAGGGCCTTGTCTGCTTTTTCGAGCAAGATGCAAAGGCAGGCAGCTGAGCAACCCAGCAAGCACCCTCATAAAGTGCAGTAGATCTACCTTGTTCAGGGCTACTTCCCGCTTCAGGGCTGAACCAAGGGCAGCCAGGACGCGCCCTCCCACCATAAAACGCAGCCTGGCCTGTCCCCGGGATTTTTCCAACCCCACAATCTTCAGCATTTGTAGCTGGCTGGTGCAGCTGAGGTGAGTTCCGCCACATGGGTTGATGTCAACGCCCTCAATCTCTATCAGCCTCAATAGATCCTGCATGTTGCGAAAGGTTGTTGTTTGTTGCGACACACCATAGATTGCCAGAATGGTTGTTCATAATGGTCCTCGTGCATCAGACGTGACATCAGCTGCAGAAAGGTGCTTCAAATGTATCCCAAGCAATGATAGCAGTAAATTCAGGTGTGCTAGCTGTTCTCTGCTTGGTACCCAATGGATGTGTCAAAACCTAGTTTTGTGTGCCAAAACCAACTAACGTCAGAACTCTTGTGTGCTGTACAGCAAGAACTGTATGCGTGTTGTAGTCTATGCACAGCTATATTTGGGTTGCCGTCATAGTGCTTGAGCTCCACAGTAAGTGTTGTAGCATGGCCTGACGTCAGCAAAACTACCTCAATCACGTCTGCGGGGGGTAGTTTCCCTCTCAAGTTGCCCTTCTCAATGACCATCTGCCTTTCGGCCTGCCCTTCAGGACTGCCATCAAGAACCAGCTGCTTGATGTTGTGGGCAGCTCTGATATGCGCATTACACTGTGCCTCAATATCAGACAGCTGCCTGGGTGTCAAAGTAGGCACGGATAAGTCAATGGTGAGCGTATCTGCTGTGGCTGAGTCAAGCTGCTGTGGGTGTAGCTCCCAGCTGACTGTATCTGCGCCTGTCAGCCCCTCTACCACTGCACTGAGCAAATGTTGCCCTGTACCACAACAGGGCTTCAGGGGTCGACATGATGCAGAAGCATCGTACTTGATGCACTGCGCATGACTGATGGATACTTCTGCATGGGACTGGGGTGAAGTCTGGCTGATAGTAAACTCTCGGCTGTGCACAAGACTTTGGCAAAGCAAGCTGATGACAGCAAGACAGAACCGCTACTTGTGCTATAGTACTGAGACGGTGTGTGACACCGTAACAAGGTCAACAGCAAACAGCAAAGCATGGGTGATCAGAAACCTGTGTGCTGCTGCATGTGATCAAAGCGTCGGTCCCAGTCAACAGCAGCTGTGACAGCCTGACCCTCCTCTATTGGCTGGTCTGTTACATGTATTGCATCCCTAGCTTCATTCCTGGACATGTCTAGAACAGCAACCTGTTGCATGCAAAGCGCTCAACAAACAGTGGCATGACTGCTGGACAACTTCTCCACCACAATTCGCAATGCCATGCATGTCTTTGCTGATGACAGGCACTTCACAAAGTCTTGCAATGGATGTGTCGCTCATGCTGTGTTCAAAAGTGTATTTAGGTTTTCGGCATGCAGTTGTGAGTGCACTACTACACCTTTGTTTGGCTGGGATCTTTGCCAATGCTGATGCTGCCTGTGTCACTTGGCTGACCACCACCTTCTGGGAATATCACTGTGTCTTTTAAGATCACTTGCCACTTTTTGCTCTGTGACTTCTTTCCGGGCAAGGGGATACATCTGCAAATAGATCCCACACATGTAAATGTCCATCAGATCCACATCAACGATGATGGATCGGCCAGACGGTCGGTAACTGGTGCTTACTTCAAGACATGCGTTTCGATGCTGGTCAGGTGAGGCTCCCTCTGACAAGCAAGCAGGCTCGTGATACCCATTCTATATTGACAATGGAAACGTGGAGCGTGTGCTGTCAACACTTTTAGCGGCTGGACCGTGCTTCTGACAGCACGGGTGACGTTATGCATGCATGTCGCAGGAGCAACGTTTGATACAAAGCTGTGACATGCAATTCAGATGGAATTTTGCCACCTGCAAGAATGCTGGAAAGTGTTCGGCTGTACTAAGGACTCAGTTGTCTGCCAATGAAGGTCGTGCAACGTCGATGGGCCGTTACAGATGTCTGGCGTTTCACATCCAGATGCCACACGTTCTTAAGGATTTGAGTTAGCTCTGCTTAGTATCAGGACAACTTATGTCAGCTGAAGCAGGCAGCACACCCACGAGTGCCGAAACAGGCTGCAGTACCTCAAACGGTCACGTGGAATTCAGGCACAACAAGACACGTTATACCTGATGCAAGCCAACAGCGCAAGCTGCTGCTTTGGACTCTCGCAGGTATGCGGTGTACATCAGCTATGACTGAGATTTGCGCTATGCCACTATGTCAAACTTGTCAAGCACATGTCGCCCTCGTAAAAGCACTAAAACACACGCAAAAAATGAGCAAACTTTGAATGTGGGAGTTGCTGAACATGCACACATGGCAAATAAATAGTCCAGTTTCTGTGTCTTTGAGTCTGCCCAGTGCCCTGAGGCAGCTCGATTTGGGCGACACCCAGCTATACAAAAGTCAGGCACCAAGCAGGACAATGTACAGGTCCTGCCCATTTTCACATGCATGTGCAAATGGCCATATTGAGACGCGCCAGGCATATCACTTCAGTTTCTGGCCCTCTGCCTTTTCTGTTGCAGCCAATTTCTGGTCATGTAGCCAAGCCAAAGTGGGAGCTACAGATTTGGTCCGTGTGGGTGCTCCAACAACAGGAGTGTCATCTCTTCTGTGCTGGGACAGCAAAGTTACAGCATCCCAAAAACCCTGCAACCACAGGCACTCAGCAACCTGAAAGTTACAGATCAATAGCACTGCACATGCTTAATGACCTTTTGGTACAACCCATGCTGCTTGAGCTCATAAGCCAGCACAGATGTATGTGTTGTCACTGCTTCATGTTGTGACCAGAAAGGCTGGCAGCTTTGCACAGTTGTGCTCATGTCACATTGCATCCTTGCTCTTTGGCCTATTGTGCATGCTTCAGATGTGATGTGTGCCGCTCTGTGTCTTGTAGATGGACGTGTTGAACAATGGTGCACCTGTCTTAGGACGCGGTCTCCAGGATTGAGATTCAGTGCCTGCTGAAAGGAGTGGGCTGCACCTGCAGCCAATCCAACATCGTGAGACAGGACACGTTGTGTCTACCGTGCATCTACCTTAGAATGATTATTGCTCCACCAACGACACGCTGCACTGCTGCCACATGGATTGTAATAACAATAATACTATTAATGACATTCAAGAAGCAGCAAATGACTGCACTGACCACAAATCTGACAAAACATGGCTGGCAACATAGCGTCAAGCTCACCGGCATAGTCATCTAGGTGATACAGTGCAAAACCCTGCATGGCAGACATCATGTTGAGATAGCACAGAATTGCCCTGTGCTGTTCATTGAATCGCATGCTGCATAGTGTTATCACATATGGGCACGTCACCTTGTGGTAGTACCCATCTGTCAGTCCTGGCACAATTTTGATAAGCTCTTCTGCATCCTGAAAAAGTTGCACATGCATCTCAAGAGTTGTGCATCACATGTTGCCAAGCGTTCATGACAATGGCCAATGGTAGCATCAATCTCTGGGTAGCTTGATGGTGGTAGGTGACAGATGTTTTATATGGTATCACAGGGTCTGTTGCTGCAGGAGGGAAGATCAGTCTGGGAACGTACCGCTAGCGACCTCTGGTATTGTTGCAAGCAAGCGAAGGCAACGCTACGAAGCCTCAAAAGCTTGTAGGAGCCAGGCGTCAGCTGCAGCCCTTGACTCAGAAGCTGCTCAGCCTCATCAAACTCGTGTTTGATCAGGCACTGCTTGGCTTGAGCTCGCAGCTGAACAGCAAGACCAGTACGTTGCTTTCATGGCTGCCAATATGCGCTGGTTGAGCGATGACACTGACCAAATGTTGCAATGCTGTGATTTCAGGCTGCACGTGCAGGTTATTGCCTTTGTTCTTCAAAACACCTTCTTCTGACTGTGCCATCACAGTGTGGTACTGGGTGTACCTGCGAGGCCTGATGCTCAAGTTGCTGAGTTTCTACTTCCTGCACTGCTGTACTTGGACGACTGTTGTAGGTTGTCTTTGTCCTGTCTACGTCTGTGAGAAAAGGCCATGGCCTCGAGACTCGGCTTGACAAAGGCATGACACCTCTGAGTCAAGCACAGGCTGCCAAACAGAACAGTGTCCGCGTTCGGCAATGGCTGAGTGCGTTGTTTTCACCTACTACAATAATTCAAGACCAGTCCCGATAGAGCACTGCTCAGGTTCACAAGCTGTTGTTGCAGCAAAATATGGTGCGCTACAAGCCCATTCTACCGTAAGTAGCACAATCATATAACTACAGACGCCAAGGTGCTTGGTTTCTGGAAAACAGTGACGTTGCACCGATCCACACGAGTCTGACCTAACTGGAGAAGCCGCGACTTGCAACCACAACAGTCACAACGTTGCCGACAACAGCGTGCAATCCTGCTCAGAGGTGCAGCTTTGGAGGGTGATCGTGCAGCGCAGGAGCAGTAACAATTTCCTGGCCGGCGTTGTGCTGCGGTTCACTTATGGTCCTTCAATTACTCATATCATGCGTTACAGAGTTTCGCCAGGCAAGAAGAACAATCATCTTCAGAGACAAACCAGGACAAACCGAAGAGACGGTCTGCTACGACATAGTTTCATCACTGCTTGAATTTTCCCCCTTGGTGAGACTGACTTGCATGCACAGCTACAAAACTTTCCTCGCCGGTGATATCCTTCGCTTACCGCCAACCCGGTCCCTTACGATAAACAAGCGCTCTCTAAAAAAATCAAAAGGGCATGTCACATCCCGACCCAGCAGTCGGGAGATAGAAGCATACGCCGCAGATCGCACTGCTGGCGTTTCGCAACACCTTCCAGGAATTTCGCATAGCCTGCAAGACATACTGAAACCAAGCATAAACGTAGTACAAGTCAGGAGACAACCTCCAGCTGGTACCATTGGCCTTGCTGATCTTCTGAGAGACGTTCCCAGCTTCAAGGCCCAGGTGAGTAATGCTTTTGATCACCCTTGCACCAGGAGCTCTGAAAGCTGCTCAAGTAACAACAGAAGCAGCAGTTGAACATGTACTCGCATGGTATGCAGAGCACATGCACAAGCCAGCCAGAGTCTGTACAACAAGCTGTGCAACAGCTGTTGAGCTATCTTCCAGATCACCATTTGTCCCAGATGCTCTGTGCAGACATGCAAAGCATCATTCATGAGTTTGCAAATTTATCAGGTACAAGCTACGATAAACTGTCTTAGCCTATCTTTGTGAACATTGTTGGTTGGTGCTGGAACTCGTAATCAAGATTGTGAATGTAGCAGAACACATACGACATCATAACAACACAGTTGTGCGATGCAGGCTTTGAGGCAATCAATGCTACATTGTCTGTCATCACATCAACATCATGCCCCAGATTCCATGCAGATCATGTGCAGTTGCGATGCGTATGTACGTATGTTGGTGAGGGCACATATTTTGTTCCCAACAAGGCTGTGAACAGGCATAATTGGATGCGTGCGCTCGGCATTCGTGACACAAATGGGTTTGGAGTCAAGTCAGCAACCAGCGTCCAACAGGCAACTGAATGGGATGTGGTCCTCCTGAAAGGAGAGGCCTTTCCTGGAAATCAAGGTAAGAAGATACAATTTCTGCTCTTTCCCTATTCCACAATGCCCAAACCAAATGTCGCTTGGAAGCAGGCGTACAGCTGCCACTGTTGCTTGTATGCCGCTCTAACGGCATGATGGCACCGTTTCACTTCTTGCTTGTGTACTGCAGGTGCAGGGGCTGTGCACAAGTCTCCAGATGCATCTGCAGATTGCCCCAGACTTTTGCTGACCCTTGACGAAGCCAGGCAGCGGTGCTGTGACAGCTGTGATAACCACTGATTGCCTTGTCATAGTCTCTGTCTGTATAACTAAGTATAATGCAGTTCAGAGTCATCTCTGACTCTGAACATCAATGAGAACGGATAGACTTAATGTCTGACTAATCGCTGGCAAGTAGTAGCTTCTGTCTGACAGATGCATGTGCAATGGCAAGTTTTGAGAACGCGTCGTTTCAATGTAAATCACAAGCATTCAATCATGTTAAATTGTTATCAAGGGTAATCACAGATCAATTTGCTGCCAAGACGCACTAGGAGGGCTGGTAGCAAGACTTCTTTGTCTACTCTGATTCAGTTGAATATGTGGCTGCTCAGCATATGCATCCAAAGGTCCTGCTCTACCTCCTACGCTCTGCTTCAGATGGAAATCAGTGCCTGCATGCCAGGTTTTTTTTAGTGGTATGAAACCAATGACCACTTCCCGAAACTGCGCTTGTCAGCAAAGCTCGGCAAACTGTCAGGATCAGTGTGCCTGCCTGCCACATTTGCATGGCATGGCTATGTGTCTGTGTGTATTATAAGTATGACCCCCGTTCAGTCTGCCATCAATACAAGGACTTTGTTCAGCAGTGTCAATGTAAATCCACAGATGCCTGATCATTTGTCCACAGATGCACGAATTCTGCATGCAGGACCTATAGGTAATGATGAGCACCATGTGAATGAGACGTCAAGAACAGATATGCATACATGACTCAACCGGTCCCTCAAGTCAGTTCTACTTACCAGCAGAGGACTGTGCAGGCAAGAGCTGCGTGTCAGGCAACTGACTGATCGATTGGGTATCGCTGCCCTGCATTGTTTCAGGTGCTGCGCTCACATCTGAGTCCTGCACTGCAGCTTCACTCAAATGTCCATGCACAGACTCAGCCATCCTAACATTGCTGTCCTGGCTGGCCACTGACTGCTGCTGCTGCCTGTTGTCAACAGCATCGACTGACGCTGCTTCAGCTGACTGCAAACCTATTGCCTGTGAAGAGACACCCCTGCCCGCCAGCCCAGCATCAGACTGATCCAGCAATGGAGGAATGTGCAGTTGAGCCAGCCTGTCACTGGTCTGCTGCTGCTGATGACTGGGCGAATGGACACTGCTGTCCTGCCGGCTGCCCACTGCAGAGCTGCTCTGCATCTCACCGGATTGAGGCTCAGCCTCTGCACCTCTGCTGTACCCTGAGACACTTGCTGTCTGCCCATGTGGACTCCCAAGAGGTGCAGCAGCTTCATTGGCGGGCAGCAAGCCAGTGGGAGTAGCAGAGGTGCCCGTATGACTGTCCTGGCGCATCTGGGTTGCAGCTGAAGTTGATAGGCCTGAATTACTGGGGACATCAGTGGGTGCAAAGTGCCTCTGAGCCTGCCCTGCTGGCGGGGGCTGTGCTGATGACCCAGGTGTGGAGCTGGGGCGGTGGGTGGGGGTGCTGGGGCGGCCCAAGATGAGGGCCTGCTCTGTGCTGTCATCAGCTACTCTGCCTGGCTGTGTTGGAGTGCCTGATGTAGACTGAGCCACAGGCACTGCCGGGTTGCCTGACTTCATTCTGCAAGGCAAACCGGACTGATTGTTGCTACACAGCTGAATATGATGCGTTGCATTCAGTATGTGGTTTGTGCTGCCTATTTTGGAACTGGAATGAAGTATTCAGACTGCAGCTTCAGGGAAATAGGTTGGCAATGTCATCATCGGCATCTTATGCTCTTGACAGAAAGCATATGAGGCATCCCCTGTGCTTTATCACATAAAGAGGGTAAGCAAGGATGCTGTAAATGAAGATTGGCCACAGCTTGCATTCTTGGGCTGTCATGAGCCTTTGCATTGTCATGACATTTGGACTTCCAGACTCGACTTCCCAAACCTCACAAACACAATCAAGAATGGACACAACAATACCCTGCAGAGCTGGCGTTGACGGCTGCTTGCAGGACAATGCAGTGCAACTCAAAGATTGTCAAATACCTGCGGTGATTCCCGGGACTGTCTGCCTGGCGGGTGGTGGGAAGGGCTACAGTGATGGGTGTGCGAGGGGTCGTCCCCTTGGCTGCCCCCGAGGTGGGGTAGTTGGTGGGGTTTGGGTTTGAGCCTGGCGTCGGTGTGCCCACGCTCAACTGCAGTCACGACAGCATCTTGCTAATTACCTGCTCAAATTTGAGAATACCAGCAGTATGAGATCAAACAGCACTACAGCTGGTGCAGCAAACATAGCTGAATGCTGGTGATAGAAACTGCTGTCAAGCACTAGCATCTTCAGATGGCAACAATGCATTCAGTGGCTGCAGCAGCAGCAGCAGCCTGATTTGGCAACTTGACAGGACTTAGAGCAGAGTCCATGGCAGTTTTCCAATATGTGACTTGGCATAGGACAGAAAGCGTGTGTGTATGCATATGCATAGTGATGCATGCAGTGTACTCAGGAATGCATCAATGAATGAACAGCATGTGTGAGTGATGGTAGACCTGCTGCACCAAGGAGACCTCAGCTTCTCGCCTGGCCAGGGCCTTGATCTTCTTGGGCATGCCTTGCAGCTTCTCCGTGTTGAACAGCATGTTGCTGGTCCCGGAGGGGCTCACGTGAATCTGCAGTCGGAACAGGCTTCGTGAGATGATTTGCAGCCATTGCTTGACAAGAGGCCTGAGTGTGAAATGCTATACGGTACAAGTATCTTTGCGACATATGCAGGTGTCATGTTACATCATTGCAGACAACCTGACCAGGTGATTTCCAGCTGACAGCACAGGAAACGGAGCGTCAGGTACTGCTCTCAAAATCAGCTGCACTCAATGCAAACTGAAAATCTTTCTGCTGCAAAAAGAGAATTTCTAGTGTGACCACAATCAACTTCACTCACATGCATTGGAGGTGACCCTTCTTCATAAGGCAGCTCCTGCTGCCAGGGCTCCCCATCCAGCTGCATGTGGGTCATGGGCGCCGCCCCCTTGTGCAGGCCCCCTGCCTTGAGCTCCAGCAGCATCTCTGAGGCTTGAGCCAGCCGCATGCCATGCACCTTGTAGTACAACCCTCCCATCACTATGGCTGTGTGGTAGCCACTGCGTAACCCCACTGCCTGTACACATACAATCATGTCAGGCTGTGGTCAGCTGCTGCTGCTGGATTGCAGACCAAAGCTGGACAGCTTGGCCACTACATGAGCATAGCACTCATGGCAAACAGATAGACCGGTGTACAAGGACAAGCAACTTGTCTACATAATACCAGGCTGTGTCCAGGACGGGAAGCACTCTTGTGTATCAAGGTGGTCAGAAGATGCATGCAATGAGCCACTGGCGAAGTCTTGTCATGGCAAGCTTAGGCAGCAGGATTGTTTGTGCAGATCGTAAAGCTCAGCTCACCTCACAGAGGCTTGGATCATTTGCTGATGTTGGGTGCCGAGTGTCACTCACAGAACAGCTGCACAGTGCTGTTGACACAGCATCAGAAGACAATGAGGGTGCCACAGCAAGGGCTGCACCTCAAACATGCCATCATTGAAGATGGGTGTCTTCCAGCCCCTTCTGGTATCCTTGCTAGAATCAGCCAAGCCCCAAATGTCTCGCCCACCACCGTAGCTCTGCAGGTTCAGCAGCACTATGGCCTTCACGCTGCTGGGGATGCGCACTGACTGCCATGTACCATCCAGCCCTTTCACCTATGACATGAACTGCTTTGCTTTCAGACCAGTAATGTTGCACACAGACCAGTGATGTTGCCCAACAGCGATGCGCTTGCTTGGTACAAGATGTGACCGGCAGGCATGCAATGGAAAGGCAAGCCTGTTGCAGGTGATAGGCACACCCAGAGATGACTTCACGCCTCAACTGTAGCAGTGTTGACAGATGAGGGCTGCAACAGTCATTGAAAACGGCACAAGGCACAGACAAACAGAAGTGATACTGGCACAGGCCACAGACAAGCAGCAGACAGATGACTGCCAAGCACAGACACAGCCACAGACGAGCATACCTTGAGGGTGGCAGTGGTGTTGAGGGGTGGGGCGCAGCAGAACCAGCCGGAGGCGCAGCTGAAGTAGGCGTACCAGGCCTGATTGATGAGCCTTGAGGGGGCGGCCCAAGGCCTGGTCTCCCGCAGGTGGTGGAACCCATAGGCCGCTGTGGCATCTAAACCCACACTGAAGTAGTTGTAGAACAGGCCCTCCACCTGCCAGATGAGAGATGGCAGAGTGAGCATGTGAGCATTTGCACAATCTGTGCTATTCACACAACATAGTGCACCATATGTACACTCTTGGAGATAGTGAGGTATGTCTGCATGGGCTTGTGCAGGCTGTAGAGACCTACTTGCATGCAGCCAGTGGGATTGACAGCAAGTAACAAGGTTACATTGCCGTCCAACTCAGCTCTGGCACAGGTCAGGAGACACCAAACATGTCACTGTAGCCATTTGCGCACTCAATAGGTATGGACGCTTATGCAGATCACCACAAGAGCCGATGCATTACTGCCTACTTCACGAGATAGGGCCTTAGCCTCGGCAAGAACTTAAGCCGGCAATCATTGTGGTATGCCATGTACACTAGGTCAATCACAACTAAAGCAATAGATGCTTATGCAGCTCATGATTGTTGGCTCCTCATCACAGCACACAAGATCAGCAGCGCACCTTTGCTTTGCGGCTGCTCTGGCTTTGCAGGTCACCTACTAGGGCAAGGGAATGTGGCAGCTGCTTGAAAAGGCTCTTTGCACCTGTACATGCCATACTAGCAATACAGAGTTGGCACGACTGCTTCACTGACAGCCAAGACCTTCAAGCAAGCTGCACAATGCACTGCAGACAAGAGCCACTGGAATTGATATCACTGTATCACGCTGACCAGTCTGGACCAGAGAAAAGAGGACACACAGCCTGTGCATGTGCTTGCGCATGTGGCTGGAGCGCCCATGATGCAAGTTGATGTTCCAGCATGACAACAGTTACAAAGCTCCGTAGTAAGTTTGTCCTCAACAAGGTCCTAGTCTTGCCTTTTCAATATGAGCATTCACAGCCAGAGGCGGATAAAATTCGTGAGCACATATAGACATGATAAGCTTTTGCAGGCAATGCAGCCTTACAAAATAAGGGAAGCCAGTGATTCATGCACATTTTGTCCAGCTGTACAGCACTGTGAGTGGCAGCTGAGTAGCAAGCAACCTGCGATCACCTGCAGTGATGCCAATGTTCCAGGTATCCAGGTCGCGTGGCTCTGCATCAGCAATGCGCTTCATTGTTGCATACAAGGTCTTGTAGTCCTGCAGGCCAGAATTGATGTGAATACCAGCAAGCGACCTGCTTCTGTGTAGCAATCTTCAACAAGCAACCAAGTGAACAAACTGACTGGACATGCAGTGTTGTTGCAGCAGTGACCGTATGCACAGCTTTGCAAAGTTCACTGCATACATCATTATGGGACCCTTTGAAACAGACTTGGCATGTGTTGACATGTGCACGCGAAAGGCAGATTTGATTCACAACCTCGTGACCACTACATCCATGTCTGTGATTTATTCAGAGAGGTTAGCATATAGGTATATGGGCTTACAGCAATCCACTTGTGCAGGAAGGTGTTGCCCCAGCCAAAGCTGAGGGAGAGGTCATTGCCAGTGCCCAGAGGCATGACAGCCACAGCTGGAGGAGGCTCCAGCTGCAGCTCTCTCACTGTCTTTAGGATCCATGCAACTGTGCCATCACCGCCTGCTGCTAGTATGCGCAGCCGACTGCAAAGAAAGGCATAGAGGGCATGTTAGGATCTGCACTGCTCCTGTAGATCAGAGGCATGCAGCCTTGGCCGTGGCTGGACGACATGCATATGAAATGTGCACACCACAGCCGCACAGGCACAGGCGCACAGATACTCACACAGTCTATGCCTTTGGCCTTGGTAAGCAGCAAGCACTTCAGACACTCCCAAGCCTCATGTCGCAAGGGTCGGGTTTGGGCGCTGTGTCAGTGCTAAGGAAATCAGCCAGACTTACCTGCGCACAACTGATGCCATCTTGTCACCGTTTTCAATGGCAGCTGCCAGGTTGGCATAGATCTTCTGCAAGACAGGTCCAGGCCTGAACTCCCTCAAGTCGTATACCTGCAGAGCAAGAAGCTAACCTGCCGATGCTCCTCAAGCACAAATGTGACAATGTTGCTGTCGTCACACAGCAAAGATCTCCCTGGTCTACACGTTTTGAACACAGTGCAGGCCTACTGAGGATATATCAACCATTGGTTCCAAAGACTTGCAAAGAGCTGCAGGTCAAAATGCTGCGTGACAGCAAAAAGGCGGGTTGGGTTGTAGCATAGCGCACCTGTGAATGGCCCAAGGCATGAAAGAGGGTTTCTGTGAGAGCCGGCCCAGCTCGACCCCCTGACCTAGAATTGATGAAAACTATCAGCGGCGCCTCTGGCAGCTCATGGCCCACAAACTTTTTTGTATTGCGCAGGTATGTGAGAGGCACCCTGCATTGAGCATTTGGTCACAGCGCTATGCCAAGACAGACTGTTGTTAGAGTGGAGGTGATAGAGGCAGAAGTGCCTTTATTGCAGATCTTTCCCTTACCTATAGGGCTCTCGCAGATCTGTGGCTGTTCTATAAGCAGTGTACTCAGCCTGATCAACTGGAGGGGCTTCAAGCTGCAAGAGCAGGCAGCTTCAAGGCTCTATCAGGAAGCCTCACAGCTGCTCAGACAATTGCAGCAAAGCTGGGGCCAGCGTGCTCTTTACCTCTGCAGGGCGTCTAGTGGGATAACGGTGGATTGCCTGGTGCTGTGTAGGGGACGCAGGGATCTGACGATTGGACAGCGAACTGGTCATCAAGTTGGTTGAGTCAGCAGTGGCAAGTACGACTTTTCCAGGTGCGCTATCTGCTGTTTGTCTACAATCTGGCTAGCAGTTGGTACCACGGAGCTCCCACTCCGAGCGTTGCGATCAAACACCTGGGCCACCGAGGTGAGGATCAAAGTTTGGCTTGCAGGGTTTGACTTGCTCAATGGACATTACAAACAACCAATCAGGTGACACTAGAGCAGATGAAGCTCACGCTTTGTTGGTGCACCTTGCTCAACGTTGATTATGATCGTTATGGCAAATCGAATAATAGATGCTGCTTAGCTAATGGGCATTGTCTTCTTCTCAGTTCGCTTTTGAAACAAAAGCCATAGTCTGGGCGCAACACGGCACACCTATTCTCATCAATTTACACATCTCTCAAGCACAGTGTGAGCAGGTGCTGAAAGCTCCGACCTTGCTGAGGTTGTGTTGGTTGCTTTCGCTCCAGCTCCCTGCTCAGGCCAGATAAGTTTACCTGCTGAGTCATATGGGGCTGTTCGGCAACGAAGAGAAGCACCACCAGGAGGTGCGTGAGGACACAAAGGAGAAGGCCAAGCAGCTGTAAGTTTTTGGGACACCATCTGACATTGAAACGGTGCCATTGTCATTTTCATTTCGTATGCATGAGCTGAGCATGTTTGACCTGCGATCGCAGGGCGCCTGCCGCTGTCGCTACTCACGTCGCTTTCGCTGTCGGAGGGTTCCTCTTGGCCAAGGTGGTCAAGAAGTTGGGTGGCCGGTCTGTCGGAGGAGGCAAGAGACACCCAGGGTGCGGCTTTGAATGCTGGCCACAAGATCTGCCGGTCGTGTAGGACCGGCAGTGCAAATAAGCTGTGTGGAAGTGTCGTCTTGTTGAGTTTCCCACTCAGCACATCTCTTGTCTTGACCTTAGCTTCGTTATGTAGAGTCTGCACTTGATCACAACATCACAAGGCTCACCCAACAAAGTATGCCTGCAGGGCTTACCTCTTTACCCTGCGTCTCAACTTTGCTACCGTAGATGACCGTGATGCCTGGTTCAAGAAGTTCAAGATTTTGGCAGAGTACGTTGCAGAAAATGAGCCAACTACACTAGCCTATGAAGCAGCTACCTCTGAGGATGACCCATTGGAGGTCTTGGTGTACGAAAGGTGAATTGCTGCTAGGATAGGCTGAAGAAGGTGCATGCTTGCTGGTGCCCAAATGCTTGATGAGCCTGCTGGTGCTCTGCAGATATGTCGACAAGGACGCATTGAAGGACATCCATGAGAAGTCTATGGAATACTTGAGGTTGAAGGATGAGATCAAGTCCGAGGGAATTGAGTACTCCAACATTGTCACCCAGGCCTATTACGAGCAGGACCTGGGCTTCATGGAGACCAAGTTCTAGATTTGTGTCAGTGCTGAAAGGCCTTTGCAGTTGTCCACAATTGTTGATGATGGGACAACATTCTGCTTTGTTTGTGATTCCAGATGTGCAGATGGCATTGCACCATTGTATATTGTGCAAGGTTGCCAACTAGTTGCTGCAGCTCGAGTGTGTTTTTTCAGAGTCAGGACATGTTGCGTCTTTCGTTGCAGACGGTGTCATACCGGGAATAATCATTTAAGTACCTACTCAGCATGCTAAACGTTGTGAGAGTCACACAGGTCTCGCCCCTACATCGCACATCAAACTTCAAGCACGCTCTGGACGTCAATTAGTGCGACCTTTGCTCTGTTGAGGTCAGAGCAGGCTATAGCAAATGGCAACAGGCTGCAGCTACCATTTACTGGCAACGTAAAACATTACCTTGCACAACGATCAAGACTCCGCATACACACTGGAGCATCTTCTTACAAAATCAATGGGCATGCGGCGTTACACTTCGAGCAAAGGTACAGGCACACGATCAATATAGCGCAGTGCATGGGTAATACCAGCTAGCGGAGACCTTAACATGGAGACAGTACAAGACAGATGACAATCTGTCGATGAATATATATATGTATATATTTGCCTAACCAACTACCTTATGAGGTTGAACCTCGTGGCATACACAAGAACTCATTGACAGACATATCCGTAAACAGTGGTGAATGATAGCTTCTTGGTACGTTGCACACCAACTGATACATAGCCACAGCTACACAAGAGGGGCCTGATGTTACCATGGAACAGCAACACAAATGCATGTAGAAACCGCTTTTGCAAAGGCATGCTTGCTCAATACTGCTCACTTCTGGACCTGACAGGCTGCAAAGATGCATGCTGCTCACTTCTGGACTGGCTGGAAAGTGTTGATAGGGCCACGACAGAAGGGGCACAAGGGACTGGTAAGCCCTCTTGCGCACATCTGGTAAGCACACTGCAGACACATCTGCACCACACAGGCCAACATCAACACGCAGGTCACACACTGGGTGCTCCAAATGGCAGGCAGGTGAGAACGTTGATGACATCAAAACAAGGGCAGCTCAGTGACAGACAGCAAGTTGTGAGACAGATACTGCATTGCGTCTGTAAACTTTAAGGCATTACAGAAGCATCATCTCTCGTTGCACGTAGCAGTACATGGAGTTAAGCAGCAGCACGTGAGCAGATACCAAAATGAATTCAAGCAGCACATGCAGCAGAATATACCTGGTGATCGCAGCCAGCAATCTGTGCTTCTAGAGGGCGGTCCATGCATATGGAGCACAAGCCCTCGTCCTCATCATTATCTCCTCTGCGCCTTGAGGGCATTGTCTGCAACAGCAGCTATAGCCCATCAGCGACATGACTGCCACATGGCAATGACTGTTGATCCACAATGTCTGTTGATCCACATGCAGGTGTAAATAACTGATTGGAAGCAAAAGAAGCCAACAAATGCAGTATGCGGTTGTCAAGGGAAGGGATGGGTTGATAATAGTCTGTGGAAACTGGTGCACAAAGTTTGCGGCAATATCCAGCTAGCAGGCAGAAGGGAAGGTAGGTAAGGCTGCATGTAGGGCCATATGCAATGTGGGAATGCCACTATCAAGACATGGTCTAGGTTGATCAAACATGAAGCCCTTGACATTGCCAGCTGAAGCTGAACAACAATGGAAGAACCACCGCTTTTCGCACAAAAACACAATACCTTGAACAAGCCCTTGTCAGATGCTTCATCAGTCTCCTCATCTTCTTCATTATCATCAAGATCATCATTGTCATCACCATCAGCATCATCATCCCCATCAGACTCCTCTTCTTCTTCCTGCTCTCCCGCCAAATCAGGCAGCGTGTAACCATGCTGACCCAGAATACCATGCAACTCCAATGTGTTCAGCTGCTCTGCTCTGCTACCAGGACCCTCGTCATCCCTATCATGCTGCTGACTATCCATGGCAATGTCACACGACATGTCATCGTTTCCCTCCTCCAGCATCTCCCGCATGATCTGCTCCTCATTTGAAATCGAGTGGATCAGCGTGCTGCTGGCGCCTTCATCGTAAGCGCTGCTGTCACACTCTGACTGCATCCGGAAGCTCTGAGGATATGGCATTGAAGACTCTGGAGCTTCATATTGGCTGGACAAAGTGTGTGGGTGGGCCTGCGTGCTAGATCCTTGTTTGTACTGGGAGCTGTTGGTGTGCTGCACCACAGAGGTCTGATGAAGCTGTGAAGCTGGATTTGCCGACTCAGCATGGTGACTGTCACTGCTCATGTCACACAATGCATCAATAGCTTCAGCGCTGGGCAAGGCACGGAACTTGGCTTGGCCTTGTGAGGTCAGGCTCTGCCTTGCCAAAGCAGGCAACGCCGTCGGAAGAAGCATCTGCTGCTGAGAAGGGCCAGCAGGACTTGACCCCACATCCCTGCCAACACTCTCAGGGTGTTGGCCAGGTTGAGTCCAGCCAAAATCTGACTTCCCGCCAAAAGCTGCTCCATTCCCGCCAGTTTCTGCGGCTGGTTGAGGAGTGGCGGGAACAGACTGAGACTGCAGCCTATCTGGGGGTGACTCAACGTCAGCTGAAGGGCCTGACCAGGCGCTACTAGACAAGCCTTGTGGTGGGGTGGGCATGGGTGCAGGGGGGTGACTCCTTGGCGTGCGAGGAGTGGCTGGCTGATGCTGCTGGTGATGACTCTGGTTTGATGTCTTCAGTGGTGCTGCTGTTGGGCCCCTTGCAGGGGTGTTAAGCCCAGAACCAGTTGCCGGCCTGCCAACATATAGATCGTGAAAGTCCACACCAAATTTGAATGTATTCCACACATATATGGCAGCAGGAGACTCTGGTGTGACAAAATGACAGGAACAATGACCTGCAACATCAGGGGGCATTCTGTACCTGCTTGACAGACAGTATGCCTGGTCTTAGCTCAAAAACAGCCAGGTTTCTGCAGAAGCAGCCAAGCACACAGGTTTACTTTAAGCGTAGTGGGAGGTCATACCTTTGGGTGTCCAGGGAGCCCCGAGAGGTGTGGGGCGCCCTGGGGGAGCTGGCAGGGGTATCATGAACAGAGGATGTGCCCTGCCTGGACCGCCGGCTGTGGCCACCGCCACCGCCACTGCCGCCGCTTCTCTTTTTGCTGCCAGCCAGAGATCTCAGAGCAGCCTGCACATCAACGCATAGTCTCACTCAGTACTGCACAGCACAGCACAGCACAGCACAGCGTAGCATAGCATAGCACAGCGCAGCGCAGCGCAGCACAGCACAGCATAGCATAGCATGCCGTACCGCATTGCGGCACAGCAGCGTCCGATTTGTAAGCAGCAGCGAAACAGCAAAGGCTGCACCAGAGGGACACATGCCTGACAGCAATGGCTCGCATGCCTTGAAGGGATACGTATGCAATTGACTGCACAGGTGACAGATCTGATTGTTTCATATCTGCCACGACACAAGCTTAAGGTAGCGGTGGCAAGACAGCTCTTTTGCGGCCTGCTAGCAGCCACAGGCATTGAGGAATCTGCCTATACCATGATCTCAATGGACATGTGTGTGTAGCCGGATTTCTCAGCGCCCATGCATGCTATCAGGCATAATAGAGCTTCCTTGGCTGCGAAGTAAATGCAGCACTTCCTGTGCTGCTGCAGGTGAGTTGACTTTGTGCAGTATCAAAATGTACAATGCATGAGCCGGTGCCCCCTCATGGGGTAGAGCCTTAGCCTCAGCAGGATTTGTAATCTATGCTGGCAACCATCGGGGAATGACTTGTACAATAGGCCTATCAAGACAAAATCAATGTACAATGCAGGAAGCATAGGGTTACAGGATGTAGTCCTGCACGTACCTAGCTCATCATGAGCTGGAAAGCGTTTTTTTCATTATTATTATTATTATTATTATTATTATTATTATTATTATTATTATTATTATTATTATTATTATTATGTATAGGGTTACCTGCAGGATGACAGCAGCAGCAAGGGGGGTGGTGGGGGTGAGGCTGGTGGATGATGCCTCCATGGGGTCAGCACTAGCGGATGATGCCATGGCATTCAATGCAGCCTGTACCATGGCAGCTGATGCAAACGAGCTGTTGCTCTTGGCCTTCTCTGCATTGCCTGCACAGACAGTAGCCAGACATCACAGTCAGACACGAGCACAGTCAAAATTGGTCTTTACAGCCAAGGACAGCCATGAAGTCACTGTGTCAGTAAAGTCTAGCAGTCATGAGTCACTCTGCTGATAAAGCATAGCAGCACGAAGAGATAAAGACAGAGTGTGATAAGTGATGAACAGGGCATAAAGCAGGAACAAGGCATAAAGCAGCAACACAAGCATGGACAGTCTTGTTGCAGTCATGCACATGCTGCTGTAAACAGAATAGTGGAGTACCTTCCATGGCATATGATGCATTGAGCATGGCAGCAGCTGGCAGCTCATCCAGAGCTCCAAGCAGCCTCAGAATGCTGCTGGCTGGCTTAGCAGTGGGACCGCCCTTGCGCCACGCCTCGCTACATTCCAGAACCTCTGCTGCAGCCTGTTCAACCTACAGGCAATGTTGCAACAGTGGACACTCTCCTCATTCTGGGTCTCCTGATTACGAGGCACCTGATTCTGAGGCACTTGATCATGCAATGCATACTTGCATACCATCAAAAAGCCGTCTGTACAATTGCAAGACACAGGACACATGTTGAGAAGCTCCCTGAACCGCCATGCCTGAGCAGCACTTGGTGTTGTGACAATAGGCCAACACATCAGCTGGTGCAGCACTCTTGCAATGCAGTTATGCAAATGCTGCATGGTTTGTTGACACAAAGCTTGCTGGGCTAGCAGCTATGCCTGTTTCAAAGTACAGCAGAGAAGTCACATGACTGCATGCTTACCTTGCTCTCCTGTGACTGTCCATTGGTACACACAGCCAGCAGGCTCATGCCACCAGGCACCCCCTTTGCAGGTGCAGAGCTCATAGCTTTCAGCGTCAACAGCAGCTTTGCTCGCTGCAGCAATCAAACCAAATTAAAGAGTGAGCTTGATGTGTGCATGGCTAAGGACACTGCACTCACAATGACGTGTATTCACTAATACACAGCCAGAAGACACTCCCACAACAACCAAGCAACGGAATGTGAGCTATTAGCGTTGGTAGTTTATTCTCATGCATGGCCATGATAGACTATTCTCATGCATTGCCAGGACATACCTGTATCAGCATAGTCAACAGGGCTTCTGGAGTGGTAGCTTTCCGGCTGCCACCAGCAGCCCCACCCCCGCCCCCACCCTCTGCGTCTCTATGTCTGCGTACACGCGGAGCTCTTCTAGTGTGTGTGTCACACAGCTGGCGAGCAATGGAGCTGTGCCCATTTGCCCTTGCTAGCTGGAAAGGCTTCAAGCCTCTGTGATTACGTATGCGGCGCAGATCCAAGCCTGCAAATGGACCCTCAATACAGATACCTCCCACGCAATTTCTGAAATGGTCATGTCTTTGGATTGCTCAGCACACTTCCAGGATGCCAGAATGCATCAATGTGTGTCAAGGCATGCAGCTGGGCGTGTGCAGGGCTCTATGAATGTCCAGACGGAAGGCTATTGAGCATGGTAGAATGCCCAAAACACAATGCCAGTTCACACTGCATACAAAAGTACATACGCAGCTGTTGCTCCACAAACACAGATACATGCAACAAGCTTGATGCGCTGCTGTTTAACTGCACTTTCACACTGACGAATTGGTGTGCATCTCTGTGCGCATGCACCGACCTGAATCTGGTGTTTGTGCTGCAAGGAGGACATCCACAACTGCATGAAAGCCTCTGGCTGCTGCAATGTGCAGCGCAGTTGAACCTCGTGACAGCCAGGGCGTCAGGTTGCTGCCAGTGATCTGGGCATCTACTGATGCGCCGTTGGCCATCACAGCCTGTACTGTTGCTGCACTGCCATTCAGAGCCGCCACATGTAGCGCTGTCATGCCTGCTAGGTTGTGTAGGTCCATATACTTCACTTCCTCCAGCCCCTCTGTGAAAACCAAATCTGCCAGCCTTGTAGCTGCGCCTGGTGTGTTGATGCGGCTGCTGAGAAGGCGTACAACGCAGCTGCTATGACCATTCTTTGCTGCTATGTGGAGGCAAGTCTCGCCCTTGGGGTTTGTTGCCATGACATCTGCCCCCTTACTCAGGAGGTAAGTGACACATTCAAGGTGCCTGTAGCCACATTGGGAGTGCATCAAAGAATGCACTTCTGTCATTGCACATGTGGGGTCACCACAACCAAGCTGTTTGGGCTTCAGGTGAGGTTGCAAAGCTTACTGTTACCCAGCGTAGATTGCTGTACAGAGTGTGGTGAATGCTTTGTTGAGATCTTGAGTGCCACTCACCCATTGCAACATGATGTCATGAGCAGAGTCTGCCCCTTGCTCCCAGGTGCATTCAGAAAGTCCTGGCGTGTCTGCCAACTGCCTTTCGCCTGTTCAGCTGATTCGTAAACAGAAGCTAGAAGCTGGCAGTTTCCGCGCTCTGCACAAGCAAACTCAGCTGAAGGTATGCACTTGCATCACAATGCATGTTGTGGTGTAACACAAGTGGTTAAAGCTTGTGGGCTGCAGATCAGCAAATTGTCAGCATGCAGCACAGCATGTCAAATACCTGCAGCAACAGCTAGGGCTGCTCTCCGGCCCTTGCTGGTGCGGAAGTACCCTGCTTTTGCATCTTCGACCTGAGATGCAGGAACACAAGGGTAGGCAGGCTATCCACAAAGCACTGTTACTTTCGTGTGCTTGCACAGGTTGCCGGGGCACTCACGACTCATGTGCCAGCGGAACAAGAAGCTGCCAACATGAAGCTGCTCGTATACAACTCATGACAACTCGCGCAATTGAGTCGTCCCCTTGCTTGCACCGCTCTCACCTGCTGAGCTGCTCGTGCATCTCCTCTGGCTACCTTCGCAAGGACTTTCGTTCCGGACGACGTAGACTGGCCGTTGCCCATCTGATGATTGCCAGATGGCTAGCTATTCGGTGCTGCCGAAAAGCCACAGGGCTCGCAACTTGTCGCCTCACTTGCCAGCAGCCAAAGTAGCTATTCTGTGCAGAATGTTTTCTGCCCTGTGTATCACGGCTGCTTACAGACTAAGCTCCGCAAAGACCCATTTCGGTGTCGCTGCTCCATACCGCAGCCATGATGTTGTCTAAAATCGAGTGCAGTGTCGTCAGTCTGTCTCAGTGTAAACTCTCAGGAGCACACTCGAGGTCGACTCACAAGAGCGCGTGATAAGCATCGACTCCGGTCACTAATGAGTCACCTTTTTACGTGGTCTTTGATTATGTCATATACGGTAGCAGCTGGTTTCTCTTGGAATGATAGCAGTTTAGCACGCAGCTGTCACCAGCCCAATCGTTTCGAGAACGTGCCACATGTCAACAGCTGTTGCTATTAAAGCCCCAAGAAGCGTTGCCTGAGCCCATCACCTATTGCAACTATGCATTGACATGGCATGCAACGGAGGCTCGGGCTTGCTTCGGGCAATCACACGGGATGCCGTTGTTTATCAACTCGCCCGCAACAGAGGCTCACCTGCAGGTCTTGCGGTGCAGCCGAAGGTGACCTGTCGCTCGACGGTTGGAGAAGCAGAAAGTCACTGAGATGGGTCAGCACGATTTGCAGCTGTGAACTGTGACAGTCGTTGCTTCACTCATGTATGAGCATCTGCTGATTGGTCCTATGCAGACACCGAGCCATGATGCCGTGCCAGTCAATGATCAGACAGATGGTGAGATGTGTCGCCTTACCGGTCCTGCTGTGTTGAGTGGGTGGCGCGAGATGCTTCAAAACGTCTTTCACTCTACCTGTAGAGCCAAAAGCTTTCTTAGCAGCCCCTCTTGGAGTGGATTTTGGCCAAGCCAGAATCGGCTTGGCAGTCTGTCCTGGTGGCCTGATGTCAGTGCCTTTGGAAATTTTGGTGACTAGACGACGACCTTGGCTAGATCTGGCCAGGGAACTGATAAAGACTGCCAAGCAGCATGGTGATAAGCTGCAACATCATCCAATGCTGGACGACATGTTTGAGAATGTGGACATGTGAGGTCCTGTATGCGCAGGTCTGGATGGATTTGTTGTTGGTCTGCCTGTCACCAGTCGAGGCAACATCCATGATCAGAACACTGACTCTATTCAGGTGACTAGCTGCTTCTTTGTAGTCTGGCTTCAGCGGTTCAACTCAATGCATCAGTAATGGAGAGCCATACCAGCAGGATGCAAAAGTAATTTTAGCATTCTTTGTCATAATGGATGTTGTGCGCAACCACTGTTGTGCTCATGTTCTGTGCTCTCACTACATGCTGCTGCTTTGTAGGGTAGACAGTGCAGGAACTTTGCACAGACACTCCATGCTGTAGCCAGTCACCAAAACTTGCCTGTCTATCTCTTTGGTAATGGTCTACATCCATGCTGTCTTGTGCTTTGATGCAGTCAGCAGCCACCTTCATTTATCCTTCTGAATCTGTGTCATGCTTTGCATTGTTTCAGGATGCAGCAAATCGCTTTGAACAGCTTGTTGCTTGTAGATGAAAGTCGGACAAGCACAGAAGCTGCAGCTGCACTTGGGCTCCAGAACACCAGTCGCTTGAAACAACAGGTATGTATCCTGTTTTTCGAATCCAGCATTATAGTACCTGAGAGTCATCCGTAAGCATACTGCATGTGACCAGCTTGCATGCATCAACAATTTCAGCAGCTGCAGTCTGGAAGGTCGGTGTCAGTCTTCACATAGTTATAAGGTGTGGAAGTCATGTTTACTTGCTTTCACACAGCCACGGTCTGACTACAGTCATGCTTGCTCAGGGGAAGCTGGATGCTGTGGCAGCTGCTTTGTTGCTCACTGCCTACTATGAGCGCCCAGAGGCAGCTGTCAAAGTCAAGTCTATCAAACGCTCTCAGTGAGCAGCATATCTTGGGCTCGAAGAGTCTGGTCACGAAAGGAAATCTTGCAATAACTTGTTGCTTTCTGCGTCGTTAACGTTACAGCATATGAGCAATGCAACCATTTCTAACCAACATTCTGGCGGTCCGCTGGTGTGCAATGCTAAGGCATGTGTACGGACCAGCTATGCTTCTTTGAGGGTTGAAGTGCTTGCTGAAAAGTCTTACAGTCAAGTTCTGCAGACTTCTGCGCTCTGCACAGTAAGAATTTCTGACAGGGGAAGAAACGTTTCATCTTCTTTACTGTAAGTTACTCCAAGTGCTTGCGCACAGTGAGCGCGATAGCAAAGAACCGGCTGCAAATGTGCTGGCAGATATGCTGAGAGGGCGCTATGTATTTGTCAGCTGTATCTTGTTCTGACAAGGTGGGCCACTAGGCTGCTGCAAATATGCCTTCTGTACCTGCGCGACACATGCTTGACCTGGGACCTCTGTCCCCGAATATGAAACACGTCAAGAAGGACAGCATGTTGGCAACGTTGAGCAAACTTGGCGAACGTGACACACAGCAGAAGGCGATTGATGAGCTTCGACGTGTGATCACGGTGTGATCTGAGCTGTTTTCTAAAACACCCAGGAGCAACCCACACAGCATGACAAACATAGGCGTTCATGCGCAGGTTCTGAACGAAGATAGCTTGGGCGTTTTAGTGAGCTGTTTATGTGCCACTGGAACAGAACAGAAGGTCCTAGCTCGCAAGGTACTTGCCATGGGTAGTAAGCAAGATCTCTTTTACCTCAACTTCTGACCTGTGGGCAATGATTCCAGGAGTGTGTTCGAGCCCTGGGTCTGCTTGCAAGCCCTATCTGCCCTGTGCAAGCTCAGTACTTGCAGCAGCCTTTCCTGGGCAAGGTTGTGAACTACCTCAAGAGCCGCATGAAGGTTTGCAACCAGCATGGTATAGTGTGTGTCAATGTGCAAACTCTGCCAAGTTTGAGACAGAAAAATCAGAGCTAATGTACTATCTGCACAATCCAGGCAAGATGACAGCCTATGTCACCTGGCTGCGCAGGACCCAGACAACACAGTACGCGAGGCAGCTGGAGATGCTCTGGGGCAGATTGCTGAACACTTGTACGTTCAGCACAGCGTTCATTCTGCTGGAGACATCATGTCCAATTCTGTGCTGAGGGCAGCACATGACACCATGTTGGAGCACAAGAAGGAAGTGCAACAAGCTGGAGCATACGCCTTGTCAAAGGTAGATCAATATTTTGGCCTGTGTATAATCAATCATGTTCATGCAGTTTGATATAGATCAGGAGCAACATGCAGACAAAAGATGGTCAGTGATAAGGAAGAACGCACATGATTGATGCTCTGATGACAGCTGCAGCATAGAAGTGTCAGTTAGATGCCTGATGTGATAGCACATCCATAGTCGAGCAATAGTGAGATTGCAGTATCAGTCCCAGCTGTCACTGCCTTCTGAGGGCAACCATTACCATGACCTATAGCTCAACTCCTCTTGCATACAAGTAATGCAACATGTGCATCTTGATCACCACTTGCTTGTTACAGCTCCTGGCAGTCCTGTTCTGGTCTTTCAAATGCAAGTGCAAGCAAGCTGCACAAGCTGCCAAGCAGCATCACTAGCCAAACATTGCTTCACGTGGGTCGCAATGGACTCAGTCTCAGACTCACATGCAGGTGGTCTGCCACACACAACCATTGGTACCCAGCCTCTGGAAGACATTGCTGAAGCTGCTGAACAGCAACATGTTCCCAGGCAAGGCAACCCTCATTGCAGCTATGGCACGCTGTGATGGTGACACCTGGCAGCCCAAGGGTTTGGTGCAAGGAGGCCTGCAAGCCCTGCAGCCTTATTTGAGCTCGCTGATTGGTCAACCTCATACTGCCAAAACCAATGGGTAGGGCGGAGCTCAGTGAACCTTCCCATGAATGCAGCACTCAGCAGACTGTATGTAAGAAGTATCTGTTGGACACGCCAGTGCCCATATCAATGTTTCTTGTCTGTGCAAGTGATGCAAGTCTACAACATCGCCTGTATACCCTAAACTGACCCTGCTTGATGTTGACACTGTCTGCTCTGCCATGTGCAGCTCAACTCCCATGCATGGCATCAGCAATCAAGGGGAAGCTCCTCCCCATGGTCATGCTATAGCATGATGAGCTCTGCGGTAGCATGTTAAAAAAATGCCAAACATGCTGTAAATACAGCCTAATACATGCACACTCATTGTGCTAAGTACATTAAACATGTTTGTTTGCTTACCTGCAGCTCAGGATTGGTATCTGCTTTGTCAAATCCAGACTGGCCGCTCAGACGGGCAGCAGCTGATGCCATCAAGGCGCTGGCAATTGCCCTGGGGCCTGACCTGGACAGCCCTAGTCAAGCTGCCCTGACCCCTGGTGTCCAGTCAGTCAGCTGCAGGGCTGCAGAGGCCTTAGAGAAATGCCGCTTCGACAAAGTGTGCCCCGTCAGGGAAGTTGTGCAGGAGGCTCAGGCTGTTCTGTTAGACCTTCAGGTACTCTGTGCTTCCGCACACAAAGCACGACACTGCCATCTTCATTGTTGTAATAGCATGTTGGCTAGCAAGCTGCCTTTGACAAGGCAACAAGCTAGTGTCAGGCAGGCACATGTACAGCACTCAGCCAACTTTAGAAGTCCTGTTGCGCCTGTGCAGCTACCCCCTCCTCGACTGGGACAAAGGATTGTTGGGCTTTGCACAGCCATCATGCACATCTGCTGTAGCTTGACATTCCGCATGTTGCTCCATTTGTGGCAGTGCTAGTGCAGGAGTATGCAAGCAGTGGCAGCAGTGGCAGCAGCAGCCCTGGCTGGAGTGCCTGGTTGGCACCTAGGCTACTAGCTAGGGGCATCACCATGGGCTCACCCCCCCAACATCGACCTGTCAGCCCTGGCAGACAGTCTCCCACACCCCGCCCCACCTCAGCCCTCAGGCGTGCTGGCAGCCATAACAGGTGTGACTGTCATCTTGACTTCGCCTTTCTGCTTGAGTAACATGACACTGGCCTGCATGCTGTGCTGATGGCGGCACAACAGGATCTGGTCTTGATGAGTCAAGTGATACCTCGGTGATGAGGCGCCTCTGTTGGGCCATGCTTTCAGCTCAGACACTGGGTGTGGCGCAAGACTGTGGTCCGAGACAAAAATCTCTGTTTGCAGCAGAGCCACAATGTGTGGTGTCAGCAGGATCCGTACAATGACATGGCCTGCTGTTCTTCTTAGCTGTCCTGATCAAATGTTTTTTGTTTCTGCACTACACACTCAGATGGGCACAGGTCTGCAGTGCCTTTCAAGCAATGCACACCTGTTGATTTTGTTGTGTGACACAATGCATGCAGTGTTCTCAGGTTGCTTCATACACAGTTGGATCATATATCAGCTCATGATTGGCCAAAACCTGAACAGAAAGCTATTCAGAGCGGCACTCACCCGGCATGTGAGGCAGACACTTGCTCAATGAGAAAACAAATGAATGAGTAAATGAATTGCAGTGTGCATGAGCGCTTCTGTATGGCAGCAGCCAAGGCAGACCAGGTTGCAGACACAGCAACAACCAGACAGCAGGCCACAAGTCTGCAGCTTGCAGCAGAAGAGACACGCAGCAGCACAGTCATCTCTCACACACCTGCTCCTGACAATTCTCAGCAAGCAGCCTCTCAAGGGCAGATTGAAGCAGCCCCTGAAAAGGATGAAAGTGGTCCACCAGGTAGGGGCAGTGCTGAACAGACTGAAGCGTCGTCCACTTCAGAGCAGATTGAGCAAAGCGCAAACAGTACAGCTGGAGACTCACCAGACACAGCCAGAGAAGAACAGGTTGAGCCATGTAGGCAAGATGCAGCAGGGGCGGAAGCAAGGGAGGAACCAGCTGGGACTGAGGGGATTACTCCAGGGGATGACAAAAGCCGCCTGTCCCGTGTTAACAGTGGCTTCGGTGCTGGGATAGATCACCCCCATGCTACTGTTGAATCTGTGTCTGGGACACAGACAGCTTCCCAAAGTGGCATGCCTGCGTCTGCTAGTGATCAAGGGAGGGTCAGGCCCCTAAGGACCCCACTTGCAGCAGTTCAGGAGGGGTCAGCACCCATGCTGGGCTCCCTCTCGTGCAAGCCCAACTCCATACAGCGCGCGCATGATAAAGGTACAACAAGCTACCGCAGCTTCAATGTTTAGCCCCATGTGCATTTGCATCCCCAGCTGCATGTCTAGGCAGCAATACACACATGCATTACAGCATGCCAAGTCAATGCTGGTGACAATGAGAGTGATGCTGCATGCCAATGTTACAGACCGACATAACATCACGCATCACCACCGTTGCAAATTCAGCACGGCACAGACAGGCTTCAAAGCTCGGCCATGAGTCCACGCTCAGCGCGTCAAGGACAACAGAAAGACAGTAATTACAGGAGATGCATGGTCAGCAACCTTCAGGGTGGTAACACTGTAAGGCATTTTGTTCTGTGCAGACCTTGAGGGCGTGTCGCAGAACCAAGCACAGGCCAGTGAGCCTAGCAAGAGCAGAGGGCGGCGCTTGGTGAAGCACACAAGCCTGGAGGAGCGACATCAGCAGCAGCAGAACCAGCAAGCTTATCCTGCATCTGGCGCCCAGCAGGACTTGGCAGCTATGACTCTGCAAATGCAGAAGCTTCAGGTTAGCCAACCCAAGTCCCCTTCCAGGTTGAGGCTTGAAGGTGAATGTGAACTGCACATGGACAAAGTCTCTGCATGGTCATGAGTGCTGCACAAAGTGTCAAACTCAGCTGTTGCAGCAGATCAGCAGCAGCTCTGCAAATTGATGTCACTGTGACCATGAGTGCACAAATGTCTTTATGCACGCACATGCTGCAGGCATTACCTAACCTGCTCAGATTACCAAACTGCACAGGCTCTGACCCACTCACAGATTGCATATGAGACTGCTGCTGCAAATTAGTGACACAGATATTGTCTTGCAAGTCAGCCGCCACATATACTGTGCAAGTCCTTTTCACAGCTGTGTTACTGCATTTGCCTGTTTGCCCTGCAACCCACAATCCAGGTTTACATATTGCACCAGTCTCTGCCTCAGGTTCGGCTTCATTATCTTCCAAAACAAGCAGCACACGGTTTTTCCCTGTTTTTTATGCTTTTCTCAAAAACCCACGTGTATAGTTTGATTTGATTTCCCAGCAGCATTATGTGCACACCTTCATTGAAGCATCACTCCAGCACTTTCTTTGGTGCTCTATTGTCAAACGATTTGAACATTTAAGGCTTAGTGTATGTCGTTTTCCCAGTTGTTGTCTGTTGACTCCCCTGATGAGTCCTAAAGACAAGAAAAAGAAATGTAAATTGATTGATTGACATGGTGCAGGAGCAGCAGGGGCGGGTGCTGGGCATGCTGGACACCTTGTCACTCTCCACTCAGGCAGCCCTAGCAGGCCTGGAGGCCCGACTGCTGGCCCTGGAGGCCAAAGCTGACGCCTGCTTACCAGGTGGTGTTTTATCCTAGTCCCTCCTAATCAAGCACAGTGTTTGAAGCACGGAGATGATCCGGTCATGCTGTCATTTGATATGCCTATATGACTGTGACAGCACACCATGCAACGGCTGGTTTGAGTTTTGCTCTGTCATGGGCTGGCACTTTACATTATGACAGCTTTTGTTTGCACCAAGTCCAGTTTCACACACAATGCATTTAAACACAGGCATTGGCAGCACTGTTTGAGCACATTTATAAACAATCATTGACACAGATCTTCTCATGTGAGCCTGGCTGACGCAGCGCCGACATTGCCTGTAGGCTATTCAGGACCTGTCGGCGCTACGAGAACTCCTGGCCAATCAAGTCTGGCTGATGCAGACAGCTCTTTGCAGCGCAACATGCCCACATCAGGCGCCCTGGGAGCATCAGATCTTGACCAGGCCTTCTCCCAAGCAATGGCAGCAGCCAATGGTAATGTAGTACATGTGCAAGTCTGTGTCTGCGGCACTCATGCCCACACCTTGTATTGACTGCTGTTTGGCCCTTTGGCATACCATGCTCAGAGTGTCCAAGGTGCAAGTGTTGTCCAGAGAAAGCAGTTGGCTTCTGAGGTTTGGCCTGTATTTCATGTCCACAATCAGCTTGAATTGCCCACCCCTAAGTGTTGCTGCAGCATTGTTAGTGCTCAGACTGGCGTGCAAATTGTATCCAGTTGTGACATGATTGAGACATTCTCTTCTGCACCAAACTCTGCTTGTTGGAACTGCTTCCTTTGTCATGCATCCGCATGTGCTTCATCACGGTCCTTTGCCCTGTTGGTCTGCATTGCATCACGGCGTCACCCAAATGTCCTCCATCCCATCATAGCAACAGCAAAAACCAGTCTTTGAGCAGCCTTGATGCTCTGGCAGGTGATCAGCAACTGATCCAGCTGCTGACAGCCAACAGCCCTGCTTGGCAGAAGCTGTCTGGAGACACGTCAAGCCGGCTGCTGCTACATCTAGTGATGCTGATTGAGAGGCAGGCTGGCCTGGCTGCAGCGCTGCCTTGGCTGTGGCCCTTGGCAGACGAGGACAGTGGCTGCACTGTACATGCTGCACCCAATTTGCAGACGCGTCTGCTGGCAGCCTTGATTGCTGTGCCAGAGGGAATGGACAATGCTTTGGGAGGCAAGGTCAGCTGTGGTTGATATGCATGCAAAACTGCTGCTGCTTGCTGAAAATGTGTGTCGTTTGGCATTGTTGCAGAATCAAGGCCCTGCCGATAGCATATCTGGTTGTATAGCTGTACAACCATGGTAGTTTGGAAGCCTGTTGGCACTTCCAAGCTTGTACCTATCATGCATGTCTGTATCAGATCAAGCTATGTGCAGGTGGCGCTGTTGTTGTCCACCCTGCAAGTTGTCTGGTCGTTGCCAGACCAAGCTGAGCTGCTGTCCAGTCCAACGGATTCAGGCAGGTCGAGGGTACAAGCAAAATCTCAGAAAGAGTCCAGCCCTAGGTGGGCAGCTAGACCATACAGTGTATCTCCTCGGTCTCCTGCAGATCCACGCACTGTCTGGTCTTCTGTAGGACAGCTAGACTCCATGAAGGTATTCTCAAGACCCTTTTGCTGGCCCATCATGTATGTCGTGATGACAAATGTGGCAGCATCATCTGAAACTTGGTAATGTGTCTTGAGCTGAGAAGTCATATGGCAATTTGGTCAAGCTTTGCTTGTGGCAGCATGCAAAACCCGCAGACATCTGCATCCGAATGCCCTATGACTTGTGCGCACTCTTCTGCAGGCACAACTTGATGCTATGCAGCTGCAGTTCGAGCAGCATCAAGTTTAAAGCAAAGCAGCTCCCTTCAACACATGAGTGATGATGGATTGTTGGGCGCCAGTTTTGTGGCAGTCGTTTTTGTATTTAACCCTGTAGACCTGAATATGTCCAGGTGCAAGCTCTCATGTTAGTTGGCATCTACCTACACCTAAGCTGTTGTACCTCAAGCAGTCTACATTGAGTTCGATGTACAAAAGCAGAACCCCTGACTAATATAGATGCACAAGATGCCAGAAAAGCATTCACTGTAAAGTTCTGCTGTCAGCCCTGCTCAAATGCCTCAAGGACTGAGCGAATAGCCGGTGGTGATGTCAACTTCTTCATCCTTGTTGATGAGGTCATCGTCTGAGATATCTCGCAAAGAGCCAGGCTCACTTGTGTCACCATCATTTGCCGCATTGCTGTCGACATCTGCATCACCTGCTGCCTCATCACCCACATCAATCCCCAGACTTTCAGGCAACCCAAAGGCAGTGGCCTTGCTCTTGACTGCTGCCTTATGGCCAGCAGTCAGGCCATCATGTGCTTCAGCCTTAGGCTCAGCAGCAGTTGCATCATAGCCGAGGTCCATGGGGGATGCATCTATACGGAAGCTGCTGGTTGTGATAGCTTCACCTGATGCTGCATGCCCTGTTTCTGCATGGCCGACACCTGCTGACTGGTCATGTGAGGCGGCTGCCATGCTGACGTCAGACTCACTCAACGTGGGTCCTGGATGGTCTGGATGGTCAGCAGCACTGTTTCGCTGATCGGTGTCCTCCATGAAGAAGACTCCTCCCTCAGCAGTAGTAGCTGGAAACAACGAGGTGCTGTTGTTGGCAGCATGCTCATCCAAGCCAGTGTGCTCGCCCTCCTCGGGTCCATCGTTGTTGATGTCATGAGTGGCGGTGTCCTGCAGCTGTGTGGCTTGAATGAGGGGGCGGGTGGCCCAGTCTGGGCTGTCACCATGATTGGCAGACGCAAAGCTGTTCTCATTGCCTCCCTCTGACATGACAGTGTCTGCATCCTCAGCCTCAGACTTCATGATGTCAGCCAGCAGGTCGCCTGCAGCAATTACAGACAGTGCAAGTCATGCGGGTTGTACAGACCTGATCACCAAATTTGCATACATACACCATTGAGACAGATGCAGACAAGCAGCACAGTGATAGCTGCATCAGCTGCGCACCCCACGTCAGCTCATACCAATCCATGCGGTGCAGCAGTCAAGATGTACCAACCCAATGTGCAAAGCAGTCAACAAAAGCAGATAGATGCACAGAGCAGGGTGCAGGATAGGCGTACCGGTGTCTTGCTGTGCCTCATGGCGGCGGCGGTAGAAGAGCACGTAGGCTGAGGAGGAGCAGATGTTGTTCTTGTCCACAGCATGCACATGGCTATCATCAAAGCACCACCACTTGCCATCAGGCATTTTGCAGTAGGCATTGTAGTGGCCGCCACCCATGCCTCCAAAGTGATTGCTCACAGCGTACAGGTCGTACACTGGGGGTACATCCTGTGCATACAATGTAATTTGTTGACTCTGTGCCTGTGAGGCCAGGCAAGACATGTTGCACTGACAGCATGTTTGCTGTCTGTTGCAGCACAAACACATTGCGCCGATCTGGCACAAAAGCCGCTGTAAATATTTGTTGCGCATTGCAATACCCCAAAAGCTCCCAAACAGTTCCGCTGAAGACATGAGGCATCACAGCTTCCGTCTCAACAGTCACAAAAGGGTTGTGGTAGAGGTGGTCGAGCCTACAGTGTTGTCAGCATTGTGCATTTTGTCACTTCCTGCACTCACAGCTAGCTCCTGCACAGTGTGTTAGCCCCACATACAGTCATGACTGCAAGGTGACACGAACTTACACTGACAAGCCCAACAACTCAAACACAAGGAACCACCACAGCCAAGGCAGCCACTAGAGCCCTGCAACAATGGTGACACAACAACAACAACAACAAGAAAGGCGTACCTGGTGGTGTGGCAAGTAGTCTGACAGGTCCCAGTTCTCCAGGGGGAAGTCCACCTGCACATCCAGCTTGTCACGGCGGGTACGTGTGAAGAAGAAACGCTTGAGGTGGACAACCAGGACCTCGGGCACGGCCCACAGATCCAGTTTCTTGTTAGCTTGCACATGGCGCTTGCACTTGCTGCAGAACCAGCTGTCCTCGGCCTCCAGCTCCTCTGCGGTCTGGAAGGCCTGCAACCCAACACCAGCTGTCATCTGCATGCACTCACTGGCTTCCCATCTGCAGCTTCTCTGCATGCATCCAATGTGCAGCTTCTCTGCATGCATCCAATGTGCAGCTTCTCTGCATGCATCCAATGTGCAGCTTCTCTGCATGCATCCCATGTGCAGCTTCTCTGCCTGCATCCCATGTGCAGCTTCTTTGCATGCATCCCATATGCAGCTTCTGTGCATGCCAGAACATCCTGTGAAACGACAGCACCATGCAAATTGGAAGACTCCAGTCAGTCAACTCAGAGCCAAAGAACCATATGGCATGCATGCAATCAATGATTTTGGTTGCTTCGCTGGTTGCTTCATAACTCTCCTGTGTTTTATGATGTCAGCTAACAGCTTGGCAGTTACTGTTGCTCAAGGCCGCAAGGGCAGGAAGCAAGGGCATGTGTGAGTGCACAGATGCAAAGGCAGCAGTGACCTGTAGGCATGCATCCAAGCCAACAGCCTGGCGGGCGCTGGTGCTGGCCACCCCACTTGCGCGCCTCACTGACGCATCCTCCTGAATACCACATACAGTTTTGTTTTCCATGATAGCAATGTGAAAAGCTGGCAGTTCTGATGTATAAATAGGCTTTGCAGTGGTGCTAATGCTTGACTCATGTCCAGCGACATGCATCCTATGCTTGCCAAAATTTGCTGTCATTGCATAGGCAATAAAATTCCAGATTGAAAAACAAAACAGCAGTGATTTGCTGAAGCTATGTAATGCGTCAGTAGCATGCTAAAGATGGAAATGGTTTGACACAGTGGGTGCTCATTGAAAATAACAACAGCAGGAATAAAGGAGCAAAGGACCAGCCGCGCCACGACCAGCAGCGCTACTTGCAAAGTCTGAGAGCCAAACAGAGCTCAAAGCAGCAGAGCATTACATCGGCTTCAGCTGGCGCCACAAGCAGTATGTTTGCATAGTACAGGTATGGGACAACAACTGTAAGGTTTGTCAGTGAGAAGTAGAGAGTGCAGGAAGACGCCCTACATCCCTGCCATTGATTGTAGAGTTGGCAATCACCTCTGGCTGTGTGAACTTGGCAATATCATACACTCCACCCCCATCATGCTCCCACTGGGCTGTGAAGTACAGCACATCCTGCCCCTCAGGGCTGGGGCAGTTCTGCAGCCTGACATCACCCATCAGGTTGGCAACCTTCAGGGTGTAGGGAGGTAGCTTCTTGCCAGCTTCCTGACCATTCGGCTTTGCCTCTTCCTCCTCCCCTTGCTCACTGTCATGCTGCTCAGCCTGCAGAAAGCCACATGGCAAAATTTGAGACTTTTCAGAGCCTCGATGAAGACTGCAAGTCAGCAGAGGGCATGAACGGAAGAGACTGGTGTTAGCAGTGCATTCAGAGTCAAACAAGTCACTGCTTTGCATCTGCTGCTTTGAGATCACAGCCCTGATAATGTCATCTTCAGCTTGCCCCCAACACTTTGTGAGTTCCTCATCACTTTGCAAGTTAACATGTTGCAGAAATAACAGCTAAGAGCAAAGCGTGAGCCACGTATGACCTCTGTCTATCTGGACAAGTTCCCAAAGCAAAGTCATGCTAGGCATTTGCTTGCTGATGCTCGAGCAGTCACTGATGATCATGCCCTTGCCTCTGCATCAGGCTCACCTGCTGGTTGGCAAACATGTTGAAGGGCTGCACAGCAGGAATGACTGGCTTGGCCTTCAAGCCTGGGGGAAGAGGCAGGGTGCTAGGGGGGTGGGGCCTGTTGGGCTGCGATTGATCTGCTTGGCTGTCGTGATCACCATCCATTGCAAACATGGTTGGAGAGGGGGTTTGCCTGTCTGGTACATCTTCCCACTCTGCAGATCACTCCTCAGCTGTCAGCTTGGCATGACACAAAAATGCCTTTTACCAAAAGAGAGCCAAAGGTGGTACACAAAGACACCATTTACCACAAAAGAGCCAAATAGCCACAGATGTCACAGTGTGTAGATAAGCAGCAGGCAGCATGCAGGGCTCAAGCGTAGCTGTACATGGCTGGCTGCATTGAGGGAGAATTGCTCATGTGCAGTCATGACATCTCGTATGCCTGATTTGCTCCCTTGTCAAGCTTCATTGGCAGAAATGCGTATGCATGCTCAAACCACCGGCAGAAAATGCATATGCATGCTCAAAGACCACAGATGAAAAAAACAGCAGACAGCATGTATATACAAGAAAAGGATGATGTCGTCAGAAATGTGCAGCTAGCAGCAGAAAGCACCTGTGGCATCAGTGGTCCCATTCACTGCTCCATCTGCTCTCCCATCAAGGTGCCCATTGGTTGCAGGCTGCCCATTGGTTGCAGGCTCCCCATTGCCTGCAGGCTCCCCATTGCCTGTAGACTCCATCCAGGACATTCGCTTAAGGGGTGGCCCTTCCTCCTTATCCTCATTGGCTTCACTGTTGGCTGCGTCACTAGTTTCAGCAGCAGCTGTACCATTGACTGCTGGCTTGCTGGCAGTGCTCGGCTGGTGGCTGTGACCATTGGGAATCCCGTCATTTGCACTGGCATCCCGAGTGCTGTCAGCTGCATTGTCGATGACGCCATTCTGATGCATTTCAGGCGGAAACCCATTTGCACCAGATGCTGTGCTGCTGTGCACTTCATCCCTCTCCATGTGTTCACTGCCATTTGCGAGCTTGCCGTGTGAGCCTTTGTCTCTGTTGGCGGCTGTCTCAGCTAGCAGGCTGTTGGAGTCTTGGTGGTGCAAGCCAGGGGGAATGGGTGGGTTGGGAGGGTTCCTTGCAGGTGCAACCCCATTGCTGGTGGGCGCTGCTACTGATGCATCTGCCATGGTTGCGTCGCTGTCTGAGGGACTGGCAAGACGGCCATGTACTCTGCGCCCTTGCTCTGAGTCAGCACTGGCCTGTTCCTCCTCCTCATCTTGCCGAGGCCGCTTGAATGGCCTGTGGCAAAGCGTGCAAGGTGATGCACGTCAAGCGTGCATATACAGCATTCCACATGATTGCAGTGCTGAACACTGAAAACATGAGAGCGATGACATCAAAGCACTTTGTAAATGCTGAATCTGGGTTCCTGATGCTGATACATATGCTGGCAGGCAGTGGCTGACGAGCAGGGTGCTTGCTGCAGCCATTGTATTTCTGGTTTGCACATGTCTCACTTTGCAAGGCCTGCCACAGAGGATGCATAATGCTGCATGAAAGGCATGTTGCTCTTGCGGCCACCGTTGCTGCTGTGACTGCCTACACGACCAGCAAGTGTTGCCATGCAGTCTAATGGTACGTAGCAAGCCACACCTGAGCGCAGTCTCCAGCATGGTGTTGACGCTGCTGCTGGCATCCAGGACGTACTCAAAACAGGTCCAGCTGGGCGCACTGTCGATCTCCACCTTGCGTGTGTGCTCACCAAGCTGCTGCACCTGCTCCTCAGCCATGAACAGCACCATGGGAGGTGCAAACTTGTCAGAGAAGTCCTCTCCGCCCGGGAACATGCTGAGCCTGGAGCGCTTCTGCCGCTGCCTGTGGAGCCAATGGAGGACGCTGTCAGCAGCACAAAAGACGTACAGAGGCACATGAATACATCGCATCATTCAAGAATGTGTCGATCACAGAACGTGGCCGCACAGAGTTACATGAAATCATCAGAGCACGCAAGAATATGTTATCATGGACTGTGGCTGTACGCCCTGCAAATGAGCTGCAGACAGGAATCACAATTATGATACAAGCTGAAATCATATGGGCAGGGAAGCTAGTGCCTTGCTTAAATATTCCCTTGCTGAGTCACAAGCACATAGATGCATGCACTGCCCTAATGCCCTGCATCCACAAGGCAGCATACTGTAGGCTGTTTCTTGCTGGAAAAAAAAGGCTATTCCCACATCAACAGCCATGCAGCACAGCGTCCTCAGCAGAGCAGAACCTGTGATACACCAGCAGCCGCTTGCCAGAATGCGGCCCTCGGTCTTCTGAGGCATAGTGGTAGGCCAGCAGCAAGGGCTTGGTGCTGGAGTAGAAGCCAGGGCCATTGGAGGTCTGTACACTGGAGAGTGGCTCTGAGGCCTTGATGTGCATGGTGAGGGTATGCCTGGTGTCGTACTCCGCCAACAGCAGCACCTTCTGGGGCTCAACACCAGGTGGGCAGACCACCTTGGCCACAGCTTCATACAGATCCTTGACCTTGCCTGCATGGTGGGGATTGCAGCATGTCAAGGCGCACATGCCGTTGCAATGCAGTTATCACTCTTTACAGCTTGTGCAGGGTCTATGACTGACTCCTACTTGGCTGATCAGTGTGTCACAGCGCAGGTCTCTCAACAGACACATTGAGTTTGTGGCCATCCCTCAAAGTGGTTTACTCGCTATTGCAGCCGCTGCACGAGCATGTATTCGAGCTTGTGTTGATAAGCTTGAGCAGTAGACAGAGGAAAGCGTGATGCCTGATGAACTGACCTGTGATTGGGGCGGTGACAGTGTAACGGGTGGGGGCCTGGGAGCCATCCACATGCACCACTGTCACCTCAAAGCTGCGAGTCCTCCTGTCGGGCAGGGGGAGGGACAGGTACATGAAGGGATCAAACTTGATGGAGTGGTACTGACAGTCCTCCATGGGGCAGATGAGAGTGGACTTGTACAAGCCCTGCACTCGCAGCATTGTCAGTTATGTTGGGCGTTAGCTGCCCTTCCAAAAGCTGATGACGGCGCACCAAATACACACAAACAGCTACCAGTATGAACAGTTATGCTCTTCCTTCAAGATTTTTGAGCTTCAAACGGCATCGGCATCTCATGAAGTAGCAACTAAAAGTTAACGAAAAGTAGCAACTTTTAGCTAAAAGGGTTACAGGCTCCCTGGCACAAGAGCGCAGACCCAGTCTGTGAATGGCAGAGTCATAATCAAGGAGTGTGGTAAGCAAGAAGCAGACACAAGAGTAGCAGCATGCCTGAAAGTGATCCACAATGGTCGAGTCATTGCGCTTTCTATAGTTCTGCCAAGCTTCCTGAGCAACCTCTTCATCTGGCCGCCCATCAGCATCCTTCTCCTGCACCAGCAAACACAATGGGAACACATCAGCAAGCTACGGGAACACATCAGCAAGCAATGGGAACACATCAGCAAGCAACGACAGCACAGCAGCACAGCAAGCACATGTCACATCTGTTTGCCCAGCCTGGTGCGCTAAGTCAGTATGACACATGGCTTGTCCAAGGCCCTGTGTCTGTGCCAGTATGCTGATGCAGGTCATAAGTCACAAATCATTGACAGCAGCAGGGGATGCAGTGAGCTAGACTAGCTCACTAAGTGGGAGTAAGTGAGACAGCATGCAGGGGGGGCACCTCTATGTATGGCTTGCGCTTGATCCTGTTGAGGTCTTCATGCAAGCCATCCAGCAGGAAGGCCAGCAGCTCCTGACTGTCCTGCTGGCCGTAGCCCTGGAACTGAGGGGCAAACTTTCCAAGATGGTACTTGAAACTGGAGGGAGACACAGATGCTGTGTCACCCTGCATGCACCACTGCCCGTGAAACCCCAGCACCACAGCTCATACCAGATTGAGCGCCCATGCATCAATATTGCCAATGGCATCATGCTTATTGCATCACAGTCATGTCAGTGATCATCTGTAAGCAGCTCATCAGTAAGACAGCCACGGCAGACAGTTATCAGGATCCCTGCTGCTATCCCTGATGTTGAACACTTGTACGCAATGCAACGACACCAGTGACACTAGGGCTTCTGGCAAGCTTGTGGGTGTTGCCACTTTGGTACCACATTGGTACACTGGGTATGGTGGGCACGCTTACCTTCCAAAGCTTGTCCATGAGACTCCCGAAGGCCTCGGCCAGTTCACCATTCATGCCCAGGGGGTTGTCCTTGTTGACGTCTGACTCATACTTCCTCCTGAGGAACTTGCGCATGAGGGGCACAGTGTGCGCCAGGCTCTGGATGCTGGAGTTCATGAAGCAGGTGTTGCCCAGATTGCTCAGTCCAGCTAGACCATGACCTCTGCCATGTGCCTGCATACAACCAGCTCTTTTCAATCTCAAAACATCTATTTGAGAAACGTCATCCCTACACTGGAAGTCTAAACTCAGGCACGCCTGTGGACAGTACAAACTCGTTTCTACATTGGAGATGTTTTACAAGTCAGGCAGTGGCATTGCTTCAAGATTTGCAGCAGAATCCACTTGTATTGCAACCACACCTCATGCACAAAGTGTTGTGTTGTGTTTGCTTGCCTATTGTGAGGCAGCACATGACAGAGATACGCACACCTTTCTGCGCAAGAGCTGCATCTGACATGCATGGTTCAATGCAAGGCGATGCTAGTTCATCATAGGCCCATGAAAGCACACATGTTTCCAAATGGGATGAAGCTGTGCATAATTGCACAGCTCCACCCAACTCCATCTTGGTTGCAAACACAAGCTATACACCATACGTGAGAACTCTAGGTGCATGCAGATTAACATCAGCATAGAGCTTAAGGTGAAGAGGCTCACATCAATGAAAGTATCTGTAGGTGGTGACAGCCTGCCTGACCGCAGCATCAGCGGACTGCTGATATACGGTACAGGCGAGTCTTTCTTGTTTTTCATGGCAAAGTTTCCATGGGCATCCTGCAAGGCCAACAGGCTTAGCTTCCATGTTTCAGACAAAAACGGCACTTTTGTTGCACTAATCAATTGCATGAAACACATGCAGCACAAGCTTACAGAAGTGATAGGTTTCTTTGTTTTTGGAATTCTCTGAGCACAATGATCTTTCGTGTGCAGTCTTGACGCCAAGCACCATGTGGGTCAGCAAATGCTGGTTGTGTGAATGCAGCTGTGTTGTGACTGTACCTTCTCCTCTAGCAGGACATACTGTTTGTCGTTCAAGGCATTGCCCAGGCCTGTGACGCCTTCATCCAGCTGTTCTTCCATGTTGGCATACAGAGCCTTGCCATAGTAGTCCCACATGCATACATCTGCCTCTTTCAGATCCATCAGCTGACATGCTTTGGTCTTGAGTTCAGACTTCTTTGCCTGCATGACATTTGTTTCATGAGCACTGTACAATGGTACATCATCATCTTGGCTTACTGGATCCTTGCTGCTTTTCTGAGTTTGGGGCAATGACATGATCTGCAAGTTTGACAGGTTTTATTGCCATCCAGATATGCTCAGCGGCTTTCTGTGCCTTGTGGAGGTTGCTGTTGTGAGCAGTGACTGATGGCAGGTTCGCCACAGAGACAAGCAGCGCATGCAATTTTGAGGATGGCACGCATGTTTGAAGATTGTCACACCTCTCTTGTGATGAACAGGTTGGCCTCCTTGTTGTCTGATGATCGCATGATTATGAGCTGAAGAGCATAAATCTCGACATAAGGCTGCACCCCTCCTACCCACTGTCTGACAAAGGCGGGCTCACCACCATACCACTGGTGCAGCAGCTGCCAAGTACTTTCGAAGACCAATTTATAGTCAGTGCCTTCAAGAAGATCTGACTTCAGCTGTTTCTCGGAAGAGAAGGGGTCAGAAGGTGAAGCAAAAGCCACCAAGCTACTGTTATTGATGGAGGAAGGCCTTGGGGGCTGAGAGTCGTGCTCCTGCCTCTCCTGAACCGATGGGGCATCGCCGTCTTGCAGTGTAAATCCAGAATAGCTAGTCCATGCGTTCCACCAACTGCGGACAACAGCCAAAATGAGCGCGCGCAGCTGGCGGATTAAAATATGCCATAACCAAAAGAGTGTTGTCTCGAAAGCAAATAGCCCGTCAAGCTGTGCGCTCGCAAACTCCATTGATAACAAGCCCTGACAAGTGAGAGATGCCGGAGTCTGCACATCAAGCGCAAAGTTCGGGAAGGTTCCAAAGTCCGAGCAACACCTCATCGCTATAAGAAAGGCAGGCTCCTTTATCTCGGCTTGATGACATCTAGTCTCAGTATCGATGACTTTGCGAGCCTCTTCTGCAGGACTCAGATCTGGCGTGATCATGCTGTGACCCTCGCGCGCAGACTGGTCAGAGTGCATGCTTATGTCGGGGTGATTGTCGATCAACCGCACTGACGAAGCTGCTGCAAAGGCAACATCAGCAAGGTGCTGTGATGTGCAACGATTTGACTGTGCTGTATGTTGGAGCACAACAGGGGGACATTGCCGTGCTCGATGATCAAGTCGCCATGCTCATGACATCCGTCTGGTCAAAGCGAAATTTAATTGTGTCAAAACGAATGTCAGTGTTCCAGTGCACTCACCAGCTCCATCAAGGTCATGTCTGTAGAGTGACGAGTCTTGGCAGACAGGCATTTCTTAATAAAATGGCAGACAAGCATTGCGCCATGGGATCCAAACAGTTCATGCATGATGTTTGCAGGCTGCATGGCATGCATTGCGCCAAAAATCATGCAGCTGGTGAAATGTAGTTTCAACTTTGACGTCATGCACATGTTGGGAGCCATGATGCAAATACACAGTGACAGTAGTAGGTCACAGCTTCTGTTTGCCTAAGTGATGCATTCTGATTGAGAAGACCTGGCAACCAGTAAATTTGCATGCAGGTTCATACCAAACTACTGTAATTGTAACAACAGAGTATGAGATTACATGATATCATGCATCTAATGAGGGCCCACATAAGGGCCCACACCTTGCAGCAAAATATATAGAACGGTGTATTTACAAATAGCTGTCATGACAGTCATCGATTCAATGACGGGCATTTTGGTCGTGTTTCAAGTCAGAGCCTGACTGTCAGACTACCAATATGCACACAAAAGCAAACACATGATCAAACTGCATCTGTGCCAATGACCTTCATGAACTCCTCCTCTGTGAATGCTAGCAGGCGCGCTGCTTCCAGGTGAATCTTCTGCCTTTTCAGTATGTCAATCAGCTTCAGCTGCTTCTTGAAAGCAACAACAAGCTCATTCTTCTGTCGTTCCAGCTTTTTGTTCTCTGCACACAAGCAGGGGATACAGTACGTGTGCTATGCAACAGCTGGACAACTTTGTAGGCACAGTGGTGACAGTTGCATCATGGTGCCTGCCCGTCTTGTTGTCTGTTGCGTTTGTACTCTTGACTCAGGTATCCAGCAAAGTAACCATATCATTGTCATGACGTAAGACAGTGCATTGCGATCATTGCAGGGCTGAATCTGGGCATGCACGACAACACCCACCTGCAAACACTCTGTTGTACTCTGACTTGTTCACATCCTTGTGATCTCTATCAGCAGCACGCTGCTCCTGCAGCAGAGCTTTGAAGCGCTCCACCTCTTCCAGTGCTCTCTGCAGCCGTGCATCCCTTGCCTTGGCATCAATCTCACTCTGCCGCCTGAATAGCAAAGACAGATCAACAAGCTGTCAGCGGACCATTCCAAGCACATGGCAACGAGGCATGTGGCATCTGCAGCTGGTTGTCTTTGCCAGGGCACTGTCATGATTTAGGCACTGCAGGGTAGTGTTTGGCTGGGTAAGCTGCCCATGACAGGGTCCATACACTGCAGACCATGGCAGGCCTTTGCAAACTGCTGTCTGTCACCAGGAATGCGCTCAATTCCTCACACAATATTGCAAGACTGCGTTGCAGGTCTGCAGTGGACCTGCAGCGCCTGATGTCAGAAGGATAACCCAACAGGCAGGCAACACAGGTTCTGTGATCAGCTTATCAAGTTTGGTGATGGTGGCCAAAATTACCACTGCAGCATAAGCGTGCGCAGAACATGACAGCATGTCCAAAATTTGGTGTCAGATATTGGGCAATTGGTGCTGCACACAGCAGGAGACCACAGTTTGCCTCTGGAAACTCCCAACAGATAACAGGTGAAACAAAGTACATGGCTACCAGGAGCTGACAGGAGGATGTACCTCTCCTTGTCCAGCTTGGAGCCATCTCTGCTGAGCTCCTTCACAATGTTTTCCTTGCTATCCAGCTGCTGCTTGGCATCATCTGCAGCTTTTTGCAGCCTCTCAATCTGCACTCAAAAGGCAACTTGTTGCATCTCCTGCGCCATGAGTATGTTCGCCACCGTGAACACACCAGCAACGTCAAGATGTAGATGATGATGTTTTTGGTGTGAAACTTCCAGACGGCAATTCTTGCAGGAAGCGTGGATCAGCAGGAATGTCATCAAGCTAGTCACCTGTGCTTGCTGTGTCTTCTGCAGCTTGAGCCAAGCTGCTTTCTCCTTGTGCATGTCACTCAGCTGCTTCTCTGCCTGACTCAGAAGACCAGACCTGAGGATGCACGCCAGCTGTTCACCGCACATGCTTTGAGACAACCACGCTCCAGTTTGCAGCAACACACAGCACTGACAACTGCACCAGCACTAGTGTCTGCGTGCTGTGATAGCCAGTTGGACCGCACAGCGCATTTGTGATATGCTACTGCCTTCAGTGTGACGATGATCAAAGTGAGAACGACATGGCATGCATGTGAATACAGAAGACAGTGACTATGTGCTGCAACAGGGTGTACGCACTTGTCTTTCAGCGCAGTCTGTGCTGCTCCTACTTCTGATGATAAGGCCTTGATGCGTGCTTTGTGAAGGCGAATGGTGGCGTCTGGATGGTCTGGTACTTCCAGCTCAGTCCCCACTCCTTCCACTGTAGTCATAACTGGTCTGTATCAGCAGATGGTGGATATACGGAGGAGTTCATAACCTGGCAGGCTGCCCTCAAATTCCTTGTCAAAAACGAGTCTTACCATTGACTTCTGCGTCTGGTGGTTGTTGCTTGCTAGAGGATGTTCTGCGGACTCTGCACACAAACCTGTGTCATGAGCGACAGCCTTTCCTGTCATAGCAATGTCACATTAAGAAGACAGCTGACAATACGCATACCGTGGAGGAAGCACAGACCTAGCGCTGCTACCACCCCGCTTGGTGACAGCTGCTGATTTGCTAGCTGCAGGACAAATGCTGCTCAGCATTGCTTCCGAGCAACAAGCTGCCTGGCAGTTCATGCAAACAAGGAAACTATTGTGTAGCTGAGGATCACTGACTTGGGAGCTCCTCCTGTATGCTAGGCTGCTCCACTTCTGCTGCACCAGGTTCTGGACAGTCAGCTAGGCTGACTTTTGCCAGAACGTCTGCTATGGCTTGCCTGACACAACTGTCTTCACTGCCCAACAGCCCAGATGTGCTAGCAATGTCCTACATCACAGTGACTCGAAAGAGGCTGTCATGTATACACATCTTGTGCGCCGGAGATAAAGAAACATACCGCGGTGCGCTCATCCAACTCAAGGTCACGAGCAAGCAACAGAGCTTCTGCATTGTTCATTATGGAAGGAGACTGTGTGTGTGAGGAGAAGGCAGTAGGATGGAGCGAACTGAAAGCAGCTCTGGTGCTGCTAAAACTTGCCCTGGCGGCGAGACACGTTGCGTACTGGCTTCACAGCACTGTAAACAACAGGGATGTCAACAATACAACGATACAATCGTGATCAGTGCGCGAACGGCTTCTTGGTCTGTTCAGCTGGACCTGATTCGAGCCAATCTGCCAGTTGAAGGTGACGCAGTCACGGACTGAAGCTGCAGGACTCAAGCGCTTTGTAGACGCAGCCTGGGTTGCAAAAGTTGTGTGAAGATTGTAGCTGACTGCTTAGTAATTTCATGAGTCATCAGATTATAACGCCATATGACAGGGGCGTCAGCACGATGATGAAGCGAAAGTCGAACTAGCCTGCGGCAGATTAGTCGGACGAGTACATTCATGTGCTTGATCCGAGCGCGGTACTTGATGTGAGCATAGTTGCAATGGTGCCGGGCGATATTCGGGAACACTGCAGTGCCCACGTGCAGACTCAGCTGAGACGTCTGCAAATTCTGCGCCAACACCTGTCGTCCCTGCATGAGCCCACGCAGCTGGTGGAACAGTCTCCCTGTCGAGCCTCAGCGTCGCATCCGGAAGCTAAAGTATCAAAAGCGGCAGACGCAATAGCGCTTATCCCTGACTCAGCTGTCATAACGGTAAGACCGGCACCGCTGGGCTGTGATGACCTGCATCAGCAGATGGCGTGATTCACAAGTCTATGCTGGCGCTTCTTCTCTTGACACTTATGCCAAGTCTTGTCACAAATACAGCATGCCTTGGCCATGCTGTTCTTGGCTTCATGCATTTAACTGTCTTGTGATATGTTAGTCATCCAGTGAATCCATGCTCAGCATGCAACTGCTGGAGAGCCTGAAATCCCTCTGCAGGTAGCAGGTTTTGTGGGACTTGGGTTCCCTGAGTACTTAGTGAAGGCACTTAGGAAGCGATTTGACTCAACACAACACCCACAAAACCTGCATGTTGTGGCTGTTGCTGCTTGTGGCGATGGCAAAGGCAGAGGCCTGGATGAACTCGCTGTGGATGGTCTAGTCAGCACTGCCACCTTTGGCTGGGCTGGACTTTCCCCAAAACTGCTCAAGATGATCACTGCCAAGACAATAGATGCATGGAACCTGCCCCTTGGAGTAGGTAGACATCTGAGTCTTTCAGCATGCTGCAACATAACATGACACCTCAGCAAGGCCATTACAATACTCATGCATGCCGTTATGCAATGTCATTGTCATGTTCATGACGCTGTTGGTGGTGGCAAGCCTGAAGAGCTACATGTCAAGCAAAAGTACAAGTACCAATGTGCATGTCCATGTGCTGTGCTGGTCTGCAGTTTCACACCTCTTGAGAGATACAGCAGCTGGCAGAGCTGGCCCTGTCACCCACATTGGCCTTGGAACCTTTGTTGATCCCAGAGAACAGGTGCTTGCAATATGAACTTCCAGCATGAGCAAGTCATAAGGAGCATGATCACTTCTTGCCTGACACTGGTGATGTACACCATGCTACTCATCACAGCCTGAGGAACGTTGGTCTTATCAAACTCACAGTCACTGCACAAGTCTGCACTTGCTGATGATGCTGCTGTTGACAGTGAACCCAGCCCTGGGACAAGGCATCGTACTCAAACCCCTGTGCATGATTGTATTGAAGCAGCTTGTTGCACATCACATACACCTGTTGCTTTCAAGCCAGGATGTCTGGTGAGTCACAAGTGGCTCCACACGCCAGACTGTAAGTTATCAAATGAAGAAAAACTAACGGGCTGATGGCAGGGAGGCAAGCTAACCAGCCCTGACCAGGCAGACATTGTGCATCTGGTGCAAATGGGCAAGAAGCAGCTGCTGTGGTACGAGGCGCCGCCCAAAGTCCATGCAGCCTTGCTGAGAGGCACCACAGCTGACCTGGATGGCAACATCAGCTTTGAGAAAGAAGCTCTCTACCTAGACAGCCTCAACATGGTACCTGGCCTCACTGCAAACATTTAGTCAACATGTGTCATATCACAGGCATGTGCAGCATGTGGTGCAAGGCTGACCTGGTGTTAGCGCAGGGAGACTCAGGCTGCTGCCAAACCTGTTCCGTGTCAAAATGCATGCATGCGTTACATTGCCCACTGCTTGCAAGAGACACGTACGCAGGGTTCAGCTTGTTCTGCTGGCATGTGTCAGAGTAACATAAACATGCTTGACATTGCTGCTGCATCGACAATGAAGTGCTGCGCACAGCCTGACCTTGTGTTGTGTACGTGAATACTGTGTTGCCTTGTCTGAAGGATGTGTGTTCTGTTGCCTTGTCTAAACAGTGTGTTCTGCCACAGGCAATGGCAGCACACAACTCAGGTGGTGTGGTGATAGTGCAAGTAGAGCGCATTGTAGATAGAGGCACCATGAACACCAGGCATGCCCACATACCAGGGGCAATGGTTGACAAGATTGTGCTTGCCCCAGCAGAGAACCACTGGATGCACCTAGGCAGTCAGCACTATGATGGCTCTCTGTCTGGTATGGCTATGCACCATCATTGGTATCACTAATTATCTGCACTGTTGCTGTTTGATTAAGGTCATATTGGAAGGCAGTGCTGCATCACAAGCAGCAGCGGTCTGTTTCTGATGTATGTTTGTGTATGTTTGTTTTTTTTGGATTGCAGTCTGCAGCATTACTGTGTGACGAACAGTGTTACCGAGTACAGGTAGAGCTGTACAGACAAGCACACCCCTGCATCATGCAGCCAGTTTAAGATAGTACAGCAATGTGCAGTCAGATACACCAGCACACTGCCCGCACTGGTTGCCTGGCAAAGCTGACCCCGTTTCCTGTCTTATAGAGCAGCGTGAGTTGTTCTGCAGGGGAAGTACAAGCCCCCATATCATCAATAGTGGCGTTGCCCATGAATGAGCGCAAGGTCATTGCGCACAGGACCATGCTCATGATTGACAGGCCCCATGCCATTGTCAACCTGGGCATAGGCATGCCTGAGGTGTGCCTCCTTCCAATGCTGTTGCAACTCTGTGACACTCATTGACATGGCGTGAATCCAGCCAGACATATATCGTCAATATTTCAGTGAACCAGACTGCCAACTGCAGACTACCAGCTGGGCTTATGGAGTGCTGAAGTAGCCCTCTGTTTATGCTGCATTGCTCTCCGTACTTGCATTGGTAACAAGCACAGGTGTACATATGCATGCACGCCTTTATGCATGCACGCCTTTATGCAGACATGTTTGTCTGACCAGCAGGTGCTGCATGACTCTTAGCAAGGCAGAAAGCATGCCATGCATGCTAACATCTTTCATGACACCTGCACACATAGCAATGCTGCTCATATGAGTAAGCGGTTGTGAATGACATGATGCAGGGTGTGGCAACCATCTGTACCACTCACGGACACCACAACCCCTCAGCTTTACCCATCAACCTGTCCACAGAGGCAGGCTCCATTGGAGGGGTGCCCACAGGGGGTCTCAGATTCGGGGCCAGTCACAATGCAGCTGCCCACATGCCTTGTGCAAGCATGATTGACTTTTACAACGGCGGCGGTGTGGATGTTGCCTGTTTAGGCATGGCTGAGGTGAGGCCTGAAAAGGCTGTACAATGTCTCAAACTCATGATATGTGTGTCCTGCAGGGCTTTTCTCCTGCATACACCTTTATGCAGAGTTGTCATTCCTGAGGTTGCATGCATGGAGTGAATCAAATGTTCACTGTACTGTCACTACCACACATCTGTAGTGTGTCCTAATGGTATGTGTTTGTGCTTTCGTGTATGCATGAAATATAGCACAGGATGTCTCATGTGTGCTTGTCAGGATTCCCCTATCCAGTGTGCAATGGCTATGTGTAAAAGACAAACGCAGTAACGCTAGAAGCAGCTTATGGCGCAAAACTTGCAAGCTTTCACCATTTCCGCAGCATATAAGGCAGGGCTGTGCATGTCATTGCACAGGTTGACGAGGAGGGCAATGTGAACGTGTCATACTTCCCACCTCGTACTCCAGGCTGTGGCGGTTTCATTGACATCAGCCAGACAGCCAAGAAGGTCATCTTTGTTGGCAGTTTCACCAGTGGAGGCCTCAAGGTGTGCCCTCTGCCACTGTACAATCAACTGGACTTCCTCTGTTACATAACAATGCCAACTGTTTTGAGGTTGTTGCGTCTCATGCTTGGCCTGACCTGACAACGAACTTTGCATCTGCTCAATACAGGTAAGTTTGAGTGGCAAACGCATACTGTGCATGCTGTTGTATATGTGCAGTACCATTGTCGTGAACAGCGAAAGGACTTCCTGATTTGATTGGAGCAAGGCAGAAACTGAGAATGGGTAAGTTGACCTTGGCGTGGCTGCATGCAGGTACATTTGGAAGGCGGCAAACTCCAGATTGATCACGAAGGGCGCTCGCGCAAGTTCACCAAGAAGGTGCAGCAGAAGACCTTTGCTGCAAGCTCAGCCAATGGCCGGCCGATCATGTATGTCACAGAGCGAGCCGTCTTCAAACTTGTTGAGGGCAAGGGATTAGAACTGGTTGAAGTTGCTCCAGGTACGCATGCACAGCCATTCCACTTTGTTGCTTACTTTGGTCAGATAGCATTCTTTGATACATAGCATTCAGTCCTGTCTTGCTGAAAGGGTTTTGCATTAGTTTCTCCATCATCACATGTGTATACACACATCTGCAACTACCTTCCTGCAGCGTGATGCATTTTTTTGGGTACTCGATGCGCAGTGGTGAGGTGGATGTGTGTAATGCAGGTGTTGACATTCAAAAGGATGTGCTGGACTTGATGGGCTTCAAGCCATTGATGCCACAGGTGAAAGACATGGATCGTAGATGTTTCAGCAAATAATTATAAAGAGCATTTACGTGAGAAGCTGTTCGTTTTTTCTCCATTTGTGTGGTTTTGCCAAGAAGTATGTATATGCTGCTGTGGGCAAGTCTATGAGAGTGTGTATGGGTACGTTCTGAATGTATGTTGCTACAGAGTTTTGCTTCAGCCTGCCAGTATCAATGCCACTATCAATATAGACAGACACATACATATACATACTGTGGTCAGTTACACATGACTGGCATAGTCTGATCGGTGGTTGGAAACGTAAATACCAATAACATGCTTATGGGCCCAACAAGATACCAATGATCCAGTGATCTGTGTTATGTTGTCAAAGTATAGTCCACATGTACCTACACTGGCCTATATGTATGCAGCTTTGGCATTGACAAAACAATTACTGTAATAGCTTCGACTTCCTTCTAAGGTTGAGACTGGGCCTTCTAAGGTCGAGGCCGGGAAAGGTCATGCCTGTAACATGAACACCGGTATATATACTTCAGTGACAGAAGGGTATTGCAGTCCTCAGTCAAAGCCAGCTGAATTCAAGCGTTTTGTGCATAGTTTAATAACGACAGCAAATGTACATGCGTTGTGAGGATCAACTGAGATTGGTTGCTGTGTTTCGAGGTAGGATCTGCAGCAAAGAAAAATGAAAGAAGGCCCTTCAGGAGAACATTCTTTGACTACTTTGCACCCAGCATGTTGGCAAACTCACTTCAAGCTGTACCGTAGTCATTTTAATGTTGGTCGGATTTTATATAAGGTCGGCCCCTGTCATAATTAAATAAATTCGACTAGATCGTCGTATTTACGGTCTGTAACAAGGTATCGCACTGTGTATCGTCGTAACTCAACGGTGTAATTACGGTTCGGCAATTTTGAATTGTTTATTAAAACGACCAACATTAAAATGACTACGGTATATGATTACAACAAATATATTTGTTCTGGTACTAATTGTACAGTTTGTGCATTCATAACTGATGCCTGAAGTCTGATGGATGTGCCAGGGTATGTGAACCCTGACGACCTGATGAATGTGCCAATCGGATGTGTGTGCCAAACTGCACCCCCCCGCCCCCCCCAACAGTTAGGCACACAAGGCGTAGCAGAGCAGACACACGTAGCCTCCATGCAAACAGGACAAGACAGGCAACAGAACAAAGAACCGTTCGCCACGGGAAAGTCAAACGACAATGCAATGTCAATGCACCAGGGCTCGTCCCCCTAAGGTCCTGCTGACTGAAACCAACCATGGAAGACATCAACTGCTGCAGGAGTTGTAAGGGAAGCTGCCAAGATCCTTCGACCGTACTGGCCCGACATCCTCCCGTCGTCATTTGGACGGCGCCCCTGCATTGTCCTACGGTAACTCCTACTGTTGGAATTGTCGCATGCACATACCATCATGCTTTTAAGCCTTTTAGCCAGCATAGGCGCTATTGTCAGCTACAATACATGTTTCTGGTAGGCGCATGCAGCGATTTCTGCAGCTTAGACTTCTCATCAGTTGCGAGTTGTTCTTGGCTGTTTTGCTGGAGGCCAGCATGTTGCCAGGGCCAATAAGCTGTGCACACATTGTGTAGGTGTGGCTGTTGCAGATAAAATGCACATGATAACCAAACAGGTGAACACTTGGCTGATGCTCCGTGCGTTCTTGCGGAAGACAGACTAGCAAGTTGAGGAAACATGCTCGAATACTGTTGTGAGTTTTGTGCCCTCGGTGCAGAGCCCAAGCATCAAGCCACTCGGATCTCTGACAAACTGATCACTGACGGCAAGTCACGGCACTTTGCAAATTGAGTCGACTGTAAACGTTCCAGGTGACAACATGATGTGCAAAGTCGCAAAGGCTGCTACCCGTTTGCTGTGACCGGCATGCTCTATACCCGCCTCGCCGCTACACACATAATCAGTACGGCTTGCGATGTGGGCTGTATGGACTACATCCACTGTGTCATCTGAGAACCTTCCCGACGCTTCGTAATAAACTTGATCAACTGATCTGCTGCGTGTAGGTCATGCTGGTGGACTTGGTACACCACGTCCCACAATTCTTGGAGCACCTGCCACCCATTGCCTTGGCACAGCTATTGGCATCTTGTGTATCTCTGCGCAAATGTGTACATGAGCATGTCACCAAGATCAGTTGTACCATGGATTGCCACGATGTCAGGGTGCTCACCACAGGAGTTTGGCCGCACTTAACACATCTTGAGCTTATATATAGCAAGACTCTGGATGTCCAGTCTGTATCCCAGTTAGCCAAGGCAACACATCTTCAGCTCCAAAGCTTGAATCTAAGCTACAGCAAGATAGACTCATGCCTTGCTGGAGTATTACTGGCGGTGCCATACCCAACCCTCAAGTCTCTCCACTTGGCAGGCAACAATCTGACTACGTCAATGATGTACCTAGCTGATGCCCATTTGCCTTTGTTGGAGGAGCTAGAGCTGCGCGGCAACGAGCTAGACGTAGAGTCTATGGCAGCCTTGAGTAAAGGAAGCTGGCTGCAGCTAAAGAGCTTGACCTTGGCAGGCAACATAATTTACGCTCCAGGCATTCAGTATCTAGCTGGAGCAGATTGGCCGCAGTTGGAAGCAATCAACCTCAGTGACACTAATCTCGATGGATCAGCCTTGGTCATGTTGGTCTGCTGCAAATGGCCTTGCCTGCAAACCCTGGGCTTGAACCACAATTATCTGTACCATATTGGGGAGCTGCCAGAAACTAGCCAGTGTTCATTACTCAAGCACCTGAACCTTCATGATAGCAATTTGACCGACTACAGCCTACAACAGCTCAGCAAGTCCAGGTGGAGTCAGCTGGAGACAATCGATCTGTCAAGTAACAGGCTGTGTAATGTCAGTGCGCTTGTCCAAGCTTCGTGGCCAGCACTGAAAGGAATCCGGCTGGACGGCAATCAGCTAGCAGCAGATGCCATGGCACATTTGTCTCAGGCAGACTGGCCTTTGCTGGAGCGCTTGCACCTTTGCAGGTGACGCATCCACTACTTGTCCTGGCAGCGCGCATTTTTTTGCAGTATCTGGTGCGACTATGCATTTGCGCTCTTCAAGCCTGGCCGCTCAACACCATACCGGGACATTGGAAAAAACAACGAACTTTTGATTTGTTGTTGTACTTGTGCAGGCTATATTTGGATGAGGCTGCCTTGCTTCATCTAAGCAAAGGCAACTGGCCCTGTCTAAAGAAGCTTGACATGTGCAACAATGAACGACCCTTGAGCAGTAAAGCCATCTCACACCTGTCTGACGCAAAGTGGCCACAGCTGGAGTGGCTGTGCCTCACCAACAATGGTTTCAACCAAACAAGCGTCCTGATGGAGCTCAGTAAAGCTAACTGGCCACTGTTGAAGACTCTTCAGGTTAGCAATATGTTGCATGCAGCAACTACCAGCTGCATTGCATTGAAGTCTTTGCTTCAAAGCGACCTCACCCTCAGCTCGCAATACACTTGCCCTGGCTTCTGTCAGTCTTCATCCCTGTTACGGTCCCCCATTGTCACTCCATGCTGCTCAAAATTGTATGACTTCAGACAAGCTTCTGGGATTTTCATAGACTGTTTGTCAGACTCTACGCAACCAGTCTGTCTTTCTTGCTTGCTTCAAAGGCAGAATGTCAAGCAGCTGCACACAACCTGTTGCCCTGAAGATGACCACAACCATGATGCATGGCTTTACCTTTGTTAGTCTGACCACAGACCTCAGAGCTCTGACCCGCTAGGTATTGCTGTGCAGATCGGTCTCAACAACTTTGGACCTGAGGCTGCCTCACAGCTTCAAGTTTGTGGATGATGTTGCCATCAAGTCGCTGATCAAAGGAACGTGGCCTCTGTTAAGGGAGTTGCTGGTGTGCACCACAACCTCTAAAGCGTATAATCCATTTCTTGGCTGGGACAAGCAAAGACTACAGGCTTGGCAGAATGTCGAAAAAGATTGCAGGCAGATGTGCCAAGACAGATGGCAGCAGCTGGAGAGCTTGGAGCTTCCTCGTGCCGATAATATCAGTGCTGGGTTCTGATCAAAGGTTGTTAGCTCATCTTGATGCTTGTTCGCCTGTCTGTGCAAATCAGCTGGATTCTTGATTGTACCAGGTTGCTCATGATTGTTCTTATACACTGGTGCAATCACACAAAAACCTAGGCCTATTGGACAGTACTCTCTTGAACATGGAATGGGCCAGCTTGAATTGTTTTCAGAAGAAGAGGTGTTTTGAAGGCGTCTGAACTCGTCTAAAGCTTGCTGATAGGCCTGGGCCGAAAAAGTCGTTCACACAGGCCACCATGTCTTGTTTGAAAAAGCTGTTACCAAGTTTGCGTTACCAAGTTTGCGCTGAAATTTTGATTGAACGGAACGTGTTGTAGTGTTGTGGTGAATTGGGTATTGAAAAGTTTAAAATTGATTTTGAACCGTTGTAAGGAGCTGTTGCCAGGACACCCCACCCCAGAAGGGATGTTGCGCCCCCTCCCAGAGTACACTCCGAGAGTGTTGCAGAGAGTTGCTTTGCCGAGGATCGGCCTCTCATACAACTAGCAGTCGACCCTCTGCCATTGTTGTCCCCAACAATGTCTGCTCTGAGCCAGTATGCATCGTGCACGTACACAAGCCTGGTAAACTCAGAATTTTGCCTGACAAACCATCGTGTTCGTCCCACGATCAGGCGCTCCTACTTCGATTCGTGATTTTATTGTTGGGTTGGCGTTTCGCTTATGAATGAAGAGCACGAATTGTCGAAGGATCAAGGTATGGGTCCAGATGTTGCGGGGTTCCAGATGTTGCGGGGTCCTGCGCGGAGCCACGGCCGAGCCGAGCCGAGCAACCACGCGGCTGTTTCGCTTGCCAGACCTTGGTGTCTGTCACGTTACCCGCTTTGGCTGAACAGCCCGCGACGCAGGTGCAGAGCGCATATATGCACGCACAGAATCTGTCCTGCGAGTCGGGCACTCAAGTGACAAGCTTAAGGACCTCGACGCCATTTTATCCGGATTCAGGCAAACAGGCAAGCCGTTGACTTCGTATGCAGAAGGCACCGGCCCCTGAGCATCCCACATCAGGCCGAAATGGTGTTTTCACGAAGCAGGCGTGCACCTAAACTGCTTTGTACAGCGCATATCTGCTGCGGCAAAAGCTTGCGGGAGCAAAGTGCTGTGCCATGTTTGAGAAGCACATGTTGCTCATACTGATATGTGACAACTGTTGTGTTGACCAATGTTTCAACTTGGGGGGCAGCTGCAGCTGAGCACCAAGCTTTCCGCACACAGCACCATCATGCTGCATGATTCATGCATCCATGCCACATGAATGCTCACGCACTTACATCTGCATGCTCCTCACCCAATCTGAGCTTTTGTTGCTCCCACAGCAGCACGCGCATGAGCAGATACCTCAGTAGCTATTATCCTGTTTCAGCTTTGAGCTTTTTCACACACCCTAAGATGCCGGTACATTTGTTGGTCATACTTCTGCCAGCAAACTGTGACTACCGAACATGCAAACTGTCTGAAGATGCTGCTGTGCCTTCAAACGATTTACCAGACACATGCATGCTGCTGCCAGTATTATCCTCAGGAGGATCAGAAGGAAATGTTGCTATCCACGTGCATGTCATTTTTGGTGCTCACAAATCCACAACAACCTATTGCAACAAGCATGCTGTCTGAAACGATCATCCTACCAGAGGTATAACCGGAAGCAGATGTTTTGTTCAGATGCTTTGTAGACACTTGTACACCTCATCATTAGGCTAGCTAGGATAGTATCGAGGCCTATAGTTCAGCATGCTAGGATTATATTGTTTTGAGCAGAGCAGTGAAGACCTAGACAACAACTCCAGCACAGCAATGAAACCTGGCTTTGGGTATTGCATGTCGTGCACGAGTTGTGCAGCTTTGTTAGAACAATCTTGAAACTAGACAGCCACAGTCGTGAGCCATTGATATCGGCTTTTTAGCTGTTGTCAGAGATCAGTGTGGCAAACAAAGCTCAGCTCAATAGGGTACAGCAACGGATGCAATGCCTGCCTGGTTGGTGGCAAGAGCATCAGATGATATGACAGTAGTCAAAGGCATGCAAGCGCGAAGTGTGCACATTGCCTAACTCTGCTATGTTGTGCTGGAATCTGCTGCTAATGTCTTAGCACCAATCCAACAGGACAATGATCACTACCCATGAAGTCTGTCAGGTGAAAGCAGTCATGCACTTGTTCTAGCAAGGTCTCAGACACCTGCAGAGCAACACAATGATCATGACAGGCTTCTGTTGCTGATTGCACAATGCCTATCCCATGTTTTGCTTGGGGAGAGTCCGATGGCAGTACAAGTGAGCTGTCCAACACAGGACTTCTCATTGTGGTGTTCTTGCAAGGGTGTTGTGCCACACGCCATATGATATCACATCCCATGCTCGTGTGGTCTGAACCACGCACAACACCTGTCGCAACATCTTCACAATGCTATGCATGATGCGTTCAAGAAGGCTCTGCTGCTATACGCAGGCATGAGAAGGTGCAGATCTGTAAACTGCTGCCTCACCAGAAAGTAGTCCAGCCTCCAGCCTTTGTTGCTGGTCCGGGTGTTGAAACGGTAGTTCCAGTAGGTGTAGCCTGTGACCTCAGGGTGCTGCCGCCGCCAGGCATCTGTGAAGCCTCCACCTATCAACAGCTTACTGAAAGAGTCCCTCTCCTCCTGCAGCATCATAAGGCATGCACTGCACTTTGCGAAAAGGTGCCTCTACTGAATTGGCGGCAAGCAAGTCAGTCTGTCAGTTGCAGGTGCGAAGCTTCTGGCAAAAACTACGCTTGTGTGATGGCACTGTCTGAATTTGGTGAAGCCTAGCTGGATTTGCTGCTCCCAGCCAGCCATGTGATTCACAAAATGCAACCACAGCAAAGCTGTGATTGAAGCTGCAGGGCTTGTTTACACGCTGCTGGACTAGCAAACACTGCGCTGCATAGTTGTGATTGTATCTCCCTGCAGATCACCCACCAAAAGTGTTGTGCACTGCATGGATGTATACCTGTGTGAACCCTGGAGACCGCAGATTCTTCTTGGGAGCATGTATATCAATCTCCTGGTGCGCACAATTTAGGTCCCCAGTCAACACCACAGGTTTCTTAGCAGCCAACTGCTGAAGGTACTCTGCAAAGTGGACATCCCACTGCTGCAGTCTGTAGTCTAGGCGCTTCAGGCCCTCTCCTGAGTTGGGTATGTAGGCGTTGACCACATACAGTGAGGGGTACTCTGCAGTGATGAGTCGCCCTTCTTGGTCGTGCTCATCCTTGCCCATGCCATGGCATATTGACAATGGCTTGGTCCTGCAGCAGTCAATGCCGGTGGACTTCCCAAGGGTTTAACACTTAGATTACTTTTGGAGGCCATATAACGCCGATCTCTACTGAGGTTGCTAAACTAGAATGAAAAAGGGGGGGAGAGAGCCAAACACCCTGAAAAGGGCTGGAGCACATCAGCGTACACGTTCCATCTGAGCATGAGTTCCACATGCTTTGAGGTGTTGAACTCTGACACAGGCAAGAATCTTGATGCCTGGCCTTTCATCTGGTGTTGGGCATTGTGACAGGCTGTTGTGCAGGCTGGCAAGGTGGTGCAAACAACTTGTGTGAGCAAGTTGCAGTACTGGCTGACAATGGCAGCATCAATCTAGATGGTTCACTGCATAAGCAGAAGTAGGCAGTCCTGCCACACATACAAAGATTGTGCAACTCATGCAGCAGGATGCTCAAATAAGGCCAAGCAATGCCAACAGGCACATGTCTAGCTTTGCAAAGGAATCAGTGATAAACAGCCTGCAATGACCCGTAAGGATGCAAAGGGAAAATCTTCTTGTATAATGCCACTTACTTGGTTTACAGCTCACATGATCTACTAATCAGGAGTCAAAGTTCACTTCCATTAGAGTAAGAATGCACTGATGGTCACTGTGCATGAAACATTGCGTTGTCTTCTAATGCTGCATGCTGCGTGCAGGTAGCCAGCAGGTGGACACGGCTGGCTTACTTGCTGAGGATGGCTGTGCCAGAGTAGCCCTTCTTGGCAGTAGAGCAGTTCCAGGCGCAGTGCCAGCCAGGGAGACCAACAAGTGCCTCCAACTGCTCTATGGCCTTGTCCTGCATTTTGGTCTCTTGGAGGCACACCACATCAGCATTCTCAGCCTCCACCAGCTGCTTCATGGCTGCTGGGTTCTGCAGACAAGAAGAGCATCTCTGTGACAGCCTTGGGTCAAGCCCCTCATAGTCACCCACGTGCAGTCCTGTTGGGCACTGTTCATGCAGGTAGTAACATACATGTTCTTTGCAGGTATATGCAGGTGGGAACATACATGTAGAAACCCACGTGCTCATTACAGATATGAACATACATGCAACCTTATATGTAATCCTTGGCAAGAAGAAGCCAACGCCGGCTACTGCGCCAACTACCAGAGCATGGCTGCTTTCTGGCTGGCACAGATGTATGCAAGTGAAGCACATGCGTTTGTACAAGTTGTTGTGATTTAGGTCCACATTAGGCAGCACTGTCTCGGACAGGGTAGCTTGATAGTTGCACAGGGCAAATTGTGATTAACTAAGTAGCATACAAAACAGCGTCAATATGCGCTGTGCAAAGTAGAAGAGAACTTACAATGCTGCATCGTTGCTTCTGGTACTCTCCTGGGTTAGGTGCACGCACTCTGTGGAAGTTGGACTGCAGCACATCACAACATGTCACAACATGGCATGTCAGCAATTGCAATATAGAAACAAGAGAGAGGCAGCGCAGCAGATGCAGCACTCATTTGCAGAAATAGGATACTAGAGACAGAGACAGCAGGAAGCACATGGTCTACCATGTATACAGAAGTATGAAGCCCACAGGGGCAGGGCAGGGCAGGGCAGGGCAGGGCAGGGCAGGGCAGGGCAGGGCAGGACAGGGCTTGATAGGTGTCTAGTGAGGCCAGGCATGATGAGTCCCACATGAACAAGTTGCTTACTTTGCATGGTCTACATCACTTCAAGCTTCATTCAGAGAATCCTCTGATGAACGTCAAGACAAATACTTCAATGATCTTTTGATGGCAACCACAGATTGAGCTTGTCACAATGCACGTCACATCAGCATCCAAGCTGGGTGTGCATTCTGTCTGTGCAACATGTACCTTGAGTTTGTCATCAGACCAGTACATGAGTGCATCCCCAATGTTGACAGTGATAGCCCCCTGCTGGGGGTTGCAAGGGGTCCATTCGTCCCCCATGGCATACTCAGTGGTGGCTTCACGCCCTGGACACACCTCCAGACCTGTCTCCCCTGTAGAGCAATCTCACCCCATCACCAAACAATTGACTTGTTGGAAGATGCTCGTTTCCATTCTCTGAACTAGAACAAGAGTGTCATGGTTTTCACAATCAAAATCATTGTTGCAGAACTTATGATGATGACCTTTGGCATGGAGTATCATACCAGAGCAAGGGAGCGTCAGCAAAGGGGAAAGAGGGCGGGGAGAGGGGGGGGAGAAGGGGCCAGTATGGTGCAGGGAGGGGTAAAGGGGGAAGGGGTTTAGAGGGTTGGGAAAGGGATGTTGTGTCCAAGGACGGACAGAGCAGGGTGCAAGGTTGACACACAAAGCATAACAGCGCCTTGGAGGCTTACCACAGCGCTGGAACAGCAGGGTCAATGCTGACATATCAGTGTGAGGCATGACCCTCATGTGGCCTGTAGGGAAGGTACGCCCTGTAACGTCATAGTCTGCAACAACAGGAAGCATTTCTATTATTATTCTCATTACAGTCTGCAGCAACAGGAAGCGTCATTGTTGTGATTGTTGTCACAGTCTACAGTGACAGGAAGAAGGCCTCACTTGGCGTCACTTTGTTGACGGTGGAAGAAGCAGCAGTGCATATAAGATTGTGGTATGATGTTCATGGACATCTGGGGAGACTGTAGACCATGTGTACATGCTTGTGTTCAGGCTGCATGATGTGCATGCATCACACAACTGCAAAACTCGCAGAAACCCAGAAAGAGAATGCGCTTGCATACAGGGTGTGGGATGTACGTGCCTTACACAAATGCAGAACTCATGGAAAAGCTGAAAGAGAATGTGAGTGAGGCTTACAGTTCATGAAGCGCATGGCGCTGTTGCAGTCCTGAGCAGAATTGTCCAGAGCCTGCAAATGTGAACAAGATTTGTTCTGACTGCATGCCTGGGCAAAGACAGGACAGCACAAGCAGCAGCTTCAGAGGAAGATGCAGCTGTGTCACCATATGGTACCATGCATGCAAACACCACTGAGCGAATACTGCAAAAGGCAGAGGCACAGGCACAATCATGAGCAATGGGCAAAGACACAGGTACAAGTCACCTTCTTGAAGTCTTCATAAGGCATCCCCAGGCCAATGGCAAAGCACTCCAGCAGCTTGTGAACCACAGATTCACAGTCGCCCATGAAAGTGAGGGCTTCGTCACGGAAGCCTGGACAGTTGTTATCCACAGGCCAGTGGCTTCCCCACTGCCTCTGGTCATAAGCCACTTGAATGCTCTCCTTGTGATCAGCAAAGCCTGCAGACAAGCGTGGATTGAGCACCAAATGCAGTCCTACGCCTGGTCATTATGCTACAAGTGGATAAGGAAGTGCAGCATGTGCGCATCTTTGAGTGCTGGAAGGGCTTGCTGCCAACAAGTTCAGCTCTGGGTGTGAATGCCCTGGGCAAAGCATGGGAAGGCCTGCATGCTGACCTGTGGCTGGAGAGACCTCTGCATCTCTCTCCCAGCCTACAAATGTGGCAGGATCACAAGGCACGGCAGCCTTGACCTTGTCGTCTAGTGCAAAAAATTGGGCGCCACGAGCAAACATGGAGTCGATCTGCAGAAGAAAACTGTACGTTCACGAGCGCCCTTGCAATTGCATCACAAGTCATTTCCGTTGCTACCAGCAAATTTGGCTGTGAATTGCGTCAAAACCGAACGCACGCAACGCTAGTCAGTATCAAAAGGTGAGTGTACCTCTGCTTGCGAGATGCCAGTGTCCTCTATCATGAAAAAGCCCAGATCAGTTGCTGCCTCCATAAGTTGCTTGGTGATGTCATCTTTGCGAGTTTCGAAATTGGCCAGACTTATGCGTTGGATTTTGCGCTTGGACAGCACAGGGGGAGCAGGTGCAGCACTCATCCTGATACTGGTGCGGGCAAAGCAGACAGCAACAAGCTTCCTGCTGCAAATGGGCGCTGGCAACCTTTGCCTACAAAATTGAAGAGCCACGCCTGCAAGCTCTGAAGACAAGCGTAGGTGTGACAGTTCTGGAACTCGTGTCTCCTCGTAGATCTCGTAAATTTGCACCTACTTGAACCTACAGGCCAGAAAAACGAGCTCAGCATGACTAACTTTACGTGCATTTGATTTTTGCCTGTATGTACCTCACTGCCTCAATGTATGCCTCAATGTACAGTCGGTAAGTACTGGCTGTCTCACCATGCGACGATGCGCAAAAGGTCACTTTGACCATTACCAAACGTGAAATCATACGAGATACTACGAGCTGAGTTGTGTCAAGAACACTGGCGTGTGCATCAGCGCTGGACACATTCTCGCAGCCAATTGCTGATACGCTGCCAGTTTGCAGCTGCGTACCTCATCTGGCTGTCAGCAATGGGTGAGTACACCAGAACCGGGGATGGGGTGCCAAACCTGTTCGGTCTTACCCAGTTCGACGGCAAGACGCAATTTTTCGACGGCGATACATATGCCCTGCCTCAGGTCAGTCTGATCCACAGGGTTGATTGCACAAGTGATACAAGGCAATCAAAGCGGTCGAATATAGCTTTGGGTTGCAAGCAAAGTACAAAGATATTTGGCCAACAGACTGCTTATTGTGTCTGCACTGCGCCTGCGGGTCTATGCCGAGATGCCAGGACTGCTTGAGTTTGTGGTGGTTGTAATCCTGCAATACTCTCATGAGTCCTTGCTGACTGTCAGTTGTAGAGGTTGATCCCGTTCACCACGGCCTTGCTGCGGTACCGGTAGGGCCGCGTGAGCGTGCTTTGCTTCTCGTTTAGACGTAACCATCATGTCTTAGGCATGTAGTGTTAGTAGCTTAGGCTGTTCCGATGGTGCATCAACAGGTGCTCCTGCCTTTTCTTGAGAGAAAGCATTTCTGTCAGCTTCTGCAAGGGTCACTTTTGCTATGTTGCTGTAGGTTGCTGGTTGGGTCATTGTCTGCGGATTTGGAGTGTTCTTTGCCTGCATCGCTCTGATTCTGGTGTGGATTGATGTCAAGTTTGCTGGTCATAACTACAATTCAGAGCAGTTTAATACAGCTGGCCGAAGTGTCAAAGCGGGGCTCATAGGAGTGGATATTGTGTCTCACTTCACATGGGCTTCCATTCTCTTGGCTTGCGTGTCATTAACCTATCTGAATGGCGTTTCAAACTCCATGTGGTAAGCACTGCTGCTGACAAGCTGTTCTACCCTTCCTTGCTATTGCATCTTGTAGTCAAAGAGCCCCCAATCTGGCCACTGCATGTCTGCATCAGAGCCCGGCTACTTTGTTGGGCATTTCTTCTGAAGATACTGGGTATGCGTAATGCAGGTTTGCCAATCAAGGGCTCAACACATTCTTGTTTGCCATGATGTCCCTGGAGCTGAAGCACCGAGCACCCAAGGTATCAAATCAGCATTGCTAACCTTACCAGTCCCTGCTTGCCACTGCAACATGCATACTGTCCATGTGCATGCTTATTTGTGGCACACATGCACACCATCAATCACACCTAGATGTACATTTCATACTGCACCTACAAATAGACACCTACATTCAGCTGTTGTTTTTGTGTTCAACTGTAAATGTAACTGTGTGGCCACATGACTGACTAACAGCTGATCTGCTGAGCAGGCTCACACATAATTGAGGATCATCCAACATGGCCACTTGACTAAATCAACAGCTGGTCTGCTTTGCAGGCTCACACGTTGTCAAATAACGCATGGTTGAAAATCATCCAACGTTGAATACCACATGGTTGAAGATCATCCATTGTTGCCACTTGACTAAATCAACAACTGATGTGCTGTGCAGGCTCACACATTCCTGGAGATCATCCAGTGTAGGTGGGGAACCACAGGACACCTGGTCTTTGGCTTCATTGCCTTCATGACCAACTTCATTGTGACCATCATGATGGTCATGGGTGCCGTGGTGGTCACCAATGTCCTAACTGGAGTCAACTCTTACGGTGTGTGCTGCTGCATTTGAATACAGAGCATGTATTCCTTGCTGATTACGAAGTAACCAGTGGCAGCACCTACTAGTTAGTTCACAACCCAAGTAGGAGGGAATGTGCTCCAAGCTGCCACCTCAGGAGGCACCTGCTATGATTGCTGACATGCACAGACTGTTCTTTTTGCTTTCTTTGCTGGTTTTTTTTTTGAGTGTGCAAAGCGTCTTCCTCTAGGGTGTCAGCATTGCCGTTACCAACCACTCATCATGTCAGAAGCAGTGTCATGCAAGGCTGTTTGTGCCGATCTTGTGTTCAGGCTGCTTTGCATGCTTTGCGTCAATGTCATACAGTAGTAGTTTAGTACCTCATTGGCGGCAACTGCAGCTGCAGTCCTGATCCAGCATCTCTTTTGTGCACATTGACGCCATGCCAATACCGCTCCTGAAAACTGTCCTGAAAACCATGTCTGTCTGTCTGGATGCAGCTCTGAGTATTTTGATTCCCATGGGGGTGGTGCTTTACGCCGTGAGTGGTGGTCTGAAGGCCACCTTCACCACCTCCTACATCCACACAGTCATCATCTTTGTGGTGCTGTGCGTCTTCATGTTCAAGACCTACTGTGGAGGCGGAGAGCTGGGCAGCATTTCCAAGGTGACTCATTTCATTTCTTTTTCATTTTGTAACTCCAAAAATCCATTTCATAGCTCCAAAGTCACAACATGTCCAAAATCATGCCTACAAACCCTGCCTTGTTAGGTTCTGTGTATGCATGTTCTGCCCATGGGATGCAGACTCGCAAGGCTCCCATTATGCTACCCCTTGGAGGGGGGGTAGACTTTCTGTTCTCCTGTTCTTTTCTGATATGGCGAGCTGAATATATTCAGCTTGCCAGTGCCTATATAGGCACAGTGTTGTGTGTCATGATGACAAAGGCTGCATGCAGGGCTGTTGTCTTTCCGGTCAATGGCCCAGCTGCATGTTGGATGAACGAGAGCTACTTCCTGCATGCTGTTTGCCTGCCACATATATCTGTATAGCACCCATGTGTCTCCTGCGCGTATTTAGCTCATCATGAGCTGGAAAGCGTTAAATCAATATCATTGTTACTATCATTATGATGTATACACTAGTGAGCACTGCAAACATTCGGGTGTTGCTGGACCCTTACAAGGTCCACCACAGGCATCCCACTGGGCTTTGTCCACTAGGTCGTCCTCTTCCTCTTCCCAGTGAGTAGACTTTGTCCTTTCACTGGCATCTACTGCTACAACAGCACTGCCGCTACCCTGAATAGCAACACAGCGTAGTGCTTGCTGGTAATATTCTCAGCACCCAGCTTGTGCCACTCCTGCATCACAGGACAGCACTTTCAACTGATTTCTTTGCTTCTACAGGTGCATGAAGGTCTGCTGCTCATATGGCTTTATAAGCCAATACCAAACACTTAGAGCAGGCTGCAACGATGCGCTCCCTGTGAACTTGCACATTCAGCCTTGTCTACTGATTGGCTTGTGCGCTGAGTGTGCTGTCCACTACTTCAGGTGCATGAGAGGCTGGTGCTGATGGGCCCTTACAAGCCAATTCCAGGCAACAGGGCAGGCAGCAACAATGCCCTCCCTGTGAATTTGCACATCCAGCCTTGTTTACTAATTGGCTTGTGTGCTCAGTGTGCTGTCCACTACTTCAGGTGCATGAGAGGCTGGTGCTGATGGGCCCTTACAAGCCCATTCCAGGCAACAGGGCAGGCTGCAACGATG